>Ga0247780_1000038_pt1 | contig 117705 bp, 137 predicted proteins | sample UWRJL079202R5_FD_179927 | JGI IMG/M metagenome (GOLD analysis project Ga0247780, IMG submission 179927) | Plant litter microbial communities from Arlington Agricultural Research Station in Wisconsin, United States - UWRJ-L079-202R-5 | ecosystem: Environmental > Terrestrial > Plant litter >...
CTCACAGTATGTTTATAACAGTGTTATAAAACCATACGTGAAGTTGCATTAGTTTTGGTATAGTGGTGGTTGAATGGTGATGTTGTGGAATCTAGTGGTTTTGGTGGGTTTTGTGGTCGAAAGGGGGAGCAGTCAAAAAGCTGGTCACCCAACTTAGTCTTTTAAAAAATACCTTCACTTAGCTATAATTAAGCTAAAGGTGCTTATTATTTATACAGTTAAAGCTACTAAATATACCTTTGCTTTAATCGTGACAGATTTAAACCATAAACCTATAACCCGCTAACCTGACGTCGAGATACAAAACCGACGTGTTAAAATTATAAGTTTTTTCTTCTCCTTTAGTTAGAGTCAAGGAAAGCGCGGCTAGGTGGTGGTAGTAAAGGTCCCAAAACTGACCCTTCATAACTCCACCGCCATTTTAGACCCGTGGCAACTGTAGCCGAGACAGCCCAGATCTGTAACCCCCTCGCTCAGTCTGGCTCAGTCTGGCTCAGGCTAAGGCAGCAGCCGCTCAGTTCCGAAGAAGGAAAGGGAAATTCATGGTGTTGATTTTAGGGTCGTGAACTGGCTGTTTCAACAGCCGCACAGTTTCAATATATACCTATATACTCTGATTTCCATTCGAATATTGAAACTCGCGGCACATTACCGACTTTAAATCCCCGCAACACCGCCTGTGCTACCCACCTAGGTTCATGCTGCCACAACATTTCGCGAGGACCATTACGAAACTATCGCGCCGCCGGCCCCAGTCATCGCCCGAGCGAATTGGCATCACACAGTTCCCTCAACCTCCAGCAGTTTGTCTACTCCTTCTGGCACCGATTTCCGAGCTAACACCCTCATAAGTCCCAGTAAGCCCCATCCACCACAGTGCAGTACAGCGCTCGCCGATTTAGCTTCTGTCGAACTGCAGCGGGAGTTCTTGGCGCTCAGGCGCGCAGGCGCCTTACCGCTCCAGGCTTGGCTGGAGCGCAGGGGCCTTGGATCATGTGCTCTCCCCACACACAGGGAGCTTCCATTTGTATATAACTGGGGAGTGCTTCGCACTCCCCTTTTTCTACCAAATCAAGTCACTTTGCAACTGCACTTCCGCTGCTCCTGAGCCCCTCGTTCCTCAGTCAAAACGTTCCACAGCTTCCGGGTCTGATAGTTGCTGCAGACCACTCGAAGCCGACGGTGCGACGTTCTGCCAGACTTGGTGGAAACGTTACAGAGGAAGAGGAGGAAGCACACGAACCAGTCCTGCCGCAAAAGCGGACTTCAGCTGGTGTGATACCCTCCACCCAAGTGAACACCACGCCGCGGGGGAAATGCAGAAGGTTGCGCATGGTAGCGCGACAGGTTCGAGCATGGTACCCGAAACGCAGGAGAATCCCACCGGCTTCAAATGATGATGTGGAGATGAGACACACTCCTCGAGACAGCCCCTCTCGACCGTCTGAAACGGTTCTTGAGAACACTGCCGCTGGCACTTCAGAGGGCTTGGATAAAACGATCACTCTCAAAAACCCCAAAACAGGGACTGACCCGTGGGCAACAGCTGGTGCCCCCCGCGACGATGCAGCGGCTTCTTTCATAAGGCTGTGATTAAGGCACCACACGAGGGGCTAGGTGCGGCGAGTTGTGGCGGAAACGACCACGAAGCAGCGAAATGCGTTATGTCGAACAAGCAGTTAATCTTCGCCAGCCCGTTTTGCAACAGCGCATGACATGGGCTTCACAATCCCAAAGGCCTTGTCATGCGAAGACCCCATCCTCAATACCCACACCGAGATTGAGATCACCAGCCACCAACCTTTCAGAAAGGAAGGACGTTGCATGGCCCCAAGATCAGGGAGCGCCAGCCTTTCAGCTCCCCAGGAAGAAGGTCAGGGATATCACTGCGTGATGATTCAGCTCCGGGAGCGGGATGGCATCGGTCGGGAGGAAGAAGCGTGATGCTGTGTTCGTTCTATTAGGTGGCAACGCCGGTACTTTTGGGATAGAGATTGGATTTCAGGGATCACAGATATCACAGTAATGTAATTGTATAAGTTGTAGCAGACAAACAAGTTATATATCTATCTGTAAACTGCCATGTTCTCGGTCCACCACTTCAACGTGGCAACAGTGTCCAACTTCCCAGAGGTTCCCTCTTCTCCAGCTCCCCAGCCTTGCTCGGTGACAAATATGTTTGAGTCGATGACATGTATTTGGCCTCGGAGCATCCCACTGAGAATGTCAGCCGCCTTTCCGCAGAAAGTCCGATCACGTCTAGTATCTCGCTGTGTCAAAGACGTCTTGGAACCGCGTGTTCGTCGTTGCAAGTGCTTGAAACAAGCCGGATAGTTAGATGAGCCTCCCGGGGCTTCTATGATGTTCTCAAGTATGAAAACTCCGATCCTGACGCGCCGAAGAGCCGCGGGTGCGACCTCGACGTTGGTTGTGTTGCCGTTGGCGACGGACCCGGCGAGTCGAGGGACCACCGACAGGAAGTCGCGGCTCCCGCTGCTCGATGCCGAGGCTGTCGGAAGTCAGCGCGGGAATCATGGCTGTTTCTTCGGGCGTGTTGTGGCTTTGCCACGACGGAATTTCGTTCATTGGGCGTTCCATGTTGACCTGCTGGCAAGGCAGAGAACAGAGGTAGGGCGCGCGTTGCTACAGCAGAGGAGGTTCTCGGCAAGGCTGGAGCTGTTGCTGTCACTGAGTATTGCCCTATCTTCTGGGATTGTCGTAAAGATGGCGATCTGACAAATCCCCGCCAAGCGAGTGGTGAAGACCTACCTCTGGTCGGACACAGCGAGCGTGATCCCGCTTGGCAGCGGGTGAAGGCGAGGCTTCTTCTTGGCGTCGGCAAGGCGGTGTCTAGATAGCAAAGCAAATTGGCAGGAGACTAGCGTTCTTGGCAAACTAGAGGTTGTCCCAAAAGGTCGAGCAATCGTTGGTGTGCCGAGATTCGAGAGAAGAACGAAACATTGGAACGAGCTCCGTCTTCTAACATAAGCGCTGTGCGAGTCTGCCCTGTATTCTGTACTATTATCGTCACGAAGGCGCCAAAATTGGTGCTCAGCATCTTTTGTCATGAGGGGCTGATGGGTGGGAAAAGCGACATCGAGAAGCGAGCTACGACAAGCGTGGGAATGCCAACCAAGCTTGTTCACTGGCCTTATAGGATGCTATTTTCCCTCATGTATGAGGCCATACTCCTAATATTGCTCGGAAGATATTGCCGGGAGGACTCGTGCTAGTCTGGGCTTGCTTGAGTCCCCGCCGGAGCGTTGGCGGATTGTCAACCCCTCACATTTACGAGAAGGTGGCTGCCGATGCTTGTCCGAACACTACCCGTTCAAGACTCACGAGCAATTCATTAGGGGCCAAGCCCAATCGGGTTTCTAACAGTTCTTTGACACAATGTCTTGTCTGACTCAACAAAGAGTCCCAAGATATCTACAATCTAGGCACTTTTGAACACCGTTGTCGTATCATGCGAGCTAACTGATGCAACAGACAAAATATATTCTACAACCTTGGAAGTCAACGGTCCTTGTCAACCCAAGCGGATTTTCCAGACTCAACCACCCTCACCCTAACCATAACCCTAACCTAACCTACCTCCGGCGGCGAGCTTCCTCGCTCCGCTCGAGCGCGATCGTGCTTGCCTGCATCGCCGTGAGCCTTGCTTTATTGTCGTGGACGAGACAGTGACGAGCGAAGCCCGCCTTTGCTCGGAAGACATCAGAGAGCCGAGTTTGAACTGCCTGTTTAGAGGAAAGCTAGACCCCTGATTCCCGGGCTGATTGCTGATCGGATCTGTCCAGTTCGTATCAACAAACCCGCTCAGTCCGTTATTTGACAACGATTCATACAATCCAACTTTCCAGCACCCGCACAGCTGAAGAGGGCGTTCACAAGCTTACCTACGGTGATGCCCTCCATCTTTCGCTTCCCTATCCACCGTGGCAACGAACGACCTTCGCCACGTACGCCCGAGTTGCGATCTCCCCAAGCAGCTCCGCCAGTCTCCGTTTCGCCCGTCTCGTTGCGTATGACTGGCTTCATATTGGGTTACCATCTATCGTACACCTCGCAGTACAGCCCGGCCGGGTTGCTGATAGGTCGGCCGAGTCCACAGACCCCGTAATTCTCAACCAACCTCCAACGTCTGTGTCCCACAAGACTTCCCAACGCGTCTGAGACGCTACGTGAAACATCTTGCGGTTTGTAATGACTTGAGCAAATACTGTTGGTCTAACCGCCAACGCGCTTCTTGCCAGAGGCCTCGCACGCGCGGAGATGCAACGACGAGGGTGGAAAGCAGGTTATCCCATCCGGACTGCCAAGATCCAGGTTTCAGAACAAAGCAATCATGCTCAGTGATGACAGTCTCGTCTCCTTCGAGCTGTGCCTCTTCCCACTGATCTTTGGACCTCGCTCCGGGGGGTGGCGCCCTGTCCTTGCTGCTCGAACTCGTCTAGCACGCCGTTAACAAGATCCTCTGGCAGCACAGCGATAAAGGAAAGATTGATGTATTACAGATGATATATAACGTGTTCCGTAATGTTGAGACGTATAGGATTCTTATGCTGATAAACAGGCTCCTTTTAGATTTACATCTTTGAGAGTGCGTTATTGTTTGAGATGACGGGTTCTTTGAGAGAGCGTGCTCCCCCTTTTTATAATTCCACTCGACCCGTTTCTGTCAATAAGACCTGACTCAGAAGCATGATGTGTCGGTTTACTCGCAAACTTCCCAAACCTCAAGACTGTCAACAACGTCAGCGTGGCGTGACAGACATATTTCAGTTGGTAAGGTTTGCCGTGACAACCTGTTTCATGAATCCCTTGTATTCCAATTCCTCCGTGGTGACGGGGACCGACGGCATGTGCTGGCGGGGATAGTGGACACGATTGGGTTTGAACGGATCCTTGATACCAGTCGTCATGGTCCGGCAGAGGACAAGGGATTTTAGAAGCTCTTTGTAGATGGCATCTGACTCCGCGACATGTGTTGTAACCGTCTTGATCAGGGATGAATGAATCCACGGACCTTTTCCTCGTCGTAAATGGGCTCCTTGCCGTTTGCCGTGTCTCGCTGAGGATTAAATATGTTCTCAAACAACTTGTTCTTGTCTTCAAGCGACGGAATGTACTCTATTGGCATGTCCTCGCCGTCTTCGTCTCTCCGGTACCCAGGAGCGGCCACAATCGTCTGTCTTGGACTGGGGGGATCATGTGCCCTACTGCGGTCAAAGTCTCTATCAAAAAAGGCGGGAGGAAAACCTTTCCTGAGTCCACTGACATCATTTCTTCTGTTTTATGTTTGGATGTACTCATGTGAGTACCCCTAGCGGAATCCTATTCCACAAGGTTTTATTCGGCTGCACCGATCATCTGAGCGGACAGCAAACATGGGCTCTGTTAATGAAAATAAGCTTCCATCTCGCCCAGCAAAGACTTCCGGATCATTTACTTCCATGGTAGAACAATAGCTTACATAGTGCCTCCCCTCTCTTAACTCTGGCTTCTTTATCCCTCGATCTGGATCACCTCACGCTTTAATAACCCTAACCCTGACCCATCGCATCCGGCTCCTGCGCGGGATTCATCACTTTGCCCGAGTTCGTGATTCAATGATGACTTGAGATCTGCTTCTTCGGTGCAAGGGTACTTCAGAAGCGTCTCCCTCCAGCATTTACAACCCCGAAGAAAGGGGCACCGGCCACGTCCCAGCAGTGACGCGTCGGCTCAGGCAACAGCGTGAGTCAAAAGACCACATTGGAAGCTTGAACTCAAGGCAAGAAGGCCACGTTACATCCCAAAACCGCCCTATAGAAGGCTCGGTCTTCTCCCATGCATCCCCTGGCTCCATCGCAGTTCCATCGCAGTTCAGTGCCAAGCTCGGGAACCCCATCTCCGCGTCTGGGAAGCGCTGGCGTCCGCCATTAGCGTTCAACCCCGCATTACGTCGGCCCTGCCCGCTTATCGCGGATCTCGGGGAGCTGATAGTCAGCAGTGGGGTCGCGTACCCATGCTCCCAGCTCAGCTGCTCTGCTCCCGTGGCTTGCTGTGCCTTGCTTTGTCCTTCTCCCCGCCACCGCTCCGACAGAGCCCGCCGCTTTTGTCCTTATTACTCCAGCCCACCTCCGGCGGAATCTCTCTGTTTGCACTGGATCCTTCGCGTCGCCGGGACGAGACACAGCATCACAACCCTACCCAAAGCCTCGCGGAACGGTGACCATGTTCGACATATTCGCCAAGATACTCTCGTGCGTTACTCCTGGAGCTCAGTCGCAAGTACCCCTCCATTCGCACAGGAGCTAATCATGGACACCACAGATCAATCGCATCGTTCCTCTTCCCGCTCTTTGCCAGTTACAAGGCCCTGAAGACGTCGGATCCGGCCCAGCTGACGCCATGGCTCATGTACTGGGTCGTTCTGGCATGCGCGCTCCTCGTGGAGTCATGGACTGAATGGTTTCTCGTGTGGTATGTCGTCACCTGCATTGCGAGGCCCCCGCATGTCCCTGTCTCCGGCGCTGACGACGACTTAGGATCCCCTTCTACGCATACATCCGCTTGCTCTTCCTCCTCTACCTGGTTCTCCCACAGACACAGGGCGCGCGCATCATCTACCAGACCTACGTCCACCCCTGGCTGGAGGATAACGAGGGTGCGATCGAAGACTTCATCGCCTCGTCCCACGAGCGCCTCCGCGCTGCTGGCATTTCCTACATCAAGCGCGCCATCGAGCTCCTCAAGACCAACGTGCTCGGCCTCCCTCCATCGCCCGAGCCCGCTAGCGCCGCCGCGGCCCCCGGGTCGCAGACTCCGCAGTCATACACGCAAACCTTGCTCGCGCGCTTCACGCTCCCGTCGGCGCGATGGCCCGCTAATGCGGGCGCTGGCGCTGGCGCTACGGGCTCCGACTTCTACAGCTTCCTGTCCTCGGCCGTCAGCGCGGCCGCCGGTGCCGCTGGTTCGGCGGGGGGCAACAGAGGCGTAGGCGGCGGAGCTGACATTGCGTCATCGACCACAACGCTGATCCCCGATTCGATCCGTGGCGCCGCCGCGCGCATGTCCTACCTCCACGCCCACCGCGAGCGTCTCAATACCGTGCTGTCTGCCCTCGACCGCGAGGCTAGCCAGTTGCAAAGCGAGGAGGCGCAGGCGCGTGCGGCCGGTGTCAGCCTGGACGCTGCCGACGGGCTCTCGACGCGGTCGGTGAGCGAGCAGAGTGGACTGGCGGGGCTGGCTAAGAGCCGATCGGAACCGGACTTTGAGAAGCTCGAAGCGGAGAGCGGGGCGGAGGAAGAGATGGATGACGGCACCAGCGTGCGGCGTCGAGGCGGTACCCCTTCCGCGTCTGCCGGCGGCTCGTGGATGCCCTGGGGCTGGGGCGGAAGCAGCACACCTACAGGCGCGGACTCGGCGCGGACCTCAGGGATCGAGAAGTAATCACTGTCGTGCTAGAACATCTGGACTGGCTCATGTGGGCATTTTGGGACTGGCTTGGCGTTGTTGGCACAGGTTTGGACTGGTATATGGATCCAAGCATTTTAGAGGGGCGCGTAGGCGATGGAGGTTTGTCTGGCCGCGGCCCGTTCTACGCAACGAGGCAGCGTGTAGTATTAGATTATCAGATTTGATGTTCTGTTTCGTCGATGATGCCCGGGACCAGGCCTCGTCCTAATGATGTCTGGAGTTGCTGCAGTAGAGAAGCGGCAGCATATCTTAGAAGATTTGTGGTCCGTATTCCGTCTGTCATGTCCCAGAGACAATGTCGCCATATCTATAATACAATAAAAAGGGTATGTACAGTACCTTGGGTACCAAATATGCACCTGCTGCTCTGCTCTATACATAACTTACATATCATACACCATGTCTCTCGTACAGACTCCTCCCAAGGAAACTTATCTAGCAGCTGTCTTCTTCACTTCCATGTACGGATACGCAACATCGGCATCCTTGAGCTTCCAAATCTGCCGGCGCTTCTTGTTCACGACGTGCTCAACCCAGACCTCCTGGGCGTGCTTCTTCTTGAACTCGCGGATGAAGCGCGGATCCCACAGCTCCGACGCGATGCCCAGATCCTTGCAGCAGCGCATCAGCGCGTTCGACTTGCACCCCTCGCCGGCCGTGGGGATTGTCTCTTCCGAGAAGTACCCGCACTCACCGCGTGCTTGAGCGATGAATCTGGCAACTGTTAGCATTCGCCTCCGCAACAACACAAAGGGGAAGAACTGAACATACCGCCCGTGTACAACCAGCGCGTACTCCCGCGTCACCAGCTTCTCCGCTATTACCAGCTCCCCCCTCGGCGCGAGACCCCAGCCGCCCGGCCCGAACGCCTGGTTCAACACCCGCCGGTACTTGATCTCAGGCAGGTAGATGATGCCGTCCGGCTTGACCTCGATGTCGAGCGGGTCCAGCGGCTTCATCAGCGTAGCCGCCGCCTCGGGCGAGAACGGAACTGTCGACAGCCCGTGGAAGGAAGACGACCAGTCGATTTGGTCGGCGTTGCCGTTGCCGTTGCCGTTGCTCAGCGCCACGGTGAAGGCGTGCGAGGGCGCGCTACTGCTTGCTGGTGTTGGGATCGAGGCCGAGAGCGCCGGGTTGACTTCGTTGACGTCTGGCCCGGGCGCGATGGCCGCCTGGGGGTCGACGGGGTTCGTGGAGGTGTCCGTGACGATCGGCTTCGCCGGGGCGGGTGTTCGCGGTCGGGGCTTCCATGTTGAGGCGGGCCGTGACAGGTTGGGTATTTGGGACGAGGGGCCGGGGCGGAGGCATTGGAGAGACGTCGGGGAGCGGAGGGGCCTGAGGAGCTGGATGGCGCGGGACCGCATGTTGGCGTTTGGGCTGTGGGGTGTTGAGGGTGGGGATCGTGTTGAGGTGACGGTAACGGCGAAGGTTGATGGCTTCGGCTTTGAGAAATTTCGGCCGATCCAGCGGGATGGAGCTTGGGCCTCCGATACAGGGGTGAGAAATTGTTAGCGCTCAGCGCTGGCCGCCAGATGAGCTTCAGCGTTGAACACTGCAGTTGACACATGATTGAGATGTGATTGAATTGAGATGGCTAATGTACAGTCGAGGGGCGGATGTCTATTTACAATTATGCGTCCTTCGTGTCCTTCGTGGCGGTCCTGTTGTCGTTTCCCTGTGCTTTCCAGCACTGTCTGAACTGCTCCATCTGGCCAGGGCAGTTGCCGTCAGCCATCGCCAACCATCGCCGCTCAACAATCATCACTCACCTCGTCTTTGCAAAGCCTCCAATCCTTCTTCTCGTAGTAGCAGTCCGTTAGTTTGGTATTTTCCTCTGCAGCATCGATTAGCTCGGCCTGAACGCCACTGTTGGAGCCGGCAATCTCCGCGATCGTCGGACATTTCGAGATCTTCCTCTGCAAATTAATAGGGCTGAAACATACCTGCACAGCCAGTGCTGAAGATGCGCTTGTCCCTGCAGAATTGTTGCATTCAGTGAGAGATTTCGACTGGACACGGGGCTGCTGGGACCCGTTGAAGAATCTTCGAGTGCGCCGGATAAGCAGAAAAGCACTCACCACTCATCAGGCTCGTCATCCTCCTCGACCTGCTGCTCGGCGGCCGGCGCCTGCTCCGGCTGCTTCGACTCGGCCTCTTCTTTTGACGTTGTTGAACCCATTGGCGGCGGTTCGAGTTTGTTTGGAGGTTGTTCAGTGACACATCGCCCAGCATTGCTGCACACAATTTGCTCCGCGCTCGGGTCATCCGACCAACGCCACCCCCTGTCGCCGAGATGGCATCACGAAAACTCAACGTCCTGGTTTACACGGGTGAGTTTTTGGTCCAACATTTAAAAGACGCATGCTAATTATCACAGGGACTGGGTCGACAATCGAGTCGGTTCGGCACTGTATTTACTCTCTCCGCCGGTTGCTGTCACCAAATTACGCTGTGATCCCCATCGCCGAGTCTGCCCTCCTCAAGGAGCCGTGGGCGCCCACTTGCGCGCTCCTGGTGTTTCCTGGCGGCGCGGATCTGGGGTACTGCCGGGCTCTGAACGGCGCTGGCAACCGCAGCATCACCCACTTCGTCCGCCGAGGAGGCGCGTTCCTGGGGTTCTGTGCCGGGGGCTACTACGGCAGCCAGCGGTGCGAGTTCGAGGTTGGCAATACCGAGTTGGAGGTCGTGGGCAGTAGGGAGCTTGCTTTCTTCCCAGGGACTTGCCGTGGAGGAGCCTTCGGAGGGTTTGCCTATCACAGCGAACGCGGCGCGAAAGCTGCCAAGATCACGGTGAACAAGGGGGCTTTCTCAGGGGTTGTGACGCTTCCCGATGCGTTCAAGTGCTACTACAACGGCGGCGGGGTCTTTGTCGATGCTGATAGAAAGGAGTCGGGCGTCGAGGTGCTCGCTGAGTACGAGGACAAGCTTGCTGTTGAGCCTGGAAGCACCAAAGCCGCGGTTGTCTATTGCAAGGTCGGGGATGGCAGAGTGGTCCTCACTGGGCCCCACCCCGAGTAAGTCAGCCGACTATTACCAACATCAAAACTACCAGCACCAAAGCTGACCTCTGCAGATTCGCCGGCGCCAACCTTGGTCGGCACAAAGACATCGACGGGTACGATTCCCTGATCAGCGACCTCGTGGCGGACGATGATGCGAGGGTCGGCTTTCTCAAGGGGTGTCTCGTGAAGCTTGGCTTGGAAGTAAGCCAAGAGGAGTCTGCGGTCCCCAGTCTGTCCAAGATCCATCTCTCGTCACTCAACCACACCGAGGTCGGGGAGCTGCTGTACTCGTTTGAGGACATCATCACGAGAGAGGACGGCGAGGAGTACGTTAAGGGGGAGAACGATCTCTTCCACCTCGAGAAGCCTGATTCCCGGTGGTCGATGGCCGCTTTAAACCAGGCCCTTGCGAACGAGTACCAGGCAACCAGAAAGACCACCGGTCGCGGAACCCCTGATCCCACGGCCGAGTACATCCAAATCCCCAAGTCAGTCGTATCGCACGAGACCGCATGGCCCGAGCCTAAGGAGACTCCATGCTTTAACCACGCGGTCTTCTACTCAAGCCTCCGACAGTATCGACAGCAGGAGACGGAAGCTGAGGAATGGGGCGACGTGTTCATGTACGGCGAGGTTGTCACCAGTACGAACACTCTGCTCGAAAAGTGAGTCTCTTTCTCATTGTCTGACTGACAACCGCTGACCTCAACAGAAACCATAAACTTCTGTCCAAGCTGTCCACCGGGTTTACCCTCGCCGCAACTACCCAAGTGGCCGGCCGGGGTCGAGGTTCCAATGTCTGGGTAGCGCCGGCCGGGAGCCTGCTGATGTCTACCGTGATCAACCACCCAGCTCACCACGCCGCGACCCGACCCATAGTCTTCCTCCAGTACATCGCTGCCGTGGCCATTGTTGAGGCAATCAAGTCGTATGACGTCGGCTACGGGAATTTCCCTGTCAAACTCAAGTGGCCCAACGACATCTACGCCCAGGACCCGAGCAAGCCGAATGAGGTGGCGTACGTGAAAATTGGAGGCATCCTGTCGAACTGCGCCTACTCGGCTGGAAACTACCAGGTTGTGTTAGGGATCGGCGTCAACACCAACAACGGCCGACCAACCACCAGTCTGGATGCCCTGCTGCCTCTGATCAACAGGAACCTGCCGCCCTTCCAGATCGAAAGACTTATCGCCCGCATCTTGACCCGTATGGAGGTGCTCTATGCGGAGTTTCTCCGCACGGGGTTCTCGCGGGGCCTGGAGGAGAGGTACTATAAGCATTGGCTGCATTCAGACCAGGTGGTGACGTTGGAGGCCGAGGGCGGAGTGAAGGCAAGGGTTCTGGGTATTACGCGGGACTGGGGGATGCTGCGAGCGGAAGAAGTCAGAGACGACGGTATCAACGGCACTCTCATGCCGACCGGGAAGGTCTGGGCGTTGCAAAGCGATGAGAACAGCTTTGACTTTTGGCGGGGGTTGGTTAGACGGAAGATGTAGATGGAGCGGAGCGTCCTATTGGTATAGAACTTACCTGGTATAGAGCTTTTGAATATATTGTAGCCGTCCGAGAAACAACGGACTAGTCTACCTCGGGCAATCTTCCCGTCCCGCTTCACAACTACATGAAAGGGCGTTTAAAGGCCAAATATAGTGTGCCAATAGCTAGTGCGCAAGAGGAAGGACGGCCTGCTCTCTTTGTTCACCCACTTCCTTCAACTTCAGATGAAATCCCCCGCCAGCCCGCCAGCCCCCCAACCCCAGGCAGAGACCTATCAGTTACTTCCACGGTGCTCATTTCAAGGGCCTGTGGTGTAATGGTAGCTCGTTGAGGATGGGCAAGGTGTGGTCGACTCCAGGACTACCAACAACTCTACAAAAACCAACGTTCGAATCCTACGGCAGCACTCTTTCTTCGACACACTCTTCGACAACCCTTTGGCACTTTCCCATCACACATCCTCAAAGATCCCGGTTCAAATCCGAGCAGGTCCTTTTTTTTTTTGCTGTATTCATCAAGGTGGTCTCGTTCTTGAATTGCTGCATCCGTTTATTCGATCGACTCTTTTGTCTGAAGCCCAAGACCCTCTGATGGAGCCAAGCCACTGCCTGTGTACGTATGTTTAGGACCGGGTTTTGGTGTTGCAAATACAACGAATGACGCCCAAATAGACACGTGCAGTTCAAAGGATTAGTTGTTTATGCTGCCAAACCAACCAGGTTTCGGACTGAGCCCGAGCTGCACTGCCCCTGCTGACGCCGGTCGGCGGCGAGGTTGCATCAATGCCGGCATTTCACTATTACCCGCACCTTCCCAACCAGGATGACCCGCCCCTCTTCTCCGAAGCCGTCCCGAACGCGCCGCCAGAAGTACCTCGCGACGCGTTCATTTGGCCTGAGTCCTCGACATCCGCATCGCGACTCTCCATGACAAGATGGATCCCGTGACGGCGATCAGCATCGCGGGATCTGTCGTGCAGTTCGTCAGTTTCGCGTTCCAGCTGATCGCCAAAACCAAGGACATCAACGAGTCAGCAGCGAGGCAGAGCAAGGAGACGGAAAAACTTGACGCAGTCTACAGCCACCTCCTCGCTCTGAGATCGAGACTGGCAGTGTCCTCAGAGCGGGATCCCAGGCTTGAGCTCGGCGATGGGGCCGACGAGGCGGCGGCGACAATCGCGAAGCATGTGTTTGCTATCAACGACCTGTCGCGGTCCTGTGAGGCCGACTGCCTGAAGCTGCTGGATATTATACGCAAGCTGCAAAGTATAAGCGGGCCGAGCGGGAAATGGCGCAGCTTCCGGGCGGCGATGGCGACAATGTTGAAGAGCAGCGAGATGGAGGATCTGGAGGACAGGCTGCACAAGACGCAGACGACACTGACGCTTCACATTTGCTCTCTGACAACGTGAGATATCCCCGCATAATATATCAGAATTCAACCGCTTACCGCTGGCAGATATTGGCATGGCCTGTTCGACCGATATCTGCGCGAGCTGCGCAAAGAGAGCCTCGCCTTGGATGTCAAACAATCGGCGAAGCTCGACGGTATTGCCCGGACGCTCAGCGAGCTCAAAGCACACGTTGCCAACACCCGCTCACCAACACATTCCGGGGGGTTCGCCCCTGACGATGTCTCGTCTCTTTCGGATGAGTTGTCGCAACTGTCAATATTCAAAGACGCTGTTGCGAAGGAGAACCACATCCTCAGGTCTCTCAGCTTCGACAGCCGGCCAGTTCGCCACGGCTCCATCCCGGTCGCCTACACTCGAACCTTTGAGTGGGCTTTTGAGAGTGACGAGTTACAAGACTCGACCAAGCCCGACAGCGGCCTCCGAAGCGGTCTTCTTAGGTGGCTCGCGGAGGGAGACGACTTCTTCTGGGTCTCAGGAAAGCCTGGATCGGGAAAATCAACGTTTATCAAATTTTTGGCCGACCATCCCAAGACTCTATCGGCCCTAAGCCGCTGGGCGCATCCCAACCGCCTGGTTGTCGCAAGCCACTTCTTCTGGAGCGCTGGTACAACGATGCAAAAGTCCAGACAAGGCCTGTTGCAGACCCTCCTCTACGACATCTTCCGCCAACTTCCCGATCTCATCGAGACTGTCTGCGTCGAGCGATGGCCCAAAACAGCCGAGAATTTTAGCCACGACCCCTGGCTGCTCCCTGAACTGCAGCGCGTCCTGCAGCGCATCGCCGACCAAGACATGGAAGTCAAGTTCTGCTTCTTTGTCGACGGCCTGGACGAGTTCGAGGGCGATCATGTCGACTTCTGCCGTACCCTCCTTGACCTAGTCAATTCTCCTCACATCAAGATGTGCGTATCTAGTCGGGCGTGGAACGTCTTTGAGGACTCGTTCGGTAAATGTCAGACAAAGCTGTACATCCACGAGCTCACGCACGGCGATATCCGTTCGTATGCCGAGCGTCGTCTGCAAGAGCATCCCCGTTGGGAGGACCTGAACGCCGAGGTTTTCAACGCTAAGTGGCTAATCGACCAAATAGCCGAGCGGGCAGCGGGCGTCTTCCTCTGGGTGTTTCTCGTGACAGGTCAGCTTCGCAACGGGCTGACCGAGTACGACAGCTTTTCCGATCTTCAGCGGCGTCTTGAGCGCATGCCCGATGATTTAGAGGCGTTCTTCAAGCAGATCCTTGAGTCGGTTGAGCCATTCTATCACCAGAAGATGGCAACGATTTTGCTCATCGCGCTCGAGGCAAGGGAGCCCGCTCCGATCGCAGTGTACGGTTTTCACGATACCGAGTATGAAGACGAGAGTTATGCCCTCAAGCTTCCACTCCAACCGCTTCCTCAAGCCCAAGTCACTGCCAAGAGACAGCAAATTACCCGCCGACTCAGCGCCCGTTGCCGCGGCCTCCTGGAGATCACAAAGCACGGCTACAAAGTCGAGTTCCTCCGTATGTGCTTTCACATGCCCGTTTCAGTCTCACCCTCCAAGTCTCACCCCTCATAACCAAAACACTAACATCTCAGACCGGAGCGTAATGGATTTCCTCCGCACAAAAGACATGATCTCCTTCCTCTCCAAAAAAACACCACCCAACTTTAACGCCCACCTCTCCCTCCTCCGCGGCTACACAGCCTACGTAAAAACTACCCGCTTCCCCCAGTTTGTCGACCGCACCTATTTTGCGCAGAGTACGCCCTCCCCTTTTACCACCGCCCTGCGAGAAATCATTTTCCACTCAAAAGCCATCGACGCCAGCCCGGAAGCCTATCCCCTCCTCGACGAGCTCGACGCCTGCATCCCAGAGATGGAGCGAAAAGGCCAAGTGAAGATGAACGCACTCGGTGACCCGACGAACACGGTGCTTCTTGTGTTCCGAGAACTACTCCTCGATTCATGTATGGTCGGGTACTTGGGCTATCGGATGCCACTGGACTCGGAGTTCCTTGTGCCGGTCAAGGGGCCAGTCTTGGCGCGCTTTGTGGCAGCACTAATGGGGCACTGTGATGAACCGACGGTGAACTGTGAGGAGATCGGGAGCTTGATACGGTGCCTTTTAGAGAACGGCTGTGATCCAAACGAGACGTATATGACGAAGCAACCTGGAGGGACGTTATGTGCGAGAACGCCATGGCAGGATTTGGTTTTGTGGCCCACTCATATCAAATGTCCAAGCACACATTGCCGGGAGATGTCGCTAGCGAGAAGGGCCTCGATGAGGATGGTGTTGGAGAGTGTGCTGGCTCTGATGTTGGAGCATGGGGCGGATCGGAGTGTTTGGCCTGGTACCGATGTGCCTGATGTAAGTTGGCGCTGCCTCTGATTTTGGGGCAGCCGGTTAATCTGGTCACAGGCAAACCTCATCCAAAGTCGCGTCTCACTGATGATGGGAACGGCGCAAAAGAGACGGTCGGGGTCCAGTGAGGATTTGGATTCAAAGCCTTCGAAATCGAAAAGCCGTCGCCGTCTATGAGACCAAGGCATGCCTATCTAACTCGCAGCAACATCGTCGCCAGCATACGGATTTCAAGGATTGACATATCTCGGCTCGAACGAGGCGCCATTCGTCGACCTCTCCGGCTCTTTGATGTCCTTGATGTTATAGTCATTCAAGACCCGCAGATTGACGGGGCGCCAGTTCTTTGCGATGAAGTTCCACCGATTCCTGATGCCCTCGGGTAGCGTTGAGACCTCGGAGGCGCTCAGTTCGGCGCCCTCGTTGGAGATGTTGACGCCGCATGTCTTGCAGAAGGTTTTGACCAGCCCACCACCACCAAAGCTGTATTTTTCAAGGTTTTCCACCCCCTGGATGGCAACTTGATTGGGCTCAGTATAGAGCCAGATGTAGCCGTTCTGGATCTCTCGTTAGCTTTGGTCAGGGAAACTGTCAAGAAACGTACCATTGAGCATATGCTGCACGAGCACTCGACTACCTTGCCGGGATAATCTTTGTCAAGAGGTTTGCTCTTCACAGCCAGCGTAACAGCGCCACAATGGCAGCTCCCGTGGTAGAGCTTTGCGTTTTCAATCTCGGCCTGTGGCTCGGGGCCGATATATTCAGCTCCCTCGTAGGGAGTTCCCCAGCTCGCACCATCGAGGCTTTGGCTGTCAGCTCTGAAACGTCAGCAGAGGGAATCCCACGTACGGAGTGAGCTCCAATTCCCAAGGATCGACGCCCTGGATAGCGCGAGCCTGGCGAAATCATTAGCATTTACAAATTCAGAGGATCCACCGGAGGTCGTACATTCAAACTCAACCGTCTGTCTGGTGCTGCACTCGGCGCCACACACATGATGGGCGTCGCGCATGCAGGGCAGAACTGCACTGTTAGGCTTTCTCGGTCATGGCTGATTGTCGCATCTCACCTTGTGGGCTGCCGACCACGTTCCAAAGGTGTAGGAAGTCAGGGCATCCTCGCTCCCCTTAACGACTCTGAAGTTCTCTGGGGATGCATAGATCCAAAGCACGCCCTTCTTCGTGCAGATGCTGCAGTTGCACTCGCCGGCGGATTTGAACTCGGGCACGTCAACTTCGTAGACGAAAGCTGCGCAGTGGCAGTTACCGCGGTACGTCTTGAGGGCGGCGTCGGACATCGTGTGTTTGTTTGAGCCTGGCGAGCGGGGAAGTTCGAAAGGAATCAATCTCACGAGATTTCATTCAAGTACTCCGTACGATATTACCTTAACTGATCGGATGACGTAGGGAAATGTGGAATTTCAGACCGAGCGGGGCTGGAATTTTGCAGCTCGCTCCATACCCCAAGAAGTGCGATGTTTCTATCCATGCCAAGTCGTTATCTTTGCGACAGCGACGTGGGTTGTGTCCGATTGGTCCTGCTCGGTAGGGCACTAGCCTGTCGGGTTTGTCTGTCCACTGTCCTACGAGTGCACAGCTGGTGGCGGAGCTCTGAAGCAGGTGGGTGATGCCTTTAACTCGAAAATTACGATGATATTCACAACATGCATGCTGAAGTATCACTTGTCGATACCACCAAGCTTATATTGTTTCGACAACCGGGACATAATCTAATCTATACCTGCTGGGGCAACCAAGCTCGCAAACCGGAGCTGTCTCAAAGACCCACCGCGGGCCGTCGATGAGTGCGGATAAGCTTCATTACTCGCAGATCGTGATCGGGCTATTAATAGGTTTCCAAACATTGCCCATTCCTTCGCTACTCCCAAAGGACCCCATTACGAATGTCTCATCAACTGCATGGCTCGCCCGGATCCGTCGTCACAAGTGGTCGGGCCATCCAAGGGTTAGGGTCCAAGCCATGATGCCACCATTTCTCCGAAATCTCTCTCCTGACCTGGTGGATGGACCCTACGGATTTGGACGCTGCCGCTGCGACTCACCTTACCCCGCGAATACCACCCTTATCGACAACAATTCTCCTTCGCCGGAGGTCCGGGCGGCGACGGGGAGCGCTGAGTGGCGGCGGTCGCTCGCCGTTGAGGGCATCGGCCACCACTGCACGTCGACCCGCAGGATCATGCACCGCTGAAGCGACGGCGACCACGGGAGGACAGCACGGCGCCACACGGACGCACACCGAACCCCGGAGAGCTCTGACCTCGTGGGGTTTACTGACCGCAGAATAGCTGCCGATGGACAGGAATGGGCCAAGCTTTGCCAACAAAAGGCTCGTGGAGAAATCGGGCCGCCCACAAGGTCTCGGGAACAACAGGGCGAGGAATAGATTGCCGCGCTGCTGACCCATAAGCACCGAGAGCGACCGACCGGCCTGTTAGTGGACATGACGCAAAAAGCAGGGCAGCAGGGCAGTGGTCGACGGCCGGCATTAACCAGTATATTTGGCCCGCGCGTGTCGAGAGGACCAGACTGTCCCGCGGCTCACCCCGCAGAATGCATCCCCATGTCCCCGTTTCCCCATCTCCATATCCTTCCGTCCCATCCGGCAAATTCTGGGTGAATTGCGACACCACCTCTGCTGCCGAGTGGTGGGCCAATCACGGCGTGCGATATAACCCTCGCGATGGGGCACATCGTGCCGTGTCGACGGCTGCACTGCTGCACGGCGGCGCGCACGCCAGTTCTCCGTGCGCCAGACATGGCCCGGCCACGTCGGGTGTGTGCGAGGCACTCTACAGTTGATGAGGGCCTGCCGGCACGCAGTTCGCTGCTCCCTGGCTCCGCGGTCTGCGCTGCTGCTCCCAGCTGCTCGCTGCTCTACCGCCTGGGCGCCCGCGGGCAGGTGGAGGCGTCGGGCGGAGGTCGGCAGGTCAAATAGATCATTGCGCCATGTTTACCACTCGCTGCTTCTGCTTCTTCCCTCTTTCTGGGATTGCCGTCCGTCCTGTTGATGTCTCACCCCGAGCGAGCGCCCGCGCAGCGTAACACATTCTTGAGATTGCTCGGCCAAGCAAATCCACCGGCAAGGGAGGACAAGCTGAGGGGAAGCCGGTGGGCAGTCGAATGATCAGATAATACCGGCGGACCTGGAACCACCAGGTTGGATCTCTCTGACCTCTTTGCCTCCCGTGGGAGCCAGTCCGCACAAAACACCATGGCGGACGCAACGACGGGCGAGGCCCACACAAAGTTCAACCTCTCCGGGCCCCCGCTGCCGTTTGATGCCACTGGCGTCGTGGTCGAGGACCACCAAGTGAGATGCCCCGCCCATAGCTATCTACCCCTAACTAACACCGTGCCAGACCATAAGGGAAGCCAACATCCCGGGGATCCTCTTTGGAATTCTCGTGCCGCACGCTGTGTGTACTCTCTTCATCCTCGCGCGCGGCTGGTCCCGTCTTGTCCTCTTGCGCAAGTGGTTCCTCGACGACACGCTCATCATCGTCGCCTGGGCGCTCTCCACTGCTGTCTGTGTCGTCTATAGCATAGCCGCGCAGTCACCCCGCTTGGCCTCCGTCTCCGCCTACGACAGCTCGGCCGCTGTGCGCATCTACCTTGGCCTGATCTGCTACCAGCTATGCCTCTGCATCACCAAGCTCTCTATCCTCGCCTTCTACCTCCGCATCTTCATCTCGCGCCTGCCCGAGCGCCGCCTGGCCTGGGCGACCATCATCGCCGTTCTGCTGTACGGCATACCCCTACTGTTCATGACCGTCTTCCAGTGCCACCCCGTAGCGGGCCGGTTCTTTAGCCAGCCCATGAGATGCTTCACCTTTGAGCCGTTGCTCATCGTCTCGGCGTCGCTTCACACAGCCGTTGACGCCTGGATGATCGCACTCATCATCCCCTGTGTCACCCGCCTCGACCTGCCTCCCCGCCAGCGGATCGCCCTTGGTGTGGTTCTTAGTCTTGGCGTCTTTGTGATCGCCGCGAGCCTTACTCGTCTGCAGTTCTCGCTCGCCCGCGCCCGCGACAATGCGGGTGGCGTCCCCGTCACCAACTCACTGGCCTTCTTTGTCATGACCGTACTCGAGCTCGACCTGGCTCTGATATGTGCGAGCGCCCCGACTCTACGCCTGGTCCTCGCCCGCCTGTGGCCGCGCCTAGGCATGGGCGATCCTGTGGTCCCAGGTGGTGCGCGCCCCCGGTCAGGCTCGGTCAATGGGAGCGTGGACCTCACCAGCGTTGTCAGCTACCACGGGTATCCGTGGACTGCGCCAGGGACGCCTGCGACGCGGAGCAAGAATCCAAGCCTTAGTAACGTCGGCGGGGCTTCCGGCGGGTCCGAGGCGTCCATGCCGCCGGTACCGCCGCTCGCCGTGGTAGCCTACCGCACACCAACAACACTGAGCTTGCGGAGCTTTATGAGCAACATGGCGCCGCGCAGCCGCGGTCAGCCAGGTATTGCGAGGGAGGGGGACAGGACTGGATTGCTGGGTTCCAACACCGGCGGGGACGCGGCGCAGAGGAGCAGGAGTACCATCGGGTTTGAGGGGTATTTCGACCAGGACGTTTCCGGCTACGGCGAGGAAAAGAAGCGCGGCAGCAGGGTGTTCAATCTACGAGGGGGCGACAGCCGGAGGAGCAGCTTGCGATACAGCGGACGGTACAGCGGACGCTGGGGGGAAAGCCAGGAGAGCTTTGTGCTAGGGATGAACGACCCCAACAGCCCGAGTCGGCTGAGCCCAGTGTCAGATGCGAGATTGAGCGGGATGACGCAGGCCGCCTCGCTGACGTCGGCGGTGGACGAGAGTAGAACGGAAAGTCGCAACGACGATGGGAAGCCACCTCTGAAGGGATGAGTGATCACGAGGGCTTGGCGTACGCAATGGGCGGTGCGCAGGTGTTTCGAATGGACGGCTGAAGGAGACGCCTTCCGGGTATTGGCGGAAGAGCGAAGATATCGCCTTCTAGCCTGTTTTTTGCATTTATCTCTGGACGAAGTATTTTCGCATTGTGTCGAGGGGATTCACGGTGGCTGTGGGATGGCGTTTACGGTGGCGGCATTGTTGCTGCCTTCGGGAGGGCACGCAGGCCCGATTTGTCAACTGACGACACCATTACTATTTTTCTCTGTCGTGTCGTCGCGGTTAATTATTGATACCACGGCCGGGTTATTGCGAGCAGGGCACATGGCGAGAACCATGCTTCGCGCGGGTTCGGAAAGGGGTTCTTGTGTAGGTAGAACGGGTTTGCCAGATGGATGGATGTCAATCCATCGTGGATACACTTACTTCTAGAAGGACAGGGAGAACGGTAGCCCGAAAAATAAAGGCTGCGAGAACCATGGAATCGGTGGGCGTGCTCTGGTGGGCGTACTGGTGTCGATGGCGTTCCAGGATCAACCAAGGTCAGGAATGGGGCATCCGGGGCACCTGAGCTTCGGTGCCATCAGGATCCGCGAGCCATGTTGGGTTCCCCGTGGCATGGGCCGCATGTTTATTTTTTACATTTTCTGTTTATTTCCATCGTGTGTGCTGAGCCGATGTTTTGCACAGATGATTCGTGAAATTCGAAAAACATCGGAGACGGAGGAAGAGCATGGAAAGAAACAGCTGCTTGAATCACCAGACCAGCAGTGACTCAAGACAATGAAACAGTTCGGACGATGGCTCTGCCGCTATTACAATGTCATCCGCTGTTTTACCTCAAACCTAAGGGAGAAGCTCATCATCATGTTCATGCTCCAGGACGATGCCGTTCTTGGCCGAGAAGCTGCAGCTGTCATCGCTGCGATCGCAGGTGGCGCCAGCTGAGAGAGCTGCCACCCTGCCAGCTCCCGAGCTTCCTTGCCCCTTCACTTCATCCCAAACTTGTGATCTGCAATCTTGGATTGAGCAGCGCATCACCCAGCTGACTGTGGTCCTTCGTGGTATTACACCGGCGCCGTTACTTGAAGCCGACAAGTGTATTTTTGCCGGATGCGGACGCCCACTCACACCGATTGAAGGCAATTGACTAGATTCCATGCTCGCCAACGACGACGTCGTCTCCCAGGTCGCAGAGCAGCTCGAAGTAAGCTTTCAGTTCTGACACCTGCAGGGCCGTTCGGGTGCTGTGACCCCCGCATGAAGGAACGAGATCTGAGCGCCGTTGCATCCCCCTCCAACGAACGACACCCTGCTTGCACGCGGAAAGGTTGCACTCGTCGGGGACCCCTACCATTGGCATTTCATCTGCACAGGGAGTGAGTCGTCCACCCTTTCTGGAAGACCTTGCATGTACCTTTGGATGAACGAGTCTGCCCAGACAGCCAGAGCAGCGGACGAGGCGCGCTCAGACAGCGAAGCGATCTGGCGGTGGGCAATGCGCGCAGAGCTGGCGTCTGAGAAGGTAGGATTGTAGCGAGCTCTTGTCGGACCGGATAAATCGAATCCTCGAGGTACTTCGTACATGCACGACAGACTGCGAACGTTGGGCCGGAGAGAAACCTGCAGTCGATGCGGCATGGACCAGCCCGGTAACAGCAGAATGGTCGGAGGCTTTACTTCATATCGACTGAGCCTCACTGAGCCTCAACGCACCGGAACGCCTGGGTCCAGCCTCACTCTATCGGCGACAGCGCCCACGAGATGTCGGGTTTATCTCGCGCCCAGCTAGCCGCAGATAGAAAGGGCTCAATAACACCGCCCCTGCGAGTCGCTGTCCCGTCTCCCCATCAGACCGGAGCTGGCCGCCTGCCTGGCCCCTGTCGTCCCATCTTATGGCCATCTTCGTGCCCCTTTCGTCGGGCGTTGTCATGCGAAGCTCCCTCCCGTCTCCCAAGCATTGCTTGGCCCCACCTACCGATCGTTCTCCCAGGTCTTCGAGAAGCTTTCGAGCGTCCGGATGCCGGTCTGAGCCTTACGAGCTCGAAGCCTGGCTGGCCGTGTCTCGGCTGCTGAGTGGCTCCTGTCTCTCGACTCACCGCGCCAATCTATGGTACTGGGCATGGTTGCTCCGCGATCACCAGTCCAGCTTATGCCCTGACGGATGACGCAAAGCAGCTGATGGCAGCCAGCTTCCGCCGCCTCTTGGCGCTCTTCGGAGCTTCCTGCTGATCGTGTGCTCGTCGGGACGGGTACAGCTCAGCTCACGTCCTCGCCACCCGGTTTGGATCGACTGATGATGCGGAGAGGGTGTCTTCGAGCAACCCGCCCCACTCTGTGATGTTCGACATGGCGTTCCTGCTTTCTGTGATGCTTGTCTGCCATATCCTCCACACCCTTCCCCCACACTCCAACTCGCGTTCCTTCCCTTCTCCACCAGACCGACCCTCCAGTCGATCACCACGTCTCAACCCAGACTACCTCGCTCTTTTCTCTTCGTTTCTTCGTTTTCTTCTTCTTCTTCTCACACCTCACATTTACCCAGGCCGTTGCGATCTGCCGGCTTCCACTCTTTTCACTTCTCGTCACCTCGTTCCTTCCTTCTCGAAACCACCTTCCAAACCACGCAGAACCGCAATAGCTTGTTTGTCCCCGCACGATGCGCTGGACATAAGGATGTTGACTTCACGGGGTTTGAGGGCCCTTCTTTTGGGACTCTCGGCGACGGCGTCAGTGCTGAATCGCCACGTCCTTCCTGTCGGGACCGGAGGCCAGGTCCAAATATCTGGAGGCGAGGCTTCGGAAGCACACCACTCTTTGGCCGAAGGCACACAGAAGGGTTTGGAAGTTACCAGAGGCGTGAAGCGCAGACAAACCGGCTCAAGAACCGACCGGTCTCAATCACAGGACAGTTCATCACAGACGTCAAATGGATCAAAGTGGAGTTTACAGCCGAGAGAGGTCTTGTGCTCGCAAGCCAACGGCACCGATTATACTTGCCCGAATGGCCTCACCTGTTGTCTCTCCACGGCGGGGCAGCCCGACTGTTGTCCGATCGGCAATATTGAGTGCGTAGGAGGAAGCTGTGTACCGCCGCCACCGCAAGAGCCATCGTAAGTCTTTTTTTTCGTCTTTGAGTGGACAGTAACTAATTTGAGTAGTGCCGCGGGTCCTCCCATTGTTGTTGTTACCCAAACCCTCACGAGCACAGTCACTGTGTTCACAGGCTCCCCGGTGACATCACTAGTCAGGGCGACCAAGACGGTCACAATCACACTTCTAGATCCAACTGAAGCAACCCAGACCGCCACGGTTACTGCGACCGCGTTTCTACGCAAAGCAAAGAGGGACATCGATGACTTTCCCACTAAACGAGGCTCAGAAGGCGATCACGAGACCCAGCTCGAGCGAGCACCTGAGAGGGAGGTTGGAAAGAGGCAAGAGCAAACCGTAACCTCGACGCGGACCGCCCAGGCTGTTGTAACTGTTTTCCGACAAAGCGTCGTGCTGGGAACACTCACAGATACGGTCTTTTCGACCAAGTATGCGGCCCCTAATGCGGTAACCACAGTCTTCGTCACAACGACTGTTTTCGTGCCTGCTGGACAAATCCCGAGCACAGAGGCGCCAACGGCTATACCAACAGTACCCGGCGGCTCGCCGGCTCCGGTGCCCACAACGACACTAAACCCGCCGCCCTCCTCGGCGCCCACAAACCTACCTTCCTCGGCATCGAGAACTTCCTCTTCCTCGGTACCACTTCCCACATCCATCCAACCTACCCCCACCCAACCGACCATGACAACCATGACAACCATGACCATGATGACTATGGCCAACCCCTCTACCACCATCTCACCAACCCCATCGCCCACTGTGCTGCCTGAGGCCGCAGCCGCGCCGCGCTACACCACCACGCAGATCATCGGCATCGCCGTTGGCGCGCTCTTGGGACTCATCTTGCTTGTCCTGCTTGCATTTGGTCTCCGTCGCGTGGTGCGTAACCGTCGCTCTGCCCAGGCCCAGATGCGTCAACAGCTGTCACCTCCACTAGACGGCGGCGGCCGCACAACCTTTGCTGCGGCTGCCGCTCCCCGGCTCGGCGGGCCTAGAGGTGGTGGCGGTAGAGGCGGCACAGGTGGCCTCGCCACCAACGGCTCTGCCAGCTCCGGTGGCTCGGGTGCTTCTGGTCCTAGTAATCACAGCGCACTCACAGGCGAGGGCGAGGTGCGCATCGTCATCCGACCTGCGCCCAAGAGGCGAACGCAGAGCTCGCAGCTGTGGCCGATGCCGCCTGGCCATCGGGGCCGCACTTACAGCCTATTCGTGGAGGAGACGACAACCGGAGAAACGACACCACAGGATCCAGGAGAGTGGAGCATCGCCAGTGAGAGAGGCAGCGTCCGGGATGGCACCCCCGGGAGGAGCAATAATAGTAATACGGGCAACACGACCATCTACTCAACAAACGATCCTGGATATACGGGTGTCGAGAGAGCCAGCGGGTCCGGCGGAAGACCATCGACGAGCATCTTCAGCGCCGGCTGGGATAGGGAAACCAGCTTCGGCGCGAGGAGCGATGCATCGTACCCTGGCCTGGGAACGCTGCTGACGCCTCCGCCGGCGTGGCACGGACATGCGGCAGAGAGAGGCTGGCCGCGGCCGCTTGATCCCGCAGACGTGAGGGATGATGACGAATCCGATCGAGGCCGCGGTAGCCCGAGAAGATATGGGGAGAGATCATCAACTGGAACGTGGTACCCGTCGGAGAGCCTGGGCATCGGTAAGGCCGTGTGAGGGCATCTTGCGGGCCATGCTGGAATGATGACGACACGACGAGATGAAGCATCATCGCGATACGACGACGCTGAGTTCCATGCCTGCGCGTGGGAGAGAGCGCTACGATGTTATGTTTGAAGTTTATTTTACGGAGAGAGGCTACAGCCATACCGTACGGCTTGCATTTCCATCACGGCGATACACAATACAAGGAAAACGGCATACGGCGTCTGGTCAGGGACGCATTTAATGGCTTTCGGAGAACCCTGATATTCCGGGTCTCCTGGGCGGCGCCACCGAAACATCACAGCACTGTACTGGTACATTTTAGACGACTGGCAAGTCAAGGACTTACATTGCATGCCTACCAATATGGTAGAAGCTATCTTGAAGAGTAGCTATTTAGAGAGTAGTGATGACGGAATAGATACCCCGATGAACAAACAGTTTACTTCCAAACCCATTCAGCCTCTACGGATTACAGCGCTGGTGATCTGCATCCACAACGCCACCGTCATCGTGACTGGAAACTCGAACCAGAAATTTCCCTGGTAGAGTTTGAACTACTTACGACACCAGACATCAATGCTGGTCGGGCGCCGTGGTTCCTAGAGCCTGGGCGGACCGGGACCGGGTTGGCTGCACGGTGCGTGATCGGCGTAGATCACACGCAAAATCCGGGTCCCCGGTCGCACATGGGATTGCGCTCAGCGTGGAGCCCCAGGAACGCCAGATTCAAGACGATTTGATTTAAAATGTCCGAAAGACCATTTGCAGAGTATATAGAGGACTGAGGTCGGCGGCCTTGGCGAGTAGTGAGTGGTGGACTTTCTCGTCCATCTTGCTCAGGGGCAAACAGCACCGGAATCTCTCCGTTATTTACCAGCGTTTACCAGCATCTCACGCCAACTTTGTAAATCGGATGCTTTCTTTCTAATGCTCCGGGCTACTCATGCCCAGTCTATTAATGCTAGGCCTCCTGTCTTACGACGCTCCTTTTCACAGGGCGAATTCATCGCACACCCGTCTCCGTATAAATAGTACAAGTATTAGAGTACAGTCGAGGCGAGCGCTGTGAGATCTACCCCTTCCACCCATCACCCCAATGCAAGTACCGGACACATATCCTGCCGGATCCCAAACCGAGAACGCCAGGCCTGCCAATGTCGAGTGAAGATTGTGTACATGCGGGAGAGTTTAGACCGAGAAATCCAGAATTACGGTCCCGGCTCTCGTTCTCCAGCTTATTTTGACGGTGTCGCTGCTGTCGCATCGTCGCCGTCCGCGTTATATTTTTCGTCGATCGGATTCGGCTACCTGTCCTTGTAGACCTTGGGCTTCCACCCCTCTTTCGTCTCGGCTTCTTGGGCGGCCTTGTCCATCTTGGGGCGCATGTCGGCTTCGATACGCTCGCGCGCGCGCAGGATCTTGCTCTGCAGGTAGAAGGAGCCGCCGTTCTTGGGCTCGTTGGCGTCGAACAGTCGCTTGAAGCGGCTCATGACCTCCTCTATCTCAGCTGGCTGACCGGTTGGCGGCTTGACGTTGAGGATCTTGCATGCCTCGTCCAGTGTCATGCCGGTGCTGATGTTTACGCGGCCGGTGGTGCCGCCGCCGTTCTTGGCCTGCGCTCGCTGGTATTGACTCGATGCCGAGGCCTGCTTGTAGGCTTCGGCGAAGGCGCGCCCCAGCACGCGGCTGCCGATGAGGACGACTTGGGTGATGATGCGGTGTGCCTGTGATCCGTGTCAGACAATGTCCAAGAGAGCCCCTATTATGGATGACGGCGTGAACGGAGGGGTTCGGGTGTCTCCGGACGCTGAGGTCAGTCGCTTACCATTGTGCAATGGAGCAGCGGTGCCCGCCTTGCTAGCCCTCAGGATCGTCAAAATGCAGCTGGGGTGCTCGTGTGTGCTGAGCGCCAGGCCTGTCGCGTCGTGGATGTCGGGATGCCGGTTGTCACTGCTCAGTTCGGCAAGATGGCATGACCGAATCGTGGGCTCAGAAAATTGAATCCGTGGAGATTGGCGGCGCCGATAACCGGAATTTCTTCGGCTGATTCCGACACCACGCAGCAGCCACGCGCCAAGCAGCCACACGAGCTAATAATGCAGCCTCAGGCAGCAGCTGCGTCAGCCAGCCGGAGACCGCCAAACTGCAGCGAGCTGGAGCTTAGCATTTGAAAGAAGCAAGATCGCAACTTCACAAAAATCCACCGCCTCCAGCTGTCCTATTCCCACCTTCGAACCTCCGCCGACCATCATTTCTGGCGCAGCCAAACACTACCGATTGTGTGCCCAGCAGTTCCACCCACGACGTCCGTGGGGATTTCCTGTGTCAACGATCACAAGCTTAACGTTTCCATACCCGCATACCGCCCAGCACAATGTCGCAATACTATGGGGCGCCGCCGCCGAACCAGGGCTACGCCCCAACAGGCGCCCAGAACTTACAATTCTATCCCTCGACCTACGCACAGCCGGTGTCAGGCCACGCAACTCCTTCACAAGCGTCCTACGGTTATGGTGGCTCTTCGGGCAGTGGAGGCTACGGGGTATCGAGCGGCTTCAACACGGGTTTTGGGGGCGCATCTGGAGTATCGGGGCGCATGGGCGAGCAAGGAGGTCTGCGGACCGGCTGGATCGCCGCGTTTACACCTGAAGGATACGATGGGGAGCCCTCGTTGCTGGTCGAGTTGGGCATCGAGTTCTCGCATATTCGATCAAAGGTAGCCCCTCCTTGTTCCAGGTCGAGGTCCTCGCTGACAACAAACAGACACTCGCCGTGCTCAACCCCTTTGGGCGAATCGACCAACATCTAATGGACGACTCGGATATGGCGGGGCCCCTTCTTTTCTTTCTCCTGTAAGTCGCCGAATTTCCACGTCTCGGCTCTTGCTAACTAGCCTAGGTTCGGCACATTCCTCCTCCTATCGGGCAGAGTACACTTCGGCTATATCTACGGCCTCGGTCTCCTAGGGACGATTCTCCTCCATGCCATTCTCTCTCTCATGGCGCCCGCCGACACGAGCCCGGCAGGCGCACCTGCGACGCCCTCTTACCCCGGCCAGCCAACCTCCGACACCCACCCCATAAACAAGCCGACGTTCGCGCGCTCGGCTAGCGTACTGGGGTACTGCCTGTTGCCTCTGGTTCTGACGAGCCTGGTCGGCATCGCGATGCCAATGGACACGCCACTGGGGATTGTGCTGACGACGTTCGCCATCATGTGGTGTACCTGGAGCGCCTCGGGCATCTTCTGCACTACGCTTCGCATGCGCGCCATGCGGGGGCTTGTGGCGTATCCGCTGGCGATGTTCTACGTTGGATTCGGCATCATGGGCGTGTTTAGTAGCCGCGGAAGCGGGACCTTCCCCAAGTTGCCGCCAGGTCCCGTCTCATGATGTTGGGGACGACGGTAGGATAAATAGCAGCGCGGTAGTTGGAATCGAGCGATGTCTTTGCTCTCCCGGCGGGTACGAGGTGTTGCCTCGACTAGGAGCATTGTATGCCGAGACCTCAAGGCAGGCCAAGCGGCCGGAGAGGTGTGAAGAATCGAGTGCCCTGCAGCATTGGCCGTTGCTGCGGGATAGGCGACACATGAAGTTAGATAGCGTCTCGCGGTTCTGTATGATACGAGAAGACGATAATATCCACAACTATAACACTGTGTCACCTTGAAGTTGATGTGGTGCCACGGTTGGGACTCTTGCCTGTGCCGTTGCGTGATCTTTATGTGGTTAACTGGTCTTACTAGCTCGTCTTGTCTTGAGAGGTTTGAGAGGCTAGGAATGGCTTGCGGGGCGACGGCGATGGCCTCACCATGACGTGTGACGCCTTTCCCACAATCTGCAAGGCCATCGCAATATCCTCGCATACCTTGTCGCCGGAACCTTTGGCCGTCCCGCTTCCTGGTGAGGGATCCTCGATAATTTCAACGGCATCAACGATCCGCCGACATGCCTTGCAAAGCCACACATACGCCTCCATCCCACCTTCAACGGCTTGCAATGTAACGCTTAGAATAGCTGCAAAAAGATGATCAAGCAAACACACATCGATTAGACCACGAGCTATACTGAGTACCACTATGACGCCGGGCAAAAAGCCTAGGCCTGGGCACTTCCAACCGGGCCGGCCAGCGTCAAGCTAGCCAGGCCATGCCAATCTATCCTAGTGCCAAATGGGCACGACATATACGACGGAAATTACAGGCATCCTCCCGCCCCGCCCCCCTCCCCGGTCTCGTTGTCGTCCGCTACTCCTGCTCCGCCCCCAGGATCGAATACTGCCCGCCAGCACCAGCAAAGATGATCTTGCGATCACGGATCGCCGTGTTCTCGATCAAGGTGGGCACCTTGATGTCCTCCGTGGTGCCCTGGCCGGTCTGGTAGTTTGCCGAGAAGCCCCAGGAGAAAACCTTGCCGTCCTTGGTGATGGCGAAGCTGTGGTCGGTGCCAGCGGCCACCTTGACGATGCCGCTGATCCCCGGCACGGCCGAGGGCTCCAGGAGGACGCGGGGCTGGTTCTTCTCGTCCCAGACGGTGTTGTCCTCGGTGAAGGACTCGGTTGGCTGACCGACCTGGTGGCCGTCGATGCGGCCCCACGTCAGAAGCTCGCCGTCGGCCGTGCACGCGAGCGAGTGGTGCTCGCCGCCAGCGATCTCGACGACTTCCTTACCGTTCAGCGAGTCAACCAGCTGCGGCTTCAGGATGAATCCGCCGTCGGTGCCAACCTCGGCCTCGATTCCGAGCTCGGCGTAGTTATTAAGGCCCCAGCCGATAACGTGGCTCTTGGTGTCGAGGACGAAGCAGTGGTACGATCCGCAGCTGAGCTTGGCGGCCTTGGCGCGGCCGGGCAGACTGCCGATGCCGCTGGGGTAGAGTGCCGCAGCGTCATCACGCTCGAGAAGACGGCGAGCGAGCTGGGCCTGCTGGCCAGCGCCCCAGGCGTAGATCTTGTTCTTCTCGTCCAGAGCGAGGATGTGGTTTGAGCCAGCCGCGAGCTGCTTAACCTTGGATAGCTCAGGGACCAGCGCAGGCGTGGGCTGGATCAGCGTGGAGCGGCTGAAGCCGAGGATTCCCTCGTTGCTCTGAAGGAAGAGTTAGTACTTGCACGAGAGGAAATGCCGTTGGCGTCAAACTTGCCCTGAATGTTCCCCAGCCGTAAACCTCGCCCGTCTCGGTCAGAGCGAACGTTGCGCTGTCACTAGCGACGATCTGAGCCCATTTTGTGCCCTCGGGGACTCCGGAGACGTCAACCTCACCCGGCGTGCTCTCGTTCGGGTTCAAGCCGGTGTCATCGTCGTCATCATCGTCATCCTCCTCATCCATGTCCCTGAGACCTCCCTCCCAGGCAGTATCGCGGCCGAGAGCGCCCTGGTCGTTGACTCCCCAGGTCAAGATCTTGTTCTCGTTGGTGAGCACGGCGACGTGCATTCCGCCGCAAGCAACCTGCACCACACCGCTAAGGTTGTGGTTGATGCGTGGCCGCTTGACATCAATGGGCTTCTTGCCTTCATACCGGAGGGCGCCGAGTCCAAGCTCGCCGGAACTGCCCTCTCCGAAAACGAAAATGTCCATGACTTGCGTAGGGACCTCGTTGATGACCTTCTTCGCGGCCCTCTTGGACACAGCAGCCTTCTTGGGTGCCGCCTTGACAGGGGCGATCTTCTTGGTAGTCGGTGGCATGGCGGACGCAGTGGTGCTAACCTTTGTGCGCTTGGTTGCGCGCTTCTCAACCTCCTCGTCACCTGTCTCGCTCTCGTCACCCTGGGTCTGTTCCTCCTCTTCATCGGACTCCTCCGCGGCGGCCCGCTTACGCTTTGTAGCCTTGGCCTTAGCATCGGCGCCCACGTTCTCCTTGTCGGACTCTTCAGAGGTCTTCTGGGTCTTGGTGGAAGCAGTCTTCGCGGCGGCGGCCTTCTTTGTCGGGGCAGCCTTCTTCGCTGGCGCAGCCTTCGTGGGAGCAGCCTTCTTCGCGGGAGCAGCCTTCTTCGCGGCAGCGGCCTTCTTGACGACGGCTGGCTTCTTCTGCTCTGGTTCGGACTCGGACTCCTCAGCAGCCGGAGTGGGAGTGGCCTTTTTTGTGGCAGCAGCTCGCTTCTTCGCCGCGGTCTCGCGCGTGGCCGTAGCCGACGTGGTCGCTTTTTTCGGCGGCATGGCGATATGACAGCTGTGACTGGAAGGGGTGTGAAGAAAGAACGCCTGCAAAACTGATTCAATCGCGACTCAAAAGTAAAAATCCGCGCAAGAGGAGAAGATACAGGTTCCTTCGAGGGCGGCTACGCGATGATGTTGACAGAAATGTGCGAGGAGCTGAGGAATTTGAAGTGGATAGTGGGCGCGTTGCAGCTTTGGGCTCTCTTTGTTTGTAGGGCGACAAGCTAGAAAAACGCCTCAGCTTTTTGTATTGCTGACAGGGGGTAACACAATAGCCGCATTCGGCAACGCTCTGAATAGAAAATTGATAGCACAATAGCTGGTATGTTTTAGTCGGTTCTCTATTGAGACGGCTTCCAAATTCTGCACACACACACACCAATTGATCAATAGCCATCGATTCTATTCAAAAATGAGCTCTCCTCAGATTTTTCGGAGCTTGAGAGACCCGGGTCCGTGCGTCATCCAACTTGGGTGCCCCTGTCTAGCCCGATCAGGTGGCGTCAGGCCCCTGTCCCGGAAATCATTCTGCCAAAGCGGTCAAGCGTGAGACCTCGAACCAAAATTCGCGATGCTCCGCAACAGGCGACGCGACGCGACCATCACGGCGCATCTCAAGCGCCACACTTCGCGCCAAGCTTAAGATATTGCGCACACTAACCGGCGACTTTGTTCTGCCGTCAGTAAGTTTGCGCGCTAGCAGCAGACACCGTGACAGCAGACACCGCTCTTCAAGATTACCATGATCAATAGGTCAACATTAATTATACTCGCTATCATGCGATCGCTTAATTTCTGGAGTGAACTTCGCTTTCTAGAAAGTCACTGTCTTCTTCTTCTTCGGCGTCTTTCGAGGCTTTGCCCGCCGTTTCGCCCTGGCTGCCCCCTTGCCTGGCGTCTTGCCCTCGTCACTGGTAGACTCTGGACTATCAGGTCTGCCGTCAGACCGGGCCAGACCCCCGTTTCTGCTGTTCTTATCCTGGACATGTTTGGATATGAACCACCATCCCATAAGTATCCCCCCTGAGGTGAGCCAGACATACATTAACGACGCCGATGGCGACCACCCAAACAATGACCACGCAGACACCTTGAGCGCAGTCGCGACATACCCGACTATTGCCCATGCCGGCAGCAGAATCTTGGCCAGCACTCCCGAGCCGTTTCTCTTGAACCACCGTCGCATGTCCCGCTGGACGGCTCGCCACTCGACCACACTGTCCGGCTCGTAATGCTGGGCAAGGTAGAGATTGAGCCAAAGCTCCAGAAAGAACGTCTTCAGGCTCAGGAACAACACCCACACAAGGAAAGTCGGCCGTAGCAGCACAGGGCAGTAGTTCAACACTCTCCCGATCTGCTCCAGCGTTGAGGACAAGACGCGACCGAGCGTCCGAAAGCCACACCGCCGGAAGGACTCGACAAATGGCACCGACTGGGCGAAGGAGTCCATGGCCCCGCGCTCCACGACCTTCAGGAGCTGTGTCGGCGCGGCAGCGAGAGACGAAAGGGTCGTGATGTTCACAAAAGATTGCGTTCGATGGTGTTGAAGGTGATGAGCCATGTCCGTCCAGCCCATATCCATGTTCAGCTCTATGCCCATGATGCGAGTGTGCAGCCAAAACAGTCGATATTAATCCGCGCCCCAAACTCCGATATGGCCATACCAATACAAGCTGCCCAAGGAAAAAGTAAACGATCCCCCTCCTTCAGTCGCCGCCGTCGTCGACACTTATTTCTTGGTCGTGAAATCGATCTCGTTCGAGGGGTTGAATCCACCGTCCTTTGCCTTCTCGCATGTACAGGCGTCTAAACGTGTCAGCACCAACAGCATCCCAAGCAGCATCACTGCGTCAGACTAAACTTACCAGCAGGCCTCGACCCACAGGCGCATGCGCTCCCTGTGGGCTTCTGGTTCTCGGTGCTCGCCCTGTCGCAGGTGCACGCACCAGCCGGACGGGCACGGCACGAACAGCGGGCTCCCTCGACGGCGTTCTCGGTAGATGCCTTGTCGCACGTGCAGTGGAGGGCGGACTGCTTGCCGCAGGAGCAGGTGGCTTGCTTGGCTGTGTCCAAAACGGCGTCAGTAACGTTGGATGCGGAGTGCGCCGAAGGCTGTAAGCGAACGTGGTGTCCAAAAAGGGCGTTGCCGGCGTCAAGTCGACCAAGAGAAACTTGAAGACAGGGAAAAGTGGAATCGGATGCATATGTGAGTTAAGGAATGGGCTGAGGTGGATCATCCCGGATGGAGTCCAACATGGAAGAAAAATGGAAACAGCAGAGTATATTTTCCTTCCCTCGACGCAAAGGACGACCAAGGGGGACCATGATAGAGTGACAATGACCGGTGGACTTGGTGGACACCGTCGAAAATAGTGGGGAGGGGCTTCGCTTGACGTACCGCACACGCACTCGGCGCTCTTGCCGCAGCAAGTGGATGCTTTTGCGTCAGCCATGGCTGTTTCGTTTGCCTTGCTTGCTGCTGGAGACTAGGGGCTGGAGAGTGGGGAATACGATCGACAGGCCGCGCGCAGCACGAGTAGCGCAGTCGATTGGGTTGGTCGGAGAGTCGCGTTTGGGTGTGAGAGTCGAGAGTGCATGAGCTGGAAGATGGCGAGAGTGGCTGTTGAATGCGCTTGCTTTGTGATGGATTGGCAGGGCAGAAACGAGGGGCAGAGGGGTTGCTCTTATACCAGGGGCAATCTCCAGATCGTCGTGTGCCAGTGAGCTGATGGCACAGGCAGATCGGCCGTTGGCGGCGAGGCTGCAAGTGCGAGACGCACGCGGGTGGGCCTGAGCCCGCCTCAAAGCTTAACGTCACGCCGCTAATTGGCCACCGTCCTTCGACCCGACCAATCAGCGATAGGGTATTTCACATCAGCCTCCGCCTTGCAGTTCTGGGCCGGGCCGTTCATCTTGCTGAGACATGCTAGGGCGTCATTGGCTGCTTCTTTGTCAGTTCTGTACGAAGTATCCTCACCATGTGAACATGAGTGTCAGCATAACAGGAAAGTCTAACATTGCATTGGGCTCCGCTTTGCTCATTACTTCTGGCCAGATCCGTTTTTCCTTGCTCTTTGGGAAAGTGACCTCCGAACCTTGTGTAGCTCCCGGGGATTTGCCATTCCCTCCCATATCAGCCTTATCCTTCGCCAGCCGACTTGGAGTTGATGACAAGCTGGGGCTCTGTGGAACGGAACCTGCTCCATGCTTTATGCTGAGTCTCCTCCTGGTCAACTTGGGGGCTCCATCGACTTTCGCCCGGTCAGTGCTTCTCGCTCTGTCGAGCTCAGCGGCCGCTGTCACCACAAAATCCTGGTCAGACCAAAGCGCTTTGGCAAATAACGCAATGTCATCCCCGATGTTAATCTGAGGAAATAGCAGGAGGATCGGCTTGGAGGGGCCTGCATGGCTTTCTCTTGAGGCGACGCCATATTCTTTGTAGAAGTCCTCTTCCTGATTAAGATACTCCGGGTCCAGCTCGAAGTCGACGCTCGCCCGGCGCTTCGATCGCTGCAGAGGCTCCTAACGGTCCATCGCCTCCCGGAAGAGGGCTTGAAGTGTGTTGGCAAATTCATCGCGGAGAAAGCTGGTGGGTAGCATTGGGCGAAGGGTTTCAACGACCTGGTTTGCGGCGTTCAGAACAACTTGGTCGCGCGTGTCGTCGTCTAACTCGTTGTCTGCGAGGAGCTGGCACCGGATCAGCGCTTCTCGGTCAGGACTCTGACATTCCAGGGACGCGAGAACGGTGGATACCGCCCTGATCCAAGGATGGGGCTTAGAGGAATAGACATCGACGAAGACATGTTCCACCATGGCTTTGCTAACCACAAACTCCGCCACAGCGCATCTCATAAGCCTTGCCGAGTTGCTAGTAGACAAAGAGAGTGCTGTGAAAGTATTAGTGAGTCGTTCGCCTGCAACTGTGCGCTGTAGAGCACAAGGGGGACAAAGTTGCAAGAGTTGGTATCTGGCACCAAATGCTACATACGAAGGGTGTAATGGCCAAGAAAGTTCGGAAGTTTCATCTGCAGGCAACGGTCAGTCCGGCTTCCTAATAGCAACAGGTAAAAGCATGCTAACAGGAGCATCTCTCAAGTCCTGAAAATACGCAAAGACTTTTCTATGACACTTCTCTGCGAACGCCTTGAAGTAGTCCTCACTAAAGTTGTCAGCGCGAGTTCTTCCGTAAAGAGGAATACCTACATCACGGTGGTATCCAAAGTCTCCAGGATATCCTGCCGGAGAAACGCCTTGAACTCCTTGTAACTCTCCCCGACGGTCGCGTAGCGGACTTCCAGGTCCCTAATTTTATTCTCGCTTGCTTCTCTGAACCCCTCATATTTCTCCGCAACGCTAGCTTGCTGAGCGGCTTGCTGCTGCAGCTTCCTGTGCTCGCTCTTCAGGCGCTGGATAGTGTTTTCGGTGGTTTGAAACCTGGCCTGGGTGTGCTTCAAATCGGCCTCTGTATTTCGAAGTGCAGCGAGCTCGACTTCGGAGGCTCTATGCTGCGCGGAGAACTCTTTCCACAGCACCTCCTTTTCGACGCGCAACCGGCAAATCTCGTCCTCTCTGGCTTGAAGATCGACTGCGAGCTTCTTGTGGCGGTCCAGCAGCTCGGCGAAATCTTCCACGCCCTGTGTTTCTTCCTTGAGCTTCTTGGCGATGCCACACATCTGGTTCAGCAAGTCGAGGAAGACCATGGCCTTTGAGCCGGACTCCGCGGGCACTGCGTCGCCCGCAGGTGCCCCTTTCTTCTTGCTTTCTGACATTTTGGCGGATTCGGAGGACGAGAGCTTGGAGTGTCTGCTTTCCTTGAGTACGGTCACCTGGGTTGCGGGGGCATTTGAGGGCGAGACTCTTGAGGGCAAGGAACTTGACTCTTCCAGCTGAGCAGCAACTTTAATGCAGTCAACCGATACACAATCACATGGTCCTGCCGAAAAATCTAGTCACTCACTGCATGCAACCGTTAATTGCCGTCTAATCCGTATTGTTTGCTCTCGGCCTGTTTAGGTGCGCCACTCGCTGCGATACTGGAAAGGGGCTGATTGGCTCACTCCGTTTGCATCATGGCGGGATTCAGCACCAAGTATCGGAACGAATCGCGGGGACAGATGTTTAGCTCTTCGATAGTAGATACATCTCGACCGCCTGCGCTTTGCCGCTGAGGACCGGGAGTGGTATGACTGTTTTCTCATCCACGGTCCAGCCTTCGTCGGTCAACATGCGGAAAGCCTCTCTCTCAGACGAGTGCCTTGGCTTCGTAGCAAGGAAGATCTTCGTACTATGGGAGCCCTCGGCCTTTTGGGTGGATTGGGCGTCGATGGCGGACAGCGTCTGAACGAGGGCGAGAAGCGTGTCGGTGTTGTAAGTGCACTCGCTTACGACAACAAGATCCCAAGGCTTGGATTGCGCCTTCTCGCCAAACACACCGACCTTCCCGTCCTGCCAGTCCAAGTTCTCATATTCGACTTCGGGCTCTTCTTCGGAAACAGGCGAGCCCGCCAGATATCGTGAGACGTTCGCCTGCGCCCGCTCCTCCGCTTCGGGAAGGTCTGTCATGAGAACTCGTGGGCTAATTCCACGCCCCGAGGCCTTGAGAATGCGTAAGAGACCAATACCGACGATACCAACACCGCATCCCAGCTCAAGGATGTTCAGCTCCTCATGTTGCCGACACAAGATATCACTCAATAGGGGCATCGGGCTGCTGCTCGGGGCCGCGCCGGACAGACAGAGATCCGCAATAAGAGAGAGGGTGACAACACCGCCATCCCAGATATGACGAGCAATGCTGTCCCCGAAGTCCTCCTCCACCTGAAGGGCATTGACCGGGGCAGCGGGGTCTTGGCCGTTAGCGACCAGCCGCAAGCTGCGGAAACAGACCAGGGCGGGCTTGCCTTCATCGTCGGGCAGGTCGGCATAGACACCCATGACGAGAGCGCGGCCCTCGACCACGGGGTAGACGTCAGCTGTGCCGAGCGCTGTCAGTTGTCGGTTCGAGGGGCGGATCTGAATCGTCGTGATTGGGTGCGTCGGCAGCACGATGTCAAACTTCAGCGCCCGCATGCCGGCCCGCCATCTCGGCGGGGCGTGCTGGACGAGGTTTATGGGCGTGAGGCGGCCTTCTGCATTTGTGTAGGCGCCAACGACGGCGATTTCGATGTCCTCTTCGGGCGACAGAAAATCGTCGCCGAGATCCGTAGTGATTGTGAGTGCGACGTTGAGCAGCCGCCGGGTTCTTCCCGTCAGGACCGTCGGCGCCCGGAGCAGCCTTACGTAGTGCATTGTGGATGTTACAGATGCCGCTGAGTGACCTGATGTCTGTTGTTGTCTTCATGTGGGCATCCATCGCTGAGGTCGCAGAGTCTGCGCTGCCTTCGGGGTTAGGGTTAGCATCACAAAGCTTCCGTTTGCCATCAATAGTCTTGCTCTCCTGGCATCATCAACACGCATTTTCGGGGTTTCCGTTCTGCCTGCCGCACGCCCTTCGCAACTTCGCGCATATCTTCTATCACAGGGGTCTGACGGTCGAGCCCCTTGTGGCCCGATCAATGTGCGCCGGCTCATCCAATCCACAGATGGCGGTCCGGCGGTTGCCGAAAACCGGCGCTATCGGTCTCGGTGGCCGCCGCGGCCAGAGCCACGCCCGCGATGGCATGCGGCATAAAAGCAGCAGCTGGGCCATCCGGTTTGTGTTGAACCCTGAACAAACCTCGATCTAATCATCAAAAACGCATTTCCTCAGCTTGTGTTATCTCCCGGCACCATTGTGTTTCATTGTCCCCCCAAGGTCGTCCATTCGTGCCTCTAAGGTTATTCATTCCATCTTATCTCTTACAAGATGTCGAGCCCAAACTCAGCAACAACTCTGCTATCCACCATTCTCCGCGTCACTGAGGAGAAGGTAGTTCCCCTTACCAGCGCCGGTGTTTCCTCGGGCAGCAAGCTGTTCGGCGCCGCTATCTTGAACCGCTCGGATCTGGCGCCACTGACAGTGGCCACGAACAATGAGCGTGTCTCTCCGCTGCTCCATGGCGAGATAAACTGCATCCAGCAGTTCTTCTCGTCCCCGGCAGAGGGGCGGCCGGCCACTAAGGACTGCGTCTTCTTCGCGACCCATGAGCCGTGTTCGCTCTGCCTGAGCGGCATCACGTGGGCCGGCTTCAACGAGTTCTACTACCTCTTCACCTATGAGGACAGCCGGGACCTCTTCGCGATCCCATACGACATTGACATCCTGGAGCAAGTGTTCCGAGTCCCGGCCCCATCTGACACGGAAGAGACTATCGCGGCTCGGCCTCTCTACAACCGAAAGAACAAGTTCTTCACTGCCAAGAGTCTAGTCGACCTGTTGGATGAGATTCCCGACGAGGAGGAACGGAAGCACTGGGCGGGCGAGATTGGCAGGGTGAAGGAGCTGTACAATTCTCTGAGCGCCACGTACCAAGAGGGCAAGAAGTCCGGCGCCGAAAGCGCGAGCGTGTGGAAGTAGGACAGCATCACGAGAGGCTTGCTTGCGGCCCTGCCAAGAGCCCGGTCTTTTCGTATCGGGAGCGGCCATCCCGTCACCACATCCTCAGAGTTCTGGGGCGACGGGGAGGATGAACACCTCCATGTCCAGCCCCACAGGAAACACGATATATTGCCGCGGAGGCTGAACGAAGTGGCAATGTCAAGAATGCTACAATGCAAAGCCTTTCCCAGTCATTGCTCTCTCAGAATATCCTGTTCAAATCAGCTATAACGGAAGGAAGTCCCGTGCTCCTCCCCCATGCCAAAAGATCGTTCAAGGCTCCTTCCGGGTCGGCGGATAGACTTGGCGGGCTTAGCAACGTTCGAACATCTTCGTTATGGTCTGCGGCCAAATCTGGGTCCCAGCTTGTCCCAGACTTTCGCTTCTTCACATCACTCGCCGCTCTACCAATTACGCTCGGTCTTCACCCCTCCATCGGCAACGTCTATCGAACATTCTTTTGACAGACAAGGCACCACCAACGAAGACGTAACGCGGACCGTTGCAATTGATCATGCCTCCCAAGCGCCCCAGTGTTACTGCTCGATCCTCTCCCAAGATTCCAACTGATCCCGAACCCTCGTTTGCTCCCAAGGCTCCGGCTGTTCTCAAGGCTTCAGCTGCTCCCAAGCCTTCGACAGCTCCCAGACCTTCAACTACTTCCACTAAGTCTTCGCCTGCTCCCAAGCCTTGGGCCACTTCCAGGCCTTCAACTACTTCCAAGCCTTCAACTACTTCCAAGCCCTCAACCGCTCCCAAGCCTTCGACAGTTCCTGGACCTTCAACTACCCCTAAGCCTTCGGCTTCTCCCAGATCTTCAACTGCTCCCGGCCCTTCGACCGCTCCCAAGCCTTCGACTGCCCCCAAACCTTACACTACTCCCAAGCTTCCCACTATCCCCAAATCTTCCACTGCCGTCAAAGATGCTGCCTCAACGGAACAGCCCTCGAGCCACAAGGAGGATGGCGCGCAAAAGGGGGATAGTTTGAAGAAAGAGCCCAAGGGGAAGATGCCCGAAACACTCGACAACTCACGAGACAGTGTTTCGCACCCTGACACTCAGGGAGGTGCTGACCAACAGGAGGGTGCTTGGGAAGACGTCGTTCCGAAGACGAAGACAAATAAGCGGTTTAAACGGAAGGAAAGGTATAAGGCCGCCAATGCGCTACTCTCTTTGCAGGCCGCTCCGCAGGTAGCCGTTTCGCCAACCAGCTCCGAACATACCACCGCTTAGCGGGCTTAGCAAGTTCAGCAGAGCACCGCCTAGGAAGCTTAGAATGCACAGCAGAACAGCGCTCGGGAAGCTTAGCAGGCTCAGCAGAAAACCTCCTGGGAAGCCTTGCAGGCCCAGCAGAACGCCGCTTGGCAAGCTTAGCAGGCAGGGCAGAGCATTGCTTAGGAAGCTTAGCAGGCTCAACAGATTCAGCAGACTCCACAGGCAGTCGCCCAGCACGCTACCCAGCACAGTGGTCAACAGAAATATACTCATGACCAGGAGTTGGAGGACGCTACTAGGCGATGGAAGAACAAACTTGAGGGCCTTCCCAATAGCAGATCGCCGTCACCTGTTATGATGTTTGGTGGATAGAGCATAGCGGTTACAAACATTGATGAGAGAGTACAGCGAGATCAGCGTCATGTTTTTAGCTTCACAGAGAGAGATAGGTACACAATGAATTCAAGATCAACGGCACAACCTACCCACATTCCGAAAAGGCCTCCCTGCATTCTCCAACGGCCTCTTGTAATGTTATCAAGGCATGAGCTGATGTCAAGGAGGCATTGTGCAATGTAAGTAAGGCCTCTGGTTATGCAATTATTGCCTCTATAAAATAACCATTTACGCTTTCCACGATGCAGTCGAGGCCTATAATGGGATAAACCAGGCCTTGACGTCCGAAACATAACTATATGGGTGATTCCTACATTCATTCTCACAGAGAAGAGGCCCCCTTTCTTTCCTTCAAGATGTGACGACATGGCGCCAGACTCAAGAGGCTCCCGCGTCACCCTCAATGGTGGACATCTTCGAATCACCCGGTAAGAGCATCACCCGGATCAGCACTCACGTCACAAGCCCATAGACCGCGAGTATCCGACGTTGTTGTCATATCACGTCGATATTATCATCTCAATGCTACAGCGCGAAGGCCCATTGCTGCCCTACACACCCCTCCCGGTGTCGGTCCGCCAAATGCATTGGCAGAGCGTGGACGGCACCGCCCGGCATCAGAGCCCAGCTGCACACACCCGCGATCCGGCCCTGCCAGTGGTCGCCCGACGCGATGGGAGGGGGGGCCGATGGGAACCCAGCGACGACCCGGCCGACCCAGATCGCGGGGCAGCTCCGATTCTGCTGTTGCTGTTGCTGCCCCGCTGCATGAGAGGGTCCTTCAATGCCTGCCCAATGCTGGAGGCACGCTAGAACTACGCACTGCTGCAGCGCGAAGCGCGCCTGGGCATGGTTTCCGATCAGATCATCCCCGCCATCGCATTCCGTCCAGCCTGATGGGTTGGGGCTTTTGACGTAATTGCGGCTCGCGAAAATCGAGAGCAACATACGGTTTCTTGGTTTCTGGGAAAAGGGTCTCTCGCTTCTCGTTCTTGGACAGACAGTATGTCGCGAACTGTGGACAGGTTGGATGCTTTGCATTGCCCTGCACGCCCCTCCCTGGGGGTCCTCCCCGCCCGACGTCATCGGTGGCTTGCCCGCGATAACAGGGAGCTGGGGTTTCAGGGAGGGGTCTGGCCTTCAACTCCTCTTGCAAGGGGCAGAAGGAAGGAGGAAACCGGGCGGGCGCGCCCAGGTCAGGTCGCGCTGATGCGTCTCGCTATCGCCGGGGATCGGGCAATGCAGTGGCATGCTTTGACATATGATGGGCCTGTCATTAGTGCAGCGATTATTTGTCTTGTCTATGCGTCTCCGCATGGATGGGGTCGGGTTGGTCGCTGCGTTTACGACGCCGACAACGACAACGAACGGTTTAGTTATCGCTGCTGACGGATTACCTATGCCCAGCCCGGTCTTTGGCTCCCAGAAAGGAGCAGGGAAGCAATGCGAGCCTGTCATCAGACAATCAGCTGAGATGAAGTCGTACAGACAGAAACGCCCAGCCCCCAGCCCCAACTTTTGTTGCACCAGTGAGGGGCACGATCCGTCGCCGCTCCCGATCCGTCGGCCGCGCAGCGCACCCGGTCATCATCAGCGACGCCATCTTGTCTTGTCTTGTTCAGCGCCGCCTCTATCACCGATTTTCACACAGGCTGAGACCTGAGGGCGCTCTCGCGCTGTTTGCTCCCATATGCAGGGCGCCGATAGGCGCGCAGTCCATCTCATCGCGCCTGCTCTAGCCTCCCTGCAGTTGTCAGTGTTCGCAGTAGCTGAACGGGGCGCACGTGCCTAGCCATGTCGCCATCGCACCGCATCAGTTGGGCGGCGGAACCGCGGGAAGGGGTCGGAGCGGCGGGTGATGGCGGGCGGGGAACCTTGAAATGACCCCGCATCGACTCCCATCGCGTCGTCTCGGTGCTCGGGCCGCCGAGTCTTGCGGTTTGATACTGACACTTACAGTCACTTTGCACGTCGAACGATACGGCATGCTGGGGTCGGTACGTTGGCCGGTACGCTGTCCGCGCCGAGGGGCCGAGGATCCTTCGGCCGACCCGGAGAGCAGTCAGCAATCGTATCGCCGATAATGCCGGCTCGTACTCCAGAGAGTTCCATAGCTCAGCGATGACAGCAATAAGCAGATACGCAATCCCACTCCCGATCCGCCCGAGCCCAGTCCACGGAGAAGCCAGGGCTGTTTGCAAGCTGCTTGCAAAGCAGGTGAGCAGAGTGTGGGTAACGGATCCTCGTCGAAGGAGGGGGGTGGGGTTACCGTCCGTCCACAGTGCCAGAGGTTAGGAGAGTGCGCACAACACGTTTTGGGAGGCCCCATCACCTAATCACGAAGCTTGGCCTGCGTTGGGCGTGGTGGTGGTGTGGTAGCTTCTGGTAAAGGCTCGGAAAGCGCAGACAGCCACGCGGGAGCCCAAATGCGGTTACCTGGCCTCAGGCAGCAGACATAGGGTTCTTACCTCACTGCCTGCCCCCTAAAAATAAGCCGTACAAATACCTGCTGCTGCACCCGCTGCGCGACGCTGCACAAGACCCCAGCCCCCCGTTCTGTGACAGTCTGCACTATGTCGCTGGACGCAGCGACGTCGTGGGTGCCGCGAGGAATGTGATCAGCAGATCTGGAGAGCCCAAGGCCGGCGCTATCTTGTTCTAGAAGAACAGAAACGTCGTGGTGAGAGGGTTGCGCGGTTTTCCGGCATCAACACCATCTTGCTCCCAGCTATGACGAACATCACATCGCTGACCACACCAAATGCCCCGCACCGATAGATAATTAAATAGTCAACGAGTCGCATCGTGATTCCCGCTTCCTTGGTCAAATGGTCAAGACGTCAACTCCGAATAGCGACGGCTTTAACTCCCGAACCGCTCACAGCTGACCAACTGACTCAGCTTGCGCAAACAGGCCTGAGGATGCGAGAGGTGTGCGTGCGGTTTGCCCGGCCAAACGGCAGGCAGCTTGACTGGTCGACAGGCATTGAGAAAAGAAAGTCACCGATTCGTGATCGCTCCGCAAAGAACCGCCGTTCGCTGCGCGTGAACCCGGCCCTGATTGGACGCCATTCCGTTCCGTGGTCGGGTGTCCTGCACGACATGGCAGGTTGGTTGTTAGCCGCCCGGACGACACCCCCCCTCAATATCTGGACGTAGTATGGGCTTGGCTTGACTCCGAGCACCACGATTCCAGTTTTGGATCTCAACGGCGCACAGGGCTCCATCTATTCGTGATAGAGTGCACACCACCCTCTGGGCCATCGTGACAGTACTGGGCTGAGCGTGCTGGTTACATCGCAGCAATGTTTTAGCAGTGATGGGTCTTCGCTTCGGTGTTTGCGACTTGGTGGCTGCCAGCAGAGTGTGATGTAGATGTCTCAATCTATGTGAAGGCGTCAAGCGCCTGATGCATGCTGCGAATGAAAACGGGCCATGGGGTGCTCAACTGAAGCATATCGGCTGCTGCTGCGAGGTCTGTCCGTCGGAGCAATCGCTATCTGGCGAAACCGATGAGACGGAAGTTATCACATGGAAACTTTTGAGAAACACAGATAGATCACTTACCCCTGACGAGTGGGACCTCAACACGTAGAGAGAAGTGAGACATAGGGTCCTACCGAGCCAACCATTGCATCCAGCACACTGGTAGCGGTGCAGGGCGCGGAGGCTCGCGATGCCCCTCGTTCACGTGTCACACTGAGTTCGTGGTCACGCCCACAGTCACGGCGGGCACCTCCGAGTTTATGGGTGCCGGTTCCAGTTCTCCGGGCCGAGACATCGCAAAGTGAAAACAAATAGCGTCCTGTGAACGTGAGCGGCGGCTGACAAGGTGAGTGAAGATCTGGAGTGGTGGTGTGACGTTTTCATCTGTGCAGACTCTGGGAGCACCCTCAGAGGCACTCAACAGCTTCCCGACGCAGGGAATGCCGTGCTCCTATGCAGCGGGTCTAAGTGTTGCAGGGGGTGCGGTCGTCTAGAGATGCCGCATTTGACTCGGTTGGCTTCACCGAGCGGACACTCACCGAAGCGACCAATATGATCAATATGGGAGAAGTATCTCATGATCGTAAGGGACCGTCCTCGGTGCCAACCTATCTCTCCCATCTGGAGCGTCTTCTCCTGAGGTTGTGCAGACTGATCTGCGGACTCACTGATATCGTAGACGGTTCGCTGGTGCCGTTAGAGCCGTGCAGCTAGCCCCCACGACTGCATCACCAACGCTCACGGCAGATGAACCCCGACTCCCGGAGTTGCACGAAGCTAGTCCAAGCCACCCGGGGCCCCAGAGTTCGCCCTGGGGTCAGCCTCGATCCACCATCGAGCCGCTTTTTGCAAAGAACCACAAGCCAACGCAACCCAAGCCTCATCCTGATGATACTATTCCACCCAGTAGATGCAAATGCAAAAGGACACTCCCAGACCACGCCGTCGCAGGACATCTGGCTCCAGCCTTTCCGCGGAACCAGGCCATCCTCTCTTGCCGCCACTAGACGGGAAGGAGACAGGCCTGGGGCCCTTTAACCGGTTAACCCAGCCGAGAGAAAGGCCCAGTCTGCACGCCTGTGTTCTCGCGTGAGATCCATGAGAATAGAAAACGGGCGAGACCAGGGTGGGAGATGCAGGATAGATGAAAACACCACCAGGATCGCCAACTGAAAGAAACCGCGAGCGCGGACGACGGGCACCTAGCGTGCTGCAGTGCTGATGGCTTGCAGTCACCTGTAGTGTAGAGTGCCCTGTTGCGAATGGAACTGGTAAGGAGGGGCGTGTGCGTTCCTTCAGCACTGTATAGCAGAGGTTCCTTGGCTTGATATCGCAGGGCTGGGCAAGCGGCAACACAGGACCACCATTGCCGGGCATCGAGGAACTGACAGCCCGTAAATTCCGCTTCGTGCTCCTTGCAGCTTGCTAGTAGGCAAGAGCCGTGTGCGCTTGAGGAGGGGCGGTAGAAGGAGCGAGGACTGTCTACTGGTTTGAATCTATCGCAGCAAGGCCACCAACTGGGTTCTCTGCCGAACAAGCGTGCTGTAGTCGGGGATGCAGTGCCCGACTAGTTCGCAGCTCGCCCTGCTGGAGTTGGCCTCTGAAGCGGGCCCGCCCAACTGCCGCGACGATGATGCAGATCATAGCAGCGCAGAAAATGTGGGAGGGGATGGAAGAAATGACCACTCAGAGAACAGGGGAATTGGCTCGTTATCGTCGCGATATAGCCCGACGTTCTGGGAATCGCGCCTGTCAGAAGCGCTAACAGGCGCTGGGGGCTGACGGCCGCACCGTATCACAACGCCGCGCGCCAGCGGCCAGCACTGCGATTGGGCGTGCTGCCCAAACCCCCAAACCCCATCCCTCCGTAGGGCTGGACGCGAGTGACGATTCGCAGATCTGTGATGCCGACGGTTTGTGTTTGAGTCACCGCGGTTGACTTTGTGGTTTCGGTCCGGCTCTGCGAGTGCTGTCGCGATGAATGCCGCTGGCAACACACCCACTCCAGGGCCCTTCTGAGCATTGTGACGAGGACCGAGTGAGGTGAGTCGAGGGAGCGAGTCTAGGCTCCAAGGCACAAGACACAACTGGGGATGTCTCCGGCACAAGGCCGTCAGACTCCAAATATCGTCGGCCTCATTAGGGCTTTGATCAAGACGCCGGGAGGGTGTGATGGTCGCGCGTCCAATCGTGAAGCCATAACGCGGACATGTTCGGAGGGCCAAGGTGAGTGTGGCACACCGAGCGCATCACTGTTTCGTGCAGCGGCCGCGGATCATCAGGATGTCGCCCGGGCCTTTCCAAGTCGTTTCAGCCGGACGCCAAAGCTGCTCGGCACACACCCCTCCCTGTCTCACCAAACTGGGCTCCTGGGCCGCACAGTATCGACGACTTTTTCACTTTTCCCCTTCCGTCGGCCTCTTCGGGCGCATCCTCACGGGCACGGCGACTCGACGGCAAGAGAGGGCGGGGGACGCGCCTCGCGATGAGCCTTGTAGGAGCGCGCGAGAGTGTGGCCGGGAATGCTTGGAACGTGGAAGAGATTTGATTGCTGGGGAGCGGATTTTCCACGCGAAGTGAACCGCCCGGTTTGATGGACCGTGCCGCAGACTCGTCGTACCTTCCGTGCCGGGCGAATCTGGGAACTGGCAAATAGGCAACCGAAGCAAATTTTCACTTGCAACAAGCGGGCGACTGGCATTTCCAGTGTGCCGTCTTGTCGTTCTGCTCTGCGGCCAGATCTGGGTTGTACCGCCCTGAATCTCAAGGCACACTGGCACTGCCTGGCCTGCGCTCGGGTCTGCCGTTCGTCGTTCGTCCCATGTCGGCTCCGGCACACGACGCATATGCGGCGTCGCGTCGCAACTCCTCCTAGTGCTCCCGGCCACGGACGACTGCACATCCTCTGCCATGCAAGCCATCGAAAAGCGAAAAGTTCCTTCTCTCCAGTGTTTCAATCTAGAACCCGTCCCGCCCCTGTCATAGGCCCTCCCGTCCGGACAGACTGTCACAACCTCGTCCGTGCATCTCCAAGTCGAGAAGCAAGATTCGGTATGGAAGCGGGCGGCACGGCCAATCAGATACATGTTTCGTGGGTGAACTCGAAACTTTTTGCTCAACTCCTGAACCGATAGGCCGCGGCGGCTTGCCGTGCCCACCGCTGCAGGTTGCCTAACTGTAAGCTCCTGATGGAATCTGTCTGCCATCCCGGCATTCTTGAGAATGACGTGGGAAGGACACGACGGGTTGTCGCAAACTGTCGGCGGCCGCACGAATGTAACTGCCTAGCTTCCGTAACATAGGTTTGCGACCGAGGTGAGCCGGACGCTCACCGACAAACCGGACAAACACCGCCGACGATGTGCCGTTGGCGACCGCTATTCCCCTTGCTTCACCACAGTTTATTCCCCTCAAAGTTTTTCTTTCGCAATGTGGCGTCAAACTCTGTAAATAGGGGGAGGGCCGACCCCACCCCCTCAAGATAAGACGGCGGCGGTGATGGTGTGGGATGAGAAAAGGAGGCACAGAAGCACAGCACAGGGAGAGCCAAAAAAGCAAACGTGTGCACAAGAAAACCTCGGTGTGTTTCCAACCAACCACCCTTCGCGCTGGAATCTTGTATCTTGTCTATCTGTCGCCAGGAGGGCACAAGATTGATGATACAGGCAACGTATTACGAATGACACAGACACCAGGGAAACCCTCCCGACTTCCCTTGCTCGACGCGTTATCGCGAATGGATGCCTGCGTCGTGCGCTGGTGGGGGGAAATTGGACTCTTGCGCCGCCGCGCAGGGACCAACGCAAGCCACCGGGGAGAACGGCAGAAACATCGTTTTAGGGCTCGGATCTAGGGTTAGCTGGCACCGGGAATATTCACATGGCGGCTGAAGCACAATTTGGTCTCGTAATTCGTTATAATCATTATTATTGAGACCTCGTGTGGGATGGTGGTTGGCTTGCAGCCAGGGCATCAGCGCCATGACGGCGCCACACAAACACAACTCACAAATTCGGGCATGGTGGTTTGAGAAATGTCCAAGGTTCCTTCTAATAATTGCTATGACTAGTCTATATCCCCTCCACATCATATCCAACCCGTGAACTCGCGAAAAAGGGGTATATCCATCCTGTGAGACCCACGGATAAGAGAGAAGGAAAAGGACGGCTCTTCGTAATTGTCCGAGCACGTCGAGAACTTAAAAATAAAAAAACGAGGCCCTTCCACGCCCGGCGGTGTCCTCCAAACGATCAACAGTTAGACCTAAACCTTCGAGATATCCGAACCCATATTCCATTAAGGGACTGTCACAGTCCCTGATTCACCTTTCTTGCAAAATGCTGCAAATATCCATCCGCTCGTGAGCACATGCGCTCATCATCAGAGCTTTCTAAATCCTGACTTTTGAAATCCTGTTATATCCCTTGCAGCTGGCTGCATGCTGTCATCGTGTGCTCGTCCTGGGTATCTCTGAACGACGTAAAAAAACGACGGCCACCATGCGGGACTGCTCCCGACTATGTTTATCGACAAGAGGCAAAAAAGCCTAGCAAAGACGATGACCCGGACTGCCAAATGACCCCGAAAGAGACCTATCTTACAAGCTGGCTCCTGGACGGTTGTGTATCTGTGGTAACCGCCCCCGAAGAGGGGACGGGGAGAAGACAAGAGACCAGAGACGCCGGGGTGAGGTGCCGGCGTTTTGGTGTGGAGGTAGTGTAGTGTAGTTTACATGGTAGGCTTCCTCAGGATCTCCTCGCAGTTGGTGTCGAAGCGCAGGTTCCAGAGGCGGACGGAGGCCATGAAGCGCTCGGTCTTCTCAAGCTCGCGCTCGCGGCCGAACATGGTCTCAACGAACTCCACGCCGGCGCCCTTGCCAAGCTGGGTGGTCTTGCGCTGCTTGGTGCTGGACTGGAGCATGGGCTGCTCGCACGTCTTCAGGAGCTTGCGGAGCTTGTCGGTGAGCCGGTCACCAGCCTCAATAAATTCCTCGACCATCTCACGGTTGTCCTTGGACCGGATCTTGGGGACGGCATCCTCGGCACGCTTGATCTTTCCGGCGAGCTTGATCAGGAGAAGCCACAGGTCGCCGGCCATGTCCGAAATGGGAGTGGCAGGTCCGTGGTGGTAGACGGTCCAGTCATAGACCCACTTGCCGAGCGAGTTGGCGTCAAAGACGCTTCCAAGCAGCATGATGGGCTCCTCATTGGGGTCCCAGTTCTTGAGCGAGTAGCCAGCGGGAATTCGGTGCCGCTTGGCATCGAGCTCGGTGGCGGCGCGCTTGGTCTCCTTCTCCTGGGGCTTCTTGTGGATGTGCGAGCTGGAGGGGCGGGCGGTCTGGGGCCGTTGCAGTGGCACAGAGGTCGAGTTGCGGCGCGAGTGTGCGGCCGGTGTGGCTGCGGACTTGCGGTCGGGCTCGTATCGCGGTGTCGCGAAACCTTGGGCCTCTCTGTCAAAGTATGGGCCGCCCTGTTCATAGTAGTAGTAATCAGTTTGGTGTCCTCCAGCGTTGATAGTGTAATATTCTCTGCTGTATCGCTTTTTCGATCGCGCGGATAGCACGACATAGGTGACACCATTGATCTCGATAAACTCGTCCTCGTCGGAATCCCCATGGTGGTCAGAGGCCCGAAAGTAGGAATGAGAGTTGCGACGCTCGCGCTTGGGGCGCGACCCCGAGAAACTCGGTTTGCGTGATGACCGTGGTTGACTCACATTAGCAGTGGCATACTGCCCGTCGCTCGTGTACCGCGGCGAGAAGGACGGGCCACGAGGACTGGGGTAGTTGTTTTGGAAGCCGCTGGTGCTTTGGCCACGGAAGTGAGCGCGGGTCGCCGGTCGCGCGGGCGTCGTGTTGTTGAAGTAGGCGTAGCCCGGTCCTCGGGGAGACGGCGTCGGCGACGGACTGGGGAACTTCTTGGCGTCGAAGAAGTAGTCGTCGGCGCCCGGCGTGGACTCGTATGGCGAGTAGTTTGCCATAGTTTCAGGCTCTTGCGATGAATGTCTAGACATCCGATCCTCTCTCTGCACGCCTTCGGGAGAGATGCCTGATTCCCTCGCCTTTTGCGGGGGTGGTGGTGGTTGTTGTTTTGCTGTTTGCCTGGCTCAAAATTGTGGGCCAATCGCGCCTGTGTCGAGACGCGGGAGAAGATGACACCCGTCACCTTGGTCTGTGGTCGGTAGGAAGAGGGAAAGAAGTTCGTCGTTCTGAGAACATGTCCAAAAACCTGGTGTATATATCTCCGCTGGAGAATCGGGCATCAAAGTCGGGATGACTCTGACGGTGCTGGTTGCTGCTGGACGCTTCTGGGGTCCAGGCTGAAAGATTGGTAAACCGGTTGGCAAGGGCGCAGAGCGATATGCGAGGTTAAGAAATTTGAATTGGCATATGCCAAAGTTGAGCAAGAGGAAATGTAAAAATGCTGGTGGTTGGCGGTTGGCCCCTTTAGTAGTGTGGAAGGTGAGGAGAACGGGCGGACAAAATCAGGCCAAAGGCCTCGCAGGACAACTGGGACAGGGGGTGTCGAGGGAGGCAGGGGTGATGAAAATGCTGATGGGAGGGGGGGGCAAGGGGGGGGTGTGGGAGAATGGATAATCCCTGCAGCGCGGCCTTAGTCACACTGACGGAAGGATATGGCCACACCTCGCTTCTCCTAGCACCGTCCACCGATTTCTGTTTGCACTGTGATTTCCAAGCACAGGTTCGATGTGGCTTGGATGACTGTCCGTCCTGCCAAGCGTTTTTTTCGTCCGCCTAAAGTCGGGGTGGGCTCAGTGCTAGCGCGAGTGCAGCTACAGCGCAGAAGCTGAGGGCCTTTCGACTGAAATAGACGCAGGCAGTGCTCTGATTCCAGTTTGGGACTGCGAATAGCTAGGCGTCGACGAGAGTGGTAATCGCAATTATCTCGAAATGTGATTGCCTTGACCTCCGGTGGTTGCCTCGTTGGTGGACATCCAAATTCCGATTCGAATGGGTCTCGCTGGGCAAATTTGGTGACCCGTTGATGCCGGTCGCCTTGACGCCTCCTAAACCAGGGCCAATATGCCACAACTGGCTAAGCGAAATTTGTCTCGAGGCTTTTGAGGTTGGACTTCCAAACACCCATCAAGAAAAATTTTCCTCTTCAACCAGAATTCTCGGTTTGCAAACGAGGTGTTTGGGTGTTGCAACCTAGCCGATCACCCTTGCTAGAATCGGGGAGGAGGTCCGGGAGGGCGGAGCTGGTGATAAGGGCCCTGAGCTCGAATGCAGGAATACGACGGCAGAGAATCGGTATTTAACACGGACCGTGGATGGTGTGAATCTCGGCGAGGTGAACAGCCTGGGACGCCGGCCGGGCCAACACAGAGACTGCGAGATGAGATCCCGGGTGGTTGCTTCTCAGGCCGTGGAAGGCTTCGAGTTCCACACACGCTCTGCTAGGCGACACGAATATCCCTTCTGCTTGAGACCCTGTACTTAGAACAGTTTCGCAACTTCGGCTGCTCTCAGGTTGGCGACCCTCGAGTGAGCGGAATGGAGACAATATGGCAAAGCGGCGAAGGCCGAGTTCACCTATCTCGGGGTTGGCGACGTGAGGGACTTAATCCCACAGCGCCGGAGCGCAAGAGAGTGCTGTTCAGTCCAAGCTGTTGGCCATGGAGAAACAGGCGATGGCGCTGATGGTGGCGACAACGTGGGGGAAAGCTAGGAACCCCCTGTGTGGGATTCGAACTACATCTGACGAAGAGCTCATAAAATGAGGGAGTTGAGCAGAAGCCCTCGGTCTTATACTATCGCTGTTCTCTGGTGGCGAGTGTGCTGACGTCTGCATTTGCCCCTCCTCCCGGATAGGAAGGAAGCCCCTCACATCGCCAAGTTAGCCTGGCTCACCCATCCATGAGGATGGCGAGGATAGTGTGAGACGGAACATCACGGACTCTCGCACACCACCAGTCATCCAGGTTGAGTGCTCAGGTCATCACATGTGGATTCTGAAGCGCAACAGCCTGTCGCAATTCGCCGACTCACCGAGTCGATGAAGTACCCGCCCTTCTGTCGTCAGTACAAGCACGAGGGAGATGGTCTGGGGTGCCAAGGGCCGCGCACCGAGTTGGGATGATGTTCTCCGCAGTCGACTCGCTCAGATCGTGCTCTGCAGCGGCAACCGGTCCGTTCACTGCAGTTCATGGCACTCTGCGTGGGTGTTCGTGGGCTTCACGTGGGGCCTGCAGGCCCGAGCGTTGAGATGGGGTGGAGGTGCGTGCTCACCCACATCGTCATCTGGGGCTTACCTCCGCATCCCCCGCCTCCCAACTAACTTCAAGACTCAACGTCCGGTTAGTCTGATTAGATTACGGGGTACGCAATCCAGCTTGAACCCCAGCTGCCCGTCACGATCATGATGCCGCAGTGCTGGTCTGACTCAGGGCTCAGGCACCCGTTGAGGCGTAAAGCAAGCGACACGAATGCTGACGAGAACTGTGGACATGGAGGCGACGGGATGCACGGCGAACCTCACTATCAGGCAGTCGGTACGACGCGGCAGCTCTCAGCTCAGAGCTGTCTTTTGCGGTGGACCGGTGGCAACGTGCCGCCGCTTGGATGCCATGTTACAGCCGGCAGCAGAGAGCCTCCAGCCCTCGACCAAGCGCTGGGGCCTGTCATCCCAGGTGGGTGGCCGGCGGTCTCACCGAACCTCCCGTCACCTTGCAATTGGCAAATGGGAATGATTCCTGTCCTCTCGCCCCGCCAGCGGCATTCCGACTCACCTGGATCTGGCCACAGATCTGGGATAACCTTGCGACAATCTCGCGTTTGGTTTGCGCATGAAGATGATGGCCTCCTGGGCGACCAGCCCTCAAAGGTGAGCGGCCGCGGGGCCTTGTGGAACGGCTGGAGCCAGACCGAGGTGAGATGGCTGGGCACGCTTGCCCGGCTCCATTCCGTCCGTCTGTCCCGCCCCCCGACTCCAGCCTCCCGAGGCCTGCCCCTTGCAGCGTCAGTCGAACTTCGGGGCGCTCGCCGCTAGTCTGAAGCTGAGCTTCCACCACAGTCTACGGATTACGGCTCTGAACAAACACTGCAGGGCGCCGTGCCGACAGAGGATCGAGGTGACACCTCGTGTTCCGAGCCTGGAAGGCCAGGTTTCGGGTACGTATTGCCTGTTCGCAGTGGGTGCACCACAGCCCGTCGTTCCGCGCAGGCCGTGCTACCGTCAATCATTCAACCGCTACCGCAATTTGAACCGATCGCTCTCTTGCCGTTCCTATCCATATCCTGCCCCTGGCCCTCGCAACGCACCCTCCGCCGCCGAGAGACAGCGGAAAGCGAACATCGAGGGGCAGGCAGCAGAGACTTCCGTCAAGGCGAATCTGCCTCCGGCAGGTTTATATCCAAAGCCGCCTGCCTCCGCTAATGCAGCCCGATTCTCTAAAGCTCCGGAGTGTTTCCCGTCAACTCGGTTCCAGCCTAGTTCCAGCAGCGGCCAGCAGCTGTTCCACCATGCGCGACGATCGCCTTTCCTCGTTTTGGCGTGCTCGCCCTCCTTCACCCTGCTCTCCTCGTGGCTCGCCTTGCAAAGGCCCCATACAGTGCACAGTGCTGCAACGCCGGCGGGATGCCGACCGAGGTCAAGACAATTGCGGCGCCGTTGCTCGCACACCCGGCCGAGATTACGCCCACGTCCATGGGTCGACCCAGCGGGAAGTCGATGTGAATAAAAGGACCGCCGCCCCTGCAAAAGACTGCAAGAACGCAAGACAATCACACGGCTGGCTCTTCCTAGCGCATGGAGTGGAGCATAGACCTCGCTCACCTCTCTCCAGCGGGGCCTTGGCTGGCTTGGCAGCCCTGCTCGCCCAGTACTAAACCCGGCCTATGTTGTTGTTCTAGAAAGCCACCCCCCTCCCCGTCGCGGGCTTTTCCCCCTGCCCCCTAGCCTGGTGCGGCACGACGTCAGGGGTCTTCCGCTCTGATTGCTCCTTTTTGGGTGACGGTGAAAAATTTTCTCTCTCCAATTCCAGTTCTCATTTCGCTGGGGAGGCAAGCGAGCAAGACCGCCAGAGGGATTGATTGAGACTCGCACCGGTCCCCGTCGAGTCCCGCCGGCCCTGTGGGAGACAGGTGACTCACGCGTCCGGAGCGCCGTCATGGTGCGAGAGCATCAGGGAGCCATTAGGGCAGCAGAGCATACATTGTTTGCTGCGTTGATGTCCAATGTCGATGGGCTGTTCTGGGGCTCGCTGTTGTATGGCCAATGACTCCCCGCTCCGCGTGTCGTGGATGCACGTCCCCGTCCCCGATTGGAGACGTTGAGGACGGCGCGCAGCGGACGATGCCAATGCCCACAGCGGTGCAGCCGCTAGAATGCGAGTCCGGGAGCCAACCCCTGCCGTTGCCAAACAAAGTCCAAGGTGAATGGAGAATCCTTCCTCCCGATCAAAAAATAGGAAGGACTCCAGGCGGATACGCATGCCACAGTCAACCGGCTTCACTGCTCCACGCTGCTCACCGACACTTCCTTCGCAGTTAGCCTTGATGATCCCGCCGCGGCATGCAGATGAAGCTGCATGTTTATGTCCCGGAGGGGGGTGAAGACTGCGCGGCAGCGTTTTATACGTGGGTTTGCCCGTACTGGCCCTGGGAGCGGCCTCTGACGTAGCGCCCGCCCACATAATCGGTAAGTTTCTGGAGCGATGCCGAGACGGAACGATATCTGTGTCCAATATTCTGCGCGCGCGCCAGGTGAGGATCGCGGAAGACGGCAGAACGAAGACGAACAAACGACAGCGCAGTTGTTGGCATCGGGAGTGGGATGATGGATCAAGCAGGAACGTTGAGTGAGACCTGCGGAAGACGATCCCTCGGCCCCAGTCGGACCCTTTGGAGGATCATCGCGCGAGCCAAGAGCCGTCTAATCTGTAGGAACACGTACTCGCGGGCGGCATTGACGATGACCTGCCTCACCACCCGCACAGCGGGAGAAATAAACACCACACAACAAGAAAAATAGCGACAAACTGTTGAAAATATTAGCCTTATCATACCCCCATGACATGATACACCCCTTGTCCCTGCCGCACACCACACCCCACGACCCCCTTACCCGTCGCAGTGATCCAGTCAAATTTCCACACCGTCTTACACGTGCAAACTGACGAAATATCGCAACGTTCGTACGACACCAGCTCATCGTTCCACCGGGCCTTTCGGGCTCGTGTTACCAACCTCCAGGCCTTCTATCGATAGGAGCGCGTCTCAGCTGTGCCGGCATCCATCCGCTCTCGCCAGTCACGGGAAAGAACGGGGGATCCAGGGTGTGCGACGGAAGCCGGCAGGAATTCAGCACTTTCCAGCCGAGAAGGACGGGCAGGTGAGAGACGGTCGAATAGGGGTGCCGAGCCCCGGACCCTCCTTACCATATGAATGTCAATCACCGCAGTCTTTCTTTGTTGTGCGGCCTCTGGAGCCTAGGTAGGGCAAAGTGCTGGAGCTGGGACCAATGAGACGGCGAGCGCAGAACGCAGCTGTTCGGACGCCTGCACTCGCTGGCTGCTGTTGGCTGGCAGCGCGGTCGCCTGCCTCCTTCAGAAGGCAAAGACACGGCGTCAGCTTTCGGCCATGCCTCCCCCTTTCCAGAATACGCAATACCGATTAGAGTAGACGGAGCGGCGGGAATCCAATCGCCCCGGGTCGTCGAGAAGCACTGTGAGAGACAGGCCCAGCTGTGCAGCTGAAATCAGGGGCGTGGTTGAACGTTTCAATCGCGATCGCTGGCGCCGACGGTGGCCTCCTTTCGTCTCGCCCACTCCTCGACGATTCGACAAACTCCGCCAGTGCCCTGTCGAGCTACCAGTTGCTGGCTGGCTGGCCCTGCGAAGTCGACGGCCGCCAATGCGAGGCAAAAAGTGTGCAGGCCTCTGCAAGCTGTTGCGCTGCCAAGACCCGCAGAGAAGTGGAGCCTCAGGGCTTCCAGGTCTCCCAGGTTAGAAATTCCATTTTCCTCAGGTTGGACAAGTGTGGTCCCGACGGTCTGGTCGCTAGCAAGCCACACGCCACGCGCCACACGTGGATTTCGATGCAGTGGCGCAGCACTTGATTAATCCCTGCGCGCCCCACCTGCCAGCCACCCCCGGAATCTAATTCGACCCGTCAATCCGGAATTTCCCACGTCCCGATCTGACCCTGCTGTCTTTGCCTTGGGCCGCCACCCGATGCACGGCCCAAACTCTTCCGCCATCTTCGGCCCTCGACCCAAGCTTTCAGATCAGGCATTACCAATCCGGTGCCCAACCCCAACCTCACTCGCACTTGCACACACAGCGTCGCAGCTTCGCAACAACATCGGAGTCTAGCACTTGCCGACAACCTACGTCACCGCTATTACCATTCCGTTGTGAATCATAGGGCCGACACACAGTCAGAGGCTGGCTAGCGGCACGCCCCCTCACCGCGAGTTTGGCAGGTTTGGGTCCTCAGGCCGCATACCCTTGTGGCTGAGGCAATTACATCTCAAATTCGCCCAAGCAAGCAAGCGCTTGACTCACCGCAACACCGGTCGCGCTCGCCGGAGTCCGTCACGGGACCCTCCGAGTGCCCTAATTCCGTTGCCCAGACAGACGGACGAGTCTCGCTGCCGATCGCTTTCAAATTCGCAGGGCAGCGCTCGGTGCTTCCATGGGCTGGCACGGCTTGATGTTGGGAAGAAGGGCAGATGACAGCACAGGCGGTGGCTGAGGGTCTTTTTTGGGTCTGGCCGCCAGCGATAACTCGACGAGCAAAGGTAGAGCCTCCCGCGTTTCAGAGGCCCCATCCGTTGTGAGTCACACACCTCCCGTGTGTCGTCGGCGTCCCTGGCAAATATCCCGCGCGCCGCGCACCACCGCATCCACCAGCGTGCGCTATCCGATGTCTCCGCGAGCCTCCAAGTGCTGTGCCGCGTCGCAACTGGCTACCTGGCATCCCGAATACCCTCGCTTCCTCATCTCCTCCCTTGCCACTTCGGGATAGCAGCGAGGGATGGCGTGGGCCTGGCACTGGTAAGGGGGTCAATGTTTTGTCGGTGACGGATACGGCTCATTCCTCATTGGGTTGCGAAGTCCACACCGCGACGATCGAGGGTTTCCTACAGTCTTGCCTGGGGTATGCAGAGCAGCTCCTGGCCAAAACACACGCCCATTCGTGGCTGGACAGGCAACTGTGCAGGATAAAGCCCACAAGGAGCCAAGCCCTCTCCTCTAGTGGGCCTATTTTCTATCTCGACCCGACGATGAGTGGTTCCTTGCAGGACGCTTATCACCTTCCGTTCTTCTTTTCGTTTCTTCGGCGGCATCGCCACGCCTGAGCGGTGTGCCATTGGGGAGAAAGGGAACCGCCCACGCCGCCTGTTCCCGCGGTGCGCGCTGGCTGGTCAGTGCCAGCGACCCCTTTACCTAACTCGTGCGAGTCAAAGGGCCCTACGACATCATACCCCGCCACCGTGGGTCTGCGCTGTCTTGCTGCCCCTTGGGTAGTCATCTCAGAGCGAGGGAGCCGCCTCGCTTTTCGCCCTTCTGGAAGCAAACTCAACTACCACAGGTTACGTGTGAGGGGTCCTGCCCTCGAGATTGTCCAGTGACGTTATTCAGGCGCTTTGCAGGAAGCTGTGTAGCGCTGCAAAGAGGGGGCTTGACCACAGCTGGTGGGCGGAGTGCGATGGGGGAGGAGAGCGCCTTGTTGGTCCTGACCGGTCACATTTGGAGATATCTGCACCCCCCTCTCGAGGTTGGGGCAAGAGTTTTCCGCCCGTGATCCGTGAGTTTACTGTGCTGAAGGAGCGCGACGGGCCAGTGGTCGGGGAGAGTTTTTGCACACTGTGAATCGGGCTGCGTCGTCGGTTCGTGAAGGGCTCCGTGAGTCCGTATGAATATGCCGGGGTACCGCCGGCTTTCAGCCATGGCGACCGTGAGTGGTGAAGACAGTGTCGTCACGGGGCCTGAGGCCGAGTGGTTGACTCACTCGCGTCGACGGCCGGGCTGTTTTGGACGCAGGCTCGATGACGCGGGCTCGATGCCGCCGTCGATGCCAAGTGCAATGAGGCATCCAACTCGAGGCGAACGTGACGCGCAATGTATGTCCAAACGGCGCCAGGACAAAGGCATTCATTCGTAGCCATGGGAGGCCTGCTTTCGAGATCTAGTTTGTTCCGATCCTGTCCTCTGACACCATGGCCTCGGCCCCGTGTCGCCGTACCAGGGGGCTCTGTGATCGACTCGATGGCATGGAATCGTCCCCCAGATCGGCTCGGATCATGCGGGTGACAGTAGCTTCACCTTCAGCTGGAACAGTCTTCCAAGTGCTCAAGGCTTCGGTGAGGACGCGTGTTTAGGCGATGGATGTCGCCACATCACGGCGCCCAGAGCAGGAGCTACGATGTTTCCGCGTAACTGCGATTCTGCTGGTTCATTCACACGCCAACCCTGGCACCCCTTCACTTCTACCCCCACGAATGCTCAGATGATATGCTCAAGCGCGCCGGGGAACTGGCTGCAATGGCACTGTGCCACCGGCTCAGACGGCGGGCTGAAGCAACAACCCCTAATTAGCGCCAAGGCGGTAGGGGAACACCACACCCTCTGACTCTTTTGTTTATCCGCGCACTGAGTCTTGTTTCTTGTGGGAATAGTGACTGATATCGCTTAGAGCCTCAGCGGCCGTTAAACCTGTCGCTGTGGTGAAGCACTGCGGGCCTCATTCCGGCTCTATGCTCTCGCCTTGTGCAGCCTCGTGCCGCGTGACTCACCCTCGTGACAACCTGTAGAAATCCCCCTTCAAACACCCACGGTGGGAGGCCTCACCAAATCAGGATGCCATACATCCACCTCATGGAAACTTCCATCTGTCGCGTACAATCCAAGCGTCGTCGTGAAGCGGCTCCCAGCCTTGCACCGGAGTCGTCGTCCGTTTCCCGCCCCAAGCGAAGCATGGTGACACAAGAAACCAAAACAAGACAAACTCGCCGCACCTCTGCAGCCTAGCCCGTCAGTGGCGCTTGTACCAGCCCTACCCGACACCTGCGACCTGATAGGCCGCCGCTATGCAGCCCCCGAGCTGAGGGTGTTGTGGCAGCCTGTCCCGTTGCAGCAGATGATGCATCTCGTCGGGCTAGGCTGCAGTTTCGAGCACAGCACTGGCAGTTGAGTTCCCCACTCACTCCCCTCCTTGATGCGGTTTCATGTCGGCGGGTGGAGGCTGAGGCTGGGAATCGTCTGATGTTTCCCTGTCTGCGGCGGCTGCGGCTGCGGGATGTCGGTAGTTGACGGTGGGGTTTGGGGAGGGCAGGCTGTGGGGCTGGAGCCTTGTCGGGGGTTTTTCTGGAAGTGTTTGGGGTTTGCAGTGGCGGGCGAGGGATGGGGGTTACCGCAGCCTTGCGGGTTTGGGTTTGCAAAGATTTGGGGGTTTGTTTCTGGCATCTGCTCAAAGCCTTGCCTGATGGATTTTGGGGGCCGTTTACTCACACCTGTTTTACGGTGACTTGCTTACTACCTAGGGGCTGAGTCCGTCCTTAGTTGCACGGCATACCTCGGGAAGGTAGTGCAGCATTGCAGACGCTCCCGTATGACTCTTGAATGCGGAGGGTATGTCAATCCGTTGCTGATGGACGTGTCGTATTTGATGCCTGCTTGCGTCTCGCATGTGGTGATGGCTTTGCTGGTTGATGGAGTTACGATCGCTCTTGAGAAAAGGGGTCACGTCGAGACTCAGTGACACGACAATACAGATCTGCTTGAGCTTTACTCTTCATTTGAGGACTGCGTCCTCGACAGAGGGTGTTTCTGGAAGCAATTCGTACTTTGAGAGGAGAACACTCTCGTGTTCACTTGTACTGGACAAGGCACGGATGAGGCAGGCCAGACAGATACCAGACAACACAAAAAGAAACACCAAAAACATACAACACCAGGGATTCGCTGGTCGTCACCGACCCAACTACTAGTCTGGCCCTCACTGGTTTATCGATAGGAGAGCGGACGGGATCCCGAGTTCTCCAATGGGTATGGTCGTATGTGACATGAAGGCGTGGAGTCGTGAGCCATGTGCCGAGAGAAAGGCTTCAGGCAAGGCAGGACAGAGGTTGGGAGGGATGCACTCCCGTATTGGGATTTTTGTCTGTAGACTTGAGGACCGCGGTGGCATATCGTGATGCTAAAGCCGAGATATTAATAAGGAGCACCTGCCTGCGATGCTAGCAAAGACCTTGCGTGTCTAGTCATCCTTTGGAGTTGGCATGTGTGTAGATGTCCGGGGCCAAGTAATAAGCTTGATATGAATATTCGCGGTTGGGAATTTCAATTTTGCATATTTTATTCTTGGGGCTGCATGTAGCGTGAGATGGCCAGATGGGAGTCGGAAATAACACAAGGGGCCTTGACCTCCGTCCGGCCCCTGAGCTCCTACGTGAGATACGACAAGTGCATCCAAGATTGCCGTTGCCAGACGATATGAAGGCAAGATTCACCCTTCGATCAAGTACCCATATCATTCCTGCAGAATATCGTTCTGTCCTAGCTTGCAAAAATAAAGAAGCCGACTATCACCCATCATCAAGGATGGCAAGGCAAAAAGAATGGATCAAATTAACACTTGCTTGTTTCGATCAAGCGACCTCCGGGTTATGAGCCCGGCGCTCTTCCCCTGAGCTAAAGTGTTTGCTAAATTGTTGAAAAGACATGCCTGCAATCTAGCTTTTACCGCCAGCCGGATGTGGAATGCTCAAAGGTTTGTGCGTGCTTTGTGCAGGGCTTGGGGGCGGGTCGAGAATGCGGATTTGTGAGTCACAGTGGGGAAAGGGAGGCGTTGACGAGTCGTGGCATGAAACGTGAAGGGAGACCCGTTCCCAACCACCTCCGTTTTTGGTACGAAGCATCGAGACTCGATTGATGACAGCTAGCCTGGGACGGTGGAGGATGCGTCGCCTCGGGATGTCGCATTCCCTGTTGGGTTGCAAAGAGGCCCCATGTGTCGTTGCAGGAAGCTTCTTCACCTTCGCCTTTGATGCGGCGTGTATGGCTCGAGCAATCTTTTGCCTCGCAATCCCTCCCTGTAATGGCTTCAAACGGCAGAGGTAGAACGCAGTGACGAAGGCGGCCACCATTTCACATGTGGAAATAGCAATGACTGGACTCAGGCCAGAATGGACTATGGGAATAAAGACTCATCCCACGGCATTGATTGATTTTGAACTTGAAACTAGTTCTATGAACGAAACAAACAAGGCAACTGCACAACACAGAACCAACGAGCAACTCGGAGCATGAATCTCCGACTCAAACAGTCTTCCCATCTATATCACCTCAGGCCAGCCTCAGCTTAATCAACAACCACGCGACAGCGCCGGGAGGAAGTTCGTCATCATTGGCAGCCATTCCAGGGGTTCCTCGGCGACAAAATATTGTTTTAGCAGCCTCAGTAATCGGTCGCGGCCTAAAGCAAGCGGCTTATTTCATCATTGGCTGCGAGCACTAGCCAGATTCGTCCAATGCCTCATCACTCATCTCTTGAAGATGTATTCGACAGACCTTAATATGTCTTCGGCAGACCTCGGTCACCCATAGACATTCGAGGCGCCGGTTGCATCCGTAGCATACCGGGGATCCGCGCCTCTATCCCCCAGGAACCCACATCCAGCCGCTGCCTTAGGGTTTGACAACTACGTGGAACACTACGAGGAAGTCGATCATCATTGGCAGCCATACTAGGGATTTCTCGGCGACAAAGATTGTTTGGCAGCCTCAGTTATCGATTGCCACTCAGAGCAAGCAGCTTCTTTCATCATTGGCCGTTCACTAGCACCAGACTTGCCCACTGTCTCAACCGTCCTTGAGACTGTCTTCGGCAGGCCTCGGCCACCGATAGACATAACCAACGTTAAGGGATTTCTTTGGCCTCAGCAGTCCGTCGCCGCTTCTAGCAAGCGGCTTCTTTCATCATTGGCCGCGAGCACCAGACTTGCCTGCCCAAGTGTTCCTCCATCGAGACTGTCTTCGGCAGACCACGGTCACCGATAGACATCCGAGGCTTTGGTTGCGTCTGTCTACCGCATACCAACTTCCTGCGCCTCTATCCCCCAGGTTCTCCAATCCAAATCCCGCCGCGACCTCAGATACTGTGACAACCACATGGAACACCACGGGGTAGTCGATCATCACTGGCCATCATGATCCAAAGACACACAGCGACCCCAGCAACCACCTGACACCGTCTGGTTGTCGCCAGTGATCACCTGTAACCGGATTTGTAACGAAATATTGAAGAAAAAAACGTTCTGAGCAGCCTCAGTTGGTGACAACCCTGCGGCAGCGCCGCAAAGTCGATCAGTCATCATAGGCCATTGTATTCTCGACTTTGTGTTTACCTACCTGGAGATGTCTTCGACAGGCCGCAGCCATCGATAGACACTCCAGGGCCCTCCACTCAATCCCCCAGCTGGTAACAAAGAGCCTCAGTATTTGGCAGCCGTACAGAAACTTCTGACGGACGCAGATCATCATAAGCCCTCAACAAACAATATACGCAATGAGAGATATGTCTTCGACAGACCGTAGTCATCGATAGACACTCCCCGAGGCCTTGCCTACCTCAATCCCCCGGTCCCGGCGTGGTAAAAAAAAGCCTCAGTTTTAGCAACCACGCAGAAACTTCTGCACGGAAGCAGATCATCATCGGCCCAGATATTAGACAGTCAGATTCCCCCTCGTCTTTGACAGACCTCGGTCATCGATAGGCACTCCGTCACCCTCGATCCCTCAGCTGGTAATAAAATAGCCTCAGTTTTGGCAACCACACAGAAACCTCTGCGCGGAAACAGATCATCATAGGCCAATACGCGACGGTATCTGATAATAGAGGCCCCTCCACACCTCAATCCCTCAGTGATAAAAAGAGCCTCAGTGTTGGCAACCAAACAGAAACTTCTGTACGGAAGCAGATCATCATAGGTCGAGATCTATGGTTAAGACTTTCCCTTCCCTCAACCGAAGGGAGATGTCTTCGACAGGCCGCGGCCATCGATAGACACCCGAGGCTCTGGTTGCATCGCCAATGCGAGCACACCAGCTTGGTCTTGCCTCAAGCCCCCAGGTGGTAACAGAGAGCCTCAGTTTGAGCAACCATACAGAACCTTCTGGACGAGAGCAGATCATCATTGGCGTTTTTGGTTGCGCGGACTCCAACTTCAACACCCAACGTGAGGCCACTTGACCAGGTGTTGGAGCATTAGTGTTGTGAGTTTGGGACTTCTCGGTCGGTCGGTGGGCTGGAATGTAGTGGGAGAGTGCGATGAACAAAGGAGAGACACGCTTGCTTTGAGAGCAAGTTGGTGTTGCTGCCTGGGGTACATCTTAGAATGAGGCTGGCAAGCAAGCAGGTGTCATTTCTTGAGGGATTGCCATGCTGTGCTTCATTCTGGGGTGTATCTGTGCGAAGATCAGGAAGTCTGGAGAGCGGGAATGTCCTCGCTGAGCCTTGGTCAGCAGCTGTGCTGAACAGAGTCTTGTCCGGCCGCGCCATTTGATTCGAACGCTTTGAATCGGTGCGACCGTGGGGAGTGAGAAGAAAGCAAGAAGCATACTTTTCAAAAGCCGATCGATGATCACCTACGGATTTAGTGACCACGTAGCCAGGTATGGGCATTCTCCCAAAAAGCGGTTTTATTCTAGACAAGACCAACTGCGGGGTTAGAGCAGGCGAGTTGCCTTACTCAGAAAGCCTAGTTCGTTGGCTAGGAAGTCTGCTTTTGGGGCACTACGATAGAGAGCCGACCAGAAAATGAGCGATAAGGGATCGCGAATAGGGAAGGATGGTTCAGCTTGAACCGACGGGGAGGTGATGTTCAAGGCTGGTTGTGCTTGGTGTAGCGCACAAAAGTGAAAAGCAAAAACAAGCCGAGGGTAGCAAAGGCCACTGGCTCGAAAATTCCACTGACTCGCTCACCGTCCGGTGCAACTCTGGGTATGAAATGGGAGATATCGAGGCTCGGAGACCGGGGGTACGGTCGCTCGAAGCAGGAGAAGAGTGAATAGAGGTGAAGATCATATCCGAAGAAGCCGCGATAGGCTTGATAGGAAGTGGTAATGTTGTTGATGGTGATGGGAAGTTGATGGAGGAGAGTTGGTTGGAGAAGAGGCAGAAAAGAAGTGCGGGGTTGAAGAAATAGTGGTGAGTTGCTGGGAGGAACGCGCTCAAGCGCGTCCAGACGCGTCAGGGGGCTTCAGTATTCACTCCTGTGGGTCAGGGAGCCCTAGAAAAAAGACTCTTTGACGTCATAGGAGAGCTCCGAAGGAGCCTGGGGAAGGAACAAACATCGGACGGCAGTCTTGGCTTGCAGAGGCAGAGTTTTCCCTGGTCCCTGCGATAGCAGCTGGATTGCGCGAGAAATTTACAAGGATGGATAAGAAGGCTCGTGGTATTCGGGAGTTGAGATCTTGACGCCCGAGGGAAAGATGGGGATGTCTGGGCAAGCAAGCGGATGAGGTCGACGTGGAAATCAAAGATAGATTGGGGAGTACAAGTGTTTAACGAGGGAAAAGAGCTGGCCCTCGAGAAGTCGGCGGCGGAGAATTTACCCCAGATTGTTTGACATCAAGCCCACTGTGGAAAGGTTTGCAATGGCGTTGTTGGCCCGTCCCCGTGAAAAATGCGGCCTCGGCTTGGGAGTTGAAGCAAAATCTGCTGACTTGACGAATGACGCCCTAGTATTCCAAGACGAAAGCCCAGCGAGGGGCCGGCCTCCAGCCCTTACGGAGACCAAGTTAGTTGTCCGGCACTTGCTTTGTGCTTCATGTTTCCTCATCTACCCACGCGTGCCGGAATCTCTTCGCTGACATATCGCCGACAAAACAGTCCCGACGACATAGCCGGGCTCGCGCCAACAAATCAGACATCGAAGTCAGCATGCTACAAGCGACCACATACGGTTACGGAGTAGCTTGGCCGCAATTCTAACAGATCGTGGAAATAGAAGAGCTGTTTCGATCCAAAGTGCTTTCACGGGAGGCAGAACTGCGACTCCCGACGAAAACAATGGACAAACCATCTTCGACAAGCTACATGATTCAAGTACATCCAGATTTGAAATCAGAGCTGCATCTGGGCCGCCTCTCCAATTCAACTGTCAGGTAAGCTCAAGATGCTAGCAGAGGTCCAGATTAAAGCTTTATATACAGCTTCTTATCCAACCTCGTCACACAACCTCATTGTTGAGTTCATCCCTTGCCCCAACCACACAGCTTTCACATTTTGAATATCGATATAGACTGACTGGCCTTCAAGAATCGTGCTCCAGATAGCGCTACTATAACAAAAAAGCCCCTATCCGCCTGCAGAGCGCAAGCACCAGATTGGCCAGAATTCCCCGCGCCTGCAGACGTCACACACCCCCCCTCTCAGGCCCTCTCGTCCCACCACAGCCCAGATCTAAAAGTTTCATCACGTGCGGCAACCCAACCCCTGACGACTGCTCGCCATATCACAAGAAGGACATATATCCAACCTCGTGGGAGTAGCCAAGGAACATGGACGAGCGAGCCCGGATCCCCGTCAACCTCCCACTGGAGAACCCCACGCAGAGCTACTGGCAGGACCCGCCCGACGCCGACGTCGCCGATCTCCGCACCACACCCGACTTGCCCACCATGACCGACACCGTCATCATCGGCAGTGGTATCACCGGGGCGGCGGTGGCATGGAACCTCCTCCAGAGCCCTGAAGCCCAAGGGCAGGCAATCGTGATGCTTGAAGCCCGTCAGGCTTGTTCGGGCGCCACAGGCCGAAACGGTATGTCACGTCACTGACCTCGCTTTAGTTGCTCACCGTTTACTCCCCCTTTAGCCCCTTACACACATTCCCTCCCCCTCACACATATATCTTGCTCGCACTAACCTCCCCCAGGCGGCCACACCAAAGCAGCCTCCTACCGCTCCTTTCCCTCGCACGCCGCCCTCCTCGGCACCGCCCAAGCCGTTCAGATTGCTCGCCTCGAGCTCTCCAACATCCTCGCCATGCACGCCTTCGCGCGCTCGCACAACATCCCCTGCGACCTCAACGCCTGCAACACCATCGACGTGATCTACGACGCCGCACAGTGGACCCAAGCCCACGAAGCCGTAGCAGCCATGCGCGCGGCCATGCCAGCGGGTGACCCGGCGGCCGAGTACGAGTTCTATGAGCCGTCGGAGGTGCGGGAGCGGTTCTACGTGCACGATGGGGAGTATGCCGGGCGGGAGGAGAAGGTGCACGGCGGGATGGGGTATTTCGCGGGGAGTCTGTCGGCGTACAAGTTTGGGGTGGGTGTGTTGAAGCTGTGTCTGGAAAAGGGGCTGAATCTGCAGACGAACACGGCTGCGGTGGGATTGGAGAGGACTGGGAATGGGTGGATTGTACGAACACCGAGGGGAGAGATCTCGGCTCGGAGGGTGGTGTTGGCGACGAATGGGTATACGGCCGCGTTGCTGAAAGAATTTCAGGGAATAATAGTACCGATGCGGGGGCAAATCACCGCACAGCGGCCGGGGATGGCGGTGCCGAGCGGAGGATCTCTCCCAACGAGTTACAGCATGATATATGAGAAGGGCTACGAATATATGATCTCGCGGCCCGCTGGATCGCGGTTCGCCGGAGATATCATTATGGGTGGGGGCTTGGTGCGCGCGCCCGCGGACGGCCTGTATGAGTATGGGACGACGGATGATGCAACGTTGAACGAGGGTATCAGCGACTATCTCAAGGAGACCACGTCGCGGTATTTCGGACCGGACTGGGGAGAGGACCACCCTGAGGGGCGGATACGAAAGGAGTGGACGGGGATTATGGGGTTTACCCCAGATGGGTTCCCGTTTGTCGGTGAGATGCCTGGCCAAAAAGGCCTATGGGTGAGCTGTGGCTTCCAGGGACATGGGATGGTGCTGTGCTGGGAGAGTGCGAGGGCGTTGGTGGAGATGTTAGAGGGCAGAGAGGGCGAGGAGCTCGACAGCTGGTTCCCCCCAGTCTTTAGGGTCAGCGAGGACAGGTTGACAAAGTGGTTTGAAGGTCGGCTGCATACAAGCGTGGTGCCAAGAGCGGGGGAGTGAGTGCGATGCTGCTTACTGCGGTTGCGAGCTAAAAGAAAACCCCCTGTGTGGTACTGGCAGGGGGGGTTTTTCTGGTGCGAAGTCACTCCCACCGACCCCTGCGCAACCCCCGGCAGTACCTAACTAGGAGGTAAAAATTACCCTTAATACCAAGTATGGTTGGGCTTGCGATGAAGCGGATCGACGCTGATCGACGTGATCGAGCTAGTCGTCACTGGTAGGTGGTCGCGCCATGTCACGATGTCACGATGCCACGGCTTGCACGGTGCGTGTGCATCGGCAGGGGAGGATAGGGGCAGGCATGCTCCCTCGCAGCTCGTAGAGCAAAGGTCGAGGGCCCGAGGGCGGGGGAGTGTTCCGTAATCCGTACGCCCGAACCGTCCCAGCACGGAGGATAAAGTAATCGGCGCGATTGCGGCACAGCGTGGGACGGACAGGTGGCAGCCAGCCTTCCGGGACAAAAGGCTCATCATTCTGTCACCTGTTTTCTGAAAGATGCAACGCTGCGGTGCTGCGGTGCTGTCGCAGCCCGCTGACCGGCTGGTGCTAAACAGGCAGGTGGTGAGGGGTGATGCAGGCCTGACAAAGCTGGGTCATCTCCGCAGCCGTAGCCGGAGGGGCTTGCTGGCGGTGAGGGAACGTAGCGAGCGCATCGCTTGACGCGACCCGCTGCCATGGGAGCGAGCGAATGCCAAGCAGAGCAGAGGATGCGGGTGGAAAGAAAGGGAAATCCGGGGATATCGCGCAGCTTCTTGGGGTCGAGGCGCAGACCGAGGAAGCAACCACAGGAGGCGTTCTAGACCTTAGAGCTGGTGATGTGATGGAGCGGGACACAGCGCTTCGACAAACTCAGCCGAGAAAATATGGTATCTGCACCTTGGGTTTGGCTCGATGAAATTAGCCCCTGCGTACGTTAGGGCCATGGGCGTGATGAAATTTTTTGCTTCACGTTGCAGTCGCCCGGTGAGACGGGAAAGCTGGGAGGTGATTCTGGTGGTGGCTGCCGCTTCCCCATAAATTTGAGCGCTGTGAGCCGGACGCCAAGCCCTAGCCCGTCAATGAGAAACTCGCAAACCTCCATGAGTGGATGAAGAAGCTGCAGGATGTCGGTGAGAATTTTCTCACAACTCGGGCGCCACCGATGATCGAGGTGACATCTTTTTCGATTCGATCGAGGGAGGAATCCCTGTACCGAAGCCCTGGGAACGGGACTGGCGGGAGCTGGTGAGGTCCCAGACAGGCGGAACACAAACTCCCCGACTCACTGCCGTTTGCTCGCTGCGAGTCTGCCACCTTTACCATCCCGCACCACCGCCACCATGCTCCAGGGCTTGCTGGGAACACCTCTCGGCGTTTGGTCCCGCTACCGAGCAGGCGTCTGCACCACCAAACCACAGCGCCGGGCTCTCGGACCTGATCTCTGGCTTTCCCTCTTGCTTTGGCGCCCTATCGGCCAAATACCGACAATGCGGTGCTACCTTTTGCCACACGACTGCCTACGGGTGAGGCAACATCCGTGGACACAATATGCCAGCAAAGAACGGGCACAGCTGCGGGCACCCAAGATGGAAGGCCTTTGACAGCTGGCACCATCCGAGCACACAGCGGGACACCACTGGGCCCCACCGCTCTGCCAACCCAGCACATCCACATCCTGGGCATCCCAACCAAACTCCCGGGTCCGACTGAGACAGCCAGCAACCCCCTGGCCTAGGCCCGGTCGAGGATGGCGTCAAGTATCCGTACCGCGGAGACTCTCCTCCTGCCAAGCAGCCCTCCATTTGGCCCAGAAATTCGGCTAGGCGCCCGAGCCCGTTCGTGCCCCCTGTGAAATGCTCTCGAGTACTCCTCCACGAGTATGTTCTGCATCCCGATCGGCGGGTGCGGTGTTTTCCCTCCACCTCCCGGCACCCTGCCCCGCCGACCCGCCAACCACACACCCTTCTCCAGAACGGTTCCCGCCCTGGGATGCAGCCTGCGCCCTTGTTTTGTCCTGGCTCTGGCAGCAGGCGATTGGCCACCCTCGCATCAACTTCCTGGAAGAGCCGGAGCTGGGCCACGAAGGTGCACCAGGGACACGCACTGCTCACCAATCCCCTCGCTCCCCCAATTTGCTCCCAATTATCTCGCTGTCCTGCCTTGGTTCGCGTTTGGCCCTAACCACACCACCGGTACTCCATGGTGCCAGCCCCTTGGCTCCCGGCTCTCGTATATCTGCCCCCCTCCCACCACGCTGCGGAAACCATTTGCCACGGCTGGTATATTATAATCGCCCCGACCCGCTGCACTTTCTGCCACCGCATGACGCAGTGCGCACTGCTTCGGTTTGCGGACACTTCTGCGCGCAGCGAGCCGCCGTACTCTTTTCGAGGTGGGCCGCGGGGAGCAGTAATGAGCGCAGCCGGCACGGGGGCGACAAATCCCGCATCCGTCGCATCTTCAGCTTCAACAATCATCACCGTCGGAACCCCAGGAGCCGAGGAGGACGACCTGTACGCCGCTGTGCGCGCTTCAATGCGCCGACCAAGGACGGGACTGCCCCGTCCCGACGCCGCGTCCACCGAGCCCAGCTCAACGCCGGGGTCGCCGTTAGGTGGCGGTGCCCGTCGGAACGGCAGCACCGCCAGCGATGCGAGCACCAGCACGGGCGAGAACCTTGTGTTCGAGCCAGAAGCCGTCAAGCAATCGGCGTCCATGTCGAGCTCCGTACGAGCGCACGTCTACGAGGGCGGGATGCGATATCACGCCTTCCGCGACGGAAAATATGCCCTCCCGAACGACGAGGCTGAGCAGAACCGCGACGATATGAAACACAGCTTGGCCCTCATGCTCTGTCACGGCGCCCATTTTCTAGCCCCTGTCGAAGAGACACTCAGAGCTGGCGGTGAGATTCTTGACCTGGGTATGTTGATGCTTTTTGCACTGTGATCCCGGCACTCTGGTTTGGTACTAGGTTTACTGTGGGCGGATAGGCTAACCTGGGGTTGCGCAATACAGGCACTGGCACCGGCATATGGGCTATCGAGCGTAAGTGGCTTACTCCCTTGGTCCCCACTGGCTGCGACGGAAGACTGTATATGCCGCATGAACGACGCACTCGAATGTGATGAGCAGGTGGTGTCCGTTGTGTTACCTATGCGTTCCAGTCCAGCGGTATCTGCACTTTCGGGAGGCTCCTTTTGGGGCTGATCTTCTCGCTGATCGCCGACTTATACCCGGCTCGTCGTGCAAACTGGAGTGCTTAAAATTCAGCCGGACTAAACTGCGAGGGCGATGCTGACCATCTTGGCTATAGTGGGCGACAAATATCCTGAAACGAAAATTATCGGTATCGATCTATCACCCATCCAGCCCGACTTCGTGCCAGAAAATGTCCATTTCTTCGTCGACGACTTTGAGGAGGACTGGGTAGACCCAGAGCACAAGTACGACTTCATTCATGTGCGCTACACATTATTCTCTGTCAGAGACCGGAAAGCATTATTTCGGAGAGCCCTCCGGTGAGTTGAGACATTCACTGAATTTCCTGTTAGTAGGAGATGGCCAGCTAACATAATTCAGCCATCTCAAACCCGGCGGTTATATTGAGTTCCAGGAACTCGAGTACTATCCGCGATGCGATGACGATACCCTGACGGCCGAAACGCCTTACGCTCTGCGGGATTACATCAAGTACGTCGAGGAAGGAATGCGAGTGTACGGCGCCCATGTGTATGCGGTTCGGACGCTGCCAGAGGAACTGAAGGCTGCCGGTTTCGAAGATGTGCACGCAACGACGCACAAATGCCCGATAGGACTGTGGCCACGGGACAAGCGCCTTCGCTTGTGCGGGCTGTTTTTGAGAACCGCCATCATGGACGGCCTGAGAGGAATCAGCCGACGACCCCTGATGGCCCTGGGGTGGACGCAGCTACAGATCGAGATATATCTAGTCGACGTCAGGAAAGCGCTGATGGATTCTGACATGCACGTTTATTTCCCCTTTAGTGTGGTTTACGGAAGGAAACCTCTCAGCTGAGCCCAACGTGCGGAAGAGGCATACCTGGAGCCGAGGGGGGGTTCAGGACTGCGGCAGAAATCAACTGTCGCTTGGTGGCTGGACTCGACACAGCACATCCACATTGGCAAAGCCCCCAACCATCATCACGGGCGGCCCTGCTACTCACCAGATATCAGACGCTGACGGCTCGAAATAACTGTACATTAGACATGAACCCGCCGTGGAGGAGCGGTCCACAGTCGGATTACCAGCACGCGCCACGCATATACCACGAAACGTGCACACGAATTACGACACTTATGAGGGATGAACTAGAATTTTCTAATTTCATCAAGGCTTGCATTAGGTATCACTCCAACGAGGGAGGTTTGGAGTTGAGATACGTGGGAGATAAATGTGGACGCGGGGGGCGCTTGGCGGGCTGTGTTTATAACATGAAGCATAATGATTCACATATTCCATGGGCGCTGACGAAGTCTTGGCCGTGATGTGAATGAGAATACTGGAATCTCCAGGACATAACTCCAACTAGGGCGTGATAAACCACACCGCCGGACTATTGTTTTAAAACCTTTCGAGTCTTTTAACCCTATCCTCTGTTGGTATGAGCTGTACCAATGCCTGCCCCTCTGCTATTCTCAGCCTCAGCGCCCCTCCTGACCCTCATGCTCATCTGGCACCAGCCACCCAACCACAGGATCAAACACTCCGTCCTGACACGCTCCATAGAATTAACGAATCTCCCAGCTACTGATGTCTTTGAACATCCTTACTCAACACAAATATCAGTGAATCCACTTTACACCCCATTTTCTTTTTGATTTGATTACCCTACTGTTTTCCTCGCCTTCAATCTTCATCTCGTTCACCTCTTGAGTGTGATTTCTTCACGAGACTCTGCAGAAGGGTTGCGTACCTATACGTTAAAGACTTTGTTGTCCAAGGTCGCACCCGACACCCGACGTTTGTTGAGAATCTTGCATAGGTTCGGATCACGCCTCCTGCACTAACACCCGAAAGAGGCCATCTAAGTAAGACAGCGTTACTAAACTGATACATACGACCATACCCACTGGAGAATTCGGGATCCCGTCCGCTCTCCCATAGACAAGCCAGTGAGGGCCAGACTAGTAGTTGGGTCGGTGACGACCAGCGAATCCCTGGTGTTGTATGTCTTCTGCTGTTCCTTCTTTTTGTCATGTGTGTGTGTACTGTGTAAGTGTGGAACCTGCGAGGAAACGGTTGGGCGTGATGTGTTGCGTGGTCTGGTTAAGATTTTGCTAGTCTACCTGCCAAGAAGCATGAGCAAAGCCAAGATTCGGGTATCAATCTAGCCGTCTTCTATTATTCTGAGATTAGATTTATATATGGAGAGAACCGCCTATGCCATGCTATCCATTGTCCCCCCAGGCCAATCCGATATGTAAAAGCAAAACACCAGCCCAATGAGTGAATGAACAAATACCATAGATGACTTTACACATTTTCCACCGTCTTCTTCGCCGGCTCCAGCGTCTCACTCCGCCTCCCCGCATATGCGTACCGCTCCTCCCACTCGGCGTTGCCAATGCCCGAGTCATCACCAACCATAGCGCTGGTTCTGTCCGTCCCCTCTGCGCCATCCGCACTATCTCCGGGCCCAAACACCTCCTCTTCCTTGTTGACGCTCAGTCCCAGCCCCTTGGAGTAGTCTCCCGGCCCAGCACTACCATTGGGCACGTGGAACCGCCTGTCGAAGCGTGCGAGGCCATACATGTACACCACAATCAGCTCAATCACATAATTGAAGCAGTAATACGGCGCCCGGCCCTGATACCACGCCGGCTGCGTGATCGGCCGCGGGACGAACGCAATCCCAGCCTTAAACCCGGCCCCCAGGCTCAGCAGCGCCGACGTCGTCAGCAACAGCGTCATCTTGGCGCGGAACGAGCCGCTGCCAAACTTCTCTGCGACGAATCGCTTCTTCTCATCGCTGCTGTTGCGCACCTTCCACCAGGCGGCGGCGCGCGCGGTGAGTGTGATGGGGATGGGAAGAAAGGCCATCACAGCGAGGTACGTCCCTGCGAAGAGCTGGACGTCGCGCTCGCGCCCGCGGACGACTGGGTCGAGCGTGTAGAAGAGGTGGATGGACACGGTGATGACCATGATGAGCGCGGCGGCAACGCTGATGAAGAGACCGCGAAAGGCCCAGCGGATGGTCTTGTTCCAGCCGAAGGAGGGGTGGTAGGCTCGCACGATGCGCTGGGCGAAGAGGAGGTTCACGAGGAACAGGAGGATTACGCCTGCGGCCGTGAAGACGCCGGCGGCGATGCCGACGCTGACATTGGTGGGGTGGTAGGCGAAGGCGAGGCGCATGGAGAGGGCGACGATGCGTGCCATCGAGAAGCCGAAGAGGAGGACGGAGAAGACGAAGAAATGCGAGCGCCGCAGGTTAACCTGAAAGATGGTCATGTGCAGCGCGGCCGAGCCCACGAACAAGGCGAGCAGGACGGCCGATATGGGGACGTCGGGAATCGGGGTCGGCACCCCGCCCAGCTGTGCAACCGGGGGGAGGTAGGGCGGACCCGAGGGCGGCTGAGGTTTGTTTGTTAGCTGAGCTCTGGGCATATTGCCGTGGGGGAGAGGGAGTACCGTACCGATTGCCCTGCCGCTGCCGGGTTGGACGACGACATTTTGGTGTGGTTGAGGAGGGATCAAAACGATCGGATGTCAGATGCTGAAAGTGAACGGCAACGCTACTTTCACTGGTCGAGGACAACACCCCCTGCAGTAGGCGTGTGCACGCTGCGCAACACGGGGTGACGTATATGGCGCCAGAGGCTAATTAAACACAGATGATATTGCAATAAGAGAACCCGCGCGGGATCGGACATGTAGTCTGTTTTGCCATGGAAATCGTCCGAACTACTAACGACGACAAAGCTTGGATCAACCGCCTTCTTATGACACTGACTGCGGACACTACCAGCCGACCGGCGCGTCATGGCTGCCATTTCGGACGCCCTCGGTCGGCGCAACTCAGGTGACGATTCGCGGGTGGCCGCTGCGACCATTCGTTGAACAACATGGAACAGTACGAAATCGGAAAAGGCACTGCTGGTCATCGGGACGAATCGCGCGGGCCGACCAGCTGGGACCAGTCAGGAGCGGGCGGGGCACCGGCGTTTCTGAAGCGCGAGCACCGATCGCACCGGCGCCAAGCCCAAAAAGCCCCGGTGCTCCGACATTGCCTTCTTGACCGGCACCACGCCACAGGAAAATTTCGGAACATCCAACCGGGTCACCATCGCAGTGAATGGGCAGTGGCTGCAGGTCATTGATGTGCTGATGCGCCTTACCAAGCACATTTTTACACGCGAAAAAGCGAGAGCTCAAATGTTACATACGGCTTGCCACTGTGCAGAGCGGTGTAGTAGGCATCACGAGAGTAAGACTGTGATCCTGCTGTGGCTGCCGAGGTTTTTCACCATTCGCATCGTCGGCAATCTGAGAACCCCGAAGCCCATTCTCGATGTGACCATTCTCCACCACCCATGCACCAACATATCGAGGAGTCCTCCGCGGACGAATGACATCTCATTGCTACCAAGACTGCCGAAAGCTCTCGCAAACGTAAATACCGGAAGGATTGCGCATGTTGGACATCGGCGCTATCGCACTGATCGCCGCTCAATCTCGGCTTCTGGGATGGGCCATGAAGCATCGAGGCTCGCTGCAGGTCGTGCTCAATCGAAAGACAGACTCATCCTGAGCCAGAATACCAGCCCGCAACCATGCGATTTCCCGGGAACCCCGCCTCCGTTCCATCTCCACGTGTCCGTCAATGTCTTGTCTTTGTCATTCCCTCCTGTTCATCTGTCTTGAGCTTCCCTAGTCCTTCTTCCACGGCCATCTTAGCCCCGAAAGCCCGGCCCCATGGACGTCGTGGATGCTCATCTCGGGCTCGTAGTAGCCCGGCGGCGATTCGGCGCGCGCGGGGGCCTCGCGCTTTCTCTTCCGGATGTAGAAGAAGGCCAGGACGCTCGCCGAGATCAGAATCAATGTGCCAAACGTGGCCCCGACGGCTATCGGGACGTTCCTTCCGTCGTTCTCGGCGTTTGGATCGGCCGTGGCCGTGGGATCTGTGGTAGCTCCGAGTGGGGCCGTAGATGGTGATTCGGGCGGATTTGTGGCGACCGGTTCAAGTGAACTTGTGGTGATTTGGTCGGATGGGCCTGATGTCTGCGTTCCTGGGACAGGGTCTGCGCTGCGGAGACTTTCGGGCGGGGTCGATCCTGTAGCGGTAGAGCTGGAGCCAGTCGAGGCTGAAGTAGAGGAAACACTCGACGGCTTGTTCTTTGCCGTACTGGCAGTCTTTGGATCTCCCGCCGACTCGGTGCTTCTCCAGATAATAGTACCCCATCTTGAACCAACTGAGGTATGATTAGTTACCCTCAACACAAATTCGGATGGACAACAGCTCTTACCGGTAGGTAGATGGTAGACGCCGTCCTGGTCGCCTTTACCAGCATCGTCGAAGCATTCGTAACCCTCTTCCCGGTTGGGATGGTCCTTCATTTCACACCACCACCAAGTAATGTTGTCCCTGCATTGGTAAATTGGGGTTGGACGATCGGCGCCTTCGTTCTTTTCTTTGCAGATTTGGGAGCAGTCGGTTGACTCCCAACTCTGATCAGTACAACCGCCTCTGTAATATTTTATGTGAGATGGGCTAAAGCATAACCCGCTCCTGAGACACAGATCGTTCATCTCGCAGCACGCATCCGATGTGCGTGTGTCAATATGCATGTCATGGCATTGGAAAAAGTCGTGCCGTTCCGAGCCATCACGATTGTAACATTTGCTGTCGGATCCGGATAGAGAAAAGCTGGCGAGAAATGCCAACAGGAAGGAGCAAATGAGGAGCAGACGCCCAACACAGGGTGCGGGCCAGGCCCCGGTCGCCTTGTTCCTCATAGTGGCTTTGTTGATGGTGTTGAGTTTCGAAGCCGCTGGTGGGAGGATTAACCGTGAATCCGAGAAAGAGTTGGCAGTTTTGCTGAGCAAGAGAGGGGAGCGTTTCTCAAGAGATTTGCTCGGAGCACCAGGGCAACGTGTGACCGAGCCGTCAGGCGTGCCTTCCTCGGTTGCAACCAGGTGCGGGCAAGCCGAGAGAGATCAAAGATGGGATGAATATGTCACGAGCGCCAATTGGAGCCATTGGCATCGTACTGTCTGTCAACGGAACCCTACGCTGTTTTGTTTGTCCTGCGGGTGATGCACAACCGGGCGATGCGGCAGCAGATGCCATTATGACAGACGCTGAAGTTGCCGCCCGTCATACCTTGCCAACCTGGCCTTGACGATGCTACCACCCGCTAGTTCCCCTCTGCCCATCTACTGCGGTGCCATACTACAGATTCTGCAAAGACTTGCTGCCATCTCGATTGGCACTTCTGCGGTGCTTGCCCACCACATAGGCCCGCTGAGAACAACGGATGCAAGAGAGGTACGCAAGTCTGCGGCCACACCTGTACTGAAGGTGCGCGTTAGCGATATCCGGGGGCACCCATGGCCAAAAACCACGGCAAAATCACCTATATAGCTCAAATACATCAAAAGATTCGATATTTGAGTTGGTGACAGTGGGTTGTCGTCGTGCAAACATGAAGTCCCCAGCCGGTTGATATGCGGCCCGCCCAATTCGGCTTAGCGCATTTCCCCGGGATCTGCCGACCGAGATTTTCCAACGCACCCGCTCAACGCCAGCCAAAACTCCAGATATCCATCCACGTCGACAGGCCGATGCAATTCCCATCGGCGCCATGAGTCTCAACATGCCGTCGAGGCGGCTGCTTAGAAGCGGTAAGAGAACACCGCCATCAACAGCCATCAATTGACCCAGCAGCTTGCTAATTGAGCCATCTCCAGCCTCGGCGCTGACGTCCTCGTCAACCTCATCTCCCACACCCTCCGCCCTCCTCCCAGGGCTCCAATCGCTCTCCCTCGCCGGCGGCCCTCCCTCCTGCTCGTCCTCCCGATCCCTCCACACCACCACACCCCGCTCCTGGTTCTTCAACAAGAAGGCCAAGCCCGACAACGCAGCGACGCCTTTCGAGAAGGAAGCCACCGGCACGGCCGACGCCCGCAAGCAGCTCATCTCGCGCCTGCAAGGCCGCCTCACAGGCCCGGCCATCTTCAAAGATGAGGCCGAAGCCACCGCGGTCCCCGAAAAGGCATCAGGACCATCCGGCCGCCCAAGAAAGGACCCCAGGGCCTACACGCCATGGGGCGCCTCGCTCGTAAAAGAGCACCTGTCGCGCGGTGCCGACCCCGATCCGCGCAGTCGCGTCCGCTGGGAGCGTAAGATGGTGATCCGGCAGATTCAGAAAGGCACCGACGCGTTCAGCGTCGAGCCGCGGGCAGAGAAGATCGCCCGTACCGAGCGGACCCTGCTATCCAAGTCGCCCTGGCTGCCGACGAGCGTCAAGAAGCTGGTGCACCTCGCGCGACAAGTGCAGGGCAAGACGGTAGCGGATGCGCTGACGCAGATGCGCTACAGCAAGAAGAAGATGGCCAAGGAGGTGCGCGTGCAGCTGGAGCAGGCGTCTGACTTGGCCGTGGCCGAGCGTGGCATGGGGCTCGGCAAAGTCGATGAGGAGCACAAGCAGGAGATCAAGATTCAGACCAAAGACGGAAAGTTCGTCACCATCGACGACCCTACGCGCATGTACGTCGCCCAGGCGTGGGTGAACCGTGGCCCCTGGAGAGGCCATCGGATTCGCTATGTTGCGAGAGGCCGTATCAACATTTTGAAGAAGCCTTCGACCAGTGAGTTTTTATTCCTACTTGTCCTGCTACTGCTTTTGCCTCCTGTGGCTCTAGCATCAGTTGTGGCGTTGCTGTACCTCCACATTGCTGACATTGGCCCAGGCATTTCACTCGTCCTCAAGGAGGAGAAGACCAGAATTCGCGAGCACGGGGAACGTGTGGCGAAGAAGCTCCGCGCAGGACCTTGGGTACACCTGCCCGATCGTCCTGTCACGGCCCAGCGGCAGTATTACTCATGGTAGATGTCAAGGCCTGGGTCGATTGAACATCACGCCGAGCGTGTAGGATCACCTGCAGTTGAGAAGCCTCCTGTGAGTACATAGCAATTGTAGCTTGCGTCTTGTACAATAATTGGAATGATTAGATAGATGTACGACCACATATATTTGTCAGGTGTAGCTTCAGTCACTGCTACCTGCCTGGGAAAAAAAACATGCTTACATCACCAATTTACTTCAGAGCAATGCCATTGTCTCGATTTGACGATTAGCAGCGTAGTATAATACAACATATGATGGCTCCAAATAGACAAAGAACAAGGTTCTCGCCGCGGCTTTTCCCAGAATACATGGTAAGGACCGTTCTTTTTGCTCCAGTCGCCCAATGCGTCTCTCTAGTCTCGCACCCGATCAAAGTCCCGTCTCGAAGGAAGGTATCGTGATATCGTCAAAATGGCCGCCTCTTCCCACTCTCTTGAGTCTTAAGCCGGTCGTGCCAAAGGTTGTGTAATATGTACGGAATGGCTTGGGTTGCAGAAGATATGCAGCGCTGCGTTGTGCGGCAGACATGGCGTGTGTAGGATGTGGTACAAAATCAGCCCCAAAAACCCGTGGGGCGGTTATCCCCTCCCAAAATCATTTTGAAGGACAACTCTCCTGAACTCCCACCAGTGGTGCTGTTGTCCCCTTTTCATCTAACTGTCTCCGCTCCCTCAAACCATCTGTCTCGGCACTTGCCGTGGCAGCATATCCTCGTAGCGACGGCTCTTCATCTCCAGGTCGCTCAGGCCGGTCTCATACGAGTTGCTGTAGTCATGACCGTAGGCGGGTCCCGAAACTGGCATGGGCTCCGAGATCTTCCAGCTCTTGGTAGCGGCACCGATGTCGCGCTTGTTCTGTCGGCGGCGCAGCAGTGCGCAGATGGCGACTCCGATGAGAGCGGCGGCAGCCGCGACGCAGCCGACACCAATGCCAATCTTCGTGGCGGTGGAGAGCGAGCCCTCGGGCGGGCCCTGTGCGGGAGCAGTCCCGGCCGAGGTCGTCGTCGCGGCAGGCGCAGCGGCCACCGTGGACGAGCTGCTTGAGGATGCGGTCTTCGTGGCAGAGGAAGTTGAAGACTATATATGTTAGCAAAAGCATGGCCGGATTGGAGGTGGAGACAAACAGTTGTGGTGGAGGACGTCAGCTTCGCAGCAGACTCGGTAACGCTTGTCGAGGAGCTGGAGCTGGAGGTAGACGACGTAGTAGGCGCAGGCGCAGGTGTTGGTGTCGGGGCTGGCGTTGATGGCGCGGGAGGTGTGGTGGACGGTACTGGTGCCGGGGCTGCCAGTGCAGCTTCGCACATGAGATTCACCGCGGCGAGAACGGTGCCGCTATAGGCCGGATCCGTGCAAGCCTGCTTGGAGCAGTCCTCAACGCCATTTTTGAAGTCGCCAGCCTTGCACAAGCAGGCCACATCATCCGCCGAAGGGCAATTGTACTTAGCAAACTGCGCTTTCGTGTTGGCGACACATGTTTGCTATTGTCATACTTGTCAGCCTTGTTGATCCGGCAGAAGTGAATGCACGGGGCTTGCGCGGAGGGCCAACTCTGAGTGGTTGAGCGCAACCCTCCTCGGCAGCCTTCCCCGAGCCATTTCAATAGTCTCCAATAGCGCAGACGCTTGGGCACGGGAAAGAAAAAGATGAACACTCTTCGTGAGGGAAGAAACTGAACATAAGCGAATGGCACCTACTCCGCACGGCTCCAGGGTAGAGACATCCTGTCCGGTGACAACGGCCGCTGCAGCAAGCAGCGCCAAGACTCGGAAGGAAACCATCGTGGATTTTGGTGAATGTGTTGGGGTCTAGGATGACCAGTCAAGATACCCTCAGTTGCTGGTTAGAGACCAATATTAGGCCGTCGAGTTTTTGATCAAGAAGACCGAGGATGATGAGGCGTCGAGGAACGCCGCCGGATCACGTCGTTGTTTTGATGGGTAAGACCAATTTCCTTTCTATTGTGGCACAACCGAGCCCATCATATGTCTCTGGTCGTTGGGAATGGGCTTGTCTCGGATTGACGCGATTCGAAGGAACACCCGGTTTGTGTGACCTTTCGGAAGGGTTGAAAAGAACGTAGTGGAAAAAAAAGGCGGTCGCCGACGTGGGATGAAGGGTATTTACAGGTTGAAGAACCCAAGTGAGTGAATTGAAGCGAATGACTGGAAGTGGACTGCTTCTCGTGGTTAAAGACGCAGGACGAAGAAGAGATCGGAGGCCGTACTCCGGACCACACAAGGTGAAGCGAGTGAAGGCGACCTTGAGGGAGAGAGAGGGTGGGTGGGAAGGGGAAAGGGAAGCGAAGCCTGGGATGGGTCCTGCGGGAGGTTTAAGGATTCTAGGATGTCATCCCCGGTGGATGGCTTGGATGGCGCGCCTGCCCCGAAAGAGCATGAGCGACAGGGCCTGCAAGAACACGCTCGCTGATTTTACGCCATTCTTCCCGGGGCTCGGTGTTTGGGGGGCGGGCACCTGGAAAGCGTCATGTGGAATGCAGCCACGCTGACTTCGGATTACTCGAGCCCTCGAGAGCCCGATTCACACAGCCCCTTCCCACGCTGCTTCTTGCAAGTCAAGGTTGCTTTTTGGGAATATTGGTTGCGGGTGGGTGCTGCGGGGAGCGCACCGCACCTGCATCCTTGCGCTTGCGCTGTTGGTGCTCGCCCATTGCGTCGACCCCTGCCAAGACTCCAAAGCAGCCAGAAATCACAGGGGAGGCGTTGGGGCCACAACGGCGCCGCCGCGCCGAGACGACCACACGATGGCACGAGGTGGCATGAGAGATCTCCTCGTGCTCCTCTCATGCGGATCATTGTGGGCGATCATGAATCCTGGAGCAGATTTGGGGATCCACGCTGTAAGTTGGTTGGCCTTATAAAGATAGTTGACGCAGTAAGATCGCCGCAGCAACAGATGGATTCATTTACCAGATGCTCTGTTTGCCCGGTGTTGCTGCGTCTCAGCGGTCTTCACCCGCTCGCCAGCTTAAAAACGAAGTCGGCGCTGATAGGTCGCATTTTCGTGACCCAGCTCCTCACCAGGCTCGCGGCGCCCTCAGCCCAGCGTTCCTAATATAGACGCACGGGAAGAAGGACGTTGCACCGGGAAAGGAGACATACGTGTACAATGGCTTTATCGGCAAAATCGTCGGCTTCTGTCCCCGCAAAAACTACAATCCGCCCATGACGGCATGACTGCCACTCTTCCCCTCTTCGATAGCGCAGCATTGACTGCGGGGGTTAAACTGGTGTTGTGCGTTCTCGTTAGATCCGTTCATGTGCTCTCACGTCCATCTGATGATGGGATGGTCGCGGAGGTGGCTGCCCACGCCGCCGTTTGCGCGAGTTTGGGTCTTCCAAGAAGCAGGTCCAGATCGGCACAGGGGTCAGCATCTAAGCCACAGTTTCCCCTGAGGCTTCACGAAATCCGCAAATCCGAGAGCTCCGTTGCGGTGTGTGCGGACAGGGGGTAGGCGGCAGCTAAAATGGAGGGGTAACCGTCCACAGGGGCACACCCGCTGGCTCGCCGTGGCTGGAGGGATCAGCCGCCAACGAGTTGCATCAGTTGGGTGGAATCAACTCCCTCCTCTGGCGTTTGCGTCTGGGAGAAATTGAGCTCGTCGCAAGTCGGGGGCGAGTTTGAAGTTCTGGCAAGCGGCGCTTTATGCGATAGAGAACCTGGGGGTTGCAATCAGATGGCAGCTGCCAAGGTGATCCGTATCCGCAAATTGCCTCATCGCAGCACCTGCCAGATTTTACCAGACGGCTGGCCCCCGCAATCAGTTAGACCGGTTTCAGAATTTCGATATTTTCCCACGCTCGCAAGGTCAGCCCAGTACGACGGCTTGAGCCTAGGGACCGCTCGGCTCATGTCAGCTGCCAATGGAACCGAAAGCCAACAGCACAGAGTCGGTTGGAGCTGCCAACGGCTTTCCCCAGCATGTGCAGCCAATCCTCCAGATACTAGGACGGTTTGCGCTTGCTTGGCGACCATTGAGACACGCGAGGGCCAGCATGTGGCACCAGCTGCGGCTTCGAGGAGGCTTCGATGACGAAACGCCGACGAATGAGAGATTGCAAGGATCAAGATCAGCGATGTGGACCTAGGCTGCCGAGTCCCGCGTGCCTGCGTCTCTACCAAAGGCGGCTTGAGCCACCATTGGCTGCCTCCTGTTAGAGCCGGAGACATCAGACGCAGGAGACGCACAGAGACTTCTCAGGCCAGGGCGCAGCAATCAGACAAACGGTCAGTAATCCGTACGAGTACGCTTTTGCTCACTGTCCGTCGAAATCAGGGATCAAGCCACGGCCGGTTTTCAGGTTGGCAGCAGGAGACAGTGCTCGACTCGATTTGTTAAGTCGTTCACACTTGGCAGATGTCAGAAGACAAACCTGACCCCAGAAGGGAGCCAAAATCAGAAAGAAAGAAAACCTCTCAACTTGGGGCATTGGGTTTCAGGAGAGCTACTCGCTACCGACCCCGGCCCAGAATGCAAAGAAACCGCTTCTCTACCGCTCTTGACCGTCTTGCGCCGTCAAATTATGGTGATGGTGCCGTTTGGGACACCGGCAAAGAAGTCAGGCTGGCTTGCCACTGGCCCCTCGTGTCTTCCCGTACCAACCTCTCGCTGCTCCCCAACGCCTATTCTCCTATACTCGTTCTCGACCCCGGTTGGCTCAAGAAGCAAGGCGAGAAATAGACTCGGCAGTCTCTCTTCCAATGAGCTCTCCATTCTTGCAATGCGAAAGCAGTATACGGGGCTTCGTCCCGGGCGGTACTCTTCATCAAAGAACGCAAGTCCGAATATAGCGCCGTTTGCCGTCAGGTAGTCGACCGTGAGCTTCAGCGATTCGTTCATAACGGGAAACTGCTGATATCCAGGGGCACCCGGATCCATACGCTCGTCAGCGGCCTTCAACTGTCCGGTTATCTTCAAAAAGCCAGATGCCAGCTTGCCCCTCGGGTCCAATCCCAAGGGCGTGACCACAGCTTCCACAATGCCCACTGTAGAAAACACCCTCGTCGAATATCCCTCTAAATCAGCCTCGTTATAGAAGGACGACTTCCCATCCCACGCCGACCAGCTCCAGGTCGGAGCACGATATGTTGGCGCTGGCTTCAACCACGGTCCCGCCTTGCGCCAGAGCAAACCAAACGGCAGATGGTCTCTCCACAGCCCAGCCACATAGCTACCGCCAGTAGCGCTCTCCAGCGTCTGCGCCATCCCCGAAAGTGCAGGAAGCTTGTCCTCGCCCTTCGTCAGGCCATGCGTCGTATAACTCTCAACTAGGTCATACCAATCCCACCACCACGATCTCCGCGACGTCTGCTGCTCGTCCCCCTCAAGACGTAAGCGCCCGTCCCAGATGCGATGCTGCACCACAAACGCGCTTTCTGGTACACCGGACTCGCACGCCCGTGATTCATGACACTCCCACAGCATCTGATCGCCATCATAATGAATCGTCCGCGGAGAGAGGATACGCTCCTGCTTTACCCACGCGCGGGTATGTAATGGGGACTCGTGCAGTGTAAGGAAATCGCCCAGCCGCGGACAGAGAAAGACGTGTCCGAGCCCGGCGGGTGTGGTGCATCTGATCCTCGCCGACTGTACCTGTAGCTTGCCGTTGTGATGGAAGCAGCCGCCGGTGGAGTCAGGCGACGCAGCCGCCGCGACGGTCAGATATGAATTCGCGTAGATGAAGCCCATCTTGGCGCTTTCGCGGGCCCAGTCCTGCTCGTCGTCCTGAACGATGCACAGCGAGTCGATCCAGATGTATTTGATTCCTACAGCGCGCGTGACGTGCACTGCGTCTCGGAATGTGTTGGTCAGAGCGGACAGCGGGATTTGCTGTTGGTGCTGGGCGAGTGTTGCCTTGGTGGTGCGGATCACCAGATGCGGCGTCGGTCCCCAGCAGTGGCTCAGTGTCATGTACCGATCAGGCTGATCAGGGTGTGTCTCTTCCAGCCTCACAAAGTCTTCGCCGCCCTTTCCGACGTTGATCACCCGCGTCGGCAGAGAGCCCCTTGCAGCGCAGGTGGAGTGGTTGGCTTCACAATGCTGGATCCATCCGCGCAAGAGGTTAAAGTTCTGCTCAGGGGGCTGGACCTTCCTCCCGATGACAATGTCCTCCGGCACCGGGACGCTATCAGGATCTTCCTCATCGGGATACAAGCTGAGATACGCGAATGCGAGTGGCCCGGCGCGGTCGCAGCGGGCTTTGATCCAGAAGATGCCTCCACACTCGGAATCTTCATCGACGTATTGCACGCCGCGCAGGGTGATGGGCGAAGATTTCCAGATGGTAGGGTCGAGGGGTGGCTCCTCAGCGAGCTTTGGCGTGAGCGCGTCGAAAATCAGCCTGCATAGGGGGCAGTTGAGGGCAGCGGCTTTTTCTAGCTGCTCGAGGGAGCGGTGGTGCGGGACATCTTCGAGAGTTAACTCCCAGTCAACGAAGTCTTTGAGGTCGAGACGTTGACACACGCGGCAGAGCGACATGTTGAAAGCAACATGTGAATCGGTTTGATGCTGGAGAGACTTGGCCCGATCTAGTCGTGAGATTGAGGCGGGCTTGAAGATGAGGGGTTACCGAGATGCATGGCTGCCTAAAAGACGGTTGTTGGGGCCAAGAATGGAGACGCATTTGACATCTTGCAGTGGATCAAAATTTCAAGTTTGTGTTGCTGGGCACAGGGAAGTATTAGGTAAGGGACTAACAGTTCGGAAATACTTGTCTTGTCACAAGTCTGAGTCATACACGAGAGATACTGGCGCTTTCTTCGACTGACTTTGATAGAATTTAGGTCAAATAGGTTGCAACGGAGATGGATTGGGCTAAACACCGATACCACGGCGAGTTCAAGTTTCAACTCCTATTATTCGTTCTCATGATCTCATTACACATCGATATATTCTATAAGTATTCCCCTTATTCTCTTAGCCCCAATGCATATGCCAAAAACAAACTTCTGATGGCCTCCGAGTCCAAACAATTGCCACTCTAGTCGAAGGTAATAACAGCCCTGAAGCGGACAGATCCCTTGAGCATGGCAACTAAAAACATGTCAGTCGGGTGTTTCGAGCAGCGGAGGAGATTCACGTACTGTACGCCTCATTCGCCTTCTCAATCGGGAACTTCTCAATAAGGCACTCAATCCCCTCAAGCTCAGTGAACTTAATCGCCTCCGCCGAGTCCTTAGCATGGCCCGACGGCCACGACTGAATCGAGAGTCCGTACGCGAGCAGGGTACCGGTGTTGATAGTGATATCACCGGGAACCGACAGAATCAGCAGCTTTCCGTCCGGCCCGAGACCCCTGAGTAGATCCGGAACAGTCTTGCCATCAGGGCTGGTAGTCATGATGATGGAGGCAAAGCCGAGCTCGCGCAGGGCGTCGGCCGCGTTGACTTTGCTGGTGTCGATGTACTCGTGCGCGCCCAGCTCACGTGCGAACTTCTCCTTGTCGGCGCCGCGTGAGAGCGCCACGACGCGGTATCCGAACTTGTTAGCGTATTGGATGGCTAGGTGCCCGAGCCCGCCGAGCCCTTGCACGGCGACAGTCTCACCCGGGCCGAGCTTCTGGCGCCGGAGCGAGTTGAACATTGTCACGCCAGCGCAGAGGATGGGGGCGTACTTGGCAGCGTCGATGCCCTCTGGGATAGGGACTGCGGCCTCCTCGTGGAGGGTGCAGTACTCAGCGTCTGGAAAGGTATGTCAGTCCTTTGCATGCAAAGAGGACGCTCAGCGAACTTACATCCACCCTGTCGCGAGATGCCGTTGACCTTGCGGTTGTCGCACATCTGGAAATACCCCTTCTTGCAGGCGTGGCAAGTTCCTATTCTGAAAGTCAGACTTCAGTCTGTCCACAATGGCATTTCAAGGTAGGCTTGAATCACTCACCATCATGACCGCCGTGCCAAGCCCCGCCAACGCGATCGCCGATCTTCCACGAGGTGACGCCCTCGCCGAGGTCAACTACACGACCGATGATCTCATGGCCAGGCACGAGAGGGCTATTACGGACGATGTTAGTTTAGTGAAAATGGGGGGCTTGCTTGGGTAAACTCACAAAGTAGCGCCCATCTGGGCGTAAAGGTCCGAAAAGCAGACGCCGCAGGCCTCGACCTTGACGAGCACCTGGCCCTTTGCGGCGGAGATCATGGGGACGTCCTCGATCGTCAGGGGCTCGCCCTTGCCAAGGAAGACGGCGCGCTTGTATGTTGCGGGGAGAGACATTTTGGTGTTGGTGTGGATTTGATGAGAAGATTTTGGCTTGTAAGTGACTTGGATGATGTCAAGGTACCAAAGACCTGAAGCCGAGTTGATTGTGTGATGCAAGTTCCGATGGGAATTCAATCAGGATGCATCGATCCTTTATATGTTGAAACTCCTCTTCTCTGAATCGATTCTATTGACCCTTTGCATAAAGCATTGTTGATGTCATGAGTGTGCGCTGCAGCTCTCGGGCGAAGAGGAAAAAATGGTGGATCCCCGACCGGAGTTAGTGCCGATTGTGCTTCTTCCCGTCGCGGCTTGCGGGGGAGCTCGGAGAAGCGGGAGTTTTGCCACATGGCGTCCTGCCAGGGGATCTGGTAATTGGACAGTGTGTCATTGGTTTAATGGGGACCGGACACTTGTTAGGCCAATAAAAGCCGCTAATTTTCCACAGACAGCCAACCAGCGGCCGAAACAGTGGCATTTTAGCCGCTCTACGAAGAACAACGAGCCTACCGGCAGCAGAGCCCTCATTCCCCAGCCAATTGAGCAACATAGATTTCGTGGCCTTAATGGAGTTTAGGTAGGCCGGGAAACCGGCAAAGAACCTCGCTCTCTCTTGGGGGAGATGAGGCGCAATTGCCGGTGAAGGTGCTAACTCACAACGGGCCCCTACCTGTAGCTCTTTGAGCGGCCACGCTGATTCCTAACCACGCGCGATCGGCATTCGCGGGGCCGATCAGCGATATCCAGCGTATCAAGCTGGCAGGGCCGGGCGGATGCAATGAAGGAGGCATGGAGTTTCCTCACATTTTTGTATTGTGAATATACGATGTCAACCTTTTCGCAAGACTTACAGCTGTTGGGGGAAGCTGAGCTTGATAGATTCCTAATTTCTCGTTGTTGGTGTCGCCGTTGATAAAACTTTGGGTGACTTACCAATATCGAACTGATCAACAACTTCAAGTTCGACTCGTCAGCGATAACCATCTAGAAGCTTGACAATGAGAAACCCGGCATAGTGCTTCATTAAACCACAAAACTTCGAAAAATGGAGGACATGATGATAGCGAATTCACGTGTTTCGTTTAGCAATTCCAGTCACAGCTGGCTAGTACCAAAATCATGTTGGCTATAATATGACGCTTCCGAACCTCTGAAAACCATCCTCCCATCTCACCACCACGGTCAAGAGCCCCTACCTCTGTGCCTTGTTGATCAACCCCAAACCCGTGCTACCACACTTCTTTTGTGGCGCACTGCCAAGACGCAACGACTCTGTCGTTACGAGTTGGTGATGTTAAATGGGGTTTCGGAGTTTCCGGAGTTGATGATATTGGTCACTTTTAGCGGTTGTGCCCCGCCAGCTCCGGGACTCTGGTTCCACGACGGGTTGGCCCGGCCGGAGCGGCACTTGTGTGACTTTGGTATCGGCAGTTCGACGGGGGAGGATGATATTCGTCTTCCCGGGACACAAAAGCTTGTCTCATTACAACTTTCTTCCTGCCACCGACCCACCATCTAGACGCGTGCCATGACCTTAGCTCTCGTTTCTCTTCATACTGCGAATTATCCCAAAGCCGCTCTTCCTCAACCAAAACTCGCAAACTCCGTTTCAACTAGGCCGGATCGAACGTAGCACTTTATTGTTGAAGGACTGCCCCATTTCCGCCTTCCAAACTCGTCAAATCATGACTTCATCACCCTTGCTGACCTATTCCAAGACCAGCACAAACCCCCTCAAACTGCCTACTCCGGCGGAAACACCAAACTATCCGAAAAGCTGAACCCATTCCCATGAAATGCCTCAAAGCTATTAAACGAGTCCACCGAAAACGCCACACCCATCGTCCCCGACAACACATCCTGCAGTCTCGCGCCGTCCTGCATCAAGCCCCCATCCGCAACCATCGCCTCCCCGTTCTTAGCGCCTCCTCCCCACAGCCCCTCCGCTGCCTCCGACCCTGTATCGGCCGCCACCGCTGCCACCCCACCGCTGCCCAAGAACCCTTCGCCCTGCTGTGGGATGCCTATACCGAGCAGAAAGTCCGTCTTGGCCGTCAGATCTCCAACGACACGAGCAGCGCGCGAGCCGACAGCGAAGTGCTTGCCGAAGATCTCAAATACCTCAATAGCGGTATCAATAGCTGCACGCGCGCAAGCAGCCTGGGGAGACATCGGGGCGGCTAGGTAGAAGCCGATCATGGTGATGGCCGCGTTCCATTGCCATTGAAAGGCCTCATGGCAGCCCTTGAGGATGTCGGTTTCGGAGATGGCCTGGTGCGTCATGCGAGTTAGTGTGATGGCATGGCTCACGCAGGCTTCTGAGCATGCGGTGGTTGCGTGGTTGGGAGTGTGGTTGGCGGTGAAGGAAACCAGCGGGCGGTAGAGAATGAGGCTGAGGTTGTGGTATAGGAGTTCGAGGAAGACGCGCTGGCGTTGAAGCCATAGGGGCGCGAATGCCTCGATCTCGAGTTCTGAGTCGGCGGTGGAGGAAGCTGTGTTTGCTGCCAGTGTGGCACTGCTGTCGTCGGCGGTCTTGCGCTTGCAACGCATTGCGTCGGGGACTTGGTGCACCCAGAGCTCTAGATAAGTGGCAATGCTTGACTGAAGGAAGATGGCGAGGCCTTCGAGCACGGCCGGGTCCTCGTAGATGCTTGAAGGGCCTCCGGGAGTGCTCAACACGCGCGCGAATTCGTGCCAGAACGACACGTAAATGTTCCGCACGGCAAGCACAAGTTTGGTGCTTTGCAGTGTGTAGGTCAACCAGGTGACGTTCCCTCCGGCGAGCACGGCAGACCCGGACTGGATGGCAAGTTGATGGTCATCGGCGGGAAGGCTGCAGGTCGTGTCTGACATAGGAGCTGACCATGGTCGGCCGAGCTTGATGCACGTCTTGCTCTCGAGACTGTACAGCGTCCACCACAGCCGCTTGCGCAGCTCACGCTCAGGCCGGGGCATGTCTTCCGGGGGCTCCAGGTGCAGGCCGAGGATATGTGCGGTGCGGACAGCGAGGGCGAGCGTGCTGTGGGCCATGTTCTGGAATGAGGCGCAACAGAGATAATACACGCAGAAGATGTGGCATTGGAGGGTTGATATCGTCGGGCATTCCAGTTCGGCGAGAAGCAGCGACTGACACCGCTGATAATAGTACCGGCCGGCAATGGCTGTGTCTTTGGTGTCGGGGTCCGTTGTTGAAGACTTGTAGCTTGCACTGCGACGCAGCGGCAATGCCGTGTCATATTGGATGCACAAGGCGATGACGATATCCACCAGCGCCGACTGCTTGCGGGTTCTGCAGTTGTCAGCCCACAACGAGTTGTACAGCTCTTTGAAGCTGCTTTCGTCCATAATCTGCAAAGAGCAGTTATACGATTGCCAGAAGAAGCAGATGAAGTATTCTTCCTGCAACCCAGTCAAGTAAGGCGCGCTACCGGCCTGGGGGTCTTGTTCCATAGATTCGTGCATGGAGATGTCAGGGGTATCGAGTGTGGTGCTGGTAAAAGACTGACTTGGAGCCCAGTGGATAGTATGCTCAGGAGGTGGATATTCGATGAACCTGGCGAGGTGTGAAGTCATTCGGCCGATGAAGTAGAAGAGAGACGATGGTCCAAACCATTGCTTCGCGCGGTCGTCACCGGTGTAAAGACCCTCCCCTCGGGCCCTCTGACCCAACACATTCTCTCTCCAGAACTCTTCCTCACTCAGATGCGGGGTGGGCGCCGCAGAGGCCGACAGCACCGGCTGAGGTCCCGGAGAGGCTTCAGTAGAGGGCTCAGACAGGAATCCGGCAGTACCCGCAGCACGATCGCGCCTCTCAATCTCTTGTTCGAGCTCCTGGACGCGGCTCCGCAGACGTTCTATCTCCCTGCTCAAAGTCAGACAGGGAGCCTGGAGTGTCATTGCATTGTTCAGCAGCTCACCGGAATGCGTGGGGTAAGTTTCGAATCTCGTTTGCGCCAGTAGCAGAGCACTGAGCGCCTCGGCTCCGGCAGTTGTTGCACGGCTGGGCCGCGTCACACTTCACGCGATGCACTCTGCACCAGTCGCAAGCCCGACTAACCTGGCTGCGTTTGGGTCGTTTGATACCCGGGGGCGAGGCAGGCGGAACTTCAGCCGCGCTGCGCTGGGTAGCCCTCATGGGTGCAGCGGAAGACCGCGGGGATGACGGTGCGGTCGACATGATGCGAAGCTCCGCGACTACCTAGGTAGGTGGGTCCAGTGCCGTTGATTCGTCGTCGATGTTGGTGATAGGATGGCCCATCAAACTTGCAGATGGTGAGGACCCAGATGGCAGCCCAGTCAATAGTCGATATCACGGGGTAGAGTTACCGACATTCCAGTTCGCACAACCAGGGCAGCCTCTGGGTGTGGGGTGTCCGTTGGTGCTGGCGTGTTGCCAAACTCTGACGAATGGCCTTTGCAGAGCAAGTGGTTATGTTCTAAACTTGGATCAATGCGGAGAGCCAATGGGCGGTCGCTGGTCTTATCCCCGCTATCTTATTGCTGACCTCGGATTTTAAGAGAGCATGAATGCATGGTTCTCGACCCCCGCATGCCGACGCTTGGCTGTGAATGTCGAGGGTCCGGTCATTGATAGGCACGTACTTTCGTAGGTCAATACGTCGACTTGCTGAAGTTGAGAATGGAAGGTATGTCAAGCTGGGCGGCAAGGAGGTAACTAGTTCTATACCTTTAAATTCCTAGAGGAGCGTGTCGTGCTCTAAGGAGGTTGCTCGCAGATGAGTTGGTAAGTTGGCGTGGTAGAAAGCTTGGGTGAGCAGACGGCGAACTCCACATGAAAAAAATGACAGGACTCCTTCTATTTGAAGTCGGAAAACCGCTGCGGATGTTTGCCATGTTGAAGATTTTGGATTTGTAACCCCTCACCGCTTCACCGCTTCAAAGGACCACCGAGGGCGATTAGTAACGAATGCGTCCTAGTGGATTCAGAGCCCCGTAAACAATGTCGCTGTCCCTCGGTACAACGTCGGCTTGGCCAAGGGTATTCATTCTATCGAGAAAACGAGCACGCGAGCCCCTCACTTTACGGCTCACTCAGGGGACCAACCCGACAAGATGAACATCTTGAACAAAGTTGTCCAAACGGCCAAATGGGCCGACGGCTCACCACGCCGGTGCGGCGCCTGTCTTTTCGAGCTCGACGCTACCGCCAAACCGGCGAGCTTCGACATCCACGTCAAATGGGAGCGCCTCTTCTGGACGTCCGACACGCACACCACGCCGTTCAGCAAGTTTGTCCAGTCGGCACACCGTGGCTGTGCGAGGTGCGCGGCCATCATTGGATTCTTCGAGCGCACGGGCATCCAGTGTAACGCCATCGAGTGGTCTCCTTCTCGGGGATGGAATAGCGCGCAGCCCCAGGTAAACTGCCAGGTAAGCGATGATCCGGGGGACGTCATCGAGCTCGATATATGTGTGTCCCCGGAGGATTTTGATGGCTTGATTGTGGAGGGGATATCGGCGGCACATCCGTCAATCTGCCGAGGGGTATGTGCTATCTCCTGTTCGTGTCTCTCCTGTGTCTAGTGACTGATATTGTTTAGGCCAGAGTCGTTGGCGGCACAGGGGATTCCGGACCGCTCGCCCAGGCAGCAAAATGGCTTGAAAAATGCCGAGAGAAACACCCGGGATGCCGCAAGGGGGATGATAGATTCGTCCCCACGCGTCTTCTTCACATTGGTGGACAAGACGCAACGAGGATAGAACTTTGCGAGAGACTGGCCAGCCCTCTGACATACGCTGCACTCAGTCATCACTGGAGCGCGGAGACCCAGGCCGTGATCTTGAAAAAAACTAACCTCGAGGAAAGAAAGCGGGACGGAATCCCAATCTCAGACCTGCCGTGGCTGATGCAGGATGCGGTTACTGCTCTTCGAGGGCTTGGGCTTGCCTACGTTTGGATCGACAGCCTTTGCATTTTGCAAGACTCAAGCGATGACTGGCAGACAGAAGCCGCAATGATGGCGAATGTCTACTCTAACGCCGAGGTCACAATAGCCGCTACTTGGTGCCACGGAAGCGGGCAGTCTCTGTTTAGCAGTCGCAAGGGCGACGAATTCATCGACGCTGATATCCCCGGCGTTGGCGGCAGGTCCCCCTTAATGATTCGACGCAGCACGCCTCACTTCCATTGGAAGAACAGTACGCCGGAGATCCAGTGGGATAACGAAGACTCAGACTCTGTCCCCCAGTTGTTCAGCACCGGCAATGACAGCGGCGGCAATGTCACAGCACCTCCTGCGAAAACCCTTTGGCCGCTCCTTGGACGGGGTTGGGTCTACCAGGAACAGTGGCTTTCTCGCCGAACGCTTCACTTCACGGAGCACGAGCTGGTCTGGATCTGCAACGAGACCACCGCCTGCGAGTGTTCGTTCTACGAGTTTGGCAAAGGGAGTCGACATGGCCCGTCGGCATTCAACGAGACTAGATCGTGGGAGTGGACGGGCATCGTGGAGCAGTATTCCGAGCGGGCATTCACACAAATCACCGATCGACTGCCAGCACTCGCAGGTATCGCAACGGTTCACTCAGATTCACAGGCTCGCGGGCAGTATCTCTGCGGACTCTGGAGTAAGGAGTTGCCAAAGACCCTGTTTTGGCAATCAACAAACTCAACTGTTTCCCCTCGCCCTAGCATCACAATGCCAACATGGTCTTGGGCTTCTGTGACCGGCAGCATTGAGTTTGGCTATCCCGATGAGGAGATGCAACCCAAGATTTTGGATATCCATGTTTCCTACAAAGGCCGTGATATCATGGGCGACGTGTCCCAGGCAGTGTTGCGACTCGAAGGCCTCCTCGTTGTGGGCAGAGCACTGCACGGAGAAAAGTGGCGTCACGTTCTCACAACAGAAGGAAAGGCTATCGCCGAAACTAACCCCGAGAGCAGCCACGGTCTTGAAATCGATGGCAGATTTTCAACATTCGTCCCAGACTACGCGATTGGGACCCCCGGCAAACACTTTGTTCCAGACGATGGGCCAGTTGCGTGTCTGCTGTTTAGCCAGGGCACTGTTATGGATGTGGACCCGGAGCACCCCGAGAACAATAGGAAGCTTAACTACGTAAGTGGTCTTGTCCTGAGAAGCATCTCGGAGGGGGGGAGTCTCTATGAGCGGATAGGCTTCTTCGCGGGCTCGGGCTTTGATGGCTCTTTTGAGCTTGAGAGGCTTCTCGCGTTCGCGCAGAAAAGGGAATTCACGCTGGTTTGATGTCCCGGTGCCAGTTAGCATTTTGGATTGGCATCATTGGAGTTGTACATCTGCAAACAGGGTTTTGGCACGGATGCTCGTTCTAGAAGTTTTGGATTCAAGTTCTGAATTTCCTCCGTTGTGGTCACGGCAGGTTAGGTGCTAGTTATGCAGTGCCACTAGATAGCTTCCATCCCATAGAATTTTTGTTGTCAGTGAGGAAGTTCCTCGGGCTCGAAACTTCAAGTTTCCAAATCTACTGGCATTCGCCGCAGGAAAGAACTGGGTCGACTCGTCTGCGGGCCTAGGGCCATCGATCACGACGCTTAAATGCTCCTGGCAAACTTGAGCTCGAACTGCAGTGCGAGTTCGAGTTACCGTAACCGATAAACTTGAACTCCAAAAACTGAACGCGACCGTCACGTTCACGGTGATTGCATTGGCAGGTCTAGCCCACTCACAAACAAGTTTAAGCTGAAAGGGGCAGGGGCCCGTCGTGCTTCTACACAATTCCCAGGACTATAACCCCCCCCTCGAGCCCAACTTTTTGCTGATCCGAGTCATCCCGCCAGAAGACGTCATCCTCACCACCGCACATCACAATGGTCATGATGTTGTAGTTCGTTTTGCTGATGCTTCCCAGTGATAAGTGTTTGTTGCTATATTAGTTACCTGTATTGTAGTTCGCTTCAGTCTGACAGGTCCTCCATCTCTCTTGCTTCTGTACATCCGTATTCCTTCGACATTGACTGTGGCCTATGCTGTCTGCCCGGCCGCTTCGGGGGCGGGGTTGAAGTTCTCACGGAGATACCGGTGTATTCGGATATAACAACCAATCATGACTCACAGAGTGCCACTACGGAGTAGGATGGACGCTAGCAATCCATACGGTCTCACTAAAGGATCGCGATTCATGGGGTGTATCGGAACGTCGACGAAAACAATCCGGACATGGCGATGGTTAAAGATGTGCCTCGCTCCCTTGAGACAGGGCACCAGAGCCCCTGATTTCTCCCTGTGAACTCTTTGTGCGGCTACAAACCACAACAGCCCAATACTCACACAATTGGCCATGACTTACTAGTACCACAACTCACCCACTCAGGACCAGCACAATGACATTGACAATCCACCACCTCCACACCTCCCAATCAGAGCGCATCCCCTGGCTCTGCGAGGAACTCGGCGTCCCATACGAGCTCAAGACCTACAAACGCTCCCCCTATTTCGCACCCGCAGAATACAAGGCGTTGCACCCCGCGGGCACCGCCCCCGTCATCCACGACTCAGCAACGGACCTAACCCTCGCCGAGTCCAGCGCATGCATCGAATACATCTGCCACAAGCACGGCGGAGGCCGTCTGTTTCTCCGCCCCGATGAGCCGTCCTACCCAGACTTCCTGTACTGGTTCCACTGGGTCAACGGCAGCTTCCAGCCAACCCTGGGCAGGCCGCTGATCATGCAAGCCGCGGGACTAGATGCGAACCACCCGCTAGCCAAGGCTATGCAGGATCGGTTCAAGCGGTCGCTGGACATGCTGGATAAGAGGCTGGGCGAGAATGAGTGGATGGCTGGGAGCCAGTTCACGGCGGCGGATATCATGGTGGTGTTCTCGCTGACGACGATGCGGTACTTTTATGCTTACAGCTTGGAGGGGTATGATGCCATTTTGGCGTACCTGCAGAGGATAGGAAAGAGGGAGGCGTACTTGAGGGGGATGAAGAGGTGTGATCCGGATTTGGAGCTGGTGTTGGGCGTGGAGCCGCCGAAGAAGGCAACGTGAAGTATGTCCGGGTGATCCGGACACTGGAATGTCGTCAGGACTCGGTTGTGTGGTGTAATTTTCATCGCAGATCCAGTGCTTGTGGGTAAAGGGTGTAGCATAGATGGAAGCGCCGATGGGTCAATCGCCGCTCGTTAGACACAAATAATCTCCTCGCTCATGAATGACTTTACCAATCTGCTTCACTGTGCGAGGCTGTTAGTTGGATGGAGTTACAGCGCTGTTGATGGGGCCGTGACGATGCGGTCTGGGGGAACCTCGGATGACATAATCGCCAAGACTCGCGGGCCGCAACCCCATCTTGAGTCACGTGCAGCCAGCTGCCGAAGAACATCAGGTCATTGCTCCAAGCTTCAATTTGAGCATCGTCAAACCGCGCACCCTCCCACCACGAAGCCACCCTCTCCACCCCACACTCGTCTCGAGCGCTGCAAAACACAACCAACGAAATGGCCGTCGCACCGATTACTGGCGTATGTGCTCCCGCCCGCGATTGGAGGGCCCAATGGCTGCCAATGCTGGCGCCCCGGGACCCCAACGATGAAACTCGAACGGGACCAGAGCTGACCTTGAGCTAGATGCTCCGCCGGGGCCTCATTATGGATCTCGGTATCGCCCTGGGTAAGTCACACTTGCTCTCAATTGCGCTGTTGGCAGGCAGCAGCAGCCCTGCTGTCTGGAAACGCGCTCCGGCACACACATGCTAATCGCCCGAGACAGGTCTTGGATTCGTCTTTGGCAACGCCTTCTGGTATGACCCGCGATCGCCCGACTCCGAACAGCGCGAATTACGGAACCCGAAAGGTCTAACCCCTCGATAGGTACGGCTATCACGTCCCCCGCACCAACGGTCGGGATAACTTCTACAAGAAGCTGGAGGCCGACCGCGCCGCGAAGCTGGGTTAAGTTTGGGATAGGAAGGAGAGAATGACGAAGAACAACGTACATAGGGGCGGTGTCTAGAGCGTTGGGGGACAGCTTGTATCATACGATAGACAGCACCGGGAATCGAGTCACAGAAGCCACTGTTGTTCGTTGAGTCGTGCGCTGCAGCGTGAAGGGTGCTGCGGAAGGGAGGCAAGGGATTGGAGGCAAGGGAATGCGTGGTTGACTGCCCATAGCTTTCTAAGAATGGGAACCGACAGCCCCTGGTCACAGTTGGGGATGGGGGTTGTTCGGCGATGGTGGGATGCGATCACGAAACTGGAAGCATAATACTGTTCATGAAGATTTTGGATTTCTTTCTGCGGAATTCGGCTTTCCAAGACCCTGTAATTTTCCTTCTTCTCGGGCGAAGCTCTCCCATGATAGCGGAGATGCTTGTGCCGGAGGTTGGGTGGGTGCTGTCTCCGATGCCGTGACTCCCTCCCACGCCGTCGTCTCAACCATAAATTTGCCATTTCTGTCCTGGCATCTGCAACCCCGCCGAATCAGCATCACACATAACCCACTATCGCCTCAGTGACGACCCGGTATAATCAAGTCTGCCTGTTCCTTTAAACTTACTGGCGAAACAATCGCTGGATCGGCCAGCACTGCACCGGGCTATTGCGGATCTCGGGTCGGAGAACGAGACATTCGTACTGCGTCAACTCCAGCAACTCGCAATTCCGCAGGTCGATTCTGTGCCCATCTACCGTCTTCCGACGCTTCCCGTTCGCATCCGCCTGTATCGCCACGGGCAGCTTTGTGAAGGGGAAGCTCTGGCAGGGTGGCGACATCGCGGGGTGGGGTGATGGTCGAGGATGCAGTCGGTGGAAAGCGCCGCGGCGAGTGTGGGAGCTCGGGTGCTGGGCGAGATTGACGAGACGAGCTTGGAGGAGGTATGTGCTGCTACCCTTTGTGCATTGCTGTTCAACGGGGTGCCGCGTTCTCAGGAATCCCTCTGTCGACGAGAGCCGTTGCTGGTTGGGGGCCGAGATCTTGGAAGGTCGGGAATCCATGCTTATCAAATCGTCAATCTCCATTTTAGATCCTCGCCTCTCTCCGCACGGGCTTCGCGACAGCAACCGCGACCACCAACCACGACCGCGTCGACGACACCGAAGATGGCTCGGCATTTACGTCTGCCCTCTCTGCAGGTCGGCTCCGGGAATTCCCCGTCCCCCGTCTCGATGGCATCGTCCAGCGGCATTTGCGCGTGACGCAGTCCGCCCCGCTGGTTATTGGCGGTCGATACCACGAGCTACTCTACATCTTGATTGCGACCTTGATCAGCGCACCGCACAGCAAAGCTGTCTCAGTCGTTGACTTTGAAGGGCGCTTTGATCTACTGCGTCTTATCGCAACACCGCCGGTTATCCAAGAAGGGGAAGCTGCCTTTACGACCGCGCTCCGCCGCGCCGACCTCGACCACGTCCACATCCTACGCCTGGCCGCTGGCGACGCTGAATACGTTGCGAACGCTATCGCTCATATGGAGGAGTACATGCTCTACGCACCACACTGTAGCCGGGACCGCGAGTGGTGGGGCGCCGTGGTGATTGGAGGCGGGCTAAACCCGGCGGGTGGTACACCTGGCGGCGGCCACGTCGCTGTCATTGCAGATCGGAGGGGCTGGCTGAGGATAGATCGTGCAGAGATACCGCAGTTCTTGGATGTGGCTGTCGAGGACGCCATGGCGGACCGGGACAACAGGCAACGTGCGGTACAGGAGACCGGCTGGGTGGGCTCTTCCCAATGGGGTAGCCTCGTGTTTGGGCGGATACAGAAGAGGAGGTGACCGTCCTCTTAAGTGGGCGGAGGCACTATGCTACGATTCGAAAGACCGTCCTCGTGTTCTATGAACGGCGTACAACGAAGCAGTCAACGGCTAGACGGTGCTTCACTCTCAGCAGATCCGGCTTCTTGGTGTATTCTCAGAAAGCTCCTCTCCACATTGAGACCCTGGGTGACTACACGCTACTGAGATGAAGTCATTGTTTGTTAACCGCTTCTTTCGGGCTTTGGGTTTAGTAATACAGCAACGGATGCCGCAAGTGCGGTTAGCTTAGGAGTGCCGGTTCGAGTTGGTATTACTAGCTTTGAGCTGGCTATGACAGCGTAGGCTACAGCCGGGCGAGAATGAACCATTCAGTCCTTGTGCTGGACCAAACCGCATGTTGCTGGCAAGGGGTGGGTATGTGGAATGACGCGATTTCATCCCCCAGCTTCTATGTCGGGTTTGCCTGTTCCATTGCTTCACACCAACGTTCATGCCTTACTGCTGTTTTTCTTCGCGGCATCCCGATGTCTTTGGGATTGTCTTGGCTTCCCACGCATGTTATTCGGTTGTCGCAGTCGGACACTTATCTTGCTTGGAAATTAGCTGTACAGAATGGCCGCCACGCTTCCTCGTATGCATGACAGGTCTGAAGGTCGGGAGCGGACTTAAACGCACCTTCAATCGATGCAACCAGGCACCGAGGCAAGCTGCCCGCTCTCAAACATATCCTTCATTGGGCCTGGTTGGTCGTGGCGTGCGTGGATGGCCGTCCCGTCGGCAGCCACCGGGATTTTCAGGATCCTCGACGGCCCCTCAGCGGCCCCTCCCCGTTCAGGGTTTCCGGCTGAGCGGTGTGGGTAATCGGCCGAATCTAAGGGCTCTCGGAAACTCCGAACCTTGGCGCGGTCGGTCCGGCATGCATCCCTTTCAGGAGGGTTCCGTTTTGACGTCATCGGGATCGGCGCCTTCTACGGCGGATAACTGGCGGTCAACACAACCCGAGCATCTGCCGACGCGCATGCGGTATCAAAGTCTTGCAACGACAGGATTGTCAGGGGAAATTCCAATTCAAACATGCCAAGAAAAGAAAGCTCGAGGATGGGTTACAGCACATCGTCTTGGGTTGAGGTGATTGGCAGCCCAGGAACTGCATTTGCCGCCTTGTAGGGATCTTCATTCTCTATGGACCTCCCGCTTTAGAGTTCGCCTTGAGCCTACGTCCCACTCTCTGCGCTGATATCTGACGCTCGAGTCACTCAGTATTACATAAGTCGGGCGTTCACTCTGGTCCTGCGCCAGTTGCGGCGGCTTTGGGTTTACTGAGGTGATCGCCCAGCCGGAAACTTACGCGTCTTGGATGGGCGTCGATATTTGACTCTGTTCTTGCGTTTTGCAATGGCCGAGTGGGAGAATTGGAGCACTTGTTGTGTCGCTAACCCGACAACGGATACTGCCCGGGTGTGGCTCGAATAATCCCAGAACCGTCATCCGCGATCATCATCCGAGGCTTCCCTCGCCTCCGTTGTTCGTTCCCCCATGTCACGTATCCACCAGATCCACCGGGACCCTGAGGATCATCCTCCTTCTGGCAAGGATGGGACGGATGTCGTCGGGCAGGACGCCACGACGTCTGTGGCGGTAAGCTGAGTGGTTGTTGGAGAGGACACACCACCGCAAACATATAAATGAGTCGACCGCCATGGACGGTGTGTTTTCATGTCTCTAGCCTCACAAGCCTACTCTCCTTCTCCATCGTTCACTGGTGCCCCTTGTTAGACATCCTCACCATCGCCGCCTTCGTGTTTGGTCCGAGGACGTTGAGCACACTACAAACACTCCTTCGCCATTACCCTGTACACCATACACTATGTCGGTCACCCCAACGAGGCCGGGTATGAGCTCCCGGCAGGCGTCGAGCAGCAGCTTCGCCGAGGCTTTCGAAGCAGCTCGGCACAAGCTGGGACACCTTACCTTCGAGGATGCGGACTTGGGCGAAGAGAACAGCTCTGCATCGTCGTCTCCTGCGCTTTCGTCCACTGATAGCGAGGGTCCGGTGTCTTCCGTAGAGTCTCTTTCCGGCACGCCACTGAGCCTTGCGTCTCCCCTGAGCACACCCGTCAGCCCTGTTAGTCCCAGCGGGGAGCCCAACGTTGCGGATAACTTCGCCTTCGCTTTCGATATTGATGGCGTGCTCATCCGTGGAGGCCGTCCCATCCCGGAGGCCATCGAAGCGATGAAGGTGCTCAACGGAGAGAACGAGTTTGGGATTCAGGTGTATGTCTACCAAGACCCTCGTGTTTGCTCGTGGGGCGCGCTAACCAGTTCCAGGCCATACATATTCCTCACAAACGGTGGCGGCAAATTTGAGACAGAGCGCTGCCTCGACCTGTCGCGGCAGCTCGAAATCGACGTGTCTCCGGGTCAGTTCATCTGCGGGCACACACCAATGCGCGAATTCGCCAACCGCTACGGCACTGTCCTTGTCGTCGGCGGCGAGGGTGAAAAATGCCGTGAGGTCGCAGAGGGCTATGGCTTCCGCGACGTCATTACGCCTGGCGACATCCTGAAGGCCAACGCTGCCACCGCGCCATTCCGGCAACTGACGAAGTCCGAGCATGAAAACTCGCGTGATCTGCTCGCCGACGGCGGTTGCCTGAATGATATCGTCGTTGAGGCTGTCTTCGTCTTTGCCGACAGCCGCGACTGGGCGTCAGACTTGCAGATCATGCTGGACATCGCACAGAGCAAGGGCGGACGCCTCGAGACACGCTCCGAGACCTTCAACGAGGGTCCGCCCATCTACTTCAGCCACAACGACGTGCTCTGGTCATCTAGCCACGAACATGCTCGCCTGGGCATGGGCGCTTTGCGACGCATGGTCGAGACCGTGTTTGAAGACACCTCAGGCGGGCGCAAGCTGCGCACCCACGCCTTCGGTAAGCCCCAAGTTTCAACCTTTGAGTTCGCCACCCGTCTCCTCCAACAATGGCGCGCCGCACAGCACGGGCTGGCCGAGAGTGAACCCCCTGCCACAGTGTATTTCGTTGGTGACACGCCCGAGTCCGACATCCGCGGCACCAACGCCATGAATGAGCGCAGCGAGCACACCGAGTGGTACAGCATCCTGGTCAAGACGGGTGTGTACCAGGCCGGCACTGAGCCGAAGTACAAACCCAAGAAGCTTGTCGACACGGTGCTGAACGCTGTTAACCACGGCATCCGGAGGGAGATGTCTAAGCTTGGGTCGCGGAAGAGCACTGGGGGGAGGCTCTTGCCGCTGGATGATGCGGCTTTGAAGGCGCTGGCGGAGGGGAGGACGCCGAACTTTGCGACGAGGGCGGGACCGTTTTCGGATCCGTGAGATGGGGATGGGTGTTGTCTGCAGCGCTGGGCGCTGTGGTTTATGTTTTGATACCACTATGTTCTCTGTCTCCGGATATTTTTACTCTTTTTCTGCTGTCATGGGTTATTGGGATTAGGATTTAGCAGTTACCAAATATGGCGATGGTGGCTCTACTTGGGCTTTGAGAATATTAGGCCTTTCGATCACTTTTTAATCCCATTGACTTCTGCTGTTCGTGTTTTGACGCCTTGGGTGAAGTGATGTATCCTCTGGCCTCCTCCGGGAGCCCACTGCCAAGAGCCAAGATTGCATCGGATCACGAGAATGAAGAGCAGCCTCAAGATGGACATCAAAACCCACAGAACACTTAGCTGAAAGCACCTGGAAACGACGCGTTCAGCACAGCAAGTAAGCAAATGACTCGATAAGGCAAACCAGACAGCGCAACTTTTACAAGCGAAACCAGACTTCATCCCCTTCCCCCACACAACTCTCTCCCTCTCTTTCTAATCCGAATCGCTATCCGAGTCAGAACTCCCGCTAGACCCCGAGTCCTTCTTTTTATGCTTCTTGTCCTTCTTGTCCTTCTTATCCTTTTTATCCTTCTTGTCTTTCTTCTCCTTCTTCTCCTTCCCGAGCCTGCGCGGACAACCAACCGTCAGCGTCACATACATCAGGAACTGCAACCAGGGGGGTGGGTGAAGGGGTTACATACTTCCCATTCAAGGCCCCACCAATAACTGATGCGAGGGCGCCGCCCCCGATGCCTCCGCTGCCTCCGTGGCTGCCGCCTCCAGCGCCATGCCCCAGGAGAGCGCCGGCCGCCCCACCTAGCAGCGCGCCTGCGGGGCCACGGCCCGCGTCATGGCCCTGCTGTTGTTGATACTGCTGGTGCTGGTGCTGCTGGTACTGCGGTTGCTGCTGCTGATGCTGCTGGTACGGCGGCTGCTGCTGTTGCTGATGGTATTGCTGCTGGGGCGGCTGGTTATACTGGCCCTGTCCCTGTCCCTGTCCCTGGTGGGGCGGGTACTGTCCACCGCCGTGCTGCCCGCCGTATTGCGGGTTCGGCGGGTACTGCGCGCCACCGCCGCCGCCGTATTGCTGCTGCTGTTGCGGCGGCGGGTAGTGCTGCTCCTGGGACGGCGGATAGCTCCCCTGGGGCGGGGGCGAGGAGTAGTAATTCCCCTGTTGGGGAGGCGGTCCCTGTTGGTAGCCTCCTTGCTGTTACGTGGTACACGGGTCAACAACAGGAAGTCTTAGCGCGCAACGTCATTGTGCTTACCTGCTGATCGTGGTAGTTTTGGGGGGGCGGGCCCTGCTGCGGATTGTAGGCCTGCTGTCCCGAATTGCTGTAGCCAAAGCTGCCGCCCTGCTGCTGGCCGCCGCCGCCGCTGTAATATCCTTGACCTGACATATTTGATGCGTCTGAGTGGGATTGTTGATGTGAGTAGCGAATTAAGCTTTCACGGTGCCGCGGGGTGGTGGAGCTGACAGGAGAGGTCTTGGCTGGAGCTGGGTGCGGGGCTCCTTTTATCGATTACCCCTGAATGTGGCACAGCCGCCGACATTCGTCATCGAAAAGGGTTAGGGTTAGTCTCCTGCTTGGATCCATCTGTCTCTGACGACGCCAAATCTTCCATCTTTCTAAATTCCTGAGATGAAGAGGTCTACAACTCAAAACTTTCTGCGCATATGGGCAACTACTATTTAGGCCGATATGGGGTGCAGCTGCTTACTGCCTTAGGCAACCAAGCAAAATTGGTGGTCCAGAACCCCTCATCGTTGACCTCGCATTCGTTCGTTCACCGCAATGCTACATGCACCCACGATATACACTGAAAATTCGAATCAAAAAGGGCGCCGTGCGACCAGTCTCATAGCATCAGTATGGAGAGACAGATATTGTTTAGTTATAGACGGGAAGAATACCTCGACTTAATCAAATATCTGCCCCCGCCTCCTGGAATGTCACGTCGATACGAAGTGATCGAGTATTATCACGAGGTTAGTGCATGACTGGGTGTCGTCGTGAACAATTTGGCTGACAGCCCGGACGTAGAGTGGTATAATGAAACAGAAGCTCATTCCCGAGACAGATCTGGACGGCTGGCTCAACGAGATGCCCTCACTCTCGACTGGTAGCCACGGTGCCACGCCCGCTCCGAGGGATTTCGGGGTTTCGAAATTCTTGTGAGTCGCAAGAAGAGAAGGCAAACCGGGCCGAGCCCCTGTTAACTCAGTCTGATATGGCTCGTGAAGCTTAGGCTTGGTGCGGGGTTCGAGAAGAAAAGGAAATAGCTCGACATTTCCACACTTGGACTGCTACGCAAGTGATGCTCTGCCAATTTCTCGTTCCTCCTTCGTGGAAATGCTTGGCAGGCTGCGGCTGCCCGACGAAACTCCAAGAATGCTCAAATTCAACATGTCGCAGTTCCAGAGGTACAGCATGGGAAGAACGAACCAAGAAAAGAACAATCTGGGTGTGGCAATGCGCCTTGCTTCGCGTGGTATCTTGGAGTTCGACATCTCGGTCTCCATAGGATACCAACCCGTTACGGGGACAGTAAATGCCTTTCTTCACGGCTGTACCAGCACCCAGCAGGAAGAAATTGCGAATCGGGTCAAAATTCTCTCTCCTCTGGCCAGACATCCTCTGCTTCTACCCACGATCCTTGCCGAGATGAGATTTGATGCAATCAAGGAGCAAGGAGAATATATATGGCGCTTTCTTCTGGATGTCGAAACACGCAGTGGACAGACCGGTGCTCCAGCACTCCATGCCCCGCTCCGCCCGGTGAACGGGACGACCACCGACTGGGGGAAGCTGGCTGTTGACGCGCTCGCAGTCATGCAAATTGCAGCAACGATGGAAGACCATGCCGATGGACTGCAGCTGGTTCTCGAAGAGATGCACAGCATACTGCAGGACATGGATCAAGAGGCACACCGTGAGAAGAATGGCTTCGTCCTCCAAACCGGGCGCTTGGTCCTGGAAAAAGTGCGTTCTCTGTCCCAGAGAACCCGTGTTACCGTCAGCTGGCTTCAGTATATCATCAAACGGGGCGAGGCCCAGCAATCGGCAGTGAGCCCGTACCTGTATACTCTTCAATGCCATGGTCATATCTTACTAATCAACACGAAACAAGGTTTACAACTACATGGCACAACGCGATGCCCGTATTCAGGGATATGTGGCTCTTCAGTCAGGTGTGACCGCACAGGCGTCAAAACGGGACAGTTCTGCTATGAAGGGAATAGCATTACTCACTATGGTGTTCCTTCCGGGAACTTTCCTGGCTGTATGTAGCCGCTCTCACTTCCGGCCTATGTTGCGCGTCTTGGCTAACTTGAGACCCTCATGCCTTCTTCGCAATGCCCATATTTGACTTCACAGTTGATGCTCGGCTGCCCGATGTGAGAGACACATTCTGGCTTTACTGGGCAGTTACCATTCCTGTTACCCTTGTCACTCTAGCCGGATATGTAGTATTCCAGGTCGTTACCGACAGGCGACGCCTGGCTGATGATGACGGACTGCTGGATGATAAGTGGGAGTTGGGGAAGTCAATGGGCGCCTCAGAGCCATAGATATCAGAGCGAACAGTGATGTGGACTAGGTATGCTGTACGTACAGGTACCTTACCGAAGGAACAATAGGAAGTTTGACGGAGGCTCTTCGGCCCATCCTCTCTCCAAACTCAACCTCGCTAAAATCATACCCCACTCCTCACGCCAGGCAGACCCTCCAGCGTCAGTCCCTGGCCACATCTCATCGTCTCCTTCCTGACCTTCTTGCACTGGGGTGGGTTCTTCATCTTGATTGCCCAGGTCCGGCAGATCGTCCAACCTCGTGATAAGCCAATCCGAGGTGTCTGAGCCAATGGTATTAGAACATGTATCATCTTCAGCCCCATCCCCACTCGCGCCATCCAACCACGGCAGACACTTAAGAGCTAGAAACGTAAAATGTGCGGATAAGTGTTGCATCAAAAGGTCGGAACTCGGCCTATCACCACAAAAAGGACAGGCTGGAAAGACCTCCTCTATCTTGCCAGCCCCAGATTCCTCGATCGTGTGCGTGGACCATTCGCTCCCAACGTAGGTTTGATTTGGTGTTGGGCAATCACGGAGAAGGCAGATGAATGGCCTAGTGTCACCTTCGAGGTGTGCGCTGGAAGAAAGAGAGGGAAATCACCAGTCAGTTGAGAACCTAAATGAGAGAGATGCCGAGGAAACACACCGCCACGATGACTCGCCGCCAGCCCAGACATCCAAAAGACTCTTGCCTTTGTCGCAGTAAGGACAACGCAACTGCTCTCCCTCCGGGGATGTAGGCTGCGGAGGGTATGCCGAATTCAAATCCGTCAACATATTTGGGTCCGTTTGGCGGGCAAAATTTCCGGAATTTCTGCGGAAACTTGCGCCCGTTAGAACCTGGGCTGCGCGACTGGCGTCTGGGCTTTCTGGAAATGCTATCATATCTCTTCCAAGTGAGGACCATCCAGTGTCGCCGCCAGACTCAAACGTCATCCGACTGGCACCCGTCCAGCGAGATTGATGTCGCAGGAAAGTCGGGGCTTCGGTGTTCATGTTGAGAACGGGCTCGGGGCTTTGCTTGTTGATTTTCTTCTTCTTTGGTAGAGTTGCATGTGAAGAACCCCGCTTGGTGGAGAGGAGACGCTGCCGTCGTTGCGCCATCGTGATGGCCAGGCGTTCCTGCAAGTATTGGAGTGCTGTGGGGTACTTCCGTCGAATAAGCTCAGCTGCGAAGTTTCTTTCGAACATCTGTGCCTCTTGATTTTCTTCGTCATTTAGACCGGCTGTGTAGGATTGCGCGGGAGGTACCCCATCTCGCACACGACCCCGAATACGGCCTCGAGCAGCCTCCTTCATTCTTTCGAAGCGCTGTCGCATGATGAAGTAGGAGCTGAATAGCAAGCGCCTATTATTAATGATAAATGATAGCCCAGACAATTATGTGGTTGTGGTGGGGAAGAGACTGCGTTTGATGTTGATTTTGCTTGTGCATTCGAAGTCCGCAGTGTCGCGGAAATGGGTTAGGCAGCAATGGGCCTGGAACGCAGGTCTGAACATAACACTATCCTAGAATTGGACTGGCCTTGACGAAATGGCATGTTGTGTTACCCATAACTTCCCCGAGTGCTCGAAGCTGATTCGCTTGTTTCCATGGCTTCCAAGTCGGCCCTTTGAGGGCGGGGCGGTTATGCTCAGGGACGGTACCTGCAAAGTCTCTGGATACAAGAAACGATCCCCTTGGACATCTTTTCGAATGAGGTTGTCCATCATTCCTGCCGTGTGAGCCGAGTGCAGTCGAGAAAGTGCTAAGGAGTTGAGAATCAGGCGATAGATTTCCTTTGGTAAAGAGTCCGAGGAGACGGTCTTGGTAATGTATCAATATAAAATTCCAGCAAATTTTGAGCAACCAGAGTTCATTGACTCACTGATAACATTCATTGCGGTCTGTTGAGAAGGTCAAAACCCTTCCTTCACGTTCATAATAGGTACATTCTCCATACATCCTTCTCTGCTCACCTAATCCATTCCCATGAGTTTTTTCTCAAGTCTGCCGACATGGACGAAACCCGCCACAAAGCAACTGATAGAGATCGTCAAAATTGCTGCAGTGAAGGCAGAATAAGGCACATGAAAAAAAATCGCCCCCAAGGGGAAACACCACAGAAGCCCCATACCAAATCGGACAAGCTACACCACTGTATCACTGGAAACTCTTCTCCAGAATGTATGGCTTCCTCTCGTTAAGATCCAGAATCATCTCGTCAAACAGACCGTTCGCCCAGGAGAACCTACCAACTCGTTAGTAACCCGAGCAGGGCAACGATAGACAAAACTTACCACTGTCGCGTCCAATGGCTCTGATTGAACGTGTCAATGCTCTCGTGTATCAAACCCAAGCCATCGGTGCTGTTCAAAAGCTCGCTCGACGTCTCGATAATCTCGTCGTCGTCGTCGGTTGTCATAATTCTCACAATGCTTGCCATCGGCCAAGCCATGCCCGGACCGGTATGTGGGCTACCTACAGCGTTGATCACCGGGCCTCGCATGAAGTACGGATTCCCGTTCTTCTCGTTTTGACTGAGGATCCTGGCCCTTGTGCGCTGGTAGATCGGGTCGGCTTTATCAAGATACCCGTACAGCGGGGCAGAAAGCAGCGAAGGGATGTTGGCGTCGTCCATGACTGCTACAGACCCATATCCATCGATCTCGTACGCGTATATCAACTCAGCCCCATCCGCCCCGTTGTCGGTACTGACATACACGATCCCTTGACGCTCGATTGCAACGCGAAGATCCGCAGCGAGCTTTGCCATCTCCCCGGCCATTCCAGCCGGAGCCGCACCAATTGCCTCGAGCTTTGTCATAATAGTCGCACTGGTCTTGAGTTGGCTGGCAAACATCATATTGGAAGGAATGTTGAACTGGAACAGCGTGCTGTCATCACTAGGTCGGAACGCACTCCGGATCAGCCCAATACCGCTCCCGACTGGGCTACCAGCACCGTCGTTCGCCTGGGTCTCGGTAGTCCGCCTCGTCTCCCGGGTGAACTTGTAGTAGTTGTCGAGGACGAAGCCGTTATCGTCGTACGTGGGCGACATCATCGCCTTGGCGACATTGAACACTGTCTGCGCAGCCGCGACCCAGTCGTTATCATCGTAGAAACTAATCCAGCTGGTGGCCTCGTAGTAGCTGTTGCTAATCCGCAGGAAGGCAGCCAGGCTATCGAGCTCGCACTTGCACTCGAAGACCAACGATGAATTGTACGGGGGTGTGACACTGTCCGAGTCAGCGGCCGAGTTGTGCGCCGGTGGGATGCCGCTCTCCGCCGGTGCCTGGAAGGAGTTACAGAAAGGGGCCGTGAGGATGTATCTTGCTTGCTGGTGGATTACGCCACGAAACAGGTAGTCGATGAGATCGTCCCCTTTGGTCTTTTTGAATAACGAAGCGTAGGACAGTAGTTGGTTGGCGCTATCGCGGAGCTACATGGCATCGATATCGCCGGTGATGATGAAGGCACGGATGTCGTCCGGCGCCCTGGAGCCAAACCCGTACCACTTGATGGCGGTGTCGAGCGTGTTTGGGAAGGTGTTTTCGAACAAGCGGTAGAGATCCGGGTCGGCGATGGTCTTGGCGAGGTCCTCGATGGCCGAGTTGACCATATACGAGTGCGGAAAAGTGCGGCACTCAGGCGCAGGCCGCATGTACGAAAGGGCACGGCGACCGGTGGAATACGGCCCATGGCGCTGGGCCGAGTAGGAGGAGTAGTCCGGACAGGATGCATTCCACGACAAGGCGCCCCCGGCCAAAAGGCCGAGACTCGTGAGTAGAACGGCAAAATTTCCCATGACGGCTTTCGTTCCAGCCACGGGCAGAAAGTGGTGAAAGTGGTGTCAACAGGAGAACAGAGCCCGCCAACAAATTCGGGGGAAAGGGGGGGGAATCGTGAAACGACGGAAAGCGAGGCAAATCCATTTGTTCCGCGCAAGTATGGAAAGGGAAATGCTATAGGACGCTGATGGGTGTGACGAAACATCGCAGCTTCCGTGGTAGTCGAGTGCACGCTCCTTCTCAGAGGGGCAGGTGCATGGGCGTGAGGTGGGCGGGGAATTGCAGAGGCAGCGTAACTTTCCGCTGTGACATGTCTCACAAATCAATGCCAGTGATGCAAAGAATGGAAGTATCGTCATAATGCAACATGTGGTGTCCCTGGAATAGAGTTTCTCATGGTACACGGACTGCGGCCGTGGTGAAGGGCGTTGCTCGGAAACTAACACCCCTATCAGGTATCCGCGCAACTGTTGACGTGGAGATCAAGTCGCCACAGACGACGAGCTCACAGACTCAATCCAGAGCCACCGTCACCCGCACTTCCGCACATGAATACGTTGAAGGCAGCCTCGCATGGCTTATGCCACCACATCAAGGCCTATTTTGTTATATTTCAGGCCTTGTTTGCTTTTTGGGAGGCGTTCAATACAGGATAATAGTCCTTCGCACAGAACAAGAATGCCTTTCGGGAAAGAAAAACGGTGTAAATATTAGAGTTTATAGCCCGACTAATAGTGAAAAGAGAATTTTCTTCTGAGTTACAGCCTAGTAATCTGCGACGAATATGGGCACACGAAATTTCCTTTTTCGTTCGTAGTCCTGAGCTGGGGTGAGATGTGACTGGTTTGTTCTGAGCTTTCCCTGATTCTTCCCTGAGCTAGGGTGATTCCATACGTCGCTGCTGTACAGCCTTAGAGGCTCATTTTCAGTCCCCTAGGCTAAAGTTTCCTTTCGATGTCACCCGCAGTGTCCAAGTTTCTGGCATATACTGGCACATCTTTAGGGATAGCACGTGGCATCTTAGTCTGATCCCAGGGATAGTACGTACTATTCTGGTACTAAAATTGGGACGGTATTTAGTATGCCAGTACAAAAGATGGGCTGGTACATAATAAACTAGCACCTAGAATATACTAGCATACAATGTACTGGCCTGGGGTATACTGGTATATAAACTACTAGTACACCGGGTGAGATAACAGACTGTAAGGCAGTACGCCTGGGGTGTTGTTTTACCCTAAAGTTGCCCTCACCAACCCCCGTCACCGGTACCGGCCCTGGCTACCTTGCTCGGGCGGTACTCAGGCGCTGCTCAGAAAATGATCAGAGAAATCGCTAAACGTGGTTTAGACGAGTAGGTTGTACTCTGCAGTTCAAATGGCAACTTTTCGCGAGGTCCCACTTTTGGGACACTGGTGGCCCAAAACTGGGACCACCCGTCAGACTGCAACAGCACGTTTTGTGGAAGACGTGCACCGGTGTGAATTCCTCGTGTTTGATGCTCTTCTATCTTTCCAAGACAACTCTTTCGTTTACTTCCGTAAGTGGCAATTCCTATGACGAATCCCAGTGACAAAGATATGAACATCATAGGTTGCAGCACCTCCGAGCCCTTTTCATCCAACATTTACTACATCTATCCGCTTAGGCGATTCATTCTTTAATATTGAAGTGACGTTGGGGTGCGGTAAGGCTACGTGCAGAGATTGAGGGTGGGCAAGCACATCCGTAGCTGCGAGTTAAATATTTTTTGCCTCTAATTCAAGTTGTAGCGCTGACTCTGGCACTTGCTGTAATCGATGGTAGTATTTGGCTATGGGCTAGGAAATACTTTAAGCTAGGATCTTACATACTAGTACGTACTGTACTAGTATGTTATGTACTGGTGTATTCTAGGATGGTATATCATGTACTGGTATATTCTAAGTCCCGGCATACTATGTACTACGCCATACCATGTGCCGGTATATTACATCCTGTCCCAGTTTTGGGGCTAGGATACTATGTACTATGGTATGGACTAAACTAGGATGTCATGTACTATTCCACACTATGCCCAGTATTGGGCCCCGTAACGTTCCAGCCCGCCAGAATCTAGGCCACCCATCAGTTTGCTAGTCAATACTAATACTACTATACTCTTTCCAAAGCCTATTCGAACTGGTACGGCGAACTATCAGTAGTTCTCGCTGTACTCAAGTCATCTTGCTTAGGCGAAGTGAATGACGCCAAGGTTCGCAAATCCGCAACAGCGGCATGATGATGTTCTCACAATAGTCCTGCTGGAATTTCTCGTCGTCCCAGCATCGCGGCCTCCCGGAACAGATATTAATACACTTCTCGACGGCATTGAGATAGTCCAATGGCAGGTCCGTAAAAGTTTCTTTCTGCCAGCGGATAGCGGCGGCCATTCGGCTATACATGTCCCCGGGCTTAACTTCGGTTTTCGCCCCCAAAGCCCACGTCTCGATCGACATTCCATGCCAGATTTCCAGGAGAAGGATGGAAAGTTCGAGTATAGCCAACTGCGGTTCTCGGTCCTCACGGCTCGTAGGTCCCATTTCCGCACGGTTGCCGAGATCTTGTAGGATGAATGCGCTTTCTACCGGCTGTTCCTCGTGCGTAATGGCGAACCTGATGGTCTGGTTGCTCCACGGCGAGCTAAGCCAGCGGGTCCGCTGGAACTGGAGTATTGACGACGCAATTTCCAAAGCGAGAAACACTCGCCGTCTGGGTGTCAGCCAATTATTCTGGTCGTGCGATAGAAGCGCCTCCAATGTGGTGTCAGCTGTGAAGCTATCCAACAGCGTCTCCATCTCCGCAGTCGCCGGATCCACAGCAACCACCATCAGACCGTCGGCGCCAAGCTCAAGCTGAAGTAGTTCTCCCTTCTCCTGAGTCTTTGCGGCAAGTTGGCATAGGTTTTTTACCACCTCGCGGCCTGTGTCTGGCGTGGTTGGCAGGTCGAACTTGATGGTGGTTGGCCGTAATGAGGCCGTTGCCGACAAACCTTTACTATTAATTAAGTTGGTACTACCAGTGATCAATATCACGCGTGACGACGAACAGCTTTCCGAATGACGACTCACCCGCTGCTGTATGGATCCAGACCGGTGCGGTCGGCAACGGGCACAATTACTCGAGTTTGTTGCAGGATGGCCTCCCTGAGCGGTAGCACAAGGTTGAACGCTACGCTAATCGCCGAAGGCTCCTCCACTCTGCTCTCGAGTTGCGCCATGACTTTGTGCTCAGCCTGGCACTGCTGGGTACATCCTCGGCAGAGGGCCGAGAAGAGGGAAGCGGCCATGGTCCGCACTTGAGCCATCTGGCGCGCCATTGTGGTCGCTCTCCTGGAGGGGCTGCGGACGGTGGACTCCTGGTGAGACTTGAGCCTCTCGGTGATGGCCTTGAGGGAGAGTTGGTCCTCGTGTAGCTCTCCAAGCAGGCCCTTAAGGCTACCACGCTCGAGGGTGAAGGATAGCCTTTCTTTGAATGCGAAGCGTCCGCAAGACGGCTGATTCGCGCTCAAAAGCGCTTGGAGGTCATCTTTCGGTGCCTAAGTAGGGATGGCCGCCATCGCGGTTAGAAGATCGAGCTTCAGCGGGCGGGAGAGAATGCAGGAAGAGAGCTGGCGCCATACCTTGTCAAGCCGTTGTATATGACGAATCTTTGCGGCAATCTTCTTCAAACAACGTTCGTATCGTTCCAGGATCTCTAGAAGGGTCTCATATAGAGGTCCTAAGAACTCCTGCATCTCCTTTCCTGTCTTGGAAGACAAAAGGATGGCGGCGCATTTCTCCTTTGATGGGCTATATCCGCCGGCTAGCTCCGGGACTCGGGCAGCCCGTAAAAGCTCCAATGAGTCCAGGTAGAACATCGCATCTTGAGTCTTGAGACGACTTATCAGCGTATCAAGCTGACCACGCCACTGGATCAGAGCGCTCATTGTGCTCTTTCCACTCCGGTAGTGCTCGAGGGCGGATATTAGGAGCGGCAACGTTCCTAGCACGACCCCTGCGATCTCAAAGCCGGACATTTTTTTTTTTTTTGGCTAATGCAAACAGTCAGGTGTTGCAGGCGTCAACTTTGGTCGGTCGATTGCTTCTCGAGGTCTAGGTGAATGGGTCCCGACGGGTTGGGCAACGTAGGCAGGAAGAAGAGCGGGGTTGCACGGAGCCCAACATATGCAGATTGGCAAACCCGGGCTAGGTAGATACCTGGCAGCCTCCAGTCACGCGGGGATATGCATCCCACCAATGCGATGCATTCCAGCGGGCTCACATATGACTGACTGACGTCTTCCGGGGGCTCCCGACTCTGACCCCACACTTTCATCTCCCTAGCATCTTGTAAATTGGGCACAATTCTCTTACCTTATGGTCGAACTCGCGGATTTGGTCGACTGCCGCGCTAAATAGCCCCAAATTGCACCGGTCAAGCGTCTTTGGCCCGCTAGAGACAGCCAAAGGCCGGGGGACAAACTATGCCGCGAAAACTCACATCACTCCTCTCATCAGGGGCATATAAGAATGAAGCCGGGGAAGCGTCGGCGACTGGAGCGGAGGTCGGAACCAGACCGGGTTGGTTTCACCGGCTCTATGAGAGAGCTAAACAGCGGATGTCTAGCGAGCGGTATGTTATCGCCTAGTCCTCCGTTGATCAATTTGTGCTTACTCTGAGCAGCAGTCGTCCAAATACCCTCAATCAGCATGCTGAGGGCGATGTGCCGCAGAGCCAGGCCAGCGAAAGTGATGTTGAACTGCTAGGCAGTCGCCCGCAGGTAGCTCCCGATGTCAGTGGTGCCGGCCCTGGCCAACATGGACAGCATGTTGATGCCGCTTTCGCTGCCAGCGAGAATATCAAGAGACTGCAAGCAGAGATAGTTCCCAACGAGACGCTTTACTCTATTGGGATACAGATACTCGACACTGTCAGCGAGCTTGAGAACTCAGCAGCTTCCCAGTCGTCTGCCGCATTCCGGAGGCACCTTGTCACCGAGGGCGAAAGGTTTACGCTTTGGGCTCAAAGTCTAGGTCTTGGCCGACAGGGTCACGCCTCGCTAGATTACAGGGTCCGCGACGCAAACGTGGTGAAAAGCTACCTAAATGACTTGCTCCAAGGCCTGCGGGCTCATCTCAACGAGCTTCGCTCCATCGCGGTTGGCGAACGCCAGCCTCTGGACCGTGAACACGGCGAGGAGGATAGCTTCTCCGAGTCCTCTAGCCACAACACTAGCGGGCACCAAGATTCGAACACCAGCGAGATTTCCTCGGTGCGCTCTGAGCATCCTTCGAGCTCTAGCTCATTCCACGAAGTTGAATTTCGGCAGCAGAGCATCACCGATGCCATCGACGCTTTGTACAGCCTAGCAACCAAGATGAGAAACCCGCGAAACCGTCCACAGAGAACGACACGAGAGCTATTCAAGGACATTCCACAAGATGTGCGTGCGCAGCACGTGCAAGAAAGGGAAAACATGGAAGTCATGATCATATCGCATATCCAGCGGCAAACCCTCAGTAACGTTCTCAAGCCGTCGGGAGGTACGGAAGAACTTTCAGCCCCGGTAAGCAAGCCTTCGGAACTCCGGGGCGAACCTGGTCCCTCTCCAGATATAGCTGCGGCCGCTCCCGTGAGAGCCGATGACCTTGAGCACTATGCATCCCCCGCCAACTTCCTCGTGAGGAGAATAGGAATGGCAAATGCGCGCCGGAAACAACAATTTGTCTACTGGAAGGAACACGCCGCGAGGATCAAAGGTGGCGCAACAACCCAAAACGTCAAGCAGACAACCAAGCCTGACGTGAAAGATGCGCTACCTCAAGAGGATCGCGAAGTTCCACAGTCGCAGATGGTATCGAGGGTAGCTTCGTCAATACCACGTCAGTCCTTGGCCACCAGCGCGACCAGGCAAGACGATGCAGCTTTTACTCGTACCTTCGACCTCCAGTCCATCATTTCGCAACGAAGCCGCGTTTCAACCGCTTTTATCGTAAAAGGGACCAAATTGGAATGGCCGCCTCCACCCGCACATCTGGCAGACAGCCGGCCCAAGTTCTTCACCTGTCCCTATTGCCACGTTATCTGCCCCGGAGAATACCTAACCAAGGACGCATGGAGGTGAGATGCGTGATCCCTCTCTCTCTTGTAAATGTGGACCTAACGATGATCTTAGGTTACACATCATCTATGACCTCCAACCGTACCAGTGTACCTACGAGGACTGCTTCGACGCCAACCGCCTGTACGGCTCCCATCAAGAGTGGCTCGACCATGAGAACCAGCACGCCCGCGTTTGGCACTGCCACCATCACTCACGCGAGTTCCCGACGCCTGAAGAATATATCCAGCACTTGGACCAAGCCCACCCCGATACAGGGCCCGAGCAGCGCTCCTCCGAGCTCGTCTCAGCGGCAGCTGGGCCATCACTTGCCGTGCACAGACCCTGTCCCTTGTGTCCAACACCGTTTGAAGATGTCTCGGAATTGCAGAGGCATCTTCGCCACCATCTCGAACGCCTCGCCCTGTTTAGCCTCCCACACGAAGCAGCAGACGAGGACGAGGTGGCTGCAGAGAAGTCGTCCGATAGTCATCAAGTTGTTCAAGGCCGTGGTAGGGCGGCTTCCCTAGAGCAGGACTTTGACGATAACGATGGCAGCGACGACCCAGAATCAGACGACGGTCCGGATATCACCGAGACGATTACGCCGATATCTTTAGAGATTATACGCCAACAGACGCTGTCCAGGCCCACCAAAGAATTGGAGCTATCCTTCATCCACGGGTGGATCGAAATGCTCGCCAAAGAAAACACGTTTATGAAAACATACCGTACGTCCTCCTCAGCCCTAAAACAAACAAATTCAACCAGCCGCGTCCCGTCCCCGCAGTACAGGCCCCTGGAGCTAACCGGAAGCCCTCCTGTCAGTGATTCCGAGCAAGTACTCGCAAATGATGGGCCAACTCGACGAGAACATCGTAAAGTGCAAGGCCCGGTTGCGCCGCCTGGAGCGTACCAGTGGCACGGCCGAGCAGATCAACGAAGCGAAGGTCGAGATAGACAAGTACAACATCCAAAAGGATGTCCTACGTTGCAAGGTGGCGCTCCAGGAAGAGCTCGAGCCGGACCACCGGCTCGGGCTGGAAGGGTATCTCGAGCAGTTGCAGGCCGAACTGGCGTGTATTGGGGGCGTGGAGCCCCAACTGTGATTTCATGACCCATGATTACCTACTAGTAGTCATTCCTTGCGGGGTGACGTACGGGAAGAGGTTCCAGAGCACTTGTATTACTTTTGGTCAAGATCGGACTGTGTCAGTCTTTATACCTCGGTACCTAGGTGTTCAATGAAGTTCTATTACACCGCTCCATACTCCATAACTGCTCGCTTATTGACATGGACCAAACGGGTCTCTCTTCGTCCCCCCCACCTATCAACCGTCAACATATAAAGATCCGCCAAAAGGAATCGTGCAGCTCCAATCGTAATGGCATAAAAAAACAAGACAGCCTTATCCTCATCCAACTTCTGCAGGGGCTTTGCTCGCTGGCTCCACGGGCAGCCTCGGGTCCTTGAGCAGGATTGGTAGCCGGCCGCTTCCATTAATGGGGGTACATAGATGGCCTAGACAGTTGGCTTGATACAGCCGTTAGCCAACGCCGATAGCGGTTGGTCAACGCTGTTAACCTTTGGCTAATACTTTTTAGCACTTGGCGGTTTGGAGGTGAGTATTCCGTAGCGTAGTTAAGTTGCATCACCGGGACGATCGCCGACCGGTATCCCGGTGGCGCAGGGCGGTCCCCACCAGTGATGTCTGCTGCAGTTGACTCAGGGAGCTGTCGAATACCGGAGGGATTCGCCGGTCGCAGCCAGGAGCACCTTCTCATTTGCTCAAGCTGGTCGAGTTCTTCCATTGTGAAGGCGCCAGAGGGCGAGAGAGGTGCCCATGGCCAACAGATGATATCCAGAGACAGTTTGACCGGCAACAGTGTAGGACGAAGTCGGCAAATACGTCAAGTGCTTTGCGGCGGTAGTCCAACTATGGGGAATTCTCCGTGTCGTTGGCGAGGCTCAGAGGCGCAAAGATGGCATCGTAAGGGCTTCGTCGTCTCACAGAACGAGCTTAGGTCTGTGAGTGTCTCGAGGAACACAATAGCGGATAGTCTCGGAGAACGACGCCTTGACTCCGTTGGAAAAACGCGGGTGCCTATAATGTCCAGTAGCCTTGTCGCTGGTAAGTCTTGAAAGTTACAGAGAAACTGATCATAGAGCTGGCGATCGCTGCAGCGCATACAAGGCCACGAATATCACCCCCACGAAGCAAAGTGGAATACCGCTGGGTCTCGCGCTCAACGCTGGTACACGGTATGTTGAGGAGGGGCCCACTGTAAGGTCCATCCTTTTAGCCCGTTTAATAACGGTATTTGCTATATCTAACGTTTTGGGTCTTAGTACTATATTGAATCGTAGCGTCTTATTGAGGTATGTTGATAAGTCCAGGATTGAACGGAAGTGTTCTTGGGTTTGTAGGAGGTGTAAGGGCGAGACTTGGAGGGACGAGTACTATCCCAAGCTATGTACTGGTATATTCTGAGACATCTCATTATGTACTAGTATATGTTACGGCCTGCTCCAAGGACACCGTGGTGACACTGGCAAAGACAGATCGTAAGAGCGGACAAGGTCCAATGCTCTGAGATGATGGGTGCAAGATGACTGAGTGAAGGCTAGCACAACTCTTAGGGGGGGGGGGGGGGAGGTAG
>Ga0247780_1000039_pt1 | contig 117610 bp, 112 predicted proteins | sample UWRJL079202R5_FD_179927 | JGI IMG/M metagenome (GOLD analysis project Ga0247780, IMG submission 179927) | Plant litter microbial communities from Arlington Agricultural Research Station in Wisconsin, United States - UWRJ-L079-202R-5 | ecosystem: Environmental > Terrestrial > Plant litter >...
AACCCCTCCTCCCCGGGAGGGCCGTTAAACTCCAGGATCTTGTCGACTTCGTACTCTTGCCGCATCGAATCTTCGAATTCGAGCAGCCGCCGCCGGGACGCAAATATATTGGACGAACGGCATACAATATACTCTGGGAAGTTTCTCCGAGAGATCTTCGCTAAAATAATGGTCGTGAGTGACTTTTCAGTCCACTCAGTCGATCGATAGAACACGAGGTGGACCCGCTCAAATAACTTGAAGACAGGTTCTGATAGCCTGATCAAAGGTCCTGTCAGGGCCAAAATTTTGGCCAAGAAGTGCGCATTTCGATTCGCATCCTGTTTCTCTGGGCTGGTACCCCTTGACCGGCTGCTGTCGGAGCCTACAGAGTCGTTTGTACTCGAACGACGCAGTCCTAGAGACATAAGACCCGACTGACGGGAGCTCGCGCGGCAGAAAGACCTGACGAGATCCGCCTTATTTTTGCCCTGAACTTTGGCCTCTTTTGCAAGCGTCTTTAGCTCATCCAAGTTCAAGAGTGAAGCTGCCTCTTCCATTGTTTTGATGTGAGACTCGGAATCGTCGGCAAAGGTGAAACACTGCCCAAGTGACCATTCCTGTGTTACACTAATAGCTTCTTGCTCCCCAATCTCACTTGCCTCTTCATATGGAAGGTTACGGGACTCCAAAAGGTGCGAGATTGCAAGGCCCACATCCGTGATGTCGTGGTAGTACCCGAGACGCTCAACGCGATGCCATGATGCTGTCTTGCGTAGGAAGAGACGAACATACCTAAGCACTGTTAGCTGACTTAGCACTCCACACTTTGCGAGAACTGACAGATATTGAGCCTCATAGCCTAACCCTCTCCATTGATCAAAGGCCCGCTTCTCTTTATCATCAAACAGATGCGCCTCGTCCTCAAGAACAGTGTCTAAGGCGAGATTGAAGGCATCGACGTAGATGGAGCTTTTGCCCCGAACCCATTGACGGCTGTCTAGCCTTGATGCTGCGTCGCCTGGAGTCTTCTCATCGGCTTGTGAGACTTGGGAAACTTGAGACGCCCGCATTGCCTCGTACTCCGCAATTGCCTCTTTCTCTAGCGATACCGCAGGCAACGAGCTCTCAAAGGCGGTTTGCTTCTGCGGTACTGAGGGGGTTTCTTCATCACGCTCAGCTTCAGAGTCGATTCCGGTCTCGTCCTTGAAGATCTTGCTGTGAGATGCCAATGAGAACTCGCTGTCTGGTTCATTGTATCCTGCACCAGAGGAGTCCTCTTCGTCTTCGTCACTGTCTTTGACCTCTCCGATACGGGGTTTCTTAGCGGGGGGCCCTTCTGACTTGACTCGGACATTGGTCGACCCGGTCGCCTGGGGCGCTCGGGATGCAGATGGCCTAGACCTCTGGATAAACCGGTCCATTGCGGACGCGCTGGATGAGAAGACTAGATCAAGTCGCGAAATGATTAAAGCAAAAAGCGGTCATGAGATATCATAAGGAAACACCCCATGAGCCTGCGCGACCTCAAATTGCTGTGTATTTGATATAGCAATGCAATCGGAAAGGCAGCTAGACAGTGAGACTTCAGGCAGAAATGACAAGCGCGACGCGCGCGTCATTGAAAGGAAGCGCGAAGTTCGTACGAAGTCCCGTGACCAAAACCCTGGTAATGGCCCCACCCGCAAGCTAGCTGTCGCACAGCTCATCCCACCACATCCACAACTTAGCCATTGCGCATACATCATTCCTGGTATCTTGCCAATTACGCTTGTCGTCAGTACAAGCAATGTCAGAATTACCGCCGCAGCCCTCGGCCCCAGCATTGGCCGCAGCGAACCTCCCAGATGGTGCCCTCCCCGAGGTCGAGGAGCATCTCCCCGCAGACTCGGTGCCCATCGAGCCCGTGGACAGCGCATCAACGCCCCCGACAGCAGCCGGCGCTGAATCTGCCACGATCTCCGACACTAAGGATGTGGATATGCTAGATTTGCCGGCTGATCAGACCGCCGTATGCCCCGCTCTCCCCTTTCGCCCCCGAAGCTCCCCAAGTCCAACCCTTGTCTTGACAAGACGATAGAGAGACGGCCAGCAGGCAAACTAACACCCACCAGCAACCAACCGCTACCGCCCCGGCGGCCGCTACAGCAAACATGCCAGCGAATGCTTCACTCGCTGCATCCACGAGCACCACCAACGCTCCGTCACCAGTTCCCGCGCGCGTTAGCACCCCGATGCGCAACACGAACGCCAACGGCGATACCGAGCGAACGGGCTCCCGCGCGGCGTCGGCACATCCAGACCCGGGCTTTAACATGCCTGCCGAGGCGCCAGTACATGGTGCGCCCGTGCGCCAGTACATCAACACCAAGATCACGGGTGTCTTGCTTGAGGGCATGAAACAGGTGGCGAAGGAGCAGTGAGTTCACCCTTCTTGGGAGGCGAAGGACCTTTACTAACGATTGTGATATTAGACCGAAGGACCCCCTGCGTATGCTTGGAGAGTTTCTGCTCGCGCGGTCGAAGGAATTGGAGGAGACTACATCATAATATTGGCATGGCGTGGATAGCGGTAGCTTTGAGTCTAGAGTTTGGAATGCCTGGTTTGGCGCACGGAGTTTACGGCAAGAAAAAGTACATCACTATGCAAGATACCACTTTACAGCATAAATGAGGACGAAATCTCTTTTTGAATTTCTCCTCGCCAGATCACTTCCCTCTGAAGACAGTCCTGGCTTTTGTCAAGCCCGTTCATATTGCAGTGATCTAGAATGCAAGTTTCCTTTCCATTCCCCAACTCCTACGGCCGGGCTTGATACCTCTGGCCGTCCTGCAAAGGACCCTAACTGATAAACCACCACAACCTCACGCGACGCCGCTCATCATTTGTGCACACGCTTAAGCAACGATGGTGCTGGCAGTGGCGGACTCGTACTTCCAGGTGGGAGGGAGAACACCGACGGTCTTGTAGTAGCGGGCAAGACGGTGAATACGCGACTCGATGAGAATCAGTCTGAACTTGGCGTCACGGTCCTTGCGGTTGCGCTCAAGGTGCTTGCGGACAGCGACGGCCTAGATAGAAAACGGTTAGCGATCCAGGGCTTCCCTGTCCGATATCGGTAGCTCTAACCTTCTTGATGAGCATGTACTGAGGGCAATGTTAGCATATAAGTCAAGTTGTTGTGGATTAAGGTGGACTCACAAGATCCTCAGCGAGCTCAGGTGCGAGTCCTGCAGTGTCACTCTGTCAGCCGTGACCAAGCAGAGGCATTGATATTCCCGTCTCTTATGTGGTCAACCAAAAACCCGGAGAGACTGTGGTAGACATGATGACCCTCGAGCCCACTTGTGAAGGTTTAGACTTCTGCGAGTATGCATAGTCCACCACATTCAATCGGATTCTGAGTCGAGCCAGCATACGGCAATCCTCTTCAGCCCCGCGAGACTTGGGTGTCGTCGCCCGGTAGAAGAGATCCCAGCGCCCATTCATGGTCAGGTTTCCATATGCGGATATTCTTTCAATTTCGAAGGAGGGATCTCATGTCATACCATTGCCCTTGAGGATACGGAGAATGCGGTTTCCTGGGTGATTGTCAGCACTTTGTCCAGGCGATTCGAGATGCGGTCGCGCATTCCGCGGGAGAGTCGCATACCGGTAACGAGCTTGACCTGGGCAATGCCGTGGGAGTCACGGAGGACAACACCGATCTGGGAGGGGGTAGCGCCCTTCTTGGCGAGCTTGCAGATCTGGTCGACGACCTGCTCGGGGGTGGTCTTAAGCCACGAGGGAGCGTTGCGGGAGTAGGGGACGGCGGAGGCAGAAATGCCCTTTCCCTTGCTGTGAAGACGACCCATTGCGACGGTTAGTGGTGATCGATTATCGAGAGGGTGGTGGGCGTGGTTGTCGTCGACTGTCAATCGGGATGGGAATGAAGTTCGTCTTGAAATTTCGCTGAGGCGACGAGATAATTCGAGTGTGGGCGGAGAAATCTCTCGCTTATTTAGGGTCAGGCTGTGATTGGCTGGTGCTGCCCCGCCAAGCACGTGATCCTCTGCGTGATCTGTAAATTTTCGACCTCGACCTTTAAAGCTGCAATTTTCTTCTGCCTCCTCTCAATCACCTCGCAGTGCTGTCCTCCATGGTTGCGAAACACCTTGGTTCGACCTTCCTTGGCCCAAAGGACAGGAATGTTGAAGAATACGATTCGCAAGTGCTCCCCGCGTCGAGGTTAAGGCCGATCGCGTTGAAAACTGGCGCATGCGGGATCTTCAAACATCCCCAAACTCGACCGCACTTCGCGATTCGGCATTCTTCAGCATTTCTTTCTTGATGGGCACATTTGTCTATGAGGGGCCCGTTTGCAGACACCTACCGGATCTCTCGTGCTCACCAATCCAGCTTACAGCTTCCAACACACAGTAGGTACATATCGCATTCTCCCTTGCCGCAATCCCTCGCCAATTCAATGATGACAATCTTTACAACTTATTCTGGTACCTCTTATGTTAGGGTTCTTCGGAACCCAATGAATGAAACTGACTTCTGACCGAATTGGACTCAACCCATTTAACTTTGAGAAACTTCTTAGTGTACATTGCTGACGAGTCAAAACAGGTTATTCGAGACAGGCATGATGTGCAAGTTTTTAGTTTTAAATACAAAATACATGATTTTTGATGGCACACTATCGATGACTGGCTGAAGTGACGATGATGGCCTGATGATACATTGGCTCCCTTGCAACCGTGTAGCCGACGCCTGGCACACAAAGCTGGTCGAGTGACATTCGGAGCGAAACATCATCTTGGCCTGTTCCCTGTTCGTGAACGCTGTTTGGTACAGCACAGCAGTAATTGTACATAGCAGACGCGATTGCGTTATAAGGAAACCCCTGGCTTGGATGCCCTGTAGAACTTCGGTCTCCTGGATCATAGCCACCCGGCAGGCAATGCTGACGGCTGGTACTCACTACAAAATCCCCATCCTGTGTCCTCGTCGATTTTACCATGCGCTAACATCGAAGTTTTCCTGTACTGTCATTAGCATCAGAATGGTGAGACTATGTCGAGTTGCTTACCTCAGGGAAGTACGTCGAAACGACAGTGCGATCCGAGAACTTTCTTCCTGCCAAAGCCCGCAGCGCCTTTGTTGCACCTTCTGGCGTCTCGTACTTGATGAAAATCTTGCCGACACCCGCCGATTGTCTGCTTCCGCCCACGGGCCTGGGGATCTTCAGCGAGATGATCTTGCCGAACTTCTCACACTCTTCTTGGATGTCATCACGGATTTCTAGCGCGATCATGTCAGCATCTCTACCTAGGTACGACTCTGCATGCGAGCGAGCATATAGGGGCGTTTACCTTCATAGTCATCATTATCCATGAGCTCCTCAGGTGTAACCATGTTCAGAAGCTGAAGAACTCGGCTGACATCGCCATCGATGGCTGTGGTGCCAGCCAGCATGGACATGGCATTGACACTCATCTCTCCCGCAACTTGCGTTACGCCAATGCTCGCCTTCTGAACCTTGAGAGCGTGATCCCCTAGCGCCATCTTGTCAAGTCCCTGAATAGCTACCGCAGTGACTGAGGGGTCAACATATTCAAGGAAGGCAATGCCCTGTATAAGTTAGTATGCTGTTTCTCAGGGGGCCCATCAGTATGAACAACTTACTCGAGACTCTTCAGTACTACTGTCTTTGACCATCACAAATGACTTCAGCTTGCCGAAGCTAACCAGAAGCTCAATCACTTGATCCTCTGAGAGATATGGCGGGAGATTGGCCACGCTGATCTTGTTCGGGCTGTCGATGACGACGCCTGAAGGAACATCAGAATCAGGGTCATAGTTCGGGTCCTCGACAACTGCAGGGACGATATAGTCCTTGGGTCGGCGGATGTGCAGCCCTTGGGGAGCCGCTCCGTTGCCGTTCCCATTTTGTGCGTCATCAGCTTCCATGGTAATGCCGTCAAAAGCTAAGGCAACAGTCGCATCCGCGCTGTTCCTGAACTCGAGCATTGCGAAGGTATGGTCGGGGGAAATCTGGCAGGCCGCACAGGGGTCTGATCCTTCGATGACGTTCAGCCCATTGAGCTGGAGGTTGAAGAACTGCACCATGCTGTCCTCGGTCGCGGACGCTGGCAAGTTTGTAAGGATGAGCCGCTTGCTCTGGCGCGAGTTGCTTGGCTTGAGGGCAGTGTTGCTGACACCACCACCGGGTTGAGTCATCATGGCGTGCAACTTCGTGGGGTCAACAGTTTGCTGTCGTGGCGCACCAGGCAGAGGAAACATGCCAGAGAGTTTCGCCTGCTCTGCTGTCACATTGTCGTAGCCAAGTGGTTTTATGTCCCACTGCGTAAGGCGCCTTTTCCGCTCGAGTACCGGGACGATGTCGGTTAAGTCGGGCGTGGGCTCTCTCTTCTTCGGGGGCGGCGAAGCGCTTCGCCGGCGCTCTCTATCAGCCTCTCCTCCCCTCTCGCGTGGCGGACCGCCTCGGGGCGGACGGCGATCATCCATCAGGTCACGGTCCGGCCTATCTCTGCGGCGACCTCCATCATCACCCTCATCGCGTCTGGGCCTGCCTGCTGCACCGCGATCGCGGTCCCATTCCCGCTCCCGCTCAGGGGCACGGCGGTCGCGGCCTGAGGTGTAACGGTCCTCACGCTCACGGTCGCGGTGACTTCTGCTCGACGAGTACGCATCGACATCGCCCTCCTCGCGACGCGATCTATTGCGGTATTCGGGGGAGCGAGATCGTCTGCGCCCTCCGCTACGGTCGACGCCGCGATCACCTCCACCGCGATCGCCTCCGCCTCGGTCACCACCACCGCGATCACCCCGATCCGCGCGGTCGCCTCGATCCCCTCGGTCACGTCTGTCGTCGCGGTCCCGTCTAGACGACTGGAGCAATGTCAGCTGATGAATTGCGAGGAGGAAAGTCGAGATCAGAGGGGGGCAAATACCTGGTAGTCGCGAGACGAGCCGTGTCTGCCACTGTCTGTTTCCTTGGCGTTAGATCCAACCTGGGCGGCCAAAGTCGCAGGATACGAACCCCGAGAGGAGTAATTGTCTCCGTTCATCGTGACTGCACTTGACGGCGGTCTGGTCTGATGCGATATGTGCACCGCCGAAGATTCGTGCTCGGCGTGTTGAGAAATGCGGGTGCAACGATTTAGCAAGAATGCCTGTCGCGACTGGAACTTTTCTGGAGGCTCCCAGATGCTTGATCGCCCGATACCGCATTGGGATTAGCGCGGGTCTTGGCCCCCCAACCCTATCAAGGTGGCAACCAACGAGTCCTTTCCCAGCGCAAGGTAAATCGCAAGCCGGGTCCTGAGTTGATTCCAACGTCGAGAACAATCACTTTTGTGAAAATTTCGAAGACCGCCCAATTTTATCCAGTGCTACCATCTGTGTGCGCTCAAAGACATAGAATGCAAGAGTGGAGAAAGCTGCCCCTGAGCCTTGCCGAGCTGTGTATCGACACCACTTTGCGGTGCGGCCAGTCGTTCAGATGGCGAAGAATAAACGATGAATGGTTTGTTGCGCTCTGTCTCTAAAAAGTACCCCGCATAATCTTTCATGGTTTAACTAACACTCATCAGGCATTGTGTCCTTCGAGGACGGCTCGTCTCACTGAAGCAAGATGCTAACCATCTCCACTATAAGTTGAAGTTGAGATGGCCGGAAAAGGCATCATCTGCACAAACAAGCCCGGCAGATGATGGCTGCGCCATCTCTATGCTGCATCGTTACTTTTCGCTATCACAATCTGTGTCGAAAATGTATGAACAGTGGGCTGCTTCAGACGCCAATTTTGCCCGCAGGGCTACCGCGTTCACTGGCATCCGCATCTTGAACCAGGATGCATGGGAAACACTTGTTTCTTTCATTTGTTCAAGCAACAATAATATCTCACGAATCAGCCAGATGGTACACAAGTTGTGTATTCATTACGGGCCCTATGTCGGTACCATCGAGGGTGAGGCATTCCATGATTTCCCACCGCCTGAGGCTTTGGCGGGTAGCGGAGTCGAGTCCCATCTACGCGAGCTGGGCTTTGGGTACCGGGCGAAGTACATCGCGGAGACGGCACGCATTGTGGCTACGGAGCGACCTGCTGGGTGGCTACAGAGTCTGAGGAACCCTAGTTGCCCCGCGCTCGACTCGGCGGATGTCAAACTGGAAAATACAGAAACCAAAGGCGCCACTGAGCCACCAACATACAAAGCTGCTCATGCGGCCCTCCTGGAGCTTTCAGGTGTCGGACCCAAAGTATCCGACTGTGTCTGTTTGATGGGGCTTGGCTGGTACGAAAGCGTCCCTATCGATACGCACGTGTGGCAGATTGCGCAGCGAGATTACAACTTTGGGAAAGGAGTGAAAAGCAAAACCTTTAACAAGACTATGTACGATGCTGTCGGCGATCACTTTCGACAGATATGGGGACCTCACGCCGGCTGGGCGCAAAGTGTGCTGTTCACCGCGAACCTCAAGTCGTTTGCCGAGCAGGCCTCCAGCAAAAAATCTGCTGTTTCTAAGGTGGAGGTGTCCATAGCCAAGGTGGAAGTGAAGATCGAGGTCAAGGACGAGAGTATTCTCAGCACAACCACAAGTGCTCGCACCAAGAAACGCAAAACAGTAACCGCCGAATTACCAGCCATCAAAGACGAGAAGGATAGTGGCGAGGAGACGAACATAAGACAAACAAGAGCGAGCAAAAGAAGGAAGGCAAATTCATGACCAAACGCACTATACCGATGGTCTGATCTTGCAACCATAAATTTGTCAGACTGGCCACGCAAGACTGGTGTGGTGAGGCTACCGACGCCGCCCGACGTCTGTCAACAGGTTCTACAAATTCGCAACGGTGCGCACAGGTGGCTGGCCGCTTCGAGCTCTCTCCGCAAGACAAAGCAGCATCCCCACCCAAACTAGCTCTTCCCTTAGCTCCGCAAGATCGACGAGGAGACTCTAACAGCCCCCGGCACTGAAGCCCACTCCACCGGAGCGACTCAACAACAATCAGGGCGTGTGGCTCAGTTGGTAGAGCGTTCGCTTAGCATACTCCTGTATGCGAAAGGTCCTGGGTTCAATTCCCAGCTCGTCCAGTAATTCATGGGTGAGCTTATCTGCCCAGGCAGCATCTCTTTTTGCCGATTTTTGATGCGTGGACGGTGATGGGAACGTTGGGGTGGGGTCGGCGGGATATGAAATATACATGGTTGTGGGCGGTTGCGGTGACAGCAGGCATTAGAACGGTGGTGCAGAGATATTGCAGAAAATCGGTGGCAAGCGGGCAAGGTGGTCCAATAAGCGCTGTGTTATTTTATTGTATGCATACAATAGCTAGACCGACGTCGAGGAGGGAGCTCTTTTCCCACGAGGGGTGGAAAGCCACCCAGAAGAAATGAGACAGTGTGCATTTTATCTCTTCAGGAGGCCAACCTTCCAGTCCTTGAGTCTCCGCTCGGAGCTCGGCAGCAGCAAATTGCTCTCTTCGAGATGACGAATAACGTCATCGATGGCAGTTGCCGGAAGATTGATCTCTTGGGCATCGCAAGTGATTTCTTCAAGCATTTTGTCTGCCTGCTCCTGGCTGATCAGCTGGTAGAGGAGTTTGATCGCTGGGGTACACTCCCCGACAGCGCTGGATGAGTAGACGATGCCGCTATTCAGTACCCAAATGTGAATCACCTGGTTTACTTTCTCTGGAGTGCCGACAATCGGGGTTATGAGTGACTTCGACGAGCCTGACCGGGAAATGGTAGCAGTTATGGTAGCCGAAAGGCACTTGGATACATCAGGGAGAGTCCCGGATGCTGAGTTGCACGACACCTGCCACTTCAGAAATGTCACAGCCGAGGTTCTAAAGTTGAAGAATGCCAGCTGGGTTTTGCAGGAGGAGCAGAAGACATTGGGACTATGAGACTGAGTTTCCATCATGTCCTGTCTGTCTGAAGATCCTTCGTCAAATGTGGACAGAGAGAACTGGATCCCGTAATCAGCAACTGACTGACGAGGGATAATGCGGTGGTAGTATGTTCCTCAACTAATCCCGGTGTATTCCCAACTTGTGAAATACCCGGTGAAAGATGGAGGTCCGTCATCCGTCGGGAAGAGACAAACCGTCCCAATGGGAGGTTTGTTCTCCACCAAACAGCCTGCAGAACAGGACATGATGGCACGTCTTTGATCTGGGGCAGTTGTATCGGTATCCACGCCACTGATGACTACGGTCGGCAGGGCTACCTTCTTGATGCCCGGGTATGATAGGATGAATGAGGCAATAAAACAGAAGACCTGAGAGAAAGCAAAGCCAAGCAAATAGTGGCGTCAACTTACCGTGAGCCCTTGACAGTCGCTCTCGGAAAAGAGCAACGTCGTCAAATCAACGAAGCCAACGCTCTTTTGTGCGGAGATGGCGGATGACGCGCCATATCCTCTTGTAGTGAGACTGGAATCGTCTGCCTTGCCAGCATCACTCTGATCATGTGAGTGTTCGTGGTGATCAGGCTTGTGACAATGCCAGAACTCCATCATCTCGGCCCAGTTGTCGCTAGGAAGGTCTTTCCACACCACCGAGCCCGCATCGACAACAGTCGCACTGCAATGCCTGCATCCGACGCCAGACCCAGCCTCCAGATCCGTTGCCGACCACAGGGGTGTATTTTGCTGCGACGCTGAGGCCTGGTGCACAGCATCGGCACTGACAGGCAAGCGCCATGACAGGGTTGCGGCGCTTAGCTTTTGAACCGGAAGAGATGCGGCACCGAGAGCTGTCTTTGTCGGCAGTCTCAACAGACAGCTTTCACCGCTGTGGGAAAGCTTGACGCTGACTCCATCAGCCGCGACGGTGACTTGGGTTGAAGAATCGCTCCCACTCGGCAGCGACACTGCAAGCGAGATTTGCCGAATATTAGAGAGCAGCTCGGCATATGCTGATATCTGGGCCTCCATAGCTGCTGGGGGTCAAGAAAAAGAGAACGAGGCGGTGCGATGTTCCCATTCTCCACGTTGACGGCGGAGAAAGCGGCCCCTGAAAAGGTGAGCTGAAAGCGAGTGAAGTTGAAAGTCCAATGAAGGCGATGAGCTGCGAGCTGAGAAAGCTTGGGTGCTGCTTACATAAGTGGAGTAGCTTATCTGGACGCCACCCAGAATTTGCGTTGCAGCCTTGACGGGGGTACACGTTCGCTTGGCTCGCTCCCATCAAAATTTCCAGCACAATCCCATCCGACAACAACAAGAACGGCAATCCGCAACCCATCGCGACGCATCCCGCAGCTCTCGTACCGAAAATAGCGCGTCAATAACGACTACACGGATGACCTACCGACCTGTCATGATCCGAACGCAGCCCGGCCCCCAAGATGTCGGACGCGGATTTTGAGCAGATCAGGAAGCTCCAGGCCGAGCGCAACGCCGTCGCGGCTACGAAGAAAGGTTCTCGGACTTTCGATCCCGCCAGCCAGCGTGCTGACTCCCAGACCAAGGCCAAGCTCGGTGAAGCCTGGGATACCGATCTCTACGAGCGCGAGAATGGCGACAAGTTTGCCGGCTATCACACCACTCTGCCCACCAATGATGGCGACGATGAGGAGATGGAAGATGCCGACAGCGGGCGTCGCCTGGTCGGCCAGTACACGGCAACCCGCTCCCAGATAGACGAGTTCGCACGGGGCAATGGCGTTGAGGAGGAGGACATCCTTGCCGGCCGCGGCGAGAAGAGCAACCGCATCACGGACCGGGAGACCGACTACCAGAAGCGCCGCTTCGATCGCGTCCTGACTCCCACGCGTGCGGACCCTTTCGCCGCCGACCGTAAGCAGGGCGACGCCGAGGACGGGGAGAGCTACCGTGTGATTATGGAGAGGCGAGAGATCGAGAGGGAGGAGGACCGCGTACGGCGAGCCATCGAGGAAAAGGCGAAGGAGGGTCCCGTCGACGACCATATGCCCACCCTCACGGAAGCCGGCGAGAAGGGTAGTCAAGATGGCGATTCCGCCGAGGCAGCTTCCGCAGGTCGCAAGCGCAAGAAGAGGTGGGATGTTGCCTCGACCGACGAGGCGGCCGAGTCCGCAGCGGAGGCAAAGAAGAGGTCAAGGTGGGACCAAGCACCTGCAATTGCGCCTCTCGGGGGCGATGCCAAGAAGAAGTCATCGAGATGGGACCAAGCTCCCTCCGCCACACCTATCGGCAACATCGGTCTGGCTACACCCATGCACCCGTCGCAAGGGGCGGTGCTCCCTGCAGCCTTCGGTACGGACGCTGCCGGGCGATACATGCCCATCAGCGATGAGGAGCTCGACGCCATGCTCCCCGGTGCGGAAGAAGGATATAAGATTCTCGAATTCCCTCCTGAATATGCACCAGTGCGAGCACCAGCACACAAGATGATGCAGCCACAAACCCCGGCGACGGGTTTCATGATGCAAGATCCTGATTCCGTGCGACTGAGTGGCCAGGCGGTCCCTAAAGAAATACCAGGCGTTGGCGACCTTCAATTTTTCAAACCCGAAGACATGGCCTACTTTGGCAAATTGACTGACGGGTCTGATGAAGATAGCCTGAGTGTTGAGGAGCTGAAGGAGAGAAAGATCATGCGACTTCTGCTGAAGGTCAAGAATGGTACTCCTCCCATGAGGAAGACTGCGCTCAGACAACTTACAGATAACGCACGAAACTTCGGCGCCGGGCCACTCTTCAACCAGATTCTCCCCTTGCTCATGGAGAAGACACTGGAAGACCAGGAGCGTCACTTGCTAGTCAAGGTCATCGACCGTATTCTCTACAAGCTCGATGATATGGTTCGACCCTACGTTCACAAGATTCTAGTAGTCATCGAGCCTCTCCTCATCGACCAAGACTACTATGCGCGTGTTGAGGGTCGCGAAATTATCTCGAACCTCAGCAAGGCCGCAGGTCTCGCCACGATGATCAGCGTCATGAGGCCTGATATCGACCACGTGGATGAGTATGTCAGAAACACCACAGCCAGGGCCTTTGCCGTTGTTGCCTCTGCACTCGGCATTCCCGCCCTTCTCCCTTTCCTCCAGGCCGTCTGCCGTAGCAAGAAGTCATGGCAAGCCCGCCATACTGGTGTCAAAATCGTGCAGCAAATCCCTATTCTGATGGGTTGCGCAGTTCTGCCCCATCTCAAACGCCTAGTTGACTGTATTGGACCCAATCTCAACGATGAGCAGACAAAGGTGCGAACAGTGACCAGTCTTGCTATCGCGGCTCTGGCCGAAGCATCAAACCCATACGGTATCGAGAGCTTCGATGATATCCTTAACCCGTTGTGGACTGGCGCCCGCAAGCAACGAGGAAAGGGTCTAGCAGGGTTCTTGAAGGCGGTCGGCTATATCATCCCCCTCATGGATGAAGATTACGCCAACTACTACACCAGTCAGATCATGGAGATTCTCCTGCGCGAGTTCTCATCCCCCGACGAAGAGATGAAGAAGGTAGTTCTCAAGGTGATCTCGCAGTGTGCTGCTACGGATGGTGTGACGGCTGGCTATCTCAAGGAGCACGTCCTGGACGAGTTTTTCAAAAGCTTCTGGGTGCGTCGCATGGCCCTTGACAAGCGAAACTACCGCCAAGTAGTCGAGACCACGGTCGACATTGGCCAGAAGGTGGGAGTTAGCGAGATCCTAGAGCGGATTGTGGTCAACCTCAAGGACGAGAGCGAGGCGTACCGCAAGATGACAGTGGAGACAGTGGAGAAGATAGTAGCTTCCCTCGGTGCTGCCGATATTGGTGAGAGGCTCGAGGAGCGGCTCATCGACGGTATCTTGCATTCTTTCCAAGAGCAGAGCGTTGAGGATATCATCATGCTCAACGGCTTCGGCTCGGTGGTGAACGCCCTGGGTACACGCTGCAAGCCTTACCTCCCCCAGATCGTCAGCACAATTCTCTGGCGCCTGAACAACAAATCAGCGACCGTTAGGCAACAAGCGGCGGACCTCGTTTCCCGCATTGCCATGGTCATGAAGCAGTGCGGCGAGGACGCCCTCATGGGGAAACTCGGCATCGTCCTTTATGAGTATCTTGGTGAAGAATACCCAGAGGTTCTCGGCTCTATCCTCGGAGCGTTGCGCTCCATCGTTACCGTGGTGGGCATCAGCCAGATGCAGCCACCCATCAAGGATCTACTCCCCAGGCTCACCCCCATTCTTCGTAACCGTCACGAAAAGGTACAGGAGAACACGATCGATCTTGTAGGTCGTATCGCCGACCGCGGACCGGAGAGCGTGAATGCACGAGAATGGATGCGTATCTGCTTCGAGCTGCTCGACATGCTGAAGGCTCACAAAAAGGGCATCCGACGAGCGGCCAACAACACGTTCGGCTTCATCGCCAAGGCAATCGGCCCGCAGGATGTACTCGCCACGCTACTCAACAACCTGCGGGTCCAGGAGCGACAGTCGCGTGTTAATACAGCTGTCGCCATAGGCATCGTAGCTGAAACATGCGCGCCTTTCACGGTGCTGCCGGCGCTGATGAACGAATATCGGGTACCCGAGCTGAACGTGCAGAACGGTGTACTCAAATCGCTCTCCTTCCTGTTCGAGTACATTGGTGAGATGGCCAAGGACTATGTCTACGCTGTCACACCGCTGCTCGAGGACGCACTCATCGACCGGGATCAAGTGCACAGACAGACAGCAGCAAGCGTCGTCAAGCATATTGCGCTCGGTGTTGTGGGCTTAGGATGCGAGGACGCCATGGTTCATCTACTGAACCTGCTCTACCCAAATTTGTTTGAGACGAGCCCACACGTCATCGATCGCATTGTGGAAGCTATCGAGGCGATCCGAATGGCGGTCGGGCCAGGACTAGTGCTCAACTACGTGTGGGCGGGACTGTTCCATCCTGCACGCAAGGTGCGGACACCGTACTGGAGGCTATATAATGATGCGTACGTGCAGGGGGCGGACGCAATGGTGCCATACTATCCGAATCTCACAGAGGAAGGCATTGATAGGGGGGAGTTGGCGATTGTACTTTAACAGCAGGATGGATTAGGTACGTCGGAAGACGAATCGTGATGAAGAGTACGGTGCAATCAAGCTAAGATGGGTGAACGGGCGAGCGAGGGATCATTCGCGCAAATGGGAGCAGGGAGGGAAGGGGGTTCGGTCTGTATCTGCGCCGGTTGTTGTCCGTTTGGATGTGTATCGTATTCAGTTCCTTGTGCCACACCGGTAGTTAGTTACCCCTTTGTACTCGACGATGCATAATTACGGAGTTTGCGTTGTTGTTTTTTTTTGGATACTACGGAGCTGGTGCTGATGCGATACGGTTGACTAAGGCAAGTAAACAAACCCAGCTATGGACCGTCGTCTGCACAAGACCATTTGTGAAGCCGGAGACGCAATCTCATCGAGGTTGGTCGTTGTCACACTTTTACGATTCCATCTATGCACATGCTACGGTTCGTAATCACATCCTCTCAGATTGCGCCCCTTTGCGTTTCTCTCGCACAATCTAGGTCAGGCCAGCACTGGGCCGCAGCGGTGAAGCTTTAACCTTCCGACGCCTCGTGTACGCGGCAGTAGCAAGACGCTGCGTCACGACGAACAACTACCGACTGCTGTTTGCCGGAGGAGCAACATCACGCCGTGGGAGGTGTTGCGACCTGGCTAGCGCATCGGGTTCCCCGAGATACGTGGACGGACGCGGACCGAGTCGCACGATAGCTCCGGAGAGGAAACCGCCTTGCGCCGTGCGAGGTGTTCCAAGGGTGATGTTACACCTGCAGAATGACCTACAGGGGCGCTCTCACGCCGCCTCTTGGGCAGCTCCCGAGGAGGGTTAGGTAAGAGGCGGCCGAGCGAAGTCGGATGTGCCGTATTGATGAGCTTTGTTCTACCTTTGACGAGGACCGCGCGACGTCGCACTGCTTCAGGTTCTCTGTCTTGGTTGGCTAAACGGTTAGACGCTGTTTTTGGTGTTGTCCTTTCCGTCGGCCTTAACGCAGGGTATTCTACCGTTCCGTTTAGGCGCCTCAATGTCAAGACGACAAGCGTTGGAGTTGCAGTCCGTCAAAAACCAAGAAGATTTTTGTTCTCGGTGTTTGTTCTTTCTCCTGAGGCAGCGCACGCCTCAATCCATAACATGCAACACGCATCAATCAGCTCATGCATTCGCGATCCTACCTCAACCCCCCCTGAGAACCCTCGTGTTTAGCGGACCGAGCAGGCTCCTGCATACAACAAACAGAGGTCTGACGTTGTTTTAATGCACAAGTCTGCGCGTTGACGTTGGTTGTCAGGGAAGTTGAGTTAAATCCTGTTTTGTTAGGCATCCACACACAGAGCATCGTCCGAGGCACGCGAGAATGATGTGTGTGTGTTGCAGGCGACGGGCTCTTGTCGAATAGGAAGTGCAGCAATCGCGGTTGAGGCAAGGTCTGATAAAGAGGCGGACGTCAGAATGTAGAATAAACGGTGGCGGGCAGGCAGTGTAGGACGCAAAGATCGGGGTGGAAGGGGAGCGGGAGAAATCGCAATGCTTCCCGTTGCCTTTGGTGTAATTGATGACGCAAAAGCAATTGGAGGTCTGTGGCGGGGGGTGGGGAGGCAATTCGCGGCGTTGGTGTAGCATGGGTTGAGATCGTGAGGTGTGGTGTTGTTTTAGGGGTCCAATTGCCGTGGGGATGGGAAATTCAGGTGGGCGACATGGGATTTTGGAAAATTCGATCTTTCGCCTCAAGGTTTTTCTCCTTTTTTCCGTAGTTGCTGCTGCGTGGATCAGGCACCAGGGGACATGCGGGGCGAAGAAAAGCAATGTTTGAGAGGAACCTCAGCTATACAACTCATTACTGGCAGTTCTGCAGTATCTGATTCTGAGCTGGCCAGTCTCGTAAATGGCTGTGTTTGTTGGGCCACACATAATCACCAAGCCGTCTCACATTTTCGATAGGCATTCCACTCAACCTGAGGCGGCAACATGCACCTTCAGCTAGCTTCCGGGTTCCTCTCCTCCAGGCTTAACATTAGGGACTGGAAACGAACTAACTTCTAGTGTACACGATAGCGAATGTTGATGCCTGGCAGCAAGCGGTTGTTGTCGAACTCCTTATTCTCCGGACAGGAGAAAATACTGGTGGTTGACCGCTCAAGAAAAATGGGGGTGGGGTCGCTACAGCAGATGTACTCTACTTCTCGAGAAGACTTGCACAATGGCGGGAACAGGGGTATTCGAAATGTGGGTGTGAGACGAGCAAACTGCAGCCCCGCTCCAAGCCGCAGCGAATGACCTCTTACACCTCCCCTTAGTGCGTATGTATCTTCTCTCAAAGGGATTTCTCTAGGTAGATATCTCCTCGTTACTTAGAAATACTCAGACAAAGGGCTTTCTTATATGATTGCGCCAAAAAAAACAACCCCCGCATGATACTTGTCAATGGTGAAGGTTTCATCATCTGCTGGAGCTGTTTGTCGTTGCCAAGGGACATGTTTAGGAATTGGTCGGAAGCGGGGGCGCCACCGACGCCAAAAAAGCCACATGACATCATGGCGCAGGAATACTAATTCGACGGCTTGCGGTTGATTGCCCCTCGTGTCGTCGACAACCGGCGACTGTGGCAGCGTCCCTCCCTCTGATAAGCTTCACCTCGACCTCCTTTCCGTGAGCCTTTGGTTGATGCCTGATTCCGGGACTTGTTGTTGGGTGGAAGAGCAGTGGAGGTCGGCGAACAATAACCCGGCGAGGTGACAGACTGCTCCATACCTGCATTGCAGCTTGCGCAGTTGCATGCGCTAACTATCCACAACTAGGAAAATACATCTCATCCGGTCCCGAAATGAAGCGGCCTTGGTTCCAGGTCACAGTAGGTAGGCTCCTACCTAGTTCGTCCATAGCGCACTCGCAGCGATGGTTAGACGGGCCGGATGGGCACGCTGGGCAAGGGCGCCCAGCTGAGATGAAATCCCATCAGCTATCATCGCACGAATAGGGTGCTAGATGGCTGGCAGTTGTTTCCCCGCGGCAGCCCCTCTAAGCCCACAGGACCCTGAAGATCCTAAAATGCGCGACAGCGGGCGCCCATTGGAGGGCGCCTGCTCTCGCCTTGCGAAATAGCTATGCGCGGACGCCGAACGGCGACATTGGACCTAAGTGCAAGCCACCAAAAGAAGCGCCGACAAGCTACCTACCCTCCAAGTGCTTAACCAACAGTTTTTCCGCGTCTCTTGTCAGCAAAAACAATGCTGGGAGCTCCTTCCTTTGTCTCCATGCCTCACATCAATCCCCTGTCGACAAGTGTCGGGGCTAATTGAGCGCTGTCACGACCCCTGTCCCGCCGACGTCATTGGGTGGGGTGTGCTCCCCTAACCCCTCCGCTCCCCACAAAACACTACATCCATCCTTGGAGAGGGTGACGTTCCTTCGAACCTCCAGCCCTCACTCGCCCGCGTTCTGTACTCGCACGCCTCGCTTACAACTCACTCAAGTGTGTTTTTCGCAGACGGCAACCAACCATCGTGGCATTGGTGCCTATGCGTAAACCTAGCGCACCGTTCGACGTCGCTGGGCAGCAAGTCCTTCCTCGGCCCTCGGGAAATGCCCCTCACTTTCTACCCACATGAAGTGCGTCACGATTGTCGAATGGGATCCCATCCAGACCCAACCTCGCAAGCCTGAGGCCTTTTTTCGCCCTTGGCCACCCGGTGTGTCCCCCGCCGACGCGTTCAACGCGGATGGGTCCGCGGAAGTCCTGCATGTCAAGCGACAGCCTGGCGAGTCCTTTTACGTGCCAATATCGACTTCATCAAGCTCATATTGAACGGGCCTGCTAAGGAGGCCATAAACGGCCCCATGTCGGGGTTCGCAACAGGCGTCACGTGTTCTCTCTAGCCCTCCGTTCTAGGCGTCGCTCCCATTCGCCATTGAGTGCACACCCTCCGAGCCCTTCACCCTGGTCCAGGACCGGGCCAGAAACTGCAACGTCGCCGATCAAGCCCGGTCGCGGTTCCAGCAGCAGGATCCAAGCTTCAGGCGTAGTGGTACTGATCTCGCTCGTGTCATGGGCACTTGCCTTTGGGGGCAATGATCTGACGGCGCCCTACTCAGTCAGGTCGTGGGGCTAGCCCTGCTTTTGGTGCCGGGCACTCATCCCGAGCCGCTGATAAGCACACTTGAAACATGCCCATCACCAAACCCGTCAGGGTCCTGGCGAGTGATGTGAGCCAAGACTCCCCGATGCCCTTCTTCCTGTGGAGCGAGTCCCGTCCGAATGGTTGGTACGATACCAGCAAAGGAAATACGTCATCCTGGAGCCCCAAACATAACATAGCCCACCAGACCCGAAACTGCCGTCTGTCCATGCCATTAGTACCTTGCAGGGGCTTTGTATGATCCCCTTTCTTTGCGTTATGTGCCGGCTGGTGATTGTAGCTTGCTCCCATCCAAGTGGGGACGTAGCTTGGCAGCGAAGATCCCCTTCCCTTTTCGTCCCATATCCTACTTCGAGATCCCTACCTCATGGGTCGACTTCACACCACGCAACCGCCCCTCCGAACCCCCCATTCGAGGTGTGGAGCGGCACGAAGCAACGAACGAGCTGTCGAGAAACCCTGCTGCCTCCCTTCAGAACCATTCGCCGTCCCCCGTTCTACACCATCACCGTCGAAGTCGGATGTTCGTGGCGTTTTTCTGCTGTACCTGCTGCACGGGGCACACCAAGCAAGACCCTTGGGAACAGTGCGTTCAAGGTGGGCGACAGTAGTGTCTCTAAATACCTTGGCTATAGAGCCTTACCCTTGTTATTTGTAACAACAGTCCGCTACGAAGGAACCCATAGAGGCTCCTCGCCTCTCCGAGGCTGCTATCTTGTTGATCCCCCAATTTACTATCACATCGGTTACCACGTCAGGCGGACAGATATCAAATATCGTCCAGTAGCAAGTAAACAACTGTTCCCTTCGTTTAGTAGCTGCCTTATTTGCATTGCCGGCGATCAGTCCGCCCTATGGCATGGTCGTGACCGTTTCTTTCTCTCTATCTGGGTTGTGATCTACATAAACGGTGAGGTGAAAAGTAAGTAGGTGGATACTCGGGTACTTGAGATGCTGTTACATATTCAACCACAAGAAATTAAGGCACGGGTATTGCTGACGTTGTGGTGGGCAAGGGTTAGCAGGGTGGCAATTTGTTCTGAAACGGCGCCTATGTAAGCTTTGTGGCTGTGGAGGTAGTAGTGGTTATGGAGAGGTGGAACGTCTGGAGATCTTGCAGCGGCCAGCAGCAGTCAACGGGTCTCGCGCGGACGGCGGCCGAGGACAAGGGGAGGGGTGGTGGACGGGCTGCTGTGGGGTTACAGAGAAGGGCGGTGTGGTTAATTGAGAAAGGGAGCTTCACAGTTGATCAGTTGTCCTTTGGGATGTCAGAATGAAGCGAGCGGGACCAGACGCGTGGGAGGTGTTATATTGGAGTACAATCATGAAATTGCCAATTCATTAACAACTGATTATAGATCGTGACGATGTTGGACTAATAGTACATAATTACGTTTACACCATTTGCGTTATGAGCGATCCCTCGTAGCGTAACCCTTGCCATCCATTATCAACGGTGTGTAAGGTAGATAGATAGGAGGAAACATTCATGAGATATCTCCAAATGAAAACATGACCACCAACGTTTTGAGCCTCTTTAGTCGTTCGTCAAATACACAAGTGACAGCGCCCGTTTAGCGCACCACAACCAATCCAGGAGCCCCGATCCGTGTATGCTGTGTGCCCCGAACATCTCCTAGCAAATATGTCCTTCGTCCCCCGCCCCAAGTAGACCGTCCGCCAAAAGGGAAATTTTCGTATCCGGGAGAGGGAATAAGCGTACAAATATGCGAGTGCGCAAGCGACAGTACAGAAAAATAGACAGGTTTCCCGCTCGAGGGGAATATCGCAAACCCCGCGCCTCTTCCGTTTCCGTGCGTAGACAGGGAAATAGGCAACGAGATCCTATAAAGTGTGTATAATCCCAAAACGCCGGTTCATGAGGGTATAATCGTTCAAGGGAGGAGGTAACGCTCCCGCACCGTATTCCACGCCATGCTGGAGGGCCTACCCTCCTCTTCGCCTTTCTGGACCCACACATAACAACCCAGAGATAATAAAGAAAAAAGATTAAATGTAATAGTCCCAAAAGGCGACAACCAGAGACCAGGTAAAAATAATGTTGCTAGTACCGGTCGCAAGCCGACAGAAACAACGCCTGTTCTATAAGCCCCGGGGCCTAGTATATCCGATGGGCGCAAAGGGCGGCCGACATCAACTGAATCGTACCGAATACGGCCGAGTAGGAGCTGGTGCTGTGTCTTCTTTCAGTAGAGTGAACTCCACGTGAGGACAAGACACAAAACGCGAGTGCAGCCGTTTCCGCAGGGAGGAAGTAAGCGGGCTCTCAGGTTGGCGTAGCACCAGAGGTGGGGTGATGTTGTGTATATGTGCGCGTGTGGTGGGAGATATGGCTATTCGTTCCGTCGCCGGTGGTCGAAACGAAATGCAACGAATGATGAGAATTAAAAGGCCGTATTCTATTGAGGATGTCGTGCAAGTTGAAAGTTTGTAATCTGGTTCGAAATCGGGTGTGGTGAAATTGCGTTACTCCGACTGGACGTCCGACTGGTGGTCTTCCGACCCTGTCTCTGAAGCCGTCTCTGATTGACCCCGATGAACTTTCTTGTGCCGGCGGAGGTTTGAGACGACCGAGAAGTGACGGCCGCATCCTTCAACCTCACAAGAGAAGGCTAAATTTCGACGCAGTCAGCATACAATAGCCACTTCAGAAGACGTATGGATAGGCTTACGCTTCTCACCCGTGTGGCTGTACATATGGGTTTGGAGCGAACTTGGCCGAGTGAAGCGCTTGTCGCAGACCTTGCACTTATGCTTCTTCTGCGTGCTGGATGACACCTTCGAGCTAAACGAACCCATCATCGACTGTGGTGCTGGCGGCTGGTTTGGCATCAACCCTTGAGGCCTTGGCAACGTCCGTCCAGAGAGCGAGTCCATGTCCGACCCGGTTGTCGAGTAGTCGCTCACTGACCCGTCCACCGAACCACCGTAGTACCCGCTAAACCCAGCAGACGATATGCTCGAATTTGTGGAATGAGTGGCAGGAAACCCATAAGAATCCCCCGAGCCCCGTTGTCGGTTGCGCACATCGTAGATGTTGCGCGGTGTGTCTTGGCTCATGGAAAGCATCCCATGGCTTGCCTCCAGAGCGTCCTGAAAACTCCTCCTGTCGTCCGACTGCAGGGCTCTGCGATCATAGTCAGATAACGTGATACTAGGCAGCCGGTTGCCACCATCCTCGGCTGGTACACCGAGCTCCATGAAACTTGGGGCTACTGACTGCTGTGAGTATCTTCTCGAGCTGTCTTCTGGCGCTAGGGCGAACGCCCCCCTCATCTGTGCTGGCGCATAGCCCATCTGGTCATACGGCGTTGATGAGGCGGCATATGTTGGGTTTACCGGCGAAGCGGTCGTCGTATAGGCAGATGTGTCATAGGCAGCTGACGATGTCGGATGTTGCAGTCTGCTCAGGTTGAGGAGATCTTGGGACATAGGAAGCAAGTCCTGTTGCCTGTAGACATCTGCCATAGGAGGGCTGCCTGCTGTTGCAGTGGTTGCTGGCAGCGAGGCGTAGGACGCCATGGACGCGTTGCTGCTCGTCCTGCTGCTGTGGTGCGGGTGTTTTGGGAGGGCGCCGAGGTTGAGGTGTGGGAGAACGGCGCTGTCCTGGCTGCCGACGTAGAGGTTCTGGTTACCGCTCTGCGGCCCGGTCCCTGCGCTGGTCGAGGATGAAACCCACGGGTTCGTGAAGTGAGGGTGGCTGGAGTAGGAAGACATGTGGTCGAAATTCAAAGATCCAAAGCGGTGCTGGTTGGCATCCAGGGTCATCGTCATGATGAGATGCGGCGGTATGGTCGAATGGCGCCGCTTCCAAAGGGTCTAGGGTCGGAGCTGTCGCTGGTGATGGTGATGGTTTGTTGAGGCGGATGGGATGGAGGCCAGAGTAGTTTTGCTGATCAGATGCGGGATCCCTTTAGTTGGGTCGGACTTGAGAGAAGATCAGATCACGTCCAGAAGGAGGGATCAGCGTTCTTAAGTGTGTCCTTGAGGGTTTGACAAGATGGTATGCGGGAGCACCCTGCACCTGTGAAGATGGGGGGTGCAGTACGAAGTACAAGCACCGCGCGCTAGGCCAATCGGTTCGCCGACCTGACCAGTCGTCTGAACGTTATCGCTGGTGGCCAGCGGGACGGTGTGTGGATACGGAGGGCGATGGGCGAGACGGTAGGCGAGGGGGGGTATCTGGAGCGCGAAACCTATGACAACTCCCGGGCAAACTGATCGACACTGGAGGGTTCCGTTCAAACGGGGAGCCCCTAGCAGGGCGGAGTGGGCTGGTTGCCAGCGGACGCCAGGGTGGATATGTGGGTATGCCGTCCACAGAGGGGCCAGGGCTGGGGAGCCGGGCAAGGATAGGGGATGGGATGGGTGGATGCAGGCTGAGATGGCACAACTCCAACTCCCTTCAGAGTGAGGCCGAAGCAGCCAAGATCGGCAGCCGAGATGTGGTGAAGAGACCCGAACGGATTCGATGCAGACCGGGGGGCATCTGAGATGGGGATGCTACTTGGGCGCACGTACGGTCAGGTACGGCAGTAGACAGACGGGACAGCAGGACAGGGCAGGCCGGCCGGCTCTGACTAGAGTCCCAAGAGGGATGAGCTGGGCGGCGATCCGGAGAATCAACGGTCAAATTTTGCTGTATAATTGCGCGACGGTGTCAGAAAGAGGGCTGACTAGAGGCGCGGGCTGGTGGTCGAGCCTTGGTAGCTGCACGCGATGTTGCTTTTTTGTGACGGAGTGCACGCGGAACGGGGTGCAAGGCGGTTTCGAGCAGCAGCAACAAGTCTTGTGTTGACGGTGTGAAGGGCATTCAGCGACGAGGAGAAGGCAGGAAGGGTCGCCCCAGACTTTAACAGCAGTGATCCTCGATCGATCCACACGCAAGCCACCTATGAGGTCAATAGGCCTGCGCAGCCGGCAGATGGGCGTGACGGAGGGACCAGAAAGACCAAAGCTGATGCTGCGTGTGGTATGTACACAGTAAGCTGGCCGTCGCGGAGACCCGGTCAGCGCAGGGGTTCGGAGGCGAAAAAGGACGGATGCCGGAGAGGGGAGGGGGGAGCTTGTTGTGGGAGAGGGGAGGAAGAGGGGCGCTCTTGCCCTCTGGAATGGGGGCAAGCCAGTAACCAAAGCAGCCCAGCGCCTTTCCGCTCGAGACTGATTGCGGTAGGGCTGCTGCGAAGTGGCCGACGGGGCCAAGGGGGTGTTGACGGTTCTCGTCCTGTTGTGGACGTGTGCCCGCGGCCGGCAGAAAGCACGCAAGATGGAAGGAAAAGCAATGTGAGATTGTGTACGTATTCGTCCCCAGCATGTCGTTAGTGAAGGTACAATACGTAAAAAGCCGCCATACGCTGCACTAGTAGATAGGTATTCCGACACACGGCCGGGCAGGGCAGAGCATTCGTGGATCGAGCCGTGACCGAGGGCGCACCGTTCGTTCTGGGATTGGACGAGGAATACCTGGAGGCGCGGGTTGGGGTGGTACTTGCCTGGCGTCCCGGCTAACAGACGCCACTGATGAGGTGGTGGAGGGGGTTATGCAGGGTCCGTGAAGCCCATTTCTCCCAATTTGCACCTCTCTCAGTTCTCGGTCAAATTCGAGCAATGGCTGACTCAACCGCTCATGGGCAGCAAAAAGATCTTGGGGTCGGTGGCTCGCGGTCCAATGCACCTGGGCAGGGCAGCCAGCTGGCCGTAGACTGTTTCGCTGTGCGCAAATTTTGCTTCATGGGCGAGTCAAGTGGGCGGCAGCTAAAACGGCCTTAGCAATACCGGTTTGCGCGGCCAGCTTGGGAGCTTGGCGGTGGGCAGTTGGCAACCACCCAACGACTGAGCTTCGTGGTGGGCATCGAATTTGTCGGAATGGCATAATCGACCGCCACTGCAAAAGCCGAATCGCCTACTCTCCCATATTTTTCGTCTAGCCGTAAGGGGGAAGGGCTAATGCGGGCCCAGCGGAATTGAGGCCAGCCCAAAACCGGGATGAGAAGTACAGGTACCTAGACACACTGCAGGGCACCAACCAGACGAACTGCTCTGAAGAACCTGTAAAGCAGGCAGGATCAAACCCTCGCTGCAAACTCAGATCTGGGCAGTTTCTGCTACTCGGCCACGGGACTACCTGCAAGGTCTTCGACGAGTCTTACGAGAAAACTGCTGTTGCATGGCGGCTGCAATCGTGACCTCTGTGCGAATTTTCCCCAGTGGGCGTGGGGAATCGCACTGGGGCGGGGATATCAGACGGTGTGGGTCAACTGCCGCCGTTTGGAGGCAGGGGTTGCCAAAGCAAAAGAGTGGGGCGCCTCTTCTTAGCTTGCTGTGTGACGTCCTCTGCTCGGCCCTGTTGAAAAAAAAACAGGCAAGAGACCTTCGCACAAATCCCAATGCGGTACCGAACCACCACGCGAGTCTGCCAGAAGCAGAAACATCGGAGGGGCTGAGGGGGAAGATGATGTCGGGCGGCGAGCCATTACCACGTCAACAGCGAGCTGGCTCCACGGTTGCCGTTTCGGGGCTGCGTCGTGACGACAGACACAACGAAACGGGACGAAATGCCATGATCGATGATGGGACGAGAGGGGCATGTCTCACAGCTGGCGCCCACACGGCGGGGTGAATGCCTTCGAAAACAGGGCCCGCGTGCAAAGCCTCCCGCGGATGACGACTTTTGGTATCCTCGCTGACGACAGACGGTTAGCAAGAGAGGTTGAGCAGCCCCTTCTCCTGTCGTTGAGTCACAGAACTGACGTATACTCGCGCGAGACCCAGGCGCTTCCTGACTTCGCACAGACGAACGCGCCAATTAGACCTTGGCGAGAGCAAACAGAAGCGCGCGTTGTTGGCGAGCTCGGTCCCTTTGCACGCAGCCTAACTCGCAATCACCGTCACAGCCCACCAAGGCATGGACCAGGCACCAAGGCTGGCTTTTCCCCCAAGCAACCAGAGGGCCACCACAGCAGCTTGGCAGCGGACACCATCACCTCACAAGCTCACCACCAACTTTTCACGCCCCGCCCTTGCGCGCACAATCGTGCCTGTCGCTGCCAGTAGGACGGCTCCCGGCGACCTCGATCACCTGAAGCGGAGCGGCAGGGGCTGCCCAGTCAAGGCAGAAGGCCCGGGAATAAGACGCAAGTTGACCACAGGACAGCCACTGAGCGGGGGTTATGACAGCCAAGCCCCACATGTTTCCCCAGAAGCCCCTGTTACTCTTGGCCGGCAGCCAATGACAGCGCTGCAGAGGGTGGCCAGTCTGCTCTGGTCCCTGACGCCTCCATCGACATCCAACTCTTCCGGAGTCGAGTGGATGGGATTTTGCACCATCGGTTTTTCGTTTCGACGATCAGCAGTTGATCGAGAATCGGCAATCGATTTCCTCGAAGTTTCAGGTTCAGCCTTGGGAGCCTTTTGTTGTCGCCTCGTCGTGAGCCTCTTGCCACCAGAGTGCGAGGCGACCAACGATCAAAGACTATCAGTCCCCAGCCCATCTCCCTCGAAGATAGTCATGAGGCATCATTCCTTGAGGGCTGTCTCGCATGCGGCCTGCACGGTGCCCCGTTTTCCCACCGTTCCGCCTTTGTCATCTACTAAGCCGCCCAGTTCGACTAGGTGTCGCTTGCTTTCGAGCCACCTCGAGATTTGAATTGCACTTGGACAAAAGGAAAACCGCCATGGGCGAGAAACTTCTCCCCACCCCAAACCCGCATTACTGCGGCTCGCGGCCTGCGGGTGCAGCAGTAGCCTCTCGATTACGCTCAATCCCCACGGTATCCACGGCCCCCGTGGCCGTTGAACACTGAAGGCGTGATAGGAAGCACAACAACAGGCGTTCCATTGGTCCGCCCTCGTCCATCCTGGTACCCCCCGCTCCCGAGTTACTGCCGGCTTTGACGGTGTCGTCCCTTGAGACGTGCATCAACGAGAGACACACCTGCCGGACCTACCCCCAGCTCTGGTCCCATTGGATCGCATCTAACGCTAGTGCTTCCTTTCTAGCTGCATCAGCGCTACAAAAAGATGTCCACAGCTCTGCAGGAGCCCAAAAAATTCGAGTGAGATGGGCTCTTGCCGCATCAGTCCAATTTCTTTCTGACACTCGCGGAATTCGGATAGGATCGGTTGTGACCGGTATCTGGATAGCTCCCTCGGACCCGGGAACGTGACCCTGGTTCGGTAAATTTGATAACTCAAGGGCGTTTTTCATGCATTCATCATTTTTTGCCTGCAAGCCGACCGCCTCAACTTGTATTTCAGCTCAAGCCGAAACGGGACGCTCGAAACATATTAGACAGGGGTCCCTAGTTAGGTCGCCGATGTCGAGCATCCCACACCTGCTGTCAGCCTTTTCTCCGAGTATGCGCAAGCACCTTACTAACTACTATCGACAAGAACGAAGGCCTCTAATCTTGTCATTAAGCGGCCAAGCCAGAAGACGCGGGAATTAACCTGAGAGTTGGTAAATATCTGAACGCTCTATGTAGATACCTCTCGCAAATGCCTCAAACTGATATCCCAGATACGGATTACCAGGCTCTGGACGCAGTTGTTAATTGCCCTTGCAATAACAAAAGGGCTTGAGTGCCTGCACCCCTTTGGCCTTGGTTGGATGCCACTCACATGACTACGCCCGCGTATCGGGAAGGAGGGGCACGATGGTTGAAGCTGCTAGATCTCGGCCTCACATGACGGACAGGTACAATATTGCTGATCAGGAACCGCTATGCAACGGCTTTTGATCACCATACACAGGACCGAAAGCGGTTAGGCCTGGATCTGGATATGAGTACAATGCCCTCACGCGCCACCCATCCCATTCCATGGGTATCTCGATTCCCGAGATAACTGACTTTGAGGACCAGCACCAGACACGATGGTCACAGCTGGCAAGAGCCGACAGATTCCCACCAGCCACCTACTCGATGCTCGGGATTTCAGCGAGTCGTGATCAACAGAAGAAGACCCAAAAAGGGTCAACCGGTGTTAAGAGCCGCCTGAAAACCTTGTGCACGGCGCGCTAGAGCCAAGTTTGAGCCCTGTCTGATACGAGAAATTCATCAAATGGACACTGTGGGAACGAGATTGAAAGGAGCACTTGAGCGGAGGAATTCACAAGGTGCTGCTGACAAGAGCCGTTCGCGGTTGGGATCGACTGACAGGGGCGTGTTACAGATTCGACCAGGAACCCGCAATAGGATAAGTCAGTTAGACCTGGTAGGGGATCCCCAAGCTAAAGACGCCCACAATGCTACCTTGACGGTCAACCCTCTTCCCACCGCTTGCCGCGAGAACTGGGACCCACACAATCCCGCTCAGGGTGCCGAACGGCCCTAGCCTTCCGCCGCCCCAGCAGCCTCACGCTGAACACCACTTCAGCTCCCAGCCCACTCCCCGAACCCGCGTCCTCGTGGCTACGATCGCGTTTGTTTAAATTAGAGCGAGAAAGAGCCGTGGGACGCGGCTTCGCAGCTGCATCAAGCTTGATCACGACTCAGGAGATCTCCGCATTTCAAAGTCGGGCTTCTGTGAAGCGTTACTTCCTTCTTTGCTGGGGCCTTGGCTAGCACCTTGGCACGAAATACCTAGCTTGTCTGGCTGACTTGAAGCAGCACACATCTTGCAATCAACAATTAAGGCAACAAAGTCCTCAGCAAGAGAGGTCATCAAGAGTCTAGCTATCTATGAATGCAGTGGCCAAGCTGTCTGCCAGAGTCTGGGCGTTGGACACAAGCAACAGAACAACGGTGTCCCGGCAGTTGTCGGCACCAGGCACGGCTTCAAAAACGGCGTCGCAGCTTTTAGCACTATGGACGTGCATCAAAATCGCCGCATCCCCCGGACCGGTTTGAGAAGTGATTCGCCCTGCACCCTGGAGAAGGTGACCGTCGAGGGGAACCCGCAAAGCAGCAACAATAGACCTTGGGCCCCCTCAGTCTGTTCGTGGAGAGCGGAAGAGAATTCAGGTGATTGACGTTGCAGCCACACCGCCAAAGAGGTACTGAATATCTTTGATATCTGTTACCACACCATCCGTGCTTTTGTGGGTGGACTCGCTCCCTCGAAAGTTGTGTTTCGCGGGGGTCACAATGGGGTGTTGCCGAACGGTGCCGTCTCTGGGGAAGGGAAACGGGAAGTTGCGCTGGCTGCCGAATGTTGCTCAAATGCCTGTCACTCTTCTCTAATAAGCGCGACGGCGCGAAGGAACGCAGCTAGTACTGCGCAAAGACTCGGTTCTTGGCTCACCGAGAGAAACACGGAATGTGCCGCCCAACGGATTGCCCGAGTTCAACAGAGTGGGCGCTCTCCAACGAGAGCATCAGCCACACTAATGTTCTCTCCGGGAATTCGGCCCTTTGGAGTCGATGGTCACAGCGCAACCCAATGATGCCAGCTTGTTGACGTCTTTGCGGCGCTTCGGAAGCTTGCAGCAACCACCAATACGCCGTCGGCAGTGAGGACAAGGCGCCGTGATGGCTTAATGCACGACGAGCCAGGGCTTAGCCAACACAGGTCGACACCCCCCCGCTCTGTTCTCCGAATCCGAATCCTCATCAGCTTTGCAAGAGTTGCCGTAGGTACGGTCCGAATACATGGACCTTACAGGCTCACTCCGCCGTCGTCCATCGTCTCCATTCTTACCGGCCAAGGCTCGGGAGTGTAACGCCAGAGATGGTGTCACATCATGATCGACGCGCCTTGCATCTGCCAGATCTGTCGTGCATACTTTGTTTTCGCCCAGGATTGACCCATTCCTCGGCGGTATTCCGTATTTCTCCCTTGTCTTTTTTGGGGGGGGGCTTTTTGTTTTGTCTACGCTTGCTTTTCCTTTGCTGCTTCCTTTTCTCACCTGTTAAACGCTCTGCTCGCTGCATAACCAGCGGAGGACAGGAATCTGCCGTCAAGTACGAAGCAGAAATGGGCAATTATAGGACCCCGGCAGGCGCTAAAACGGGCATTTCTCTCCGATCACTGGGCGCCCCGAAATGCTCGTTGCGGTGCTGATCGTAGTTATAGAATTTGAGGCCCCGTAACACCCGAGCCCCGAACCCGGTGTAGTACGGATCCGTATAGTATGGCGCCATCCCAACTGAAGTCAACGCATTGTTTGCTATGGACTCCCAATGCCACTCTACATGCTAACTACAAGGCTTATTGTTATTGCTGTGCACGGTTTGCGTCTTTGTGGGGGTGGGGTTTGGTCGCCGATTAGACGACAACACTCCAACTCACATCGCTGCTCACCTGATCCAGGGACCAGTAACCGATTACCCCTGGCACGCGCTCCAACGTGCTCCCCGACCGCAGCGGCCTGCCCCAACAACTGGGACTCTACCGACCAGCCACCCTCGATACAGCCCGTTCATCAACAGCTTCGCCTCCACGCCGGTGTCATGTTGATAGGCAACCGGCGTCTTGGCATGTGGTGGCAAATTACCGAGAAGAGGTCATGATGGTGATGCTGCTGAGCATTATGTGCAGAACGATCTGATCTGTAGGGTATTGTGCCTCCCGCCAAGATTGTTTGGCCGACTGCTGACCCTTCTCCCTACAGGCGCCATCGACGGCTCATATGACCGAGCCTCGAGGTGTCACCGCAATACGATCGACGTGCCCTCTGCGCTCTAGAGGGGCTAGAGCGTTCGCGGCTCTGACTGTGCGGCAATTCTCTGTATTCTCCTCTCTCCAAGCCCTGAGGGAGGCACCGTTCCTACTGTGAGCACCGTCCACGTTGTATGGACCGGAGGGCTCGCCATCGGAGTTGACCCTTCGTGTCGGCCACGATCCGGACGAGTCTCGTTGCCTGCCGGGGTCCTGCGCAAGATATCAACCTGCATCCGTCCTAGCCTTCACACCAGAACCAAATTCTCTCAATCAGAATGTGAGGCTCTTGACTCTCGGCATGACAAGACAGGAAGGTCACCAAGTTCTTCGTGCTCACCAACCCTCGCTCGCTCTACGGGTACGTGAGAAGCGGAGAATGGCGGTGTGGCAGCAGTCCCGTGTAGCCCTCGCCCCTCCTGCCCGGATCTCTATGGCCTCAGGTGGGCGGGACGGGTCGAAGAGAAGGGGGATGATCCGATTGTAAGACATCTCTACACGTTCTGGGCCGGTCTGCTGCCGTACACCACAGTCAGAATTTGCCAATCTCCTCGTTCGAGGGGGGGTTGGGCTCACGACACACCCATTTGGGGCAACCTCTGCAACACCAAACACCTGTTAGGACGAAGTTTGACCCAGGAGGGTTGTCCCCGCACATTGCCGCCTGCATTCGTGCATAGAGCCCGAGGGGGGAATCTTTGCCCTCATTGTGAGATTCCCATCGTGGTGTTTGCTGCCCTTCGCGCTTCTAAGGGCGACTGACAAAGACAATGCGCTACACGCTCCCTTCAACGGAAACTAAGCGACCAAGCCCAACAACACGCAGGAGGTGCGTCGCTTGCGTGTTTCCAGCCATCTTCACTGATCCCGAGTAGTGAGCACCACTCCCCACCGCCCCCGAACGTTTCCCCCTGACTCATGGGCGAATAGCGGCCGAATTTGCCAGGCGAGCCCACCAGTTGGCGTACAGTCCTTTTAACTCCCTACCGTATGCACCAGGGCACTCGGCTGGGGAGCCATCCACCGACATCTGAACTGTTGCGAGGTCTCAGTGGGTGGACTCCGGCCCAGGGTTGTCGAGCCCCGCTACCTACCCTATCCCATCGCTGACCTTCCTCTCTCCATCTCTTCCCAGTAGCCGGCCCTTCCTTACCTGTCTTTCTCTTTCTGTGCTCCGTGTTTGGTCCCCCAATACCCTACCCCTCGTCTCCCCATAGCCGCAATACCTTTTGCCACCGCTGAATCTGCACCCTGTCGTCCCCCGACGTCCGGATCCGATCTCGCACAGTCCCTCCCCTCCCCTTCCCATACTTGGGAAAGTAACGGCGAAGAGACGGCCGAAGAGGTGTGGGCGAGATCCCTGGCAGCACCGTTTCTCCCCCGCATGAAGCATGTCCCATGCAACAGCCAGCCAACCATCCTCTGCCGCGATACAGGCGCCAGGATGCGATGCGAGGTTGGGAGGCCAGTGTTTCGTGCTGTCGCTGTATGCGGCCGCGAGCGGCAGTAGTGTCGTATCCAGTCAGTCATCACAGACACCACACCTCCACCTGTACAGTATGCAGCATTGAAAGCGAGTAGACGTAAGCGGAAGGGGCCCAGCAGAAGAGGAATGAGACCTACGGAGAGTCCCGGCCTTGATGAGTGGGGGAGAGGGAGGAGAGAGGGAGCCGGCTCCACTAGCCACCGCTGCAGAGAGGATGTTGAATGCGCCTTCGGTCCGGTAGGTATGCGGTTACTCTCCCTCACGCACGCACAGCGCAGCACACCGTTTCATTCCCCTACCCTGTTTTTTTTGTCCGCCCTTCCTCTCTCACGCCAAATTCTTCCCTGGCTGTGTCGGTGAGGGTCTTGCCCGGGTATAATCTGGGCATGTTGTATCTACCGTGTTTGAGCAGGGACGGTGAGAAAGCTTTGGCCAGGCGGCAACTCCGAGAAAAAGGGGTACGTAGACACAACTGTGGGCAAATAGAGATGAGGTTGGATCAAGCGTCTGAGCTCAATGTTACGCTGGATCTGGGGGTCTTTCTGGGTACCTAGGTAGGTTGCAGCGGTAGTTGCTTGTAGAAGGAGAGGGCTTGCTGGTCTGTGTTCGTTCCAGGCGGCTGGTCCCCGGAGCTGGTCCATGGGCTTGGAATGGAGGACACAGAGCAAGAGGGAGGGCGAGGCTCGTACAGTACTGTGGAGTTGCCTCTGTGGACGGAGACCGGAGCTTGAACACGTAAGGACAGCTGTGGCAGTCTTGGCTGGCGAGTCTTAACGCCGGTGTCCGGCCATGCTCGATACGGCATGTAGGCCCCTTCGAGGCTGTCGAACAGCCATGATAGATTAGCCCACGCCCTTTGTGGTTGACAGAAACGCTAGTAGGCGGCCAACAAGTTGGAAGCAAGTTGCTGGATCTAGGTAGATGCGTGCGTAGGTTAGGCAGTCAAGTTGAACGCTCTTGAGGACTGCAGGCAGCAACAATAATAACCACGAACAACCTTAGGTTTGATTGAAGAGAACGTGAGTAAGCGTATCGCTAGGTTACGGCAGCGGCGCATGAGGCTATCATGTACAATACCCGGCTTGCTTGTTGACGGTGTAGAAGACGTCCGTCTATTTTGGAGCTAGGGGACAAGCAACCGCCGCAATGCTACCATACGACGGATCTTGTGTATCGGAGTCGACACCCAACACACTCCCACAAGCAAAGCACCACCCATACACAAGTGACCAACGCAAGGCACTGTTTGCGTACCGGCCTGATGCCGTTATCCTGGCTGCAGTGTCACGTCGCGGTGATCATCATTGCTGTCAAATATCATTCATCAATCCCACCATGGGGCCAGAAACCGCATATGCAAAAACTCTATGCAAAGCACGAAGCCAGAACTCTGGGAAGCCAAGCCCGACTCCAACCTAGACATATCACGATGCTTCTGGTGACCCGGAACAAATACACAGACAAGGATCTTGAATACCCAAAGCCCCCATCAAGCCAGATACCGCCAAGCACCCCAACCTATTTTTCACCTGCCAGTTGTCAAGGCTCCCCCGAGACCAGCATGGCAAAGTTTCACATCGACGTCCTCGGAGTAATGATCTCCTCGAAGCCAACCATGTTTACGGACAACGGACCGCTTCACCGGAGGACAGGGCAGCAGAGACAACGACCGCGTGAGCTGCAGAGGATTCAAGGAACTTGGATATTTTCCCTGTTTCTCCGTGAAGGTGTTGCGACCCACGTGTGTGACATCAACACTTGTTTCGAGCTAGGTGAACAGGTTTCTTTCGGACAAGGGACTCTGCGTGAACTTGTATCCACTTCATCTGCAGACATGCCGGCATTGACCATGTTTACGTCTCTGGGCGAGTACCAGCTTCGATGCTCTGTTAGACTATCATGTTGAGACAGTTATGTCCAATACACCAAAGTGGTTGATGAACAGGGAGGATGAGGTTAGCAGTGTTGGGCAGATCGAGAGACATCACAAGCACAGCAGCGGAACACGATGCTAATATCTAAAGTGTTCAATTATCTCACTCCCTAACTATTACACAGAAAATGATCTTCTGTCAGCCCTCCAATCCCCAACGCTGGCCAACAGCCGTCTGTAGTATCCTCCAGAGTCAGCAACCATTGAATAAGGGAAGCGGTGACTAGTTGTCGCTGTGTTTTGTTTCTGTGTTGACCCCTGACAAAGGGTAAACATGATGTGGTGTGGCGAGAAAGGAGGGCAAGGTTGCCCAAATGTGCGGAGTGACCAAAGTCCGGTGTCGTGTAAATGAACAAGGTGTGTAAAGTTAGACATTATCGAATAAAAGGTGGTCATAAAATCGTAAGAAAAATGGCGAATCAGTGTATCGTCGCAGAATGAAGAAAAATCGGGGATGTTGTGAACCACCCCCCGTCATCGTACACACCCCCAGCCATGTGATGTTAACCTCGTTGTCCTCCTTTCGTGGTCTGTGAGGTCGCGAATACGTCGCCCCCTTTTCGTCCTGAATGTCAGCTCTCCTGAGCTCGTCGTTTCCCTCTCAAAATGCTGATCTGAATGTCCCAAACGCCTTAACCAGTGGTATATCCCTTTTCGTGAACCGTACCAAATAAACAAACGCCAGCCGAGCATGATGCATGATGCACACCGTCCGCCTTGTCCGCCCAGGCCTTATACATGAGGCGCCCCCGGTCGACCCTTCCCTAAGCTCTCCAGCAGCTCGTGTGGTGGTATCCGCTGGATGCCGCTACCTCGGTCGTACATGTGCGTGGGCGCAGGGATATAACCTTCGCGCTTCTTGCGGAGCCTGTCGAGGAAGAAACCAGCAAGAACGATGAGGAGCGTCAGGGCAAGGGCGATACCAAGCCCGATCAGCACGACGAACACAAGCGGAAGTTTACCTTCGCTCGAGGTAAAGAAGTTGTTCCGCTCGGTGAAGACACGTGCGATCGAGCCAGCGATATTTCCAGCATTTGTAGTGAGAGCATATGGGGTGAAGTCTGTGCCGTTAAAGAGAACGGCCGAGGCGGTTCCGTAGCCGGGAAGCGCGATCGAGCCCGTGAGCAGCAGAGCTTCGTTGGAGCCAACGGTAGGTGTTGAGTCATGAGACGAGGTGAGGGAGAAGACCTGGAGACCGCGGATGTCTGTCCCAGCTTCCAGGGTCTGGCCAGCTGCTACCCAATTCGAGTTGCTAGATCTCATCAGGAAGACCGAGCCATTTGGTCTGGTTCCGGAAATCCAAAGTTCGCTACCATCGCTCGTGCCGACAGTGAGAACCTTTACTGGGCCTGGAATCTGGCTCGATCCTGGATAACTATCCCAAGTCCGTGCATTGGCATCGTATTTGGCTAAAAAGGTAGAAGCGGTGTTGTTAATGGTGAGGTTACCTCCAGCTACAAGGGTCGTCTCAGTTGTCCAGACCAGGGAGTTGACGGTGCCTTCAAGCCCCTGGCCAGCCTGACTCCATTGCGACGTTGCGGTGTTGAATATACAGACGCCGGGGCAGCCAAGTGAGCCTGCCAACCTGAAGGATCCACCGACAAAGACCTCGCTGGTTCCTGACCGTACCGTGATGGACGAGACCGCCGCACCACCACCAGAGAGCCTTGGGGGCTGGGCACTGAACGATTTGCTGGCGAGGTTGTAAGTAACTAACGCGTTCACGGGGGCTCCATTGACGGTTCCGGTTACGTTGCCTCCGGCGAAGAGGATATCTCCCTGAATGGCCAAAGCTGTAAACGTCGAATTTGAATCGATCTGGGGGCCGAACCCAGAGAGCTCATCGTTCTTTGAGCCGTCCAAGAACACGAGGTTGTTGATTGTCGATCCATTGGCAGATGTTGCACTAAAATGCCCGCCCAATATGGTAATATTCCTGCCCTTGTCAACGTCGTACGCGCCCGTGATGACGCCGCTGAGTGTGCCCTGAGGTACAGCGTCGACGCGCTTGGCCAACGGATTAGAGCTAGAGGCGTTTTCGGAGGCCTGAATTTTGACCGGGAGACGGCCCAAGCTATTACCTAGGGTTGCGACACCGTTTGCGTTGAGGGTTGACGAGGAAAGCGATCCCGCATAAAGAGTCTCGTCCCCAAGGATCGATGTTGACAGGATACCGTTGATCGATTCGACTGGCAGATCCAGATTCCGCAGCCAGTTTCCCTGCGAAGGCACCCAGATGCCGAAGCCATTTGCTGAAACCGCCGGATTGTTGCCGAAGGCATTCAGTTGGCTGAACTCTCCATTGACGCTGACGACGACCTCCTGGGATGAGCCGGTAACGTTCATTGTCATGCCGACAACACGGAGAACCTTGCCGTTAACGCCGGCTCCAAGAGGGCTCCAGGTGTTTCGGACAGTGTCGTACACAGCAACATTGTTCAACCCTCGGACCGAGTTGTCGAGTGTGCCAGAAAAGCTTCCGCCAACGAACAGGTTGGTTCCATTGGAGAACAGCGAGTCAACCTCCCCGTTAAGGCCTCCATCAAGAGATTTGGTTATTGCATCGTTACCGTTCATCGCAACGATGTTCCGGACCGCCTGGGAGGTGAAATTTCCAGCGACAAACGTGACATCGCCAGAAGTGGCTAGAGCGTTGACCGCCGATCCAGCAGCGAAGCTCGCCCCGAGCCGATTGAAAGCCGATTTCGAGAAGTCACTAGCGTTCACGACAACCGACCCTGGCGTGTACTCGTATAGTCCGTTCAGCCCACCCGTGCTATTAATCAGGGTGAAGCCCACGCGCTGAGCAACGAACGTCATGTTGGTGAGGGATTGGCCCGGGAGAGGGGTCATCGTGATTCGGGGCCGGAAGCTGCTTGAGCTCGCATCTATGTTCCCGAAGTAAATTTGATCGTACTTGTCGAAGTTGTTGGTTTGGTAGAGTTCTCGGTCAATGGGTTGGCTTTTTGTGGGATCCGTCGTCATCTGCCCAGTGACCAAGACCTGTCCGCGGGAGGTACAAGTGTTGTCTTGCACGCAGCCGGGAGTATACAAGTTCACCGAGTAGTGGCCCGATTCCTTGATGTCGGGTGTGAAGATAATCGAAGCCGAGTTTGCGGTTATGGAGCCTGAAAGCTGAGCGGTAACATATTCCGAAGAGCTTTGCCGCGAGGGCGTAACAACCCAAGGGCCGGTTCTAGTGGCAGTCGAGGGGAACTGAATGCCAGCACAAGTCGGCTCGTTAAAATCGTTAATGGCGTAGGAGAAGATGTCATCTCCAAACAGCTCGATACCGCTGAGGCCTCCACCGCTGCCATAAAAGGCAGAGATATCGACCCTGAAGGCGTTCATACCGATGACATTGACGAAGTGGAAATCCTGAAAGTTAACAGACGGATCGTTGCTAAGAGGGCACTCGCTCGTACAGGACGCGTTACGGCCGGTTGCCGGGTCGATGTACGTCATGTTCATGATGCCGTTGATCGGCAGCGCTGTGAATCGCCATGTTTTCGTTCCCCTACCACCTTGATTCGTGTTGTATAGGCGAAGCTTGGTGGGCTGGAATCCAAAGTCGAAGGTCGCTTGCCAGAAACCAGGTGTGTTATCTCGCAGCAACCAGGTACTCCCCGCTTCGTCTGTACCGGTCTTGCAGATGATGTTCTTTGGGTCGCTGAATCCCTGAGTAGTACTCGAAGAGCCAGATGTGATGCTCGCCGTCGAGAGGTTGATGATCTGGCCATCTGGCGTGCTTGGGGCACTCGCATTCCCCAAACCCGTAAAGCTGCCTCCGAAGATGATGTGACCGTTCGACGCCTTTGTGATAGACGTGACAGGTCCATTAAACCCAGCAAATGGCAGATTCGTCCAGCCTTCCGTCCCCACCCACGCAATCGCATTCGTGGAGTTAGCACCCACAAAGCTTCCGCCCACGTAGACTGTGTTTGTGTCCTTATCACACAGCACTGCGTTGACTTGACCGAGCAAGCCCGACAGGGGCGTAACGGCGGAGGTGTTGGGGTTGAACATGGCAATTGCCGTTGACTCCATGCCCTCAAGGCTTGTGAAGTTTCCACCTATCACCACGCCGGCCACCGTGCCATTGCTCATCGTGAACTTGCACATTGTCTGGATGCTCGCATCTGTGCTGACAACCGAGGCAAATGCGCCGTTGGGCATGCGTGCCAGCAACGCCTCGCTCCCATTTGTGCTAAACGGTCGCTCATGTTGTTCCTCGAACTGGTAGAGCGAAATGCCGGCGAAGTCGCCGGCCAAAGCTATCCTCCCAAGCTGCGAAAGATCAAGATTCGCGGAGGGCGCTGGTGTAAACGTGATCGCGGCGGCTGGCGGCACCGCGAGGGTTGAAAGTGAGAGTAGTAAGGAGATCGAAGAGAGAGGTGGCGTGCGCGCATCCTGGCGCCGCCGGAAAGGTAATCGCATCGCGCGTCAATCAATGGGTCGCTTGATTTGATCCGCTTGTAGACAAGAGTGCAATCAAGCAATCGGTCTGCTCGTGGTTGCCTGGTCGGGGTCGGATCGGCTAAGAATGGCGGTCCATGTCAGAATGAAAAAGGCTCGTGAGATTGCGGTAACGAGGTGCGCGTCGAGGTAAAATGAGGTGGTCGTACGAGGGCGCGGCCGATCGAGTCGCCGGGAGGGAAAAGATCGCTACCGGGTAGAACGAGTGTGATGGTCGGATTGACGAAGTAGAAAAGCTATCGCAGCAGCGAATTGACGAAAGGACCCGGCCGACGGTGGAGTTTGGAGAATGTGTTGATGTTGTGGCTTGTCGAGAGTTTGGGCTCCGCAGAGGTCTCTGCTCTTGGGGAAACCTGTTTTCGCGCCCCGCCCGCAAGATTAAGGTACTGGCTGCACGACTTGGGAAGGAATGTGAATGGTGGGTTGCACCAAATTTGGTGCACGGGCCCGTTGCCGTCTGGTCTCCCTCCACTGGTCAGCACGCACTGTTCGCTAGGCCAGAACAGGGCTAGTAGGGGTTCGAGAACGATGTCTGGGGCGATCGGAAATCAGGAAGGTGGTCTCACACCCTGTTGCTTGTCAAACACACACCTTGGAATACCGACGTCAGAAACTCTGGCGCCGCGTGTATCGACCGTGGTGGATGCCTGCTTCTCCAAGGCCTTCCGAGAAATAAAGTCGAGGTTGCAATGCGAGCTGCTGAATATCGAGCGTGATGCCGTCACTCGACACCTAACAGAGTCAAAACCGGGTCGGAGCGGCTTGATATTGCGTGCGTGGGCGGTCGAGGTTAAGGGTCGTGGCGTGGGCTTCCCCGCCGGAGTCAAGGACGGAAGTGGCTGTTTAGAGGCGTTGGTAATCCTGGTGTCGTTTGTCTGCGACGCCTCCGAAGGATCTCAGCAATGCCTCTCCCGGAAACCCCCAAAAAGCGAATCCTGTGTGGATTCCTGGGGTGTTGGCGAATTTTAACTGATCCAAGACGAGGGCCACACGTGGGCTCGACAACGAGCGGCGATCGGTTGGTCCAAGTGGTTTAGCAAGGCGCGCTGATGCAGCCGTCCGTCATACAATTCCGTACCCGCCACCACGTAACCTGACTTCCCGCCAAATGTATGTGTGCGCTCAGTCCGCCGGGTTTCCGTAGCACCGAACGGGCGGTTGGGCGGTATCAATGCTGGGGGAAAAAGAGTGTGGTGGTGTCTTGCGCGAAAGGCGACGCCAAGCGGGCGATTCAACGGTCGTCGACTGCCGCTATCAATCAGTCAGTTCCTGGTGTACAGTGACTCTTGTCAGAGAGTTGTCTTGATGGTAGGGCCGTTGGTGATCAGGGGTCGCCATCCTTACTCTTTCGATTGGAGCACAACGAGTGACAGGGAAACACACAAAGCAAGTGTGTCAGATTCGCAGGGCCGTGGGGATTGGCTTCTAAAAAAAGGAAGACTTTCAAAAGAGCGAAAAGAAGCGATGAAAAGGATAAGGAGTGTCGTGGGACGTGGTCCCTCTGCTGCCAAAGTGCTCCAACTGCCTTCTGCGAGGGAGAAGAAGACGGTTTTCTCTCTCGGGAGGAGGAAAAAACGGCCTGACTGACTCCTGCTCTCCAACCTGCTGCATTCTGCTAGATTCAGGGGTCACCACGCGATGATCGGGGGTTTACCAATGACACCGCCTGATACCATTGGCTGCAGCAGGGGTTGATACAGGTCCCCTCCTGAGCCCTCCCAACCTCGTTTCCCCGCTGGGGGATCCCGCCTCTCACAAGCCTCCATCGCACAAGTTCTGAGTGGACTGTTCCTGGGCGGCTCTTGAACGCGTCCAAATCGAGGTTCGCGATGGCCTTGAGGCCTTCTCATTTGCCCTTGGCCATGAATGACGTGCATCACTCTCGAAACCCCTGGCCTATTTCATATGCCAATCTCTCAAGAATCTAGTGAACTACTTACTTTACCCCAAACAACCCAACATTCTTATACCGTGCCTCCAGCGCAGGTGTGTTGAGAAATGCGACAAACCTTACAGCTCGCTGCAGTCACAGTCAAACTTCAGACGAGACTCGCTGTCATCCGAAGGTATTGCAGCTGTCTGTGTACTTCTACATACGAAAGGAAGAAAATCTTCACACTGGTTCTTTACAGCTGCAGCCGGTGGTGAGCTGAAAGACGACACGTATTCCAGGCAGCTGAAGGCCTCTTCGGTCAGTCAGGTGGTACCGAACTCATGACTCCTGAGTCCCGAAGGCCACCACTTGTCGCACCGCACCACACCATTGCACGCACGCACCAAGGAATTCCGAACCGAATGACTCCATGATGATGATCGAGGCATGAAATCATGCCTTTCCACCAGTCCCCCGAATTCCCGGGTGAGCGAGTGCGGAGGACGCTACTGATGGGCAGTGATGTTTCGGCTCCCATGCTCATCATCGCGATCATAGCGAGGGATAGGTGATAACAAGGGCGACGCACCACGATAGTACTGTCTTTTTCTCACGGTCCTGGGGTATCCGGTGCCGATCACGCGCAGAGGGTTGTCCTGATACCTGGTAGCCCGGTATCGCGCAGCCCAAGTCATGCGAAACATTGTTTTTGGCTGGTTGGCCGTGTCCGCTGTTTGTTTCGCCCTTCGTGGGTGGCGTCGAGCGCCCTCAACCAGGCGCCCATTTTCATTGGGCGTGTGCTATAAACAGCGTAAAACGAAGCAATCCGGAGATCATCGAGACCTGGGTTGCTTAGATAACCCGCGATTCCCGATATACTGCAGGGTTCTGTCGGGTCCGATCCGCTGGATGCCCAGGTGAGGATGTACGGGACCAAACTGCACGGCATCAGGAACCGAAACTCGCCAAACAAACGAAACATGGATCACAGCGATAATATGATAGGATACAACTCTGGTTGTGAGAAAAGCTAGAAGCTCAACGGGAGCTTGTTTGGGGAAAATGCCGGGCTGGTTCGACGGCTTGGTTCCCTCTTGACAACCACCGGACGCCGCCCGGGACAGCTCAAAGCTCCTCAACACGCTCCTCACGGTTGACTGGTTATAGCGTGAAATCCAATGCTGTTGCTTCGTCTATATCTCACGCGGAGCTGTCATTCTTGCGCTCTCGGGGTATCATCATTAGCTCATGCAACCATCCCTCACTTTTTTTGGCCAACAACTTTACCAACAATTTTACCACCACCCTCCGATAGTTTTATCCTCTCCTTATATGCCCTAGGAGTCTCGAGTGCTTCTTTCTTGCCAAACCCGAGGAAGCCGGTTCCCCCAACAGCCCACATCCCCTTCTTTTTCCTCTTCGCGACCGCTTCCGCCGCCTTGTATGCTTTCTCTATCTCTGGGCCACCGAATTCGGCGCCTGTCTTGCTCTCGTAAACTGTGGCCAGGCCCCGCTTAATCAACTCTTTTCCAATATCCTTTTTGAGAAAAAATGGTGCTTTGCGGACAAAGGCGGTAGCAACGATCCGCTCATATTGGTCCCGCTTGTAAATGTATGCTCGCACACGTCGGCCTAGGATGTAGTTCTGCAAGAAGTCCATCGCTTCGGCCGAGAACGGCTGGGCAGGACGCCCGAAGTGCGCGGCTTCAGGGGCGTCTACACCAGCAAGGCGGATAGAAATCTGCGGGCAGCATTAGCATGTTTATCTTGGGCGGTGGCAGCAAGAGACTGGTAGGTGAGCTTACCGTTCGGCCCTTCAGCTCCTTCCTATCCTTGGGTACACTTCGTAGCCAGCCCCATCCAGCCAGTCGCCCACCGGGCGTGTGGAACAGATGGAAGCCATCGCCATCTCCGACGCTTGTGACCTTTCCAAGTAGGCTGCGTTTGCGAAACTGGCCTGGTGTGATGTGTGCCGCCCCGGCTAAGCGGCGCAAGTAGGAGCGATAGAAGGCCCAGAAGCCAAATGCGAACCCAAAGGCTAGCGCCGGAAATATGAACCCCCGCGGTTTCTTGTATTGTTCCCAATCTTCAGCATTTAGTGAGTCGTTCCAGGAGATATCCTTCTTTTTCTTCGTCGGGGCCGTGGAGAAGGCAGGTTCCAGCGGCTCTGTTGCTGGTAGCGGGGGTGACAACGTCGATGCTTTGTTTGGCCTCTTTGAGTCCGAGGTTCGGTCGCCGTTTCCGCTCCACGGTGGCAGAGACGACCACAGTCCCCATCCCATCTTGTTTGCTGCGTAGGGTTCCCGGATTGAACCCAAAGGAGCGCAATTGACGGCTTGCAGTCGGGCTTGTATTCAGGTGGAGTTTGTTGACAACAGGCGAGGCTTGTGATCGGGTCTTGTGGGTGTGGTTGGCACGGGCCACCACTACCCCACGACACCTCCGATTTGCTGGCTCCCGGTGAGCCTCACTCCTACTACTTCACCAATTCCTTTCCTTCGTTTTGTCCACAATGATATTTCGCGAACCGTGGCAACCAGAGGTTCCTCCATCTTCTGATGGTTGTCCCCTGCAGCCTTGTTCGGTACGAAAGTTGCAACAAACACAAATCACATGGTCCATTCTGAAGCCAACGCCTCTTCCAAGTTGCTCGAATCATAGGGTCAACCCTCGATTTCGCGGTACATCCACCGATGAAGCGGTCGTCCTTCTGTAACTTGGGTACCTATCTCACATTAGCAAGTGCAAAAACAATTTGTTCAGTCAATAATTCAATTTCTTCTGTGTGCTCAGCACACTACCACCCTTCATCACCTCAACGGCCAAGAACCATGTTCTTCATTCCATCGGGTAGCTTGATTAGAATTGGCAGGTAAAGGGTATGATGCTTGGAGTCAACTCTTACCTCCTTGACCCCATTCTCATCCGTGCCGTTTTCGGTGGCCTCGCTCTCCGTTGCTTCAATGTTCTCAGGAGTTGGAGCGAGAGCGGCATCAGTCCCGGCATCGGGGACTGAGGGCTTGGGCTCCTGTGCAGAGTCAACATTGATTTTGTTCATAAGCTCAAGCGCCTTCTTCACCATCGCATCCTCGTCATCACTCTCCAAATCCGAGGAGTAAAATACGGGCTCGAACTCGGGCTCAAGCTCAAGCTCAGGCTGGGGCTCGGGCGCCGGCTTAGGCTTAGGCTTATCCACCCTGCCGTCGAGGTTCTCCCGAAGCTTTTTGATGGCCTCCTTAACTGCGCCAAGCTTGGTGTCAATCTTTGTCTTATCCTTGGCGCAGTCCCGGCACTCGATCTCGACTCTGATGGTAGCCATCCCGTGCGACAACATCTTCGAGCATCCTTCGTCAGTCTCGCCGTTGTCAAACTTCTGTTCCACCTCGCAGCGCTTGAAGATGTCTCCAAAATTGGAGTGGCGGCAGAGGTAGACAATACGCCAGTGGATACACATGGTGGATGTAGTTAACTAATCCTGGGCACGGCCGAGGGAGTTACAAATTCAGGACGCGGAGTAGAAGCTTGGGGCTCAGTGAAGACGCCGAATGGTGAATAGATCAGTAAGAAGGATGCTGGTTGTCACAATGCAATACTATGAGTTTACGGTGTTATATATTCTATGTGTAGTTCTTCACGGCCTCTTCAACAGTCTCTTGAACCAAATGATTGTTCCATCACAAGCTCCCCAATTTCAGGTCAGGACAAAGACCCTCTACCATACTTCTTTGGTTGTCAACCGCAACAAAGACTGTGATACTAAGACATTTACCACACATGGTGATTGTCTACGCTTTTTCCACTGGTTGACAACTCTCTCAACCCTCCAAAAGCCGCGGAATACCTCCATGAGTGGACCGGAAGACACAACGGACCTTCTTTCACAAGTCCTCCAGTCGGTACATCACCGCACTCTGCAGAACCTCCTCAAAATCTCTCGCCCAAACCAGTTTCGGACACGAGGGACACTCCCCCACATGCGGGACTTCAAAGCCAATGCGCTTCAGCGTCTGCAACAAGCTACTCTCATCCCCTTCAGCCATCACAATCCCCATGTCAGCATCCAGCAAGCACGCCAGATCCGTCGTAGAATCCCCCACGTAAACCCAGCTCTCACTCCCCCCTTTCGCCTTATTTTCCTCAACCAACACCCTCGCTGCCTCCAACTTATCCTCTGCCGTCAACATCATCCTCTCCCTTCCAAACCCTATCCTCGCCGGCCCCTCGATCCTCCCCTCCGTCCCCCCAATCTGATTCACCAACTCCCCTCCCTCCACCTCCCACCCCATAGCCCCGGTAACCCAGCCCAAGCTCCAATTCACGCTCACCACTCCCGTCTTCCATCCCCTCTCTTCCAACTCCCCCATAAACCCCATAAACCCCCTCCGCACCTTCACCTCCCCACTCTCCACCGCCTTCCTCCCCATCTCTACGAACTTCTCATCCTCCAGCCCCCTGAACAGATCCGCGCCCTCAACCCTCTTGACAGAAGCTCGCTCGAGCCCCTTCAAACTCTCCAGAAACGCCAGCTCCGCCGCGGCATCTGTCCTGTTTTCTCGCTTCGGAGCGTACGACGCAACATGTTTTTCATAGTCGGCAAGCCAGGCGTTCGCAATTCCATCCCATGTTTGGTTTGCGGTGGTGGGATCCAAGAAGGGGGAGTGAGCGATGGCGGAGTGGATGAGGGCGGAGATGGAGTCTGTTTGGGTGATTGTGCCGTCGAAGTCGAGGAGGATGAGAGACATTGTTTGTGAGGGATTTGACAGGCTTTCAGGTGGTTGTGACGAAGGCAGAAGTTCCAGTGGGGCGCACAATGCTACTGAGCTAATTGCCCAGAGGAAGAACAGCCAGGATACAAAGGATGTGCTTTGCATCTTGGGCTGGGGCCCAATAGAGCCGTCTAGCCACCGCCGTGACTGTGTTTGTGAGTTCGGGATTTTTGTTTGTAGATTGGTTTTCTAAGAAAGGTGCAGCTCAGGGACATAGGGTGTCTTGGGTGTTGATGGGCAAGTTGGATCGGCAGTGATGTGGTTGGGGGGTACTTGAAACCTAGGTAGGTAGTTAAAGAACCTAACCCCACATTGCCTAAGACACAGTTTCCGCTCATCCGCGCTGAAAGGTCTGTCTGATATAACCGAACGTCTACATATGGCCGTTGGCAAGATACTTTGGAGTATCCTTATCTTCTTTCATTACGAAGGGTATCATATATGTGGTCTCGCCAGACCCCGTCCCCAAATGGAAATTCCACTTCAATGCCTGACTGATTGACCAAACCAAACGCCAGTTGTCCCAGTAACAAGTAATACGCCCCCCATCGGTTTAGAACAGGACGTCTTCCATCTTAACGTCGTCGTCTTCGTCATCCGACACCAGCTCCGCAGCTGACTTTGGCGCAGCGGTATCGTTTGCTGGTTGGGGCAGATTTTTAGTTGCCATCATGCCTTCATACTCAGGTCTCAGAGACCAGTGGTTGGCAAATGGCCCAGACCTGTGGAGCACAGCAACCTTTTCGAGACCCTCTCGAATAAATGCCTCGGGCTGGGGAATCTTGGTCCGCAGCGTCTTGATGGCCCAGTACTTGTATTCCGAGAAACGCTGCGCAATTGCGTCCAGAAGCTCGTTCTCCGGCCAGCGGGCTGTCTTGTTGTCCATCTTCTTTGCCTTGGTGATCTTGGGCTCTCCGGTTTTCTGCGCCACGTCAGTCAGCAGGAGTGTAGTTAGAAACAAGGGTAGAAGACGGACCATGAAATTCTCCCACTCTCTGCTCTGGGCATTGTTGCCAGATGAGGGCAGCTTGTTGTCGATTGTGATGACCTTCGTTGGAGCCTGTTTCGCCAACGCTCGGGTTGCCAAGACGAAATCTGTATCCGCATTCTGCACAGGAGTACATACTAACTCATGCTTGATTGTCCCGGCGATGGTAGTTTTTTCTGGAAACAAAGTTAGCATCAGCACGGGGGCGAAGCTGGCAACTCTGCTTACTGGGAATGGCCCTGCGTGTATACGGCGCCGCCCTACGGGCCGTTCTATCGGCTGCCGGTTGTTGAGGTTCCGTCTGCCGTTGCTGTTGCCGTAAAAGATGCGCCGGTATGCCCTGGGCTAGCGCAGCTGCTCGTTCTTTGTTTTTTGCGGCGTAACTCGGCAAGTCCTGCTCACTGAACACGAAGGTGTTGTGGACGTCGGGATTCGCGATCTCCATGTTATACTCTTTTGGAAGGTCTTTGTGCTCCGTGATGTTCTCGAGACGCATTTGTAGTTTCTACAGGCTCCCACGGTCAGCAACCGTCAACAAGCAGACCGCGCGGCGCAACCCAGCTTACCATCTGGCCGTCGGGTGCCTTCCACTGGCGAATCGTTCCAATCTGAATCTCGTCGTCCTCGCCAAGTTCTGCCCATCTTTCCCACAGGTAGTTTGGCAGACGCGCCAGATACATCCGGCCGTAAGAATCGCCGTCTGTCGCTTTGTTGAAGAATTCGAGGTCCGTCGACTCGTCGAGCTCATCCTCCACCCCAGGCGAGCCAGCCTCGGGGTCGGCCTTGATTCGCACGGGGTCCGCCATTTCGAAGTATTGTGTGTTGCGCAACTGTACCTTTCGGTTAAATGAATGCTCAATTGCGCAGGTTGATGGTGAGGTCAGGAAGATTGATGGAAGCAGGCACCACCAGCATTCGCGGGATGGAATAAAGAAGCCAATCGCCAAGCGTGGTCTGCGCAGTGGCTTGTGGACCCTGTCTTGGCAGGCGTGCAGCCTGAAAGGTGGGGCCCTCCTCATTGAAGGTTCAAAGCACATGGACTACAAGCAGATGAAGGTTGAACTTTGCCCGAGCCTTCGCACAACATTGAGGCACTTTCACCGGAGAAATAATTACTTGTGGCTACGATTCATACCGAATCACAGAATTTTCTATATATTATCATTCTGCCTGTGTTCTTCTACCAGTACAGTTCTCAGGTCTTTTGCGCCTGCATTTTGATGACGCACTGTCGCAGTTGCCACCCCGCCACGGTTCGCCTGCAGCGGCCGCCTGAGAAACAGCGATTGGTAGATTTAGCGCGCAGTTCCCGCAGATTCTTGCTGGATTTGAAAGAACTCGATTCAACCTTCTTCGACTTTCTCCCACCAAAAGCCGACGTTCGCCAGTTCAGCTCACTTGTCGAAACTAAACAAGGGCTACAGCCCTCCTGGTATTGATTGATATAACTTTTTCTTCAGCGTCACTTCCTCTACCGTTGGACAGCTCGACAGAGGGCCGCCAAAATGTCGGCGGAAGACCAGGAGATGATGGCTCGCATCAGCGATCTGGCGGGCCGAATCAATCGTCACAAGAACCAGCAATCAGGATTAGTATCGGCGAATGCGTCACATCCTCCGGCCCATCACAGTACGTCGGCCGGGTTGCCTTATGTTAGTCGCCCTCGAGTTGATGGTTCTCAAGACACAGGTTATTCGAGCGGCTGGCGCCGAGGAGGAGGATACCCATACCGCGGCCACCACAACGCGCGAATGCCTGTTCACCGCCACAGAACCCTCATTTTGAATGGGAAATCTCAAGGCAAACCCACCGATACCGACTCGGGCGGGAACTCAGACGCGTCGACCTCCTCCTGGGTCACCAAAACAGATCGGCATCTGCAGCTAATTAACTCGTCCGTGTACGAGAAGGAATCGCAAAACCGTATGCGCGCTATCGAGCAGACACGCCGCCAAAAGCGCGTGATGAAAGATGAGCGAGAGCGCGCCAAATTGGTCAGCCACCTGAATCGCATGGCCAACAACGGAGTGATGGCACCACCTGGACAGCAATCCCAGGCCTCGACCGATAAATACGAAATCGCTATCCAGGGCATCCGCTTTGTTGTCGCTAAGAACGGCAGCAAACTAGTGAAGGTTCCCGGTGCGTCAAGATCACATCCAGCCAATCTTGTTAGTTCTCACACAAGCACAGGCACCAGTAACTCGGCAGAAACCACGCCGAAGATGGCGGTTGTTGGAGGCGTCCGCTTCTATAGAAGCAAAAACGGAAATCTCTACCGCCACGGGATTGTGAAGGCGCAGCGGTACGTTGCCCGTGGCCGTCAGGTTGAACCACTAACCTCAACATCCGGCAGGCAATCCGGCGTCGTCAAGAAGGTTGACATGCCTTGCAAAATATTCTCCATGACCGGTAACTCTATTTTCCACGACCGAGGCCCGAGACCATGTCACTATGACTGGGGTTCGGTAAGTCCGGGATTCCCCACTAACAGATGTTTAGGTTCCTGCCTACATGGCCCGCGGTGCCGGTATATACACGACCCGGAGAAGGTTGCTGTCTGCAAAGATTTCCTCCAACAAGGCGAATGCATCAACGGCGATGCTTGCGACCTTTCCCATGAACTGATCCCCGAACGAACTCCAGCTTGCTTGCACTTTGCCAAGGACAGCTGCAACAAACCTAACTGCAGGTATGCTCACGTGAAAGTGTCTCCAGGTGCGGCAGTATGCCGATCCTTCGGGATTTACGGCTACTGTGATAAGGGTGCCGACTGCCCTGACCGGCATGCTTTCGAATGCCCAGACTTCAGCAATACTGGGGTTTGTAAATCCAAGGGGTGTAAGCTCCCACACAGGGAAAGGGCAAGCGCTCTTCGCAAGGCCAATAGTGCCAGAGATGCAGCTGCGGCAGACGACGAGATGGAGGATCTTTCTAGCGATGAGGATGGATCCGTCGACAGCGACGACGTTGACTCGGATGAAGTCGATGAGTTCCTCGGTCAAGATGATGCTGGTGATGTTGAGTTCGTGGAGAGGGACTACATCGAACTATGATGTTGAGCCCCCGCCATACCCCTACTCTTCCTTCACTCGTTGGCTTCATCTGGTTACAGAGTTTCTTGTCTTTGGGAACACGATACCCTTTGGTCTTTGCTTTTTGCATTGGCTATGGCGTTTAGGGACGAGGAAAAAAAAGAGAGATCCCACCACAGGAAAGACTGTGGTAACAGGAATAATAGAAGGATTGGGAAGCGATGACTGTGATGACTACTGTCGTCGTGTTGGATGGCAGGTGATGCAGCCTTTACCCAAATAGTCCATAGAAGGATTAACGAACAAGTATTTACTCTGCAAGACAAAATCCCTGAGTTCCATCGCGCGCGGGACTGCCAGTGGTCCTGTGCCGACATTTGGATGCTGTACCCCGAAGTGGTACGGCAAGCAGAGTTCGCAGCAAACACTCGGATGAAGGGCTGCAAGGTCCCTGCTTTAGCGGATCCCACAGAAGCACTGCGATGCAACAAACGTGAAGTCAATGCGAAGGATAAAGAATGTGGGATCCAACCCTGATGATTCTCGCCCTTAGCTTCGGGGTTTATTTTCCTGCCGACGTTTGTCTGCCCTCGACAAAGACTAACTCCCCTTCCTCCTCCGGACAGCTCCACATCGGCGGCAACGCATTCATGGGTTATTGAATGCAGGACGTGCCATTCATACAGCGGTGAGCTCCACTGATATTATTGAGGTATCATTATGAAACTGTACAGGAATTACGATATGCATTCATGTTGCGTTGGTGCACGCCACGGGCCCGACGGAGGCGGAACAGTGCCGCTGGCATGGCAAATAGCGGAACCATTCAACTGATTTGCGCGCTGAACGGGAAACGGGCGGCTTGTCTCCATGGTATTAGGTGTTTCGGACGGGACTCGGAGCAGAGGAGGAGAGGGGTCATTATGCCGGGTATTATTAGTCGTGTTGGAGACTAGACTCGAAAATCCATGGGTTGACTGGGCGGGCGGTTCATGCTGCGGTGTTGAGATGAGGGGCGATCTGAGGGGGTGTTTAATAGATCGCAGGCCCCTTTCTTCTCTTATGGGCTGCGGCGGTTTTGCTATCAGTACATGTATTTTTACGCAACTCCCACTAGACATAACAGCAGCTATTGGCAATCACGACGGATAGGTGAAATTCATGAAGAATGACGGACACGAATGAGACCAATGGGGTGCCCCATGAGGGGTTCACCCTCAAGCCTGAGCCCGTGGAGAATCTGAGGTCGGTGAGGGTAGTTGTTGTCGGCGCCGGATATTCGGGAATCGCGGCGGCGATCAGGATACCAGAGAAGTTGAGAAATGTCGACTTGACGGTATATGAGAAGAACGACGGCGTCGGTGGAGTGTGGTGGCTCAACAAGTATCCCGGCATTGCGTGTGATATCCCGTGTAAGTGAGTCCTGGGTACTTTTTGAGGGTCGAGCAACCGACTGACCGGCTGCCAGCGCATTCGTATCAATATTCGTTTGCTCCCAACCCAAACTGGTCCAATCTATATGCGCCTGGGAGCGAGATCCAGAAATATCTCGAGGATGTGGCCGAGAAATTCGGAGCGACGAGGTTCATCAAGACGCGCCACGAGGTAAAGCACTGCGCTTGGGACGAGGAACAGAAGCTATGGTACGTTCTATTGTTTAATATCACACCATTATTTTTTCCCTTCAGGGGCTGACTTCTGGACAGGAAGATCAAAGTACAGAATCTTACCACCGGAGAGACAATCGACGACACCGCCAACATCCTTGTGACAGCCCGAGGACAACTCAACGAGGTATCCTGGCCAGACATCCCTGGCCTCGAGACCTTCCAAGGGGAAAAGATGCACTCCGGCGCTTGGGACACAACCTATGACTTCCGCAACAAGAAGATAGCCATCATTGGCAACGGCTCCAGCGCCATCCAGATTATCCCTAGCCTGCAGAAAGTCGAAGGCACCTCGCTAACCTGTTTCATGCGCTCGCCGACATGGATATCATCAGCCTTTGGCGATCAAGGCATGGTGCAACTCGGCCTGGACCCCAAGAACACTGAGTGTAAGCCCTTTTCCCTCCCATTTCTCCAACCCCCTTTCCCCAAACTACCTAACCAACAACCCAGTCACTCCGGAACAACAACAAGCTTTCGCGGCCGACCCAGCCGCCTTCCTTACATTCCGCAAGGTCTTCGAAGACGGGGGAAACCTCATCCACGATTCCACACTCAGGGGCACGGCCATGCAATCCTTCGTCCAATCCCTCTTCCACACCTCCATGTCCGCGACCCTCTCCGCACGTCCCGACCTCGCCGCCTCCATCATCCCCTCCTTCCCCCCCGGGTGTCGCCGCCTCACTCCCGGCCCCGGGTTCCTCGAATCCCTCATGGAGCCCAACGTCACCGTGATCCACGCCCCCATCACATCCATCTCCGGCTCGTCCATCACCATATCCCCTTCTCCGTCCCCTTCTCCGTCCTCCTCCCAACCCCCCGCCCCTACCACCCTCACCAACTTTGACGTCCTCATCTGCGCAACCGGCTTCTCCACCTCCTCCCCGCCTCCCTTCCCCATTCTCGGCCGGTCCTCCCTCCCCCTCACAACACGCTGGTCCGCCCTCCCCTCCTCCTACCTCTCTCTCGCCGTCGACTCCTTCCCCAACTACCGTAAGTCAAACTATCTACCCTATCTTAACACCCCTTCCGTCTTCCATAGCCGCCCCGTATGTCCCAGGGGTGAGCCAACCTTTCAAGGAGGAATAACTAACACTCATTCACCATCAGTAATGATGTTCGGTCCCAACTCCGCCATCGGCTTCGGAAGCCTCACCAAAATCCTCGAAGCCGAAGCTGATTATATCGTTAAGGTGATCCGCAAGCTGCAAAAGGAAGATTACGCTACTATCGAGCCCAAGAAGGAGCGGGTGGCAGACTTTGGGGAGTACGTAAAGGCTTATTTTGCGGGGACGGTGTATACTGAGGAGTGTAAAAGTTGGTATAAGCGGGGGGGTGATATTGTTGGGCTGTGGCCGGGGTCGACGCTGCGTAGGTGCAAATCGGAGTGGTTTTCTCTCCTTTCAGTCCATTTTCTGTTGTCTCGGGAGTCAAGAGAGAGTTTCTGCTCCCGAGACACAAAGAAATTTCCCAAAATGGAGAATATAAGCTGATATTTGCCACAGATGCGCTGGAGGCTCTGCGGTCGCCGAGGTGGGAAGATTGGGTGTATGAGAGCCGGGAAGGGGATGGGGAAGGGGGGAATGCGTTGCGGTGGTTAGGGAATGGATGGAGTACGACGCAGACGAGCGGTGATGCGTCGTGGTATATCAACCCGGATGAAATTGAGGTGCCGTATGGGAAGAAACCGGAGGAGAACCCCAGGTTCAAGGCGAGGCCGTGGTCGTATTGAGGTGGAATTCGTGTATTAATTTCCATTATATCAGTAGCGTATATCGACGGTTTCTCAGGCCACTAGAATGGCCTTTCCTAAGGGATGACACTCTCCGTCCTTCCTAGACTTCGATCCGAGACTGACTCTTTCCCAAGAGTGATCGATCGTGCTATGTCTGCCCAGTCTAATCATGCATTCATTCAACATAACGTAGAACATGCCATCTTGAAAACCCATACCTCTCCCAGTAACGCCGTCCTCCTCTACCAGAGGCCCCCGAGCCTTTCGAGTTTCTGCAACTCCGGCGTAAGTATTATATATATTCAAGCACTCGCCGTCGCCCGCCCGCTCGCTTCGTTCAACGGATCATGACTGCACTTCCGTCTCCTGCAATGTGCTTGGCGCCATTGGCCTGTCAGCAGCGGGTGAAGGAATCGTCCCGAGCTCATCGCCCTGCCCACTCTGGCTTCTCTTTCGACCGGTGAGGAAGCGCGACATAGACTGCGTGTGGACGATAGGGGCCCCTTCCGCAGCCGCGTCAGATCCGAACTTGGAGAAGAAACCCCGCTTTTTGGCCGGTTGTTGTGTCTGCTGCTGTGGATTGCACTCATCGTTCAGTCCGACATCTTCAAAGCTTTCCTCTGGAGTTGGCGGCTCTTGTCCAAACTGTCCAAAACGTCGTTCACCCAGCGCTGATCGTGGCATGCGAGGAAAGCGGGACGAGTCTAGACTCCCACGCGGCGCCGAATCCACAACCATGATGGGACTCTTGGCAGAGATATCCTGAGACACGTGGTCAGCTACTGTGGTCCCTGGCGGCGGTGGCGTTATCGAAACGGCTGAAGTCGGCTGGTTGCGCAGGACTTGCCGTGCCAAGAACGGCCTACCGGAGGCACCGACATGCTGAGACTCCCTCCCAATGAACTTACAAATGATCTTCGGTAAGAATCAAACGACTCTCGCGAGATTGAAAAGTGCTCGATTTCGCCGGAGCTGCTCTTTGTGTCACTTGAGGTCCGGGAGAGATATCGTTTGGGCCATGTCGCTTCCTTTTCGACAGGGGACGGCTGTGGGTTGGACTTAGGTTAGACCACGAAGGGTACCTTCGAAGCGCATTGCGATTGTGTCACATACCGGCAGGTAGACCCCGCTGTCATTGACCACTGTAGCACCGAAATGTGTGAGCCAGCGTGTTCCCATGATCTGCTGCCAATGCCGAGGCGGTTTGGTGCCAGATTTGGCGGGGTAGCGAGGGGAGGGGATCGGACGAGACGACGGGTTCGTGTAAGGTATCGCACTGTGACTTTGGGGGACACTGCTCAATACGTACCACTCATCTTGTACTCGCCCGTATCCTGGCTTCTCCTGCTTCGAATGCTGAGCGCCGACGACGCCTTGGAACCGACTGTGTCTACCCTCTCAAAACCGGGATGCGCCGAGTCGACTTCTCCGGCCGCGGTACCTGGGCGCGAGTTCTCATCTGGGGAGAGCGTAGCGCCAGTCCGGCGCGCAAAGGGGTTGCGAATTGGCATCTTGTGTGGTTGTAGGAATAGGCGGAAAGCTCCGGCACAGAATTCGATGTTCGATAGGTCAGCTACGGGTTTGGAGCAGTATGCGAAAGATATTATGGCGAAACAATCGAGCAGGTGGGCTCCCAGAGATGGGCAACCAGCCTAGTGTTATATTATGGCTGGAACGAACCGGGGCGGGAAACGGGGGTAGGCCAAAGGGAAGGGTTCGCCCGAGTCGGTTGCTCGCCGCAGGAAAATGCAGGAGATCACGAACGGTCGGACCAGCGGTCCTCGCTCGAATTGTCGATTGTGCTTCCAGGCAGGCCTGGCCATTCGGAATGGCTCAGGTGCTCAGGTCAACGAAGCCACAGCGCGGGAAGGTGGCACCGAGAGTTCTCCGGTTGGCCATTCGAATTTTTCCAGCGAGCTCTTTGGCTCCCCCAGGCTTTCTTCCAGGGCTGTGCTGGCTTGCAGGGAGCCCCTTGCGTCCTGCTTGGCTGGACATCCATTATTTCTAGAATTTCTTGTGGAAGCCGAGGAAGCGTGCCGCAAGAACCGACCTCGACGCCGCTGGATGGGGATCTCACCTGCGCTTCTCGGGGGCACGGAAAGTCGACCCTGTGATCGACCGGAAGCCATTTCGTTTAGTCTCACTGATCGCACCCTGCGTGCTACCTACTACAGCTTCCGGTTCCCAGAAATCGCCCATACATGACGTTGGGCAACCCAAAGCAAACCAGCGGATCCACTCTGTACCTCTTCCACAGCTGCGTATTCGGGAGGTAAGGGTTCCCCTCACTACAAGTGGAATCTTTCAATGGCTAACCCACTCTTCCCGTGCGCCTAATCTGAAAGGAGATGCAGCTCATGCAGGAAGCCGATTGCTTACAGAGATCCTGGTTTTGCGAATTGGCGCAGGCCGCGCCACGATAGTGATGTAACTATTCCCGCTACCGCCTTGGTCTGAGATTGGCTGCCGCCCCGTTCACTTGGGCTGTCGAAGCTGTTCATAGGTCGTGGAGACAGGAAGTGGGCTGGTTGGGTTGGGTTTGGCATGCGATACGCACCTCTCTTGATCTAGTATCCCGCGCATGTCCAGAGATCGGGCCCTCGGTTCGATCGGGCTCTTGGCTCTACTGAGGTATCGAACCAGACGTTGTACCACACACCTATGGTTGACCGACAAGAATCTGAGCCTCTGCGCAGTCGGCCGGCTAAATCCCGAAATCTCAAGTTGCAGGCAGCCAAAGCCTAGATAAGCGACTTGTGTGTGCTACTATGACATTGCAGGAGTCGACGTCAGAGATCACCTAGGACCCAAAGGGTAGATTGCCCATTGACAATCGTAGGAATCCAACTTCTTGTTGGTATCCGTATTACCGGGTATCTGTCTGGTCTAGTCCGAATCGCTCTGTTCATCAGGAGAAAATCCCTGGAACTCCTCCTCCGAGTCATCAAGGACCCCTACGCCCGATGCGTCGCCGTTTTCGTCGTCGGAAGGCTCCTCGTCTTGGTCTTGGATCTCAAAGCTGCCGCTTATATCCCACCGATCGCCCTTGGCGCTGTTGCTAACGTACTTGACAAACCGAAGCGTTCCGCTGTCACGCAGCACCAGGGTCATTTTGTTCCATGCCGCTGCCTGGAAGAAGAGAATGTTGTCCTCGTCGGCACTGCTCTTGTATATGGCGGCATCCTCATTGCTGTCATCATCACCGGCCATGTATACCTCGTGGCCGCCGACTTCGGCAACTTCTTTTTCCTCTTTTTCAACAACTTTGTCGACCGCCTTGCCTTTACCCTTGGGCTTCGCGCTGCTGCCATTTGCCTTGGCTTTACCCTTGCCTTTGCCGTTTGCGCCGTTTTCGATGCTTGACGTATCGGACGAATCATCCGATGCATCGTCGTCATCGGCATCATCACCCCAGCCTTCGGTGGCAGTGATGCCGATATTGAGTTCCAGACGCGGCTTTCCCTCGTGTCCAGTAGCGAGTGTATAGTCCTGGCCCCGGCGGAAACGTCGTGCAAGGAGATCGTGGCTTTCTACAAGCGAACGGGTGGCCATTTGCAGCCAAATGCGGAACTGCTTGGAGGGCAGGAAAACCTCCAGCAGCTCTTTCAAAGGAGAGTCCTCTGCTTCAGCCTCCCCAGGTTGGAGGTACATATACCTGTGCTTGTGGGGTGGTCGGGCTACCTTCCAAGCACCCTTCTCGATCTCCTCGCTCTTCTCAGGCAGCGCCTTGGATGCCTGTGCCTCGACATACGCACGAACCTTCGCAGAGAACTTGGGATGTAGAATGTCTGGCAAAGTAATGCTGAACTCCTCTTCAAAGTGCTCGGCGACTCGCTCTATCGTGTCCGGTGTTAGGTAAGTTGGAGCGAGATACTTGAGCAGAAATTCCAGATCGGCCTCGTCCTCGAAGGCGAATTCGTCGCTCTCATCAGTCTTACTCCTCAACACTGGGATGGGCTTCGCCTGCGGGCGGTCGTGCTGATCCGGGTTGCCCTGCAGCTGCATCAAGCCGCTCTTACGAGCAGCCTTCTCCTCCGCGCCCCGAACCCAACCGTCCTCTCCGACCTGCGGGATATGGAACCAGCCACTGATAGCCATGCGGATGCGGCCACCATTCTTCTCCAGCTCCTTCTTGGATGCGGCGTGGTACACCTCTTCAACGTCATGGAAGGACTCCCCCGGCTGCACAGCAAAGAACGACAGCTGGTTCCAGGCCGGAGGGATTACCTTCGCGGCGTCCGGCAAGGGAGTCTTGGCTACCTGGCCGTCCTTGCCCACACGGTCTTCGACAGGAAACAGGCGCAAAGCACCGCCCCACTCGGGCTTCCAAGGGGTGTCGGGGTCGGTGAGGTACAAGATGTAGCTCACCTTTCGGGACCCGATGACGTCGTCGTGGCAGAGAAGATAGCATCCCGGAGTATATACGTTGATGGCCATATCTGTCTTGCGGCCGCTAAGTGGCCCACAGCCGGTGATATGGGAGACATAGTCGCGGAAGGTCTGCGAGTAGAGACCGTCGCGGAGGGCGAGGAGGGAGGGCAGCTTGGCCAGGGCATCGTTATCGAGGCCGTCCAGGTTTGCCAGATCGCCGCTCTGGTGAATCTTGTAGATGTCGGTCTCTTTGGGTGTGAAGGAGACATTGGCCTGGATTTCAGTGCGGACTTTGCGCAACAGGGAATCGTCGACCAGCTCCGTGATCACGCTATGCTTGTATGGGCTCGAGGAGGCATATCCTGCTGTGTACTTGGCGAGAACAGACTTATCGAATAGGTTCTTTCGGAACCGGGCTTTGGCTTCGTCATCGGTGAGTGCTAGGGGTCTAGTCAGCACCATTTACAACTGGTTAACCATGGAGACGAAGGTTGATCATGGTGGCGCAAGCAATCGTGGGGAGATTTACTGTTCTTGGACCGCTTTTTCACCGGCTTCTTCCCTCCGGCGGATACATCTGCCTTTCTCTTCATTGCGAGGATTCGATTGAGATTGTTGCACAGAAATTCGTCCTTGCCCGAGACTTTCGAAATGCAAGTCGAAAGGCAAAAGGCAATCCTGGAGAGTGGGCTGACTTTGATAAATAGAAAGTCGTCCAAGCTCGCCGATGCAGATCTGTGTGGGTCCGGGTTTTTAATGCACACCAACAAGCGAAAGGCATGGGCCCCTGAGAAGTTGCTATCGATTGGCTGCTCGACGACAGGCGCGGAGTCTAACTTCAATGCTTCAATCCACACGACAGATTCCCGTCAGAGTCGAAGACCAGTATGACACTTGAAGCGCCTGCCCATTTGCAGCCCGCGACGAGGTGGCACTACGCAACTGTGGAGGGGCCATCTCTACGATTTACCTCGCCGATATCATTCATGCCATATGCCCCCCTCGCCCGCAGGACCCTCTCTAGACGCCGACGCTACCTGCCAACAGCCAGTGGTGGTAGGCTGGCCATTTCCCCGGCTCCTGGAACCCGCGCACCGCTAAACGGCGGCGTCTGTTTGGAGATCGCTGAAACGGCGGGCGGGCAGGGCCTGCATTGAGCCGCCGTACCGTCCATTGGGCTTCGGGACCGTTGATGCGGGACCGCCCCGTGTTGCTAATTTTGCCTTCATCACGCCGATGCGTGCATGCGGCTGGAGACATCTCCATATCTATGGCGCGCGCCTCATTTCGTTTCGTTCTGAGGGTGAAAATGTCGTGTCTATCTGTTACCCAGGTCGGACACCCACTTTCCTGGACTTTCCTCTCCTCTCCTCTCCTTCCCTCATGGTTACCACCTCGAAGTGAGGAGCTTGGTTACACCAGTTACGCCAACCTATGATCAGCTGCCATCAAAGGTCCATACCATTTTCCCTTACCGTTTGTCTTGCGCAAACACTCAATTGCTAAGAACAGGCAGTCCCTGTACCCAGCTGCTGCGAATAGATGCCCCGGAGAAGGAGGGAAGAAACCAGCGATGTATTTAACGAGCTTATGGGAGCCCAGTAGGGCCAAAAGCCAAGGCCTTTTACTCTCAAAAGCCGAGAAGTCTGCCCTTGTCTCTCCCTCAGACCTTTCTCATCACTTCCACCACCCTGATTAACTGTACCTCATCATCGTCATCATCATACTCACCATCCTCATCTTCTGTCTCATCCGATTCCTTTACCTCTTCGGTCTTCTCTGCCTGTTTTGCCTGTACCGCCTCCTCTAGCTCTTTCATTTGCTCTCCCCGGTTCTCTTCCATCTGTTCTGTCGTCTTCTCTCCCTCCTCCGGCTCTTCCTTTTTTACCACTGTCTGCTCACCCGGTACAAGATCCGGGCCAGGGTCTAAGACATGCGTGAATTTGCAGCAGGCATCCTTGCAGTCAAGTAGACTGTGGCCGCAGCCGATAGTGGCACAGACGCAAACCCGGTAGGTGTTGACTCCCGAGCAATTGTGGCAGGTCCAGAGGCATCGGTCGCAGCAAAGTGGTGTGGTGAAGTTGGCTTGACTCCAGGGGCCCTCGCAAAACTCGCTGGGAAGAAGGCTAGCTTCGCATGGTTGAGTTGTGGTGAGGTAATGACCGCATCTGTATCTTTCGTGTTGCAAATAGCACATCTTGATTGGTTGGTTGAATGTTGCTTTATGGGTTGTCGGCTGTGAGGTGTACCGCGAGGCGGCGAGAGTCGACGAGATGGTACCTATTGACCGCGTCAGTACCTAGTTGAAGGCGCAAGTGCTGCGAGGGGCCAGGTTGGTTGGTAAAGGTAGTCACCTACCTGGTTGAGGTCCGAGTCTTAAAGGCGGTCCGGAAAGCGATCAACTTCCATCGTTTTTGGCTAGAGTGCGAGGTTGAGGTTTGCGACTGTTGTGCTCTCAAAGTGGCCGGGTGGGAAGCGACAAGCGTCCATGCTAGGCGTGGGAAATAATTTTGCCTGTCGAAATGGCAACGGGTGTGTCTAGCCGTGGGTCGTGTCTAGGTTTTTCGAATTCGCATTCAGCTATGTTGCCCTATTGAAGATGAGATGAAAGTTAGTACCTTCCCTTTGCCATTGTTTTCAATAGTAGCCTTCAGCACTGACCTGAGACCGTCTTCAGTCTCACGGTGTCCGGGTCTTGCTTGTGTCTTCGTTTCTACCACCTGGGATACCTCAAACTCGTTCGGAATGCGCAGCTTCCCAGTGGTTTCGATTTTGAAACATGAGAAGCCTTTGATTCCAGCCCTCACCCTCCCAGTACCCTTTATGCCCGTCGCCCCCTTCCCTCCTAGCGAGAAACCGAGACAGGCAGCAAGACGAATCTGCAGCCCCTACATCGCACATGACCGCAGCCATAGCGGGAACATGTTGCATCTCGAGAGTCGTTCATCCCCCCGCAGCTGTGGCAAATCCATTTGCAGCGTTCGCGCCCACAGCCGCCTGGAATGGTCTGGAAGTAGGCCATGGTCCATGAGAAGGGAAAGTGGCAGTACTCGGCTGGAGAGATGCCTTCTTCGCACGGTTGAGCCTTGCGGAAGGTGTGGCCACACTCGCAAGGGTATACTTCCCAGTAACACATCGTGGGGCTTGTTGGGTTTGATGATGATGGCGTCTTGTTTGATTCGACGGCTTCGGGTGAAGTGCTTGGCGGCAGTTGAAGAACTGCGGGTTGGCTTGCTCTCGGGGTTTGATGGTGGTGTTAAGGTGGAAGGCTTTGTGTCCGGAAAGACTGAGCAGGCGAGGGGAAATTCTCTCTTGAAGAACGGTTTGGGCGTGGTACGTGTCTCGGCGTGAACAGCGTCGTTCCGGAGAAATTGGCGGTTGGTATTTCTATGTCAATGTTCTGATGTGTCGTTTCAAGTTCGGATGGGATGGCACTGCCGTTTTTGATACATCAATTGTCAGTTCCTTTTAGAAAGACCTCAACGGGCCAAAAACAAATTCATTGTTGGAGTGATGGGCTGTGCTCCTGATTTGGCAATTTTGAATCTTCAAGTCTACCTGGCTCTGGTATATGGCATTGTTCTGCAAGGGCGTGGCGGCTTTCTGCTCACGTAGTACCAAAACTGATATGGTATTCAAATACTGAAAACCAAACGACGTAAACAAAGTGTTCAGTGCTCAGTTCTCAAAAAATAATGAAAATGAAAACCGAAATCAAACAACTGCGTGTGTCGAGATAGTCTACAAATCTGCCCTACCGGCAACAGAAGACCGTTTTTGTCTCTACTATGCCTGGGAATATACCTCCTGGTAGGTAAGGTAGCTGTGTAACTAGAATCATCTACATCCTAAAGAACCGGCCGGTCTTTAAATCACACGTCAGGAAAACAACATAGTGTATCCTATTACATGTGGGGGTCCAAATCTGTGTAGATTGAACGAACGGCACTCTTCCCATCCACAGCTCACGTGGGGGACAATGGATCTAGGGGTGTTGTCATCAACCCAGCAAGGGCCTTCGCAAACCTCGGTCCGGGTCGCGTGCCTGCATCGTACAAATCTTTTGTGGATGTGTCCACAACTCATGATAACCTCCCGCTGATGGCACATGGCGACCCCTTACTTGAGTAGCTGGACGGCTTGGCTTATCGTTTCCGGTGCTTATGGAGACTGATGGCCCAGCTCTGGTCGTATGAGTAAGTGTTGTTGGTGACCGAAGATGATGGCGATGTGGAGGGACTGGGAGCGCAACGAGATCTTGCAATGGTACCTAGGTAGCTTGAGATGTGAGTGTCCTGCTGAAGGCTGGCTGGTAAGTAAAACTTCCCGAGAGCAAGTCAAGGACCACCGTGGGGGGGATTCATATTGGTGTCCTTGAGAGACACACGATGGCAGTCACTCTGGATGTTGTCATGAGCTATGAGCCCTCCCGTAAAGAAAAAACTTGTGAATTGCATTGCCGTCGGATATGTCCTCGATATTGTGCATTATGCTGACTTGGATTAAGGTGAATAGGGCCTGATTGTAGGATTGCATAGCGCCTTTCGTTCGACTTGGTAAGTTGATGTCAATGCTGTTCAGATTCCACCTCAGGAGACATCTTCAGGGGGTATGAGTAGATGGCAAACTAGCTACGAAACTGAAAGACTGTTCCTGGGCGAGGTGAATAGTTGAACCGCGTGATACAGCAACCCAAATCTTAGCGAGATCAGGCTAGGGTTTCACAGAATAATCAGTGAAATAGAACACCCAAAAAATACCAGACGGTGCCATGGACTTGCCCATGTAACATGTATTTGATTAACTGCTGTTGAGCTAACTGGCCAACCTCGTGGAGAGAGATTGTCAGCTGAATGTCACCTGTATGTGTACACTGGATGTCTGCCAATGGGCTCGCGTGCTGTAAGATGAGATGAAATCAGCCCGCGACCTTTTCAGATATGGCCGCGAGACCAAGGAGGCATCAGCTCGAGTTAGATTGCATCACATATGGCTCTATAGCTTTCTGCTCCTTTTGTCCACCGCTTCGCGCAGCAAGGCAATAACCTCGGCCGGATCCTTGGCACCGAATACGGCACTCCCGGCGACGATAACGTTCGCTCCAGCATCAGCAGCCTGGTCTATTGTGCCAGGTCCGAGACCGCCGTCAACCTCGATGTTCAGATCCGGGTACCGTTTCCGCAACTCCTCGACCTTCGGCAGCTCGGATGCCATGAACTTCTGGCCTCCAAACCCTGGCTCAACCGTCATGACAAGAACCATCTATACATTTATTGGGTTAGCTGATGCAAATAGACGCCGGACATACACACTCACATCGGGCCTCTCCTTGTCGTGAGGGGTTTCCAAGATATCCCACAACACATCGACAGGGGTGGAGGGCTTGATCGCAATACCAGCCAGCATCCCGTTGTCGTGAATGTATCGGATCAGCTCTTTGGGGCTAGTATTAAGCTCCGACACGCCCTCGGGGCTCTCGGCGGCCGAAGAGGATGCGGCCTCGTAGTGGAAGCAGTACAGATCGCAGCCGGCGTTCTTGAACTCCTTGACCCACTTCTTGGGCTATTCAGGGGTAAGGCGAAGTCAGCTGGTGATCATTGGCGCAGGTGTTGGTCAGGGAGGTACCTCAGCGATCATCATGTGGCAGTCGAACGTCCCCTTGCCGTGGCTCTCGGTCGGCCGGTCGACGTGGGATCGGATCTTGGCGACGACAGGGGGGCCAAACGTGAGGTTGGGCACAAAGTGCCCATCCCTGTACCGGCAGTGAGCATGGGACTACCCAGGAAGATGGCAAAGTGAATGGTGGACGTACATGATGTCGACATGGAGCCAGTCGGCGCCCTGGGCAATAGTCCTCCGGCAGTCCTCGCCAAGGTTGGCGAAGTCGGCCGAGAGGATTGAGGGCGCAATGATAGCTGGCGGTGCCATTTTTCTTCTTCGGGAGGGTCTTTCGTAGTAATTGGGTGTGTATGAAGTCGAACGGACTAAATAATGACAGGACAACAAAAGTTGTATCCACAAGAGCCCGACTCCGGGCAAAACTCGCGCCAGGCATCGCGGGAAAGGCGGGGGAGGGGTCGGCCGGCATGACGCAGCGCCCAATGCCGATAAGCATCCGACAGCGGGATTTGCCGCGGGCTGTTTGGCGGCTGGCAGCGGCAAACCACCCGCTGACATCACCTGAGCCGCTTCCCAACAAATTCAACATTCACTGTAACACCAAGCTGCCACTTATCCACATTCTCGCATGATATCAGTCCAATTCATCGGAGATTTCTGGTAGATAAAGCGCAGTGCTATGGCGACACTACTCTCATATGTGCCGATATTGAATCGGCTGGTGGCTCCCAGGGACAAGGGCATCGACATCGATTCCGTTGAGGTCCACAAGATCGACTCGCACCCGGACAAGACACCGCGGACCCTTAAGCATCTCTTGCGGGCAAACCATTTGAACCACTCCATCATATACCACGACCTCCAATTTGACAACCACACGCCGCATATCCTGTGTTCGGCTTACTGGTTCGGCGCTCAACCGCATCAGCTACATCACATTTATGAAGAGGAATCCAAAGACTTGGAGCCATGGGAACCCTCCCCCTCCGAAGTTACCCAGGATGACTGGAGGGACTTTTTCGGAGACAAGAAATACCAGCGAGCCTACATTGACTTTTATGAGGATGCGCTGTCTTCGAGAAAGTATTCGTACAACTGGAAGAAGGTTGTCGAGGACTACTTGCTAGAGGGTGAAGAGCCTCTGGTGAATGGCCTGATTGGTGGTCGTAAGTCTCATCCAGCGCGCGCCTGAACAACTCATTGCTCACACCATTGCGTAGTTGGCCACCCTCTCATCCACCTTGGATATGCTTATGAGTTTGATAGCCGCGAGATCGCCATGGAAGCGCTCGGGCTTGCCTCAGTACAGTACAACTTCTTGCACAAATACACTGACGACCCATCGTTCACCACCAAATCCCCACTCAACTCTACATCACCTGCAGAGCTCCTCGAAAAGCTCGCCAACGATGATCACTTCAAAGGTATCTTTGAAGAGCCCGGCTTCGACAACATCGAGCCCCTATTTCAAAAGCACGAGTCGCTGGTGCTGGAGTACTGGAATGCTTGGGAACTTGCCGACCCGGTAAAGCAATTTCAGGAGTCACAAGAAGCAGCTGTGGCATTACTTGTAGCGACTGTCCCGCCCGGAACACATTCCTACAACTTTTTCCTCTGCCATGTTCTCACCACCAGCCATGCAGTTCGCATTTTGCTGCCTTTTCTGCCCACCAAGTTTCACCTCAGTCTAGTCAGACAGTGGTGGTTGCTGACGCTTGCGGTCTATATTGCTGAGCTACGGCCTAAGATCGACCCTGATTATATCCCGACTGACCTCAAGGGAAAAGGATGGAAATATGTTGAGCATGAGGTGCTCACTAACGAATGGCGTACGGATGCACATTTCGTGAAAGGTATGTTTTCTGTTTCTACTACACCAAGAGTTTAAAGACTAATTTGGAACAGCCATACGAGCAATGAAAGCGGCGTCACAAACATGGGGGGATGTTCATGAGAGATATCTCGCTGCCGCGGTGAGATTTGTTGATGACTTCAAGGGCTGGGTATTTTGAAGTGTGTACGAAATAACGGATGTGAAAAAGAGATGTCCTAGGTAGATACCAAAAAGGAAAACCGTAAATATCAAATTTCACTGCTAGCCCCTTCAACGTGTGCTGTTTGTAAATTCTCTTGACCAGCACAGGTTGTGAGGCTGTTCTGTTCGATGCTCTGGGTTAGGGTTGAATGATTGTCGAGACCTGTCCAACCCCTGTATCTTGGCGCCCAAGAAACCGGGGCCGATTGGCGAATCTGCAAGGCTGAGCCCTGCAAGCTTGGGTCCCAACTGTTTGTCCTGTGCTGCCTACCCGCGTCTTCTGACGGCAACAAACTTGCCTGCTGCAATGCTCGACCTCGCCATTGAACCCCAAATGCACCACCGAATTGCTATGTGACGAATGCCGCATCGCGAAAATTCTCACCACTCGCTATGGCGTCTCCGGCGAAGCGAAGGAAGCGCGCCGTTGTTGACGACTCGGATGACGACGAAGACGAAGTCCAGCAGAAAAACAAAAACACCCTGAAGCGCTTCCTCTTCTCGTCCCCAGACTCGAAGCCGCCACCGGCCCGACCGCTCAACAGCAGCATCAGCATTGACTCTCCCACCTCGCCCAGCCCCGTCAAAAAACGAACAACGCGAGCGACAGCCGCCAAAGCGATCCCCCTTGCTCTCCCCCCATCGCAGAGCAGTCGACTGACGACAATCCGCCCAACCAAGAGCCCTAGTACGAGCCCGGAGAAATCCCGCGTTGGAGGACGGAAGAAAGCCAAATTCGAAGAAAAGGGGAGGACCGCAGACCTGCTAACGCTCTTTTCGAAGCAAGTCCAGCGCAGCCAGGCGGCTGCGGCATCGAATGGCACGAGCAAGGAATCCAAGGATTTCGCCCTCGACGATATCATCAGCGATCCGATCTCCGAAGATGACGAACTTACACTGAACAAGACGGCCGTGGGGTCGAGTATTGTCGGGAAGACGGCTCACAAGCGGTTCAAGGAGAGTTCGCAGTCTGGGAATGGGCCGTCGTCATCAATGTTCAACCCTGCTGCCGGGCAGAAGTTTCTCAAACAGCAACGGAGCAGTGTGGGGGGTTCAACGGTTGTCTGCGACAATGACTCGAGGCCGTGGTCGGAGCGGTTTGGACCGGTTAATCTTGAGGAGCTGGCGGTGCACAAGAAAAAGGTGGCAGATGTGAGGAAGTGGCTGGATGATGTTCTTGCTGGCCGGTTGAGACAACGATTGCTCGTGTTGAAGGGTGCTGCCGGTACCGGGAAGACGACGACGGTACAGCTGTTGGCCAAGGATATGCGATGCGATGTGCTTGAATGGAGGAACCCGAACAACTCGTTCGGGGTGGCACAGGGGTACCAGTCAGCGGCATCGCAGTTTGAAGAGTTTCTAGGCCGAGGTGGGAAGTTTGGACAACTCGACTTGGAGTCGGATACGCCGCCTCCACCGTCTATGAATGGCTCGACGACACATACGTCGGACAGGAGAATAATCCTGATTGAAGAGTTTCCGAATACGTTCATGCGCTCCTCGACTGGTATGATGACTTTTCGAAACACGATATTGCAGTTTCTGGCAGCGAACACGCCCGCACTCTCGACTTTCGGTCAAAGTTCGAACTCGGACCCTATTACCCCGATCGTTATGGTGGTATCCGAGACATTACTTACAACAGCGTCTGCAAGCGCGGATAGCTTCACCGCGCACAGGTTACTCGGGCCCGAGATTCTCCGCCATCCAGGCACAGGTGTCATCGAGTTCAATTCCATTGCTCCATCTCTTCTTGCGAAAGCACTCGAGTTGGTAGTTCAGAAAGAGGCAAGGAAGTCTGGGCGTCGTCGAACACCGGGACCGCTCGTTTTGAAACGGCTGGGGGAGATCGGCGACATCCGAAGTGCGATCTCGTCCTTAGAATTTCTCTGTGTGAAGGGAGACAGTGAGGCAGACTGGGGCTCGAAAGTTGCCTTTACGAAGTCGAAACGCGGAGCAAAGGACGTGCCAGCCTTGACGAAGGGCGAGCAAGAGAGTCTCGAGCTAGTATCGCAAAGGGAAGCGACACTTGGAATATTCCACGCAGTCGGCAAAGTTGTCTACAATAAACGCGCGGAACAGCCACCAGTCGCTGGGTCTGCCGAAGCAGCGGTAGAAATGCTGCCTGGGTACATGGCACATCTATCACGCCCGAAACGGTCCGAAGTTGCAGTTGACACTCTTATTGACGAGACGGGTACCGACACACACACCTTCATCTCGGCACTACACGAAAACTTCGCGCTCTCTTGCGAACCCACAGGGCCTATGGACTTATACTCCTCGGTCGACTATCTCGATGGCTGTCTAGAATATCTCTCGGAAAGTGACCTTCTCTGTCCGTCCTGGGATATCTTCTTCAATGGCAGGGGTGGTTCTGGCGGCTACGGCGGTAAGGACTCGGGTAGTCATCTCCTTCGGCAGGACGAGATGGCATTCCAAGTCGCCGTGCGGGGGCTGTTGTTCTCGTTACCATCGCCCGTAAAACGGCGAACGCACCCGGCGGGACGCGGCGGGGACTCCTTCAAAATGTTCTATCCGGCCTACCTGAAGCTTTGGCGTGCAAAAGAAGAGCTCGAGAGCTTTGTTGACATGTGGACCACCAAGATGCTCAAGGGCGAAGACGGGGGACCAGGACCGCCGCAGGGATTCCTGAGTGGCCCGGCCGTTTTCAGAAAAAGCCAAGGGGTCACTGGCGGTGGAGTGGATTCCTGGGGCAGCGGCACGCAGAGAGGATTGTTGAGTCGGCTGGCACAGCACGGAGCTGCTGATGATGACAGTAGCTCGTCCCCGGCGCCGCTCTTGTCGCTAGGCAATGCAGGCAGACAGGAGATGCTTCTCGAACGCCTCCCTTACATGGCACATATTGCGCGTAGGAAGCGCTGCACATTTGGAACGATGAGGATTAGGGATCTCGACCGAATAGTGTCGTTCCAGGGAGTTGGTTTGGGGGCCGCTGGCGAAACAGACGATGAGGAAGATGAAGATGCGCGTGGACAGGCCGGCGAGGGCGAATCGTGGGCAACAGACAAGCCCACAGAGGATGGTTCGCCCAAGAAGAGGAGGCAGAAGCAAGGCCTGGGAATGATCCTCAACCGTGGCAAGGTAAAAGACGAGACGGGCGACGAAGCGCTAGCGATGTCCGGACTCCCGATACAGAGCCTGGTGCTGAGCGATGATGACATTGAGGATGATTAGGGAGACTGCGGATAATGAATGTGACCGCAGAGTGCAGAAGAAATGTAGTTACATAGATTGCAGTTGCGGAACGGAGAACAGGCTTGTTCTCCCTCTATGTATCATAAGGATATAAGGAATGGGTCGTTGTTGTCAAGGCGTTAGGAGCGGGTTTTATTTGGCAAAGGCTGGATGCGAATGGGCAAAATGAGACAGGTACAGGCATAAAATACAGAACCAAAAATTTCACAAATCTCTGCTGGTTCGGTCTTGAGAAGAAAAAGGTTAGTGGTGGGCACTTGGCTCTTCTTGCTGCCGTTCTTGCTGCCTTTATGTTGACGTTTGCTTCAAGAGGGTTGCACCGCTGGAAATACCAATGAAGTGTTGTTTGCGAGGCAGATAATATCAATTGTCGAGATATGCGAAAAGTGCATGTGAAAGAAAAAGAAAAGGAAGCCCCAAGCAGATTAACAATTTAATTGTTTTGAGATTGCTATGAATTCTGTGCTCTGTCGTGCTGTGTGCCCGTGGTAGTTTGTTGCCGTCGACGATGACAACGTTGCGGTTTCGTCCGTGCTCAGCCGACTTGTGGTGCTGCAGGAGGCAGAGGGTATATAGGTTAGTTTTGCAATCGGAAATTGTCGGAGTAGGCCCACTCAGACCGAACTCATCTCCTGCCTTTTACCGGATGTGACCGTGGGTTGGCCTAAAATACTCCATTCCCCAATCTTTGGAAACCCTCTTCTGGACACCCAGAATTCGAATCTTCTTTTTGCAATTTTTTTTGTCTTTTGGGAATAGATTTTTTGGGAATCCTCAGGTGGTTCATTTTGAGTAGAGGATGTTTTTGATGTCGGAACTCAAGTTTGGAGGTTAGTTATTTCCGTTTGGGCCCTTGGAAGCTGATGCTTTCTTCAGCATCATGTGGGCCTGCACTGAGGCAGCAGAAAACGTACTCCTTGTTCGGCTTGACATGGAGCTATCGGAAATGCCTCTCTCTGGGTTCCTCCTCGCTGTTTCTCTTCTACCAAGCATATCTGAATGATGGCTGAAGCTTGTCTGGATACATTAAGCTGCGGTCGAGATTGGAGTCAAGATGGACCCGAGTTTACGGCACGGCACACCACCCCCACGCGGCGGGAAGCGGCGGCAGTGTGCGGGGTGCATTGCTACCCGGAATTCAATTCCCTTCAGTTGAGGTTGGTGTACTGGGCCACGTCTCGTTGCAAAGCCAATTCCGCCGAAATATGTATAGGCCGTGCAACTCGGTCTCGTCTTGATCATTCTCACCACCAGATCTATCCAACCACTGCCACCCCTTGATGCAGAGTTAGGAAGCAGCAGCTTCGAAGCGCCAACGAGTGATGGAGAACGCGACGGCTCATTCCGTGCGGGGTTCCGGGGCACACGATGACCGAGCTTGAGCCTCGGCTCGTCAACCCAGCTTCCAGAGTCCACCATCAGCTTGCTTCCCATTCATTAACTACCTACGCTACGACTCGGAACGGTATTGCAGCATCTTCCCCTTTTCGACGCCCGACGACCGATTGAATACTCAGGACCGAAGCGAAGTGTTGTCATTTGGCGCCAAGACTACATTTCTCATTGGCTCTGCGTTGTTGTCGCCGAAACTAGTGGTGCAGCGTCCCAACCACCTTTACTGTGTTGGCGGCGAAACCTGCTCCCGACTGTGTTGCGATCTCAATTCAACATCCGCATATTGCGGCCGCTTACAGGGAAAGAGACACCATGGCAGGGAGGGTGAGGCAGCCAATCGACACTCGGTCGCTGGAGACGTGGATCTCGCGGAACGTGCCCGAAATCGAGGTGCCGCTGGAAATTAAACAGGTGCGATCTCCAGTCTTCGCTCGATAACACATCGCCCATAACTCGGAAAGCTAACGGACTGCAGTTCGGTTTCGGCCAATCCAACCCTACATATCAACTCACATCGCCCATCGGCAGGCGCTACGTGCTGCGAAAGAAGCCGCCCGGACAGTTGGTGTCCAAGACAGCCCACAAGGTCGAGCGCGAGTACCGCATCATCGCCGCCCTCGCCAACACCGACGTGCCCGTGCCCAAGGCATACTGTCTCTGCGAAGATGAATCCGTCATCGGAACGCCATTCTACATCATGTCGTTCCTCGACGGCCGCATCTTTGAGGACCCCATTATCCCCAACGTGCTTCCCGACCAACGCCGCGCCATCTGGGCCGATGCCGTACGGGTACTAGCCAAGCTACACCGAATCGACCCACGTGAGGTAGGGCTCGAGGGCTTCGGCAAGCCCACCGGCTTTTACTCGCGCCAGGTAAAAACATGGCGGACCATCTGCGACGCCCAGGCCGCCATCCGAGACGTTGAGACGCGTATTCCCGTTGGGCCGCTTCCGCATTTCGCTGAGATGATGTCCTTCTTCGGGGACGAGAGCCAGCAGCCCGTCGATAGGGGGACGCTTATCCACGGCGACTTCAAGATCGACAACCTCGTCTTCCACAAGACGGAACCGAGGGTGATTGGTATCCTTGAGTGAGTTCCACCGATACAAATGCGCTGAACGATGCGTGCCACATGCTAACACCTCTATTACATAGCTGGGAGATGTCTACCATCGGCAACCCCCTTTCTGACCTATCTAACCTCCTCACCCCTTACTACACCGCCAAACTCGACCCACGGAAGTCGATCAACGTACACCCAGGCTTCAAGCCGCGTGCCACCCGCGGTCTCCCTACTCCCGAAGAAATCACAACACTTTACTTCTCCATTGCTAACCCGACCCCTCGCGCCTCGGGCTCGTCATCATCGCTTGAGTTGTCACTCTCGGACAGGGACCAGGATCGTGACAGGAATCGCGAATTGCAATGGGCTCAAGCCTTCAATATATTCCGTCTCTCCGCCATCTGCCAAGGAATCGCGGCGCGCCAGGCAGGCAGGCAAGCGAGCAGCGAAGAAGCGAGGCGGTATGGGGATGCGCGTGGACCACTGGCCAATTTTGCGTGGGAACTGATGCATTCGGCAAGGGCCAGCGGCGGGGAGACGACGAGGAAAAACCAGTCGAAGCTGTGAGGCGACGACATCAAATGATATCATTTATTTTGGAAATTCATGACATATTACACATTGAAGCGCATTCAGGATGGAGTTTGTGGGAATCATATACGCGGAAAACCATCCATCCTATCTACCTAGCCTAAGCATCACAATTACCAGTCAAACATCGAAACGGCCAACGCAGTCTTGGTGGATGCACATGCGCCGAAATCGGTTCGAGTTGTTATACCTAATCATCTGCGCATCATTCCCCGGCGTGAAGGTTTATCGCGGTCGAGAAACCTTGACTCGGAGCATTTCCCCTGTCTCCAACTCATCCAGGCCCGTTGGCCTTGGGCTTTGCATATGCCGACTCGGAGGAACGCCTCCAGTCTCTAAACTTCGTATCGTGCGGACGTGGTCGCGGGCCTAGCCTTGTGTATCATTCCCTCCGCGGACCTTGGTGAGTGCGCACCTTGATGGAAACGAAGAAAGGCAACGAATACACGGCCGCCGCATTCAACAGTCTCGTGAGAGCATTGAGATGTGGATAGTGTGGGCATGGTACACGACAGTCAACAAGGTGCACATCCAAATAGTCAGATTGCGGCTTTCGTATTCTTGAGAGTAAGTATTGCTTGAAAACAGAAATGCCCTCAGAAACTGCAATTATATTCCTGCAGCTGCATCACAGCATTAAAGAGCACCCATTCACACCACTTGACTACTATCGGGCACGCCATTTGCTCCCATGCGCAGACAAACACAGAAAATCCGTAGTATATTGTACTCAAGGTAAGTCCCAATTTTCTCCCTGAGTCGTTACTGTCTCCCGCCTCCTGGGTCCCGTCATCTCCAAGGCGCCAAATCGATCCCATTAGCTAGCCACTTGAAAATATGTTTGTCTGCCAGCTTGTCCAGCTCCTCCGCTACAATCTCGAGAATTGAATGCCAGGGCCATATGGTAAGGAGAGGAAATGTGTGCACACACACCCAACGCCAGATTGCGGAGAGAAAGGTTCAAAGCTGTGTCTTCTGTGCCTGGATTGTTGTCTGGCAATCTCGATGTGTCTGTCCCCTTGAGACACCGACTTCGTTTCTTCCACAGCAGTAGTCGTTCACGTATTCCAGATCACGCTCCGTCCCTGATCATGCATCCCATTCATGTCTTGCTCGTGAGAAACAACGGAAAGCACGAAGAGAAATAAAAAAGAGAGCAACCTCCCAGCCCATATCGTAACATCCATTGATTTCTTGATAAGAACCCCGCGATAAGTCGGCCATCCTCTTACTTGGGGCTTCCACGGCCCCATCCCTGTTGTCCTCCACGGCCGCATCCCCCTTCCCCCAATCCCTCCTGCGTTGCTGACTGCGCGATGAGAGGGCGTCGGAACGAAATCGAGCGGTCGGCAACCAATATGCGCAGTCGTAATACGCCATAAAACCCATCCGCAGAACTCCGGGGTCGTAATCATCCGAAAGAAACCAAATGCCATGATCGAGGAAGTCTATAACTATGCATCGTGAAAAAAAATAAATCGTGCAGTAACAATGAGTCGAGTCTGTTCCATGTGTCTCCATCTCGGCCGGGGTTATTAGGGCCAAAATTCGGAGCCTGAGTTTCATCTTGAGCTGAGAGGCTCAACGATGATCAATGTTACGCCCCGACGGATTTCGGCAACCCGAATAAGTTGCCAGTAAACACTGCGGTGCTACTGCAGCCAGTCTCCAGCGGCCCCCGAGTGGCCATTGGCTGCGTTTGAAGTGCCCGGGAAACTCGGGGGGTCGAGAGCGCCAACCGGAGGAAGTTGCTGTGAATACGCCGTCATGTGGGCCGTTCCGGGGAGCTGTCCAGATTCGGCGGGGGGGTGCGCACCAGATCCCCCATTAAGTGGATTCTGGTAGCGCTGGTCCTCAACGGGACTCAACAACGGGCCGTACCCGGGCCCCATCTGCGTCGGCGGCATGGAAGGTGGGGCTAATCCGAGCGGCTCCACGGTCATGTTGGGAGGGCGACCCACCCCTGGATAGCCATACAAACGCGGGTTGCTGGGCATGTGGTGCATAAACTGTCTCCCCGTGAGAGGTGCTGTTAGTGGCTGCCGATGATCGGGATAGCCCCAATGAGGCTGGTAAGGGGCATTTACACGCTCACGAGCCGGGCTTTGCTGCAGAGGTGCTGTCGGATTCATCCCTGCGTGCGAATTGGGGCGGTTGTTGCCCGTGTTTGTGGAAGGCGAGCCGCGAAAGCTGCCGTGCCGAGCCCGTGTGCGCCTACGAGATTCCGAAGCTTCCGAGGGCGGCGAGCGCCTCTCCCCCGTCTGCCAGGCTCTCGGTGGGCTGCTCTCAAACCGGGCCTCGTCGCGATGCGCCAACATGCGAACGTAAGCAGGATCCCCGTTCCTGTCAGTGTTAGTGGAAAGAACCGCCATAGGCGTTACATTAAGAAAGAAACCTACGAAAGAGGCCGCCCCTCCATTCTCGATGCGACCGCGTATCGCGGGCTGCTGTTGGCGTAACTCTGAATAATATGATGAAGGGCGCGAGAATTGGATGCGAGGACGGGTTCCGAAGGGACCTTATCCCGGCAGTATGGGCAACTATCCGACTCCTCGAACCACTTCTTGATACAGTGGTCGCCAAAAATATGCTTGCAGTTAGGCAGACGAAGCGGGGCTTCGTTGATACCCTCAGGGTTGGGGACACCGAACTCATTGTAGCAGATAACGCAGGCTGTACACATCGGTCAGCTTTATGTAGCAAGAATGGAAGTGCCAAACGAAACTTACATCGCTCGCCCTCGTCGAGGGTGCTGATCTCGACGCTTTGGAGCTGGCCGATGGCTTTCCTGGATGCCACACGCTTGTTGGTAAGTTGGCCCCGAATGACCTGCTGCGCGCGAATGCGTAGCTCATCGTCGCGGCCGTGGAAACCAATGTTTCCGACCGAGAATTGCTCAAGAAAGCTGAGTGTCTCGCTCTCCGTCTCCATCAAATCAGCCGGATCTTCGTCGCTGTCATAGTCAGACGGTGGGTGGCCTCTCCCAAGTCTCATCCGAGCCGTGTAGTCGCGGCGACGTTCAGTATTGGGGGGCACAGGCGGCGTTGATGTTGCGTAGAGCCCTTCGGGATCCGAAGCGGCGCCTGAGCCGGAGTCGGTCCGGGAAGGCTCCGGGCCACCAAACAGCGTCGGTCTCGGCGGTTGCGGTAGGGTCGCGGGTGCGGGTGCGGGCGGGGGAGATATGCTTCGTGTGAAGATGGAGGGGCGGCTAGCCGGAGGAGCATCCGGGCTCGATTCGCCTGAGCTGCTCGACATGTTGGGCGGAGAGATCGATGTGGGCGTGGATGTCGCTGCCGGAGGTGGGGGTGGGGGTGGGTTCAGGGCGGGCAGGCCGCGCGGGGCAGCAGGTTGAGGCTGGGGAGGCAGCAATCGATCACTGGCCAGCGACATCTGGTGTTGCTGCTGCTGCTGCTGATGTTGTTGTTGTTGTTGGTGTTGGTGCTGCGATTGTTGTTGTTGGTGTTGTTGTTGTTGCTGTTGTTGTTGTTGTTGGTGTTGGTGTTGGTGTTGGTTGTGGTGGTGCTGCTGCGACTGTTGCGGTGGTTGCTGCTGCTGCTGAGGATGGTGGGATGTTTGAGGTGAGTTGTTCTGACCCAGTGGGGAAACTGCAGGATAGCGGTGGTTGTGATGTAAGGCTGTGGCTGCGGCCGCGGACTGACGAAAGGCGAATGGGCTGTAAGAGGTACCGCCGATGAACGGGTCGTGGTGGGGTGGAAGGTGGTGCTGGTTTGGCAGCAAACCAGGCTGGATCGGCCCTGGGCCGGTGCCGGGCGCTCCTGCACTGTGAACTGGCACGGAACCCCCACTTAGCCCCCCAAAATACGGCGGCTCGGAGTTCGAGCCAGAGCCAGGTCCCGGTCTTGAATGCGGCAATTGGGGAAGTTGCGTCTGTGGGTGTTGATGCAGGTGCTGGTGCTGGAGCTGGAGCTGGTGCTGGTGCTGGAGTGGATGAGCATGTGGATGCTGATGCGGCGGCAGCGACACAGGCCCGGAGGACGGCCAAGGATATTGGGAGTTCGGGGCCGAATACCACGGGCCGTTGTTGGCGGCGTGCACGGGGTCGTAGTTGGTGTGCGGGTGTGAGTGGCCGAGCGGGCCTATGCGGCTAGTCGGTGAGAGCAGTCCAGGCAGTGTATGGTTCTGGTTGTGTATGTGCGGGTGTGGGAGGGGGTGAGGGAGGGCATGGGGATGTGATTGCGAGAAGCTGGACTGGTGCCCGGGGTCAGACCGAAAGTATGGGCAGCCGCCGCCGGACGATTGCGGGTGGTGGCTCTGGGAAATGGGAGTGTCGGTGTGGGTACGCATAACAAACTCCATCTCGTCCATCACTGCCGGCTCAGAGCCAGCTTTCACAGTCCACCGTCAGAGTGTGTAACCCGGTGCCTTTGTTGCACCAGAAGGCCAGACCTTGGGTCGGACGTGAGCTGGGGGCAGCACCGCCAACTATTCCCCCCGCACAGCCGGCCAACAGCGTATGATCAGAACCCCTGCGGAAGCGGACGACTGCAGAACTATCCACAATCTCCTCTCCTGATTCTTCTGATTCTCTTCTTTCCTTTCTCCCTCTCCAGTGGTTCCTAGGTCTCCAATGCCGTCGTTGCTCCTCCTCTCGTGGTATTGCCGGGTGTCAAAAGCCGGTCGGAATAGAGGGGCAAGGGGGGCCAATATGGTGATGCCCTGTGATGGAGGGGTTGAGACCCCAAACCAAACCGACAGGGGAAATCGGGATCTGGCGAGGATAAGAGCGCGAGCGAGGGTGGAGCGAAAGGGGCCCAGACAGAGTGCAAAGCTGCGTCCAGCAGAGACGGGAGGGGCGTGCAGGGCAGGTTTGGACCGGCGTGAACCTGTTTCCTTTTCGCTGCTGCTTTTGCTGTCTCTCCAACTGCTCGTTGCTTTTGCTTTTGCTTTTGCTTGCTGCTCTTGCCGGCCTCGGCCGTCGGCCGAAAGATGACGGAGTCCTATTATCGGGCCAAGTCCAGAGTCTAGAGGCCAAGGGGCGCTGGCGCCCCAGCGTCGCTGCTCGAGCCTATTTAATCTCAGCCGAGCTCGATCACATTCAGACCGGGCTTGCCGGCTATCTCAGCGACTCAGCAGAAGTTCATTCAGAGCGGCCTAGGCCTAGCTTTGCCGTCCGAATAATGAAACTTTTGCTGCTGCTGCTGCTGCCGCCGCCGCGTGTTAATGCGTTGTCTCCGCTTCGGGGCTGGGCGTTTGCTTTTTGCGCGTCCTCGGTCGACCGTCTTTGCCGTGTCTCATTCGCAACTCGCGCGCCACAGCAGCACTCGGGCCCGGACAAGGGCGTTACCCTCTTCCCCCTCTTGCTGTGCTGCTTGATTCCCGCAAAGTCCCCTCCACGCTTCCTGGTTTTTGCGTCCGTCTGCTTTCCCGTAAGCCTTCCTTTGTTCGGAGGTGGCCGTCAACGCACTGCGGGGCGGAGGTGACCTCGGACCGTTGAAATGCTAGTGTCTGGGTTTCTGGGCGAAAAGTCCACGAGGGGGGTATAAGCTGAGGGTGCGGGCACGTTCGGACGTCGATGGCGGGAGAGAGCCTCTGGCTAGTTAGGGGGTCGGAGCGTGCGGAATGGGAGCAAAAGATGAGAAAGGGGGCGGGTTGGGGAATGGCGTTGGTTTTGTATCATCGAGGCAGAAAGAGGGCAAAGGCCGGAGAGAGTGGGAGAGCCAGGGAGAGAGGCGGGCGGGCGGAGCAAGGCAAAGCAAAGGCGCACTTCTGTCAGGTCACCGAGTCACAGAGTCACAGGCTTCCCGTCATCAATTCGTTTTCGGTCACAGGCAGATGCGCGGGCACTAATAACTCCATACAGCTAGAGAGAGGGATCCTCGCAGCCAGGCGAGCCAGGTCTCGCACCGCACGCCAGGGTTGTTGGTGGTGGTGGTGGTGGAGCGCAGCGGTGTCAGCGGAGCTCCCGCTGGTCTGTCAAGGCTGGATGGATGTTGCGTCGCTGCGTCGCTGCGACTGGGCTGGTAATCCTCGCGTCCCGTTCCCTCCATTCGCCGCCGGCGTGAGAAGGGGGGAGGGAAAAGTGGCATTTACCACCGCGTCGAGTTACCTACTCGCAAGACGAGCGGACTGGACGGCACCCAAGCCCAACCCAGACCGAAAGCGGCCGGGAAGACCAGGCGAGCCAGGCGTCACAGCGCGAGTGTGTGCTGCAGCCGCTGCCACCTCTGGCTGCTGGCCAACACCAGCGGTGCTGTGGTGGCCTGTGAGTCTTAGTCTAGGTCAGGGTGGTGCGGCATCCACGTCCATTTCCGTCCACTTCCGTCAGTGCCAGCCCGAGCCAACACACGGCGACGGAGGCAGGGGAGTGGTGGCTTTTTTGGTATTATTCCAGGAGAGCAACCTCGCCTGCTTTTGTCCAGCTGACAATGTGCTTTCTACACCCTCTGTCCGACCGGGCTTCCTTGCCTACCTTAGGATACTTCCTGGTTCCGTTCCTATCTTAGGTCCGGGTGGGCAAGCCAAGTGCCACATGCAGGCTGATGCTGGGCTCTGGGGCCGGATATGGCGTGGCCACCGTGTGCTGCCCTGTCCGATTCCATGCTAAGTCGCTTTTTTTTTGTTTGCGATGTGTCGTCGTCCCCCTTCATCAGCTCACCACCACCGCATTCTTGCTCGCCCGCCGGCCGCTATGAACCATGTCTGTTCGACCAACTCTCTGCCTCTGCATCCCCATCCCCACCAACGGGAACCTTGTTGATCGTGGATATGGCCGACAGGGTGCACTGTTGGATTGGTTGCTCATACCTCACATACTATATGTAGGTTTTCCCCTCACCCGGGCAAAAACGAATGATCAGTAACGACATAACAAACCTTGACGGGGGCCCATGCACCTCGTGATCGTCCCGGAGCCCCTGCCCAATGGTGCCAGTGTCCTGCCCCGTCTGCCAGTCTGCGACGTCTGGAATGGCAAACCGAGCAGCAGTATATAGGCTAGGCATGGGGAGCCACCAGGAATCGTTGCTTCCGAGGCAATCCGCACATTATCGCCCCCCCAGCTTTGCCTCGTTCGCGCCGCTGGCAGGCGGCCCATCATGCTGTGCGCTGCCTTCTGTGCTGGAAAAACGCAGACGGAACCACGCGGATGCAGCGAGAAAATGGCAAGACGGGCAGGGGCTGGGAACGAGAACCCCTCCCCCTCCCCCTCTTCCACCTCAAACCCCGAAAACGCATTGAGCCACTTTGATGAGTCGGCAGCAGCAGGGCAATGGGGGTCGGCTGCGAAGTGCCACACCGAGACATTGGCGGAAGAGGGTCTCCGGACGGGTTGTCGAGAGAGATCAAGCCACCAGAGCGAAGCAGCAGCCTTTCCCGAATGCTGCCCTGGCTAGCTCACGATCTAGACAAGACATGAGTCTGAGAGGTGATCTGTGCTGCGTGGTGCGGGCTGCGGGGGCGGGGAAGGGATGAGGAAGCACTCTCTGGCGGGAATGCTTGCTCACGTTGCTCTTTCCCTCCTGGACCAACGGACCTCACTCCCTGCCCTTCCTGCCCTTTCCCGTTCATCTGAGCGACATTAATTTCACCTAGGCAGCTCTGTTTGGTAGGTACCACGGCCACACAGACAACCATGCGAGGGTTTTCCTTTGCGTTGCAAAGTGCCCTTCCAGGATTTCTTACTCCTTCTGTTATTACTCCATCATCAACTATGTCGACAAAGTCTCGTGTGTGCGCGGCATGCAACAATCATCGCGTCAGCAGATTTGAGCGACTTCCCGCGCGCCGCCTACCAGATTCGACGAATTCGCTGCAGCGACGTGTCTTGAAGCGCCTGTTTGTACGGAATACCAAGAGAGGTCCAATATGCAGACTTCGGCAACCCGCCATATTAACCCCTTGATGCTGATAGCCACCATGAATGCTCACTCAGACAGTCATCCCTTTTTCCAAGAAAAGCCACACACTTCCCAGCTTTTCCGAGAATGAGGGGCGCCTCGGAAACTAACACACGTTGGGTGGAAAAGGTCTTGCCCCTCGGGCGCTCAACCCCAGCTCTGAATCGACGAAACAGCGTGCTGCAGAGCCTCCACCCTTCCTCTCGCCTTCAACTGTGGTGAAAAGCCAAGGCTCGCCGGGCACAATGATGTGCCTGTTTTCAGATTACCCCTCACCAGCACAGCTTCCCGACCTCTGCTCTCAGCAATAGCTCAACCTTTGACGACCCAAAGACTTTTGGGACCCCTGTTCCAGGCTAGACATACCCCGCTACTCCGCTACGCCTATCCCTGGTCCTGGTTGCCAGAGATTCTTATCGATTGGCCATCCGACAGCCACCCGGAGCTGTCAGCGATCTGATTCGTTCCAAGCCGATCGCATCCCTGGAGATGATCATCTACCCCTGCCAGCGGATGATGAAATCCCATTCTTATCGCGAGCCCGATTGTGTCTGATGACGGTATCGGTCCCGCCCATAAGAGACGTGTTGAAACGCAAGCGGATTCTCCTTCTACCGCGCAGGCAAGGCATCAGAGGGTGCAAATTGCTGCGATGTTGGCGCTGGCAAAGTGACGGGAAATTTTTTGCTGATCCCAGTCGTGCTAGTCGTGCTGCAGTGCCGTGCTGCGTACAGTAGCCTCTGCACTGGTTGTGTTTGATGCTCGCGTTACCCCTCCTCAGCCCCTCCTCCCTGCTTCCCTGCACTTTGGGCTTTTGGATGGAGCCTGGAACGCTGTCGAGGGTTGCTTCTGCGCTGCAAGTCAGTGTACCCCCTGTTGGGGAACAAGACCACGCGCTGGCACGCACCAACCGCAAACGGGCTGGAACCAATGTCGCGAAAGCACGGCTGGAACAGAAGCCGCTTCCGAGCACCACGGCGGGTGGTTGGGCATTGCGTTTTATTCTCAGTGCCCGTGCCAGGGGCCTGTCCTGGATAATTCGTCGTGTCTGGAGCCAAGTGGTTCAAATAGCCGTCTCCTCGCCCTCTCCCCTGTCTTGGCCAGCAACCAGGTTGTCTGCCGACGGACCGCACCATCTCACCGCATCTTTCTTTCGCGGCTACTCGGATTCGGGCAGCATGGGGATTATCGGGAAGTCGTTGGTGGCCTGTGGGGTGCGGGCGCTCCTGACCGTCGTTTTGCCGACCTCGTCCCTTTTATGCCGCCCGCATCCCACTGCTCGGCTGAGCGTTGCCCCAGCGCGTAGCGATGTCGCACAACTGTCCGGCCACCGCTGGAATCAGCTTCTGGCAGTGGAATCGTCTCGGGAGCGATATATATCACGCGTAGCGCTCTCTCACCTGTGCCTCTCCACATGGGTCCCGTCTCGCCTGGACTGCTCTTTGCCACCACCCCGACATCTTCGTCACCGCATCCTTGCAGCAAATAGCGCATCGCCCTTCGGCACACGCGGTCCTGGCGACCTTCTTCGTTTCGCCTTGCGTCCGTTATCCGTGAGCTGCAAACGCCAAGGGCCTAAATTACTACGGTCCATGCAGCCATTTTGTCTTGCTCGTCTCAAGGGTCGAGGCAGTTATTGCCCGACTTTTGCTTGCAGTCGCCATGGTCGGGCAACTGCCCACACTTGACGAATTATGCAAACCATGGAGTTTTGATCAAGGCAGAGTATCCGGTAGTTCCGGTAGCTTGCAAGATGGCTACAGAAATCCGCGGTGACGTAACAGCTATTTCAGGTTACAGGTGTAATATTATGTCGGCATTTACTGCCCGTAGGTGGCCGAGTTTGTCGGCGCTGACGAGTCCGCAGTTCCGGCCCACGGACGGCACCAAAGGTACGAGGGCGCCGTTTCGGAGCGGCCCCCGCTTGCCCGTCCAACCTATCGATGAGAAGACGGTTATCCCGTCGCTGATTGGGTCCAACCGGCAGACGTCGTCCGCCTCAGGCGGCAAGCGGGATGCAGTGCCAACAGGATCATGCGTACCATACAGAACTCTGTAGCCGATGCCCAGCGTTGCGGTTTGCCCATTTGTCGTTCTCATATGTTCACCTTTTTCAATTCTACCAGAGAGACAGGAACGGCATAGCCAGGCCTGCCGAGCTTGTAATTCGGCCAGAGCTGCCTACGGCGGGCAGGCAGGTCCGTAGACGGAGACGGGGACAGAGATCGGTTGTTGGTCGGACTCTTACCGACCACCTAGGATGACCGGTTGTTTGACAAGCCCGAGTGAGCCGTTTTAGAAATGGATGGATGTAATCCGCATGGTCTAGATCAATAAATATATGAGGTGACGTTGGACAGCGAGAACAAATTCTACCAAATTGTGGGAGTCGACCTTGTCCTGTTGTTTGTTAACAAACTCACACCAAGCCACGGTTGCCTCCTTCATATACACTCATGATAAGCCAGTCACCTTTCAATAACCCCCTGTCTCATGGCTTTCCTACATGCTCGAGGCGCATCTGGAACGTTGCAAACCTTTTTAGAACCCGTTTGGGCAAGATGACGCTACCCAAAGCGGACCCATGGCTACATCATACTTTTCCTAATTCTTCTAGCTTGCATGTCTCTCACGTCGTTTGTTCAAAGGCCTCGGCGTGTACTCTTCGGATTATGCATGAGGGCAGAATGTGTTGTTCAGTGCCAAAAACTAGACATAAAGAAAGATGCCACGGCCGAGTCCTAGTGGCGTTACTAGCGAAGGTTTCGGTCTATTTGGTATAAGCGGATATCCTCCCCCCTCTGTCCCTAGTCAGCGTCCAGAACACGGCCGGAGAGTTTACAGAGACCGTATTAAAAGGTGGAAACGTGTAGCTTGTCTAGGGATGAAAATTCAATAAGATATGCGCTCTAACGAATGGCAGATACGCCTGAGGTAATAGAAATATGCCAAGACACACCGCTCAAACTAGGAAAAGGGTATACGCTCACGAAAGACACGCTGTTGAAGAGATATGCTATTAAAATAAGCGCTGTAATGAGAGAGATGCCGCCAGGTATATGCTTTTAGGAGATATCCTAAGATGAGGAAATGACTGGGAAGGGAAAGAGATGTTTGTTGGTGTCTAACTGCATTCGAATTCGAAGCCCTCGGTCAACGAGTGGACGAAGACAGGTTGTATCCATCTGCTGAGGGGTGTGTAGGTGGTGTATGTGCGTGCGTTCATGTTTGTGTATCCCCGGACAGTTACCTGTTCACTTCCAGTCTGCATGTTGTGTTGTGTCGTTACCTGGTTGCCAAATGCTTGTTCGGGTGGGTTGAACCGACCGTCCGTCGTAGTAGCCTTGCTGGTTTCTCGTTCCTGGACGTCCTCTCAGTCTCGTGGTGTGTGGGCTTTGGCGTTCCTCCGGAAGCAGATGAGATATCATATTTGAGGTATTTCTCTCCTTTCTGCTCTGGAATCCTACTTCTTCTTGCAGTTTTTGCACGGCCCGTCAATGTTGACTTTCTTCTCTTCTGTCTTTCGAAACTTGCCGGCCGTGGGACATGTCGATTGGGATTTCCACTGCCTATGCGTGCCAGGAAGCAAGGGTTAGTACAGCACATGCTGAGCTGCGCAGGGAGAAAGGGGGGAAGGGGGAAAATAAGGTGGGCAGGCAGGTATACCAGCACGTCCGCTCCTCTGAACCATAGTTTCTGAGGACAGCCTTGCAGGACTTGCAGATCTCCTGCACCTCGGTGTACCAGCACATCCTTCTGCACGTTTCTGTTCTTTTCTTTTCGGCCTAGTGTGCTGGCGTCGTATGCGGTTGTGGGTGGCTTTGGTTTCTGCCGTGTACCGGCTGTGAGCGAGATTTTGTTTTGAGGCCTTTGCAGCGCCGCTGTGTCCGATAGGAAAATAGCAGCTGGCGATGTGTCGTGGGGTGAGTTGAACCGGGCAGAGCCCAGAAGCTGAGCGTGTATGTGTCGGGTTTGTAATGAAAGAGAAGTAGCAGCATGAGCAGTGGCACCAAAGGCACGCACTGCAGGGCAAAACCTGAGGAAGTCGGAGAGGGACGGACGGGCGGTAGGAAGCAAGTTTTTTCGACCCGGCAGCAAGTCGACGGGGTTCATTATATACCTAGCGTAGGTAGTAAAAAAAGAATCTTGAGGGGGAGCGGCTGTGCGATCAGCCCTCCCTAACTTGCCTGATAATCATGGCCAGGCACTCGCGTTCTCCTGTTCCAGTCCCTCGTCCTCGGTCGTGTCACCATGCACCAGGCTCAGTCGGCATACTCTTGAGGGGAGCAACAGCATGTTTCGTGCGTGCATGGCGCATGATGCCCTGATAAAGACAGAAAACCGAGCAGTCGAACAAGACGGAAAGGGGGGGCCGAGACGGCCTGGGAAAGCCATCCCGCGAGTCAACAAACCCACACACAGCATGAAAATGCCCTCACCCCGATGTCCCCCACTGCTCCAGTTTCTCCCCCTTCTATCGGCACTTTCAACCCCTGTCCTCTCTCCCGACACCATGATACCTAAAATACCCTTGGCGATCCCTCCAGGCCGGCTGACGCGCCTATGACGGTGCCGCTATGCCGGATGCGTCAGCTGCTAGCAATGCAGATGGGGGGACTTATAAAGCCCACAGCCCTTCCTTCGGGACCGCCCAATCTGAAGACTAGTCCTCGTACGATGATAGTGCGGAAGAGGTGCACACAAGAGGTTAAGTCCCTCTGTTGGAAGCGCCTAGAACTCAGCGGCCACGTCTGCTCGTCCGTCTTGAGACGGTGCCTATGCCTGGGGGATCGCGATGACGAGATGATGATGATCTCGTGTACGCAGAAACACGAGATAAGCCTCGGAAGACTCGCTGCCAAGCATCCGAACGTGAAAAAGACAAGAGAGAATGAAAGCCTGATGCTCCAAGTCTATGGTATCATGTTCATTCTCGACATCCCGCGCGCCATGCCTAACAGAGCTATTTCCTCACTAGCTTGTACTTCCCTCCTATGACTTCAAGCTCTCCTGAGGTGACCTTCTCTCCTAGAAATTCCTGCAATTCTTCCCCACTCCACGGGAAGCCGTCCGGCACCAACATCTTCATCATCATAGACACCTGCGCCAAGGCCATGCTTGCGCTCGCGTTTGTCAACATGCCCTTGATGTACTGCCAGTACATGGCCCTACGCTCCATCTCCTTGGCGCTCAACCCTGACCCGCCGTCCTGCTTCCGCAGCGATGTTGCACCAGAATCGTCCGCCTCAGCATCCCCCTCGCCCGAAGAGGCTGCCGCTGCTGCCTCGTCGTCCCCACCGGTGCTACCTGCACCCTCACCAGAAGAGGAACCTAGCGTTTCCACCACTGTAAACGTCCCCGGGGCCACGCGCTTCAGCACCCCCTTGCCCGCCCAGAACGTCAACGCCTCGCCGATAAGGTCCTCGTCCAGCTGCAGTTCATTGTAGAGTTCGTCCACTGACCGACGAACCGGATCGCCATCTTCTCCAGCGCCTTCCGGGCGCTGAAACGCATAAATAACCGTTGCCTCAATGGTGGAGCAGTCGACCGTGACGTTGCGATCTTCTAGCTCAAGCTCCACCTTCGCCTGGCCGAGCTGGTTGAGCCACGTGAGCTTTCTCTTAGACTTCAGCGTCTCGTAGCCCTGCTCGTACCACCGTTGATAGTCCAGGATCGGCGTCGGGAGTAGGAAGTGTTCCCTTTCGAGATCGGGCCAAAACAGCCGCGATAGGATCCGCGCTTGATGCTGTGCCTCGATATCTTCGACCTCGATGCCCTTGTTCGTAGTCGGCGTCCTCAGCGGTGTTTCTGCCGTCCGAGATCCGCCATTTGTCTTCTCCCTCTGTCGCCGAATCGCCGCATCCACGCGTCGCGAGTCTTGGACGTCGCGGATCATGACGTCGCAGTTCTGGAGCGCCGCCTCGCCGAACCGGCGCTTGAGTAAGTCAAGCACGCGCAGCTCCTGGTCAAAATGTGCCGGCTCACCCAGTAGGCGGCCAGCCACGACGGACGAGAACTCCTTGATGAAGACGTCCTCGCTGCCGAGAGCCGAGATGAGGGTACCAATGACGTCCTCGCTCTTGGGCCTCTTGTAGTTGGCACCCGCGTCGACCGGGTCGGGAACCCAGCTCATATCGTTCCAGTCGAGCTCCTCATCCTCCGGAGCGGTACGGCGCGTCTGGGTGGGATCGTTTAGGAGTAATGCTAACTCGACGAGCTTGTTTGAGGAGGGAAGCGCGGCATGACCTCTAGAGGGATCGATGGGCTTATCGAGGAGGTCCTTGACGGCGGAGTCGGGGGTGCTATCCCGTCGTCTCCTTGTCGACCCTGGAGTTTTGTGGCCGACCCGCCGGGGCACTGCGGGTGTCATGAACGGTCCGGCCTCCGCTTCGCCGCCTTTACGAGCCTTCTCTCGGTGCTGCCTCTCCGCAGTCTCCTTGACCTTCCTTGCCATTCTGATCTCATCGGGGCTGGCTAGCAGTCCCGTAACGACGACACGCACAGCGTCTTCTCGTTGGCAAAGATATAGTTGCAAGCTTGGCTCAATGTGACCAAGTAGCACCTTGCTGGGGTCGAGGGCGTGTAGGGCGCGGACAATGGCGATATATGTACGCAGTATCTCGAGTGTACTGCAGCCCGGGTGTAGCAATCGCGTCTGCAGGGTCCGTGAGAAGTTTGACGTCAGTTGTAGACGCCGGGCTGTGGTGGTTATTGTGGCACGAAGATCGTCGAGCGCACCACGCGACAAAGGCCATGCTAAGACAATATCGAATAACTCGCCGATACGTAGTGCTGCGAGACGTCCGAGGGCTAGAGATTGGTATGTCTTGACGTCCGATAGCGTAACAGGTGAGGAAGAGGGGTCCGACGACACCCTAGATAGAGTCTCAAAGCTCAACCGAGCAAAGTGATTTTCTACCCAGTCGCCGAGGGCTACAATGCAGGGTGACGTGACCGATGGCGGTGGGTTCGCACGACGTGATATGGTATTTGTAGAAGTTGAAAAGCTGTGCGAGTCGGATGAAGACAGGGTCCATACGCCCGCGTAGGCTCCAGTCACAAATTTGGACATCATCGAATCCATGATCTCGGCAAACAGGACCTGGAATCTCTCCCCGGCTAGACCTACATTATGCAATTGCTCAACGAGCTCATGGAGGCGCTGCCTTGCCGCGAGTGCCCTGAGATCCTCATCCGTGGGAGGTGAAGGGCGAAGCGGTGTTGCGAACTCCACGTTGCCATCGTCTACAGGCTGGATACCAAGGATAGTGCCCGACAGACGGACCAGCACGATTCTTACTGACTTCATGAGCTCCTCAGATGCTGAGTTGCCGACGAGAGCGTGGATATCTCGGCGGAAATGTGTTGCAAGAAGCTCTGCCCCCGCAGCGGCTTGCTCGGAGCCACCGCCGTCTACAAGCCGACCGAAGCCCCTAACGAGGAGGCCGAGCCCGTAGAAGTAAAGCCGAAGAGCTGCCTCGAGCGTGCGGATGCTGCTCATGACCATCACCATGTGGCGTTCGTAGTAGTTGGCTTTCCTCCTGGCTCCCTCTGCCCCGGCATCGTCCCCCTCATCGTCAACACAGCCGGACAATAGGGGTATCACGTGCTGGGCGAAGTGGGCGCGGACCTGCTGGGCGTGCCAGGCAAGGATGTTTTCGGTGTGAATGGCCCCCGGCAGGAGAGTGGGCGCATGAACGACAAGCGCCAAAGCGTCATAGAAATCCTGGTCTGACTCAACAACCTGCTGAGAGGCTGGGTGCAGTTGGGAGTCCGGAGGTAGCGTTCCGAAGGAATCATCAGCGGTAGCCGACGGCGGGAGGGCGATGCGAGCGGTTACCACATGCCAGGCACGGTCGTATGCGACCTGGTCGTTGCCAGCGGCCGCGAGTGAGGGAAACAGCGGCTGCGGGGCGTGCAGATCTGAGCGCGGCAGGGCCACAACGGTGCTCTGAGAGGAGGACGACGAGAGATCCGTGATGGTGGGGGCGTGGCCGTGTTCCTGGGTCGCCGGCTGGGAGAAGACGGGGCCAGATTGCGCGCGGAACTCGCTTGGGAGCGCAGAGGAGTGTGTAGAAACACCATGTCCGTGGCCGTGGCCGCCGAGTGGCTGGCCCTGATCAGGAAACCTCACGCAGGGTGTGGACTGGGGCGTGGGCTGCGAGACGTCCGTCTGGAAGACCGATTGGAAGACACTGCGCCGACGCCGGGACCATGGCGAGGCCACGGCCGGCGGCATTGCGGGCCTGCGCTGTCCTCTCCTGCCCTGTCCTGATCTCTGATGCGAGCAACGAAGCGGCCCGAACGTCGTCGGCCTGTAATCCGATCTGTGTGTTGTTCCGTGAATGTGGGATGTGGAGGTGGGCCGTGGTGCGCTGGTGCTGAAGCGCGCAAAGTAGGGCGTCAAAAGGAAACGGAGGCGACAAAAAGCCGGAATTCAGTCCGATGGTACCTGACCGTTGGCGAGAATCCGGAGACCGGCCAGAAACAACGGGCAGTGACGGCCAGAAACAACGGGCAGTGACGGCCAGAAACAACGGGCAGTGACGGCCTGGGTGGCCTGGAACGATGACCCAGAGGCCCAGCAACGCCCAAGGCACAAAGCGGTGGTGATTGGGCCGATGTTTAGTTTCCACCTGCTTCAATTTGGTTTCATCCTCTGTTTCCTCGCTCCCTCGTTCTTTTTGCTCTGTTTCTCACTCCAAGCTCTGATCTTCCATAAGCGCGGTGCGCAAGTGCTGGCCGCGTCGACGTCGACCTCCTTCCTTGGTGTCGATGTCGTTTGTTTCTTCCTGGATGCAATCAGGATCGATGCAATGCAGCCGAGTGGACCACCGCGGGCCTAAGCGCCCGCCAGACTGGCCATCGCAGTTGCAGATTAGATCGGCTAATCAGCACGACCGCGGACCACCTGTCTTACGCGCGCTTGGAGGCGGCAGTTCAAGGCAAAATACCACCAAAACTCAGTGGCGGCGGCTCCTCCAGATTCCAAAATCCTTCCGCCATCATCCATCCCCATCCCCATGGTCCTGGCTCGCCATCCTGCGGCCGTCTCTGCGGCGCATGAGAGCGCGTCCGCCCATCTTTGCCCACCAATCCATATCGACCAGCCTAGCGTTGTATTCTGGAAGTATCGAAGCATTGGGTCCAGCATCACAATCCCGCCCCGCTTCCCGAATCGCAGAGGCACCGTGTGCAGCGCTAGACCCGTCGTACCTCAAACATCGAACTGCAGATACCCCTTTGCTCCCTGTCCGTTACCGCTATGTGACTCTGTATTTGAAATCGTGGACGGCTTGACCCTGCACCACTACCGGATAATTCAATAAACAGCATAGGCCTGGTGGTTCAGCCCCAACCCCTTCCCCTGCGAGTCGAATCCCTCAGGCCATTTCTGCAGCCAACTGCCTGGAACTTTATCGCAACACGCTCGTGCCTGCCGTCGGGCACCCATGAGCACGATACAGCACTGCCTTACGCTGCATCTCCTTATGCACACCCCCACGGCATCTCTTCTAACGTCTTTTCGTCATCTTGGCATTTCCCCGATGTTGGTCTCGGGAAGTTTGCAAGGTCCCACGACGCTGCCTGGCAGGATGAATATTGAACGGCCGAGGAGGCGACCCCAAGGCGGTGGACGCTGGATCATCTGCTGCGTCAATCAACGGCTGCTTCTTCCTTCCAGCGTTTAATGGCTCGAATCATTGATGAGTTTATGCCGTTGGTTGTTTCGTGGCGTCCTGCTTCTAGTCTGCTGCGCGCGGCAGGCATCGCAGTTTGCCAACACAGATCCCAGACGACGACGAAGGATTCCGTGGCACCTGCAGGACGGTCATTGCGGCAGAAACCGCACTGGGATCACCCTATCTCAAAGATGGGCTCGGTTTGACCCCCGTCTTTCCAATATGCCAGGGCACTCGTTGGGATTTTGACTATCTTCTGACTCTTTATGGTAGGAACAGCGCGGCTAAAGGCCGGTAAACTGGCTTCACTCCTCCTGGTCGTGAACCGGTCTACCTTGTGCATATCAGCATCGTGTTTGCGCCGCTGCCTGCCAGCCCGTAGGTGGTTGCCGGGAACAGGTGCTGGAGGAGGCCCAACGAGCGACCTTCTGGAACGAGTGTGCACCGGGTGATTCGGCTTAGCCTAACCCTACCGCCATCGTCGACATATACGCGGTTGGATCTGTCGACTCCAACATTGGCGCAGTCTGTCGAAAGCCACAACACTCCACCGATCGAGGGACTTCATCCTGTCGCCGTTAGTCGCGCACATGCCCGCCGACCTGCCTACTCCATCGCCCATCTCACACCGTTGCGGCCTGTTTGGCCGCAAGCATCCAGTAAATTTCCAACCAGTGTTCTTGGATGTACACTTGCCTGTCCCCTGAACGACCAATCGATCGGACCGCACCTCACATACGGTGCTATCAACGGCGTCGCAATGCAGAGAGGCCCCGGGTCTTCCCCTTCAGCCCTCATTTGTCCCTTCCATCAACAGCACATCAAGCTCGTCACATCACACACCCTCCTCACCCGCTGGTTCCCTTGCTTGGCTTTAAAGGAGTCATCTACGTCTTCTAGCGCGGCGCAAAAACACGACCGCACAGTTCTAAAACGCCAACGCGCCATCTTGCAGAAAGGCGGAAGCTCCTTGCTTCATTCTGCTGCTATATTCCCTGTCGACAAAACCAAAGTTGGCCGCATTTGTGCGGAATTGATACAGAAAGGCGGAAGCTGAATTAACTCGCTGCCCGGGGTATCGGGCTGTCAGCCAGTCATTTTCATATGTTTCCGGGCGGCACGGTCGACAAATGCGTCGACCTTCCACCGACCCCCGTCATGTTTCCGGCAATGCGCCTCACAGCGACATATGATGCCACACTCTCACATCCTCCCCCTTTTGCTTTACCAGGGAGCGTCATTGGCTGTGCTTTGCGTTTCATGGTGTCGATACAAGTGCCACACGTAGAATATCGCAAACGACGTTATGCATTATCCGAGCTTTGCCTCAGCGAACGGCTGCCCAACTACGTGGCCCCCCAACCTCGGTGTCGACGGCCTGCGAGCCCCGTCCCCGTACACCCACGCCCACTCAGGGGCTCTTTAGAAGATAGGTATAGTACGCTGATCTATCACCCCTGAGGGAGATCTAGATTCCAGGCTCAACCTTAAGCGAACGCAGCAAAAAGTGCCCAAAGGGGATATCGGCTGTCCATGAGCACTGGAGGATAGTACAATACTTAGCCAAGTCATATCCTTTCAGCGCAAGTTTCGCCGAGCACGTGCAATATACAAACAAGAAGGAGATGCCTTGTGGACGTCGAGCTTACCAAGCCTGTCAAGGTTCGCTGCACACCCCTTCTGCCGTTCCCAACTGAAGGCCTATTCTCTCCCTCTCGTCATTGTTGAAACACCGCGTCCCCCCAAAAATTACTCCAACCCTTTTCGAAATTTGTGGCCGAATCGAGATTTATTTGCATGCACTCTATCTTCCCCACATTTCTTGCACCGCCACCATCTCCAATTCCCGCCTTTTCATCTACGAGTTGGAGGACCCACGCTGTTCTTCCATGGCAAGTTCTGGCGGGATGGCTCCATATTCCATGTGCCCGTGAGGCACAGGCGACCGGGAGGTGATGCTATAGAACAGCTCTCATGGTCGATCGGGTTGTGGAATGAGCCGATAGCCCCGCGTATGCAATAAATCACGATCCTAGCCGCCTTGGTGTGGTAATCCCGTACATAAAACAGAGTACGGAGTACATGTCGAACGGACAGCGGAATATATCCCAGGCGCCGCGTATCCTAACCGAGCCCCCGTCACCTTCGTGCCGTCTCCGTAGGGCTCAACCTCGTGATTGTCCCTTCTACTAAGTCAGGCAGGCAGAAAAGGCCAATATCAAATGACAAATTCACACGGCTTAGTGTAGGCGTTTTCTGCCCATCCATCCAGTATCAAACACAAAACGCCAGACACTATCGGCCTTAGCCGAAGAACAAGCGTCCGCGTAATGTTGCATTCCCGTTCACCACTAGCCTGCCATTTAGAAACAAAGCTTTGACCAGTGCAGTACCAATAGAACCAGACCCAAAAATATAACACAAAATAAGAAGCGCAATCAAGGATTTGAAATCTGGTCGTGCGATAAAAGTGGGTGGATGCAACTATGTACTCTCAGTGGTTATGTGAGGACCTTTTGTCAGTGCTGTGCCTCATGTTTCGAACCGGCGTCGATCCGGGCCCCGGAATCCAATGGGTTTTGACGAAACAGAAAACGCCTGACGGGATTGCCATAAGATTAACCACGATAATGCCATCGTCCCTGACACATACAGTCAGCACTCTTTTCTTTGGCTTCTTTCCTTTCGTAGGTTCCCGTAGGGCTCTAACGGCTCTGCGGGTCCTGGCGCCTGAGTCTCAAAAGTTTGTCTCAAAGCCACCGATTGATGACCGCGTAGTTAATTCGTATATCATGAGGAGAACTGAACGGCAGAAAACCAAGAGCACAGCACATCCGGGCATCTTGCCAAGACGCGGTTGACCTTGGAAAACATCTTAAGCATAAATTCCCAGGCAGTAGGCACTGTACGCCACCCGCAGTTACGCATACCCACATGTGTCCAGCGCAGATGCCCCCGGCTTTTGATGCGGTTGCTCTCTGGTCTGGTTGCTGTCCAAATTGGGATCAATTTGAGATCGGGCGGAGATGGCGGGCCTTGCCGTCTCGATCAGTCCCACGGCCCCCATCGAAGAACCTGAGGAACAATCTGATCACATCGCTTCCTTGACCCCTTGTTACGATGGGCCGGCTTGCCAAGTCCCTGTCATGGGCATCAAAACAACCTGGCACAAAGGGGGTTGTCTTTGACACGGTTCGCCAACATTTGCGCGCGCAACTGAAAGTGGCCTGTCGGTGTCCAGTGTTAGTTATTGGGGCTTTCTGCAGGGCTTGTCTGCCGCCGCCAGGTTCCTGACGCGCACGCCGCGGTGGCCAGCCACAGACTTGGGTGCTTGACGTGCTTTCGCAATACCAGCAGCACGACATCACGAGACCCGATGTGACGATAAGCGGAGTTGGATTGCCTCTTGGAGGATACTCAGAAATCCCTGATCAAGAAGTCTGCACCTGCGCATGGAGTGTCGAACAACATGGTGGCAGCGCACTCAGCGCAGTGTGATGTTTGGCTGCTAGTACTGTAGAACGGGCCCCTGCATTCTTGCAGGGAATGCAGCAGGGCCCGGGGGGGACGACAAGCTCCCAGCCCAGGGCCCTCAGGTGTGGCTGCAGAAGCGCGGCAGCCTTGCTGGGCGCGCTTGACCGCAACCACTGACGACAATTGTGCGCTAGGGACCGTTTTCGGCCCTATTCGACGCCGCCGGCGCTCGAATCAAGCCCCCGTCAGCGCTTTGGAGGGGCAACGTCGCCGTCCGGCGCGGGGGGCCGTCCCGGAAGCGCAATTGCCTCCCAACACCGCCTTGTAGGGCTGGTGGCAAGAAAGACAAACGTCGTTGCATTATGTATTACATGCTTCTGGATCTGCTGTATCAGTGGTACGGGTTGATGCAGCGGCTGGACCACGTGAAGGCGCACCAATGTGTCGTAAAGAGGGGCTGCTGCTGCTGCTAAATCCCGGTCCGGGCTTGTCGGCCGGCCGGTCGGACGTAACAACTGGTTCTGGGACCCAGCTTTATCGTGGAAGCACCGGTAGGGGATTCTTTTTGACGGGACGGACACACCACTCGCTCTCGACCCCAGTCCTTGGATCGGTGTCTAGTTTAGGCAATCGGGTTGGGTCGGGGAACTTGGAAGCGACCCAAAAACCCCCAGTCCCGAAGAAACGTCACAACGGCCGCGTGGCAAGCCACGGGGAGGCTTCGTGGGTCTGTGGCGCTGGTCAAAACTGAACATTAAAAGGCTGCCTGTCCACTGCCACGGACCGTTTTTGGCTCCCTTTTCTGTATCCTTGGCGCTATTTTTGAGGCGGCTGTGTGACCCCGCAGCTTCCGGGTCAGCAACAGGGGATGATCCAACGACGGTACACCAGCAACGCTCCCTTTCGTGTGGAGAGCACCTTGGTCGGTATTGTGTTGGTAGGGCCGTTGACACTGAAACATGAACCCCCTCGGACTTTTAGTGTACTGCCGCACTTTAGACAACCGCTTTCTCTCAATCGCTATTGGTGCATTGCGCGGCATTTGTAGTGAGGCTCCCGACCGTCTTGGCAGGTAAGGCGTTTTTCTGTAATTGTCCCTCATGCTCCCGATCCTTCACTGCACTCGCTTTTGGCAAGGAATTGTCATCGTACTGGTCTCTGCCGACGGCCCGGAAAACTGCTCCTGGTGGCTGCTGTGTCGCTCAAAGCGATGACGGCGCCGTTCGAACCCTGGCATGGCCATAGACGACCACCAACGTGGAATTAAGGCTGTTGGTGACGGGTACGCCGAAACGATGTGTCCCGGACGCCTCGGAAGAGGGAACCCCCTTGCGACGGACAGGTACGGCCGTCCCTAACGGCCCCACGTTTCCTTTCGCAAGTGCCAGACAGTGACAGGAAAAGAGCGCGTTGAGGTTTACCGTTGGATATCCAATAGCTCCCTTTCCGTCAGCTCGTCTCCCTCTCGCAAGGCGAGTTGAAGATTTGCGCTGGCACTCTCAGAGGTGACCAGGTTCCAGCGTTGATTTCCGACCCAATGCGTTCGCCAGCACCCTATAGCAGGGCGCGACCCGTGGAGATAAGGTCCGTGTTAGAGAGACTCAGTCCTACGTCGTTGGTAGGTGCAGACTCTGGGAGGATGAGAATACGGAAGCCGGCTTGGGGGGGGGGGCAGTTAGCATCCATTCCCGGAATCCTGCTCACGCACCACCTCAGTGCCGCGAACCAACCACGCAGGCTTCTGAAGCACGGTGGCTCTGCCTGTGCGGACCGTGGGGCGGGCCTTTTGTTTGGGCATCCGAAGGAAGCTCGCAGTTAGCGCCCACCTCGTGCTTCGGCCGCGAGCGCTGTCACCAATCGTGTGCTACTTCACCGAAGCCGGAGGGCGAGCTTGGTTGCTGGTATCTGCTGACGGCCGCCACAGAGGCCACCGCGACCTAGGTACCTTCAGAGCGGGACATAGCACTTCGTCTTGGGCTGCCCTCTTTGGAGATCGAGAGACCAACGTGATGGCCCTGGTGGATATCTCCACCGCAGCACGAATGGTCATTAAGGTATGGTGCTAGATTACAACAGCTTTACGAAGAACTGAATGGATGCTGGGTTCCACATTGAACTGCGGTCCCACAGGCAAAGTGTCCGCTTGTCACGGACGCCACGTCTCTAGCCGGCACGCCTTACTTGTCTCACAGGGAAGGAGCCACCTACCTCTCGCCTGGCGAGGATGTTAGTGGTTGGCCCCGTCGGCAGCAATGGCGGGGGAATGGCAACCGCAGGAAGGACCCCCTGGATCAAGTGCCTTGTAGCCCACAGGCACCTACCAAGTACGGACGAGTTGCCTACCAATAGTCCAGTGTATTGCAACCCGTCGTCAGTTCCACGCGGGGCAATTTCCGGTTGAAGGCGAGGGATCTTAACGTTTTCGTCCACGGCTGGGTCTTTGACGTATCTGATCTCGGAGCTCCTAGAGAGTCAAGCAGACAACACATGGCGGTGTCAGCCGGCTACCCTCTTACATAGAACACCCTGAGGTTGTGGCTGTGTGGTGGATGGGAGGAACAGACTCGGACGAGAACGCCTTGGAAGCTATCCTTAGCACGGCAAGCAGGCACATGAGGAAGCAGTAAAAATGTATTCACAATGCTAAAAGTGCAGCGTCCAGTACAGTGGACTGTCCTGCCAGCCCCCGTGGCAGAGAAAATAATGGCATTTAGCCAACCGTCATAATGAGCCGCCTTCTTTTCCCCCCGCCCCGAAATTCCATCATGACACTCGTGACAATAGAGAGAAACCCAAAGTAAGCCATAGCGTTTTCGCCCCATATGTATAACCACCTCGTCTCGGTGATCCCAGAAATCAAGCCATGTACCCAAAAGTTCTAGAACAGCAGCTTGCAATCGCTCCAGGGATGGTGAAAGCCAGTACCCAATGCGTCGACGGCCTGAAACATCGCCTTCTCCTTCATGCTTTGAAAATTTTATACAGCATCTCTGGCGAGACAGCCAAAGTTGAGGATGTAACGTCGCCCGCCAGGGTGAAAATGCGCCAAAAAGGGTCCCAGAACTCCGCAAAAACATCGTCAGTGGCGAATTTCCCAAGAGTTGTTTCACCCCCTCTCGTCTTCCATCGCATAACGGATCCATCCGCCTAGTTGCTCTTTTTCTGCTTGCATTTGTCGTGGAGAAGGTGGCCGTTTCTCGCCGTTGTTCGTGTGAACTCTGCACCGCAATTGGGGCAGGTTGCTTTCGATGCCTGGCCTGATTTTTCACGCTGATGCCGAAGGAGATTGCTGAATGTCGAGAATTGCCTGCCGTTGCAACCGTGCTCCCAGCATTGCGGCTTGGGCTTTGGTGTCACCACTCGGACTTGGCCACTCGGATCATGGGAGCCGGAACCCATGGCTGGCGGAACCTGATACATTCCCATATTTGGATCTGTGACCATTTGTCTGCTGTACTCAGAGTTAGAGGTAATCAGGTGGCCCGATAAGGTGTGTGGACGTACCCATAGTGAGATGGCAAGCTCTGGCCTGCTGAGGGGTAACCGTACTCTGGCATGTATGACGGTGGTGGGTAATGGCTCGGAAACATGCCTGTCTGGCTGTGATCTGGAATCGGAGGCGAGAATGATGGCAAAAACTGTGTCGTCGGTGGGTCGGCAAGGAGCGACATTGACGGCGCTGTCGTATATACGGGCATAGAGGAAGCTCCAGTCGCCAGGTCTGCGAGGGTAGCTGGCGGCGAATAAACAGATGAAGAGCCGCTTCCCGCCCGCCGACCGCGAACCTGAAGTTTGGAGTTGTGCCTCGCTTGGTCGCGTTGCCTCTTTAGCTCCCGCTGTTCTGCAGTGAGCGAAGTCCTGGGAGGACTTCCCGTCATCGATCTTGATCCACTGGGAGGGGTGAGGCTGGCGTCCGAGGCGTAATGATGGCTAAGCTCTGGACCCAAGAGGCCGTTGGATTGCTCGACTCCTGGCCAGGTGAACGAGTTTCTCGAGCCCATGCTGAATCCGGGGTCGTATGGGAGAGCGACAGCGCTGATAGCTTGGTAAGTATGTTGACCAACAAGAGTGGGGGGAGATCGGGTATCTACCTCATAGCTCCGGATTCGATCGATGCGAGCGGCGGCGACGAGGCTGGTGTTTCCAGCTCTTCTGGCGCAGGTTGTACGCGAAGTAAAGGTGCGGCTTGGTCGCGAGTAGATCCGTCCGCTGCAAACCAGTTCGTGTCCAAGGCCCCTTCGGCGGGAAGCTGGTAAGGTGACTGGTGTTGTGAGGGATGTTGGTGGGAATGTTGGCTGGTTAAGAACGAGGACTGGTGGGGCAAGCTCGGACTATTATAGGCGGGCGATGCTAGGCCCCGCGACGAGGGGGGTCTGCTGGTTGTATAAGACGCGGTCTCGCAAGACGGCGTCCGGGCGGGTGAGGATTCGGCAAGCTGCAACGACTGGAAGAGGGCTTCTGTTGTCGACACTCTGCTGCCCGTAGTTCTTGATCTGGGGTTGTGTGAGTAAGTCTCATCGACGCTTCGGCCAGGATACGGCGGATCCATCTTCGAAGGGAAGGAGAATGAAAATGTGCGGTAGAGAGATAGTGAGCAGCACATACGTGGTCTGCGCGTCGCTGAGCTGGGAGTGATGTGTACACGGTACTCCGAGATCTTGAGATCACGGCGACACGGAAGTCCTGCTGGACTTATATGGAATATGAAGTGGAGAGGGAGGTCAGTGATGGATCTTGAGCAGTTGAAACGATCAGGTAGCAAGATTTCAGAAAGACCATGAGCTATCTTTGGGCAAGTTCAAGATGCTTCAGCCCCAACAGGCCTAGAGCGCAATGCCGGGAGAGCCAGGTTATATGAAGTCTGCAGAGGTGGTATGGTACCTCCCCACAGTGCCTGGGTACCGTGGTGCATTGCAACGAGGATGAGAGCCACTGGCAATGACAGGGAGGGGCTTGTAGGTACCGTAGCCACAGTAGCGTAGAGTAAATCAAGGGCCATGCATCTATGACCTGCTAGAGAAGGCCCGCGGCAGGGTTGAAGGGAACCGGGGGCAGAAGGGGGGGAAGAGACGAGAGAGGGGGGGGGGGTGAACCAAGGGTACATCATCGAGTACATGCAAAAAAGGATAGGACCCTAAGAGTGGGGATTGTTGGACTCCCTGTAAACGGCCTTACCGGGGATGTTGAAGGTGCATGGATCGAAGGAACCATACTCTAGTCTTGACAGACCCAGTCCCCCGACCTCGTCCCGCTGGGGCCGGTAGGGGTACGCATTTTCAGGGCAAGAGACGATGCTGGCCGCCTGGCTCGCAGCGGAGCACCCCTTCGAAGGAAAAGTGAACGCCAGGCGGCGTGGGCCATCAACAACGGCGGGCCTGGGGCACTGGCCGTCCGTCGCGGCAAGCAGAAGGAAGAGATGGCAGCCGGATGAGTGGCGCGGGTCGAAACGGCCGTTCGCTCCCTAGGCTCCAGCATTTGTCTGGTTTTCTTTGGGTGCTGGGACAGAGCTGTGCCGCGCTGTGCTGGGAAGCGAGGGCTTGACATGCCGTTTTAAAACAGTGACCAGGACAGGTCGCCTAGGGTACGGAGGTAGGGCTCGTCGTGGCGGAATCGAAGCACAATGGAAAGCTTGAGCGGCAGAGTGAGCGATTGTGTCACCTCACCCCAGCTTGTCCCACGTCTTGTGTAGCGCACTTGGTAGGGTGGTGTGCCCAGCAATACACGCCGTTGCGCCACAGCTGCTTCACGGCTTCCCGACCTCCAAACTTCCTTGACGCGTACCAGCCCTCCAGCTCCGTCGCCCGCCTTGCGAGCGCTGTCCAATGTGCCAACGTTGCAGCTGGCTCACGGTATTGCAGCTCGGACAGCACAAGGAAATGGAATGTTCCAACGCGTTGTCCCAGCGGCGTGGCGCATCTCGTTGCTACCCTCGCTGCTCCCAACCCGGACTGCATATGCCGGGGCGAGTGATCTATCGGGGCAGGATTGAATGAAGTGCAGCAAGGGGAACGAATTGGATGGATGCGACGGGACCGAAAGGTGGAAAGGCGTCCGCCGTCAACCAGAGCCGGAGAAGCCAGGGTATCAGCGTGTTGCAAGCAGTGTGTTGACTGTTGGTACCATCTCGCTGCCGGCCGGCCTCCTGCGCTCAGCGTTCTCTGCGACTACTCTTGTCCCGCCGCATCGTTCTGCTCGTGGTGGGGATCGCCTAACGCCTCACGAAGACGGCGAGGACGACGGGAACACCGGGCTCACAGTGAGTGAGAAACAGAGAGCAAGAGCGATTTTTCTGCTTTGATTGACCAGCTGCGAGGACCTGCGGCAGAGCAAGAGATGAAGCAGACAGATTGACGAAGTTGAAGGATCCGGAACCCTGTCAGCACAGAGGTGCGCGCTTTCTGTTTAATTCGATACCTGCCCCCGTCTGGTTCCCGTTGGCCAACACCCGGGCCAGCTCGGATAGGCAGGGACGACACGGGACCCAGCAGCAGGAAAGAGAGGAGGAAAATTTGCCTATCCGTCAGAGCCCATCGTTATGTCGTAGTTGTCCCCGGTAGCCCATTGCGTATTGTGACAATCTGTTGTGAAGCTGGCAAGCCTGCAAATAGAACCAGGGCTAATAGACGAGGTTTGCGCGCGTGCGCCTCTGCGCCTGTCCCGCCAGTCTCGTCAATCAGGCGACAGGGGGGGTCTAGGCGCAGCATAGGCGGCCATTTTGGCAAGGCTCTCCAGCTGGGCGTTTTTTTGTCGAGTCCTCACTCGCTTTGATGACAGCCCCCTCGCCTGACCCGGGCAGCCGCTGCCGCCTGCCACCACCTGCCAAGACCAACACAGACATGTGCTTTTCTTTTTTGAACTCATCACGGCACAGGGCAGTCTGAAGGTTGCCGGGGGGCCATGAACGACGAAATTTTGAGACCATCGACCAAGCTCTTCCAACTGCCTGCCGACATCGATTGACGTCTTGCGTCAATGCAAGGAACTTTCTCTAACGGCGTACTGGCAACTCTAACTGTAACACCCGCTACACTCGAGAGCGGGCTGGTTTGGCAAAGACGTTACAATCGGGAAATATTTGCGTTCCATCTCAAATTATTGCTTCATCGTCTCATCGTCACTTTCCCCCCATTGCTCCAGTCGTTGTGGCTAAGAGAATCTGACCGGGACATGCGGTTGAAGCCAACTCGCATCGACACGGGTACGACCCCAACTTCCACCCTACCCTATAGCCGCGAAGTGGAGGCAGAAGAGATGCGAGAGTCCACCGTGGATGTTGTTGGAGCAAGCTCGCTGGCCCTTTGCCAAAATACGGGCTCGCCCAGAATCGGACTTTACGGATCCGTACCCAAAGCACAACCTGTCGAGGCAAGTGGTCGAATCAGGACGCTCACTGCTGAGCCAAAACGGACCCAGGGGGACAGGTCCTCCATTTTAAGATTTCCCGACCGCTGGGCCTCAAGGGAAGTGCCTTGGTCAGCCGTTCCACCTCCACTGATATCCGCAATGGGCCCCCACCAGCAATGGGCAAACGGGGTGAAGGCTCACGGGCAACATACGGAAGATTCTGTGCGGGGGAGACAACAAGCGGCAGCGGAAAGAAGTCCGTCGACACCAGAGCTCCCCGAGACCGTCGACCTGCCCAAAACGGAAAGCCAGACGACAACTCCGTAACTGACGTTCCCGGATTGTCCAGAATTCCTGTCAAAAACGGGTTGGCGACACAGATGGTGGGCGAATCGTCACAGGACGACTGGCAAACCTCAATCTCTCGAAGGCCGCCCCTTGCTGATAACACTTACGGTCCAATCACGCGAAGTTATGTGCTTGCCGTAGCGCGGGCGCTTGTTGCTGGGCTCGATGAAGCACCTACAGACGTTCCCCCTCGCCCGGCCGCCACCACACTAAGACTCCGCAACAGCTGTGGACGTATTCTGCATAGCACGTTACTGAACCGTCAGAAAGAGAGATGGAGCGTTTCAAGAACCACAGCGGAGAGAAGTCGAGCTGTCCACCGCATCGAAACAAACAATGTCCCAATTGGCGGCGGTGACTGACTTCGTTTCGTTTGCCCAACACCTAGCAGCGCGGCACAGAGGACGTGCATCAACACGTTCGCTGAAAAAAAGAAATGCTCATTGCGGCCGGCGAACTTGAGTCAGGAATACCCCATGCGATAGACAGCACACGACACCACCTCTCAAGCCCTTGACCGCCACTGGCACGGTTGAACCGTCCCGCGGTCCAACCGCTTGACGCTACACTGCTCTGGGAGTCGAGATTGTGCATTTATTACCATCTCGTTTTCGCACAGAATCATTACTTTTCGGTTAGTCCCCATCTCACATGCAGAAGCTCGGCTGCGCCAGTGTGCAAGTTGGTGCCAGCTCCGCCGACCAGAGCCAACTTACGTTTTCCAGGTTTGGTCTACCGCATTCCCTCTTCGGACGCTATCGTAATCCTGCACCCCTTTGGATCATCGATACCGCGCTCCGGCCGCTCTGCCCCGCGGCCAGTCCCCCAGATGAGCCTCAGCCCACCTGTCAGGGCCCGTTGCAGGGGTGTTTCCTAGCAAAGCCAGGGGGCTAGCTCGCTCTTTATTCTGCTGCCTGAAAGCTAGCTTTGAGAATCCAACCAGTTACCCGTCCCTTGCCGGCCACATCGGAAAATCGGAAACGATCCAGGAATCGGACTCGGGCGCCATGGACTCTCGGTCGATGGGTGAGAACTCAATTTTGGCATCGTGAGCGCGGTGGTGACATGCAGTGCCGTCTCGAGCATGTGGCGTCTTATTTCCGCTTCTAGGGCGGAATTTCAAGACGGGTTCTGAAGCACCTGCGGGGGCCTGCCTCTCGACGCCACACCAACTGCCAAGGGTGCTCACTGCGTACCTACATTCCACCCCATCGACGTGCCTGGGCAACTTCAAAGCGGCCTGCCGAAGGGCCCGCAAGCTGCTCTCGCGGATGGTGTGCTGCGGTCGTTTGACGGTGTGAGGTGGCAGCACTGGGCTGCAGACTGGCGGCTAAGGACTCCAATAGCAGTCGTTGCTGTGTTTCTGCTGTTCCGCTTTGCAGCAAAGGGCCAAATCACATTCATCTAGGCGCCGCGCTGGGTGTGCACACACTGCTCCTGCTGCATGGCGCCAACGGAACCTCCTCGTTCGATGCGCGAATCAAGCGCGGTTGTTACCGAGGGGTCGGAATCTCATGGCCACAGAATAAGGACATGCTGCAACAAGCATCCGTCGAGGCAATATCCGTTCATGTTGTTTGGGTGCGCAGCTCGAATTCTTATCGGGGGGTCATGGTAGGGGAGGCGAAACACACCACCGAAACATCGACGCCAAGGAGCGCAGTGCACAAGGCACCCTGTGCCAGTGGATAAATTTTTGTGCGACAAGGCCCTTGTTCCTTCTGGCAAACCCGTCACCAAGGTAAGGACACCTTCTGTGGGGGCCGAGGTAGCTTTCTCGGGAGGATGATTGCTCCGATTGGACTCGAAAACTCAAGCACCCTCCAAATTACTGGCGACAATCGAACCCTCAAAACCCAGCCCAACGGGCAAGGCACTTGTCAGCCAGGCGATCTGCCCGACACCAACCGTTACTGCCGCTACAACCGAGCCAGCGGGCTCCGCGAAGACTTCCATCAGCGTCGAGAAACGGTCAAGCCGATGGCGCGCGACAACTGAACCGATACTGCTGGTTGTTTCTGATATGGGCCGTATTGGGCGGTGCATTCGGAACCGTTATTGTCAAGGTGGAGATTCTTTTCGTCGCATTCGCATCCGTGTGACATCAAAGCTGCGGTTGGAGCGACATCATCAAGTGACATTCGGCACCTGAATCACAATCCCGCCGGTAAGCAACCATGGAACGAAATCGATTCTTGTGCAGTCCCTGTTAATTTGCGCCCGGCGGACAGTCGATAGTTCAGGGCACGTGGGTCGAAAGGCACACTTCAGTTAATTGCAAATCGTTGCGACTGATGCTCTCGCTCACACAAGCACCAACCATTTTCGAGACAAGGTGCTTCAAAATGCGCCGAAGATGAAGAAAAACCACAAACTCACTACCGCCTTTTGATTGTTGGCATAAGTGGCTTCTATAATCTAAGGTTGCGGTGGCTGGGAAACGCACTGCTATCCTGCAACAAATGGGTGAGCAAGGGCGTTGAGCAGAAAGGCACCACCCTTTCAACACAGCTTCGCGCGGAACCCCGCTGAGACTGAGGGCCGTCTGAGGGCGGACAAATGCCGCGTGCGTTCATCCAGGAGGTATTCCGCGCCCCGCCGTAAAGAGGCAGGAGAATCGTGGCAGGCTATTGTCGGTCGGTCACGCACTCGACGCCGCCCCGATCATGCATCAGGAGTCGCCGCGGCTGACAATCATATGGCTTGGTCCTGGGTTCCAGAACACCACTCCGCAAAGTTGTCACCTATCTATCAAATGTTCGCGCGGCAACCCGAATGTGCTGTCAACCCAAGCATTGATGCCGCGATCATGTGGCTCGAAACTCGGCCATTGGCACGCCCGTCATTTGCGCGCTCTCCCGCACTCTCGCCGACTCACATCTGCACTTCATTTTCTGCAGAGTTCTTGCAGTTTACTCTGTAGGACGGTGGGTGTACGGGTGGAAGCGGATTGTCTGAACCCCGCTACACAGCCGCCATGGCAGGCAGCGGAATTGCATAATCCGTAGGGCTGTTGCACTTGAGCAGTGAGGCCCTGGACTCTGGAGACACGGCATTGGTGACACCACACAATTGGGACATTGAAGAACCGACCCTCCCCGCCCTCGCTGATCTCGCCAATGGGAAGCCGGGGCGCACCAACACCACACCGTTGTTGGGCTTATATCATCTTCTCAATGACCTGCCGCTCACTCCGATCCCTGATCTCTGGCAACAGTCGTCTAGGATTCTAATATCGCCTGTTTTATCAAACTGCCAACAGATTGAGAGCTTCGTTAGTGAGGATCAATGTGAGCCAGCGCGTGTGTGAACAGACTCAGCGGAGTTATTTCCGCAATTCAAATCAGAAACACCAGGGGGCTGCGGGTGATGTTCATTAGCTCGGTGGCCCCCAACGGTCGAAGTTCCCAGAAAGTGGGCAAAATCCCCAACCCACTCCCCTTATTATTACACTACTGCGCAGTGCGTTCGCCGATTGCGCAGACGCGAAGCCGATGAGGCATTCTTCGAGACAGAGCCAGATATGACTCCCCGTTGCCTCATCCATACACTCACATATTTTTGCGGCGCGCGCGACTTTTGCTGCTGGCCTCTCACGACTGGCAGCTTCTCAGGACGTCAGAAGTTTAACCCAAAATCCCACAGCCCTGTAGGGCAAAGCGTGAACCCCTGGCGCTGTGTGGCTGGCGGGCGGGTGCGCGGGGGGTGCCTTTCGCTGATATCTCCGGGGTGCTGTGGCTTGGAAGCTGGCTGGTCGGCCGCTTTTCCCCGAGCTCCGAGCTGCTTGGGTTGGGGTCCCCTACCCCTTCCCACCACCCACTTTTCACCCCTCAAAAGAGGAGATATGGTGTTACGTGGGGAATTGGAGGTGGAGACGGCACGGAGCAGACTCCGGACAAGACCAAGCCCAAGTCTTGTGTTACCTGAAGCGCGAAAAGTCGCTCAAGGCCTGTAGGTATTCGGTGTTCGCGAAGCTGAATACTACATTCAGGGTGTGGTCCTTGGTACGAACACGCCGCATGCTTTCAAATATTCACCGCTTCTGGAATCAAAAGGCCTCTGAGAGACAACCTAGCACCGATATTCCTCCGGTCGTCAACAATCTGCTCCAAGCCTGTCGGTGAATGATTCGCCTGTATTCCGAGTCAACGCGCGCGTTTGCACCAAAGCAGTATTGCAGTTATCAGACGGGTTTGGCCCTCCCGACCTGTTTTGGGCGTTGCCGGGCAGACGCTGAACGGCCACGCTGTTGCGGCTGCATCGCTACCAGAGCTCTGCACCTGGGACTCGGTCTGTGCAGCTCGTTAGGGGGCTGCAAAACTGGAATTATTTCGCACCCCCGTCACGGCGTGGCAAGGCAGTATTTGAGTTTTGGTTCAGCTCCAGCCAACCAAAACAACACATCTCTGTTCCTCTCCCGTCTGCAACCCGCGCACGACCTTCCGCGCAGCATGTGGACGGGACGCTGCCATCCACGGCCGAAGACTTTGGACAGTTGTTTTGACCAGACAACTCCACACCCCGTGCTGTAGCGCTCACCAATCTCCAATCTTGCACCTGCAGCGCCGGGTGTGGCGCGAGAACCCCCGAGCAGCCCGGTGGTCGAGCTAAACTGGTTCTCGAGCCCGAACCGGGCCACTACGCGGATATTCGGACTCGAATGCAACGAGAAGCCACCAAAACGCGACCCCCATTGGACATGCTACTCACGACATCTCCAATGCGACAGTGGCCGTACATCCGCTAGCTACCTTCCAACGCCGTCATACTTTCCCCGCCGCTCTTCAAGTCCCATGTAAGTGGCCTACTGTTGCGAATGGCGGCCTGGCGCGCTCTCCCGCTCCCTGACGCGGGGTTCGCGCGACGCAATCTCCTTATGATTTCCAACGGCCGTCCCAAAAAGATACAATCCATCACCGAGTACAGCAAGCCCCTCGGATGGCAGTGGAGCTTTTGCCCAACTCGCCATTGATAGCGCCGCGTGGCTAGTGCTCCCCCCCCCCCTTTCCCCTCCATTGAGAGCGAGCCAGGAGTCCGAGCTGCTTGAACCTTGCACCAACAAGCAGCACTCACTCTCTGGTGCTGACCTTTGCCTGCCCATTCGTCACCGGTATGCCTCGTGTTCATCCGCTTAGGGTTGGGCAAGCGGGTGAGAAGGAAGTCCAATAGTGGTCAGTGATATGACGCGCAGTCGAAAATATACCCACCGCTCGCTGAGATCGAGTCATACCCACCCGCAACAGTACGTCCTACTCAAGCACACGTTGTGACTAGGGAATGTCAATTTGCTGATGACCTCGTTTATAGTCCCGATATGGCGCGTGTGTGAACGCTCACAGGCAGACATGACCCGCCGTGCATTTTCTCTCGCTGGCAAGGGAAATCTCCCAGCCGCACCGAGCCGAATCAGCGGGATTCATAGCACCGGTCGGAGGTGCCATCGGCCTGATGTTCCTCGGTCCCCGGGATACTGCTGCAACTTGCCTTTAGTTCCAGCGTTAGCCTCGTCAATTATGGAACACACCGATCGTTCAGCCCTATTCACACATCCAAATCGCGCCGGGTGTGGCTGACGCCAAGTCATCCCTCGAGCTTTGAGAACTCGGGGCCACTGCCGAGTGGCCGACTTTTCCAGTACATCTCATCCGGGTTGTTTATTCACTACCAGTACGCCCGTTTCCCAACCATTCTCGACCTTCAACTACTGCCACCTACTGGATATTCATAAACTTTGGCGGTGCGGTGACAAAGTCGCCTTTTTGGGTTGACGATACCCCTCTACCTCCGAGCTTCTCGCTCTGTCGCGAGACCGTGGAGCCGAGAATGACCAGTAATACAACGTAAAACTCAGATGATTCGCAATGCATGGAGATGACAATCCCAAGGCCCAGTTACATTCTTGACCAACGTCTGACCGCTGGTGGTGGCTGGGGCATTGTGGTGGCAGAGCCAGACACAACGGGCGGGAAAGGGGGCTTGGGACCACCCTCGCCCTAAGGCAGGATATTTTACGTCTGGCATTGGCGTCCAGAGGCCAAAATACTAGGGGCCCAAAATGGACGGTTCGAGACTTTGAATGGCAAGCTCATAGGGCTGCAGGGTGCGTACTTGTCGCTGGCCTCGCTATTTCGAGGAGGATGAAGGTGTCACTGTCCCGATTAGGGCGGGTTATCGCCGACATACAGCCCTTTTGAGGCGAGCACGGAGACAGCGGGTACCCAGGAATCATGGCTACCTCATTACTTTGTAACACCTTCGCACCTTCGCCAATCTCTGCCCGCCAGGTTATAACATGCAGGCATTTGGGCATCTACAAGGACGTGGCTTGGAAGTGCTACGTAACTGAACGATGCTGTCTAAGCAAATGGAAATGATAGGTAGGAGGAGGCTGCTGACAAAAGCTCTTGACCGCCCCAAGCCGTCCCAGTCCGTGAATGACTTGGAAGGATGTAATCCTTTCCGCCCGTGCAGCGCCAGCAGAGGGTTAAGGTACGAGGACGGCAAAGGTTTGGCAGTTGAGTGGGCAGCTCCTCGGGTAACTATGGTTGACCTCTCGTGGCCATTCCGATGTCACGGCATTCGTGGACTTTCAACTTCAACTGATGCCATGAAACCCGGAGAGGAGTTATTGCGCGGCGCAAAGGACACACGGGTCCCCGCCACACGGGCGGCTGTTGACCGTTCCCATCCTCCGGTCCACGGAATGCTAACGCCGAGTCTCTGGGGTAGACCCTCAGCAGCATAGCGTATAAGTGACTAATCTGCCCTGCAGAACGGTTCTGGGATTGACGCCTCGGAAGTCAAGCTCCAATCACGCTCAAGTGTCCAATGTCCAACCAGCGTGAAGTCGTCACGCGTTGCCCCCTGTCTATCTCATCGACGACGCTCGCGCATGCGTGGGGAGTCTTCGCATTTCTCACCCGTCACTGAGGAAGGATTGTGAGCCTATTCATCCCTCCTCACGTTTTCGATCCTTCCCTCGATTCCCGCGCTTGAGGAGTTGGACATCCAAGGGACGAGATCTCACGTAAAGCAGGCTAGCGTTGCGCCTCTCTGTGAGCATATCGATCCTGGCTGAGTTGATTCGCAGCAAAGCATCTGGGGAAACCAGGTTGTTGACAGATGCCTACGAAGGATGCGGCGGCTGGAGGCTAAACTGGGATGGGTATGTGCCGGCAGAACGCCATGGATCGCTGTACTGCCACGATATCATAAACACAAATTCATGAATATGCAGAAGGACCGTGGCCGTGTCAAATGGACCCCCCGATCTTCGATTTGGATATGCTAATGTATTAGCGAAAGGGTAGCGCACGGAACGGATGACACTCCCCGCCAAGTCGCCGAAATCCTTCGCGTTCCGGCGTTCACCACGCCCCCCCTCTTCCCTTACCCTACTACCCTCGCAAATACTTGGGTGGACCTCAAATTCCAGAGTGGGACTGTACTCCATTCCGGTTCTCGCTTGGCTGGCTGCGGAAAATCATCAGACCTAATCCAGTTGGAGATTAGGGCAGATATCAAGGCAGCAATGCAGGCAAGGCAGAACTGGACTGAGGTGGTCACTGCTGCTAGTGTAGGTGACTGCATCGCAGCGCTAGCCACTCACTGACAGCTCGCTGGCGCTGGCGTGTTGTTAGTTGTTATTTTCCCCGTTTCATATGCCCAGGATATGAATCCACTCCATCGCCCGGATCTAGCCCCGCCCCTGATCACATCATGGATCTTTGCCCAACTTTGGACCTTTTGATTTGCAGTGCAGTTCCATCGCGGGCCCGCGGCACGGGGCGTCGAGGCAGACTGGCTATTTATGTTTACACTAAGACGCTTTTCTTGACCGGGCGGGTCTTTGTTTGCTGCCGCGGCTTCGGGGACGAGGATCATGGGGGTTGGAGAACGCTGTGGCCCTTCTCGGAATGCCGACATGCTTGCAAAGCGCACTACCATCTGATAGCTTCATCGGAGACATACACTACTCGTTCGTACACGGTATGGACCTTGCTAGAGGCAATCGGTGCCGCCGTGGGCCGTTTGGCTCCCTTTTCCCCCCGGGGGCTATCGGTCTATCGGGAAGGAGAACCGACCGGCGCCGTTTGTGGCGACTTTCCACGAATTCTGGGACGCTGGGACGCCGGGATGGGAGCATGGACAGGGACAAGTGCTCATTGTTATGCTCCACCCGACGATCGCTTTGCCACTTTGAGCTGTTCCCGTTTGTTGTTATTACTAGTTGCTTGCCGTCTGGGGAAGGTGTGAAGAAAGTCTGGGGGGTCTTGCTGAGGGGTCTTGCTAGGGGTCTTGAAGCCGGTTTTAGGAGAGGACCTCCTAAACTCTAGAAGAGGGAGGGTGTGAGGTGTAGAATTGGGTGTCTCATATTTCTGCTTGGATCTAGACTCCATGGGCTCGACCGAGATTGGGGACGATGGAAGGATCATGTTCGGAAGTCTGGTGTTGGATACCATGACGACTGCTCGGCGGCAGCAAGGCAGACTGGAAGTGGGACGGCGACGAACAAACACCCCAAATACCCATCGTCACTCTGGGGGCTATTTGACGGGAAGGAAGGCATAAGATCGGTGGCCAAAGAAAGGAGACAGGCCACGGCAGGCACCGATGTTGATCTCGATCCTGACTCCTGAGCTGTTGGGTGAGATGTGCCACGCCGCGCTCCTTGAAGCCACTCGCCTGCCCGGGCGGGAAAGGAAGGCGGAAAGGGATCCCCTCCCGACCGGGTCCTGCCCAAAGTCACGAAGCCATAATGTTGTGCTTCTTCTACGGAAAGTGAGTATGCGTGTGTATGCGCGCGCGCTGACGTAGACTCTGTAGGACTTGGACAACGCCAGGATGCTCATCCCTGATTGCCTTGGCTCGAGTTCTGTCTTCATTGAACGCGAGAGAAGGTCGGAAAGCCGTACGAATGCGGGTGTTCGGTTGCTCCTGTCTCTCGGTCGAGGTAATCAGATTCAGTTTACCCCCAGTATCTGCTGTACAGTTATGTAAGCACTTCTCATATCGTCAACTTACCATCTGGCTCGGTGTTGTCAGGCACAGAGTCCGAGGCTACCCGACATTTGATCTCCCTCTCTGTTCTCTGTTCTTGCTAGCAGCCCGAGCTGGCTCCATCGTGATCTGTAATACTAGGGAAACACAACTCCCATATGGGCGCTTCGTCCGGCCAGCCGGCCAGAAGTAGGCAACCAAGCCCGCCCAAGATAGATCACCACCAGGCAGAGAGAATAGAGAATAAAGTATGATTTGATTTAGCTAGGGGCCAAGAACCACACGTGAGAACTACCTGTATTGTACGTGACTCTTCTCTGGCGAGTTGGCCAACAGCAACACACAACACGCCGGCTTAACGCCATAGTGTCTGTCAGCAACAGCCGGGAGGGACGAGGCCGTACCACAAAGTCTAGATGACCACCCACAAGAGATCTATCTAGCTGCGGCATGTTAGGCGCTGTGAAAAGCAAGAAGGTCCACTGAGACACTCCCGGCAATCCACGCTTATCCATGCCTACTCAGCCATGTTTCTGTGCGACTCCCCCTTTTCCTGCTTGGGGATGATTGGAAAGGAATTAGGCAAGCCAGCCACAAATCCCCAAACACACGGGACGGCTGTGTGTCTCAAGACCGTCGACAGGTTTGACCGTCTTGCCTTTTACCGTCACCGAGCCAGAAACATATCCGGCAAACACTATCGACCCCTTTCTGTCGGTGCTGGGACGGGCATCTGTAGTAATCTCGAGAGGAGACAGGAGACAAGACAACCACCCGTCCTCCATCATGATGTTTCACAACAGGAAACAAAAACACAGCTCACCAGAACTCGGGGCGCCGCACATCGACCTCTTCTAACCAATCTTGTATTGATTGCAAAAGAGTAAAAGCTGGTGCCGATGCTACAATCCACTCCGTTTTCCCATGTCTCGCTGAAATCGCTTGTTTCGGCAGACAAATATCCCAAAGTGCCAGACCTACGCCTACTGGCAGAGTCCTAACCCCCAGTCACATACATATCTCACAGTTTCCCTCCCTCGGGATGAGTTGCAAACTCAGAGCTTCCCGTGCCTTGCCCGAAAAATGGCAACTTTATCATCGTAAAACAGGATCTCCCGCAGTCTAAGCGTTACCCTGCCGTTGTCCGGCTCGACAAACCCGTCGTCATCCGAATCTTCGTCCTGTTCTACCACTTCGTTATCGCTCTGTGTCTCGTCGGGATCAGATGTCCCCGTAGTCGGCGTATTGTCGTCCTCATCTTCGTCGTCTTCTTCCGATTCCTCCGAATCATCGGCGTCTACCTCCTCGTCGTCCTCGTCGTCTTCCTCATCCGTCGTATCCTCCTCCTCTTCCTGGTCGGTGGCCAACATACCGTTAATATGGGCGCTGCTGCCATGAAGCTGCATGCTTGCTAAGCCCTCGGCTAATGCGTCAGGAGAGCTGACACCGCTGGCGCCTGAGCTCGACCCTGTGTCACAAGCCTCAAGAATCTCAAAGCACTTGGCGCCGATGCCAACATAACACAAACGGATTTCGGGCCGAAGGGTGATGATGTCGGCGATCTGGTGTGCGAGCTCCCTCGGCTCGAGCGTGTTGGTCACATAGTCCGCAATATGGGGTATGTTGAGCGAACGTAGCTGCGGAATATTGGGCAGGCGTTGGAGAAAAGTATGCTATGGCCGCGTGTTAGCAGGGCGCTTCAGTGGGAGTTCGGTCAGCATGGGGGAGGTTACCCAATCCTTATAGTCCAACGACACCGCGAGCTCCTTCAGGTTGCACATTCGCCCGCTTGTGATGTATAATACAATTTCCGTGGTGAGTGCCCAGTTCCGCCACCGGATTGCATCGGGGCCAGCGGTTGTGCTCGGGGTTGCAGACTTTGCCGAGCTATCCAGCAGTAGTTTTTGTAGGCTCAAGCGATGCCTCTTCAAAGCTCCCTTGAAGATGAAATCAATCATGACGGGTGGTGGTCCATTGCCTCTCCTGCGATCTTGTAGGAATAAAACCTCCAGAGTATTCGGTGCGAGCGTCTCCTTTATGAAAGTAACCAGTGCCAACGATGTAGCATCAGTGTGGATATACTTCAATGCGAGGTGATACTGTAGAGGAGCAGAGGCTTGGTGTCTACTATTGGATGACACCCCTAACCCAGAGCCCAGAGGTGTGGGTTGGAACTGCTTTCGTAGCATCTTCCAGAGACTCTCGTGCTGAGAACAATCAAGCAGTGTCAAACTTGAAAGTAAGGACCAGTCAAAGGCAAGCCTGCAGACCTGCAGAGACAGTGGTACCCGCTCAAGCTCCAGGGTCTGCAGCTTTAGTTTCCCGTCCAGCCGTCTCCTGCTGCCCGGGCTTGATCTGCTCTGCCTCCCCGTTCTTAGTGGGAGGTGCGCTTTCAGCCGATTAGTCGCAGCATCTTCGGTTTGTTGATCCTCCAAAGGATATGGCGATGTGGCCTCTCCAATCGTTGAAGCGACATACTGCTCAGTTTCGAGTCCCGTTGCGACAGGCGTGACCGGTGATGAGGGAACCTCAACAACCACGGCGTCGGCTGTGGGCTTTTCCATTCCTCTTGGTAATCTCCGTTTCTTGATATCGTAGATCTTCCCAACCAAGACACCAAGGACTCCACCAAGGCGTCTCTCCCCGATAGTACTCTCTCCCGGCCATCGCGCCCGGTGATCTATCTGCTTTAATCCGGGCCCATCCCAAGTCTGAACAAAGTCCTTGTGAACAGCCTTTGCCGAAATGCCGACCCTGAGCTCTTGAAGACAGTCCTTGGAGCGTTCAAGAAGCACTGCTATCTCATCTAGATAGCCCAGCTCATCGATATCCAGAACGGTTAGGCTTTTGAGGGGCGGCAACACGCTGAACGTCGGGTATTCGCAATGGTACTCGGAGTACGGGATTGCTGCGCCCGGAGGCGGATGGCTCGCGCTGGGCGGTAACATAATCCCAATAGGAGTGAGTTGACTGCCAAGGGGGACGACTGCGGGGGCGCCGGGATTCGAAGAATTCGGGACGATCAAGTTTTCTGAGTTGTCGTGCCATCTTATCCAGACACGGTTCAGTTTGCACTCATTGTCGTCCTGGTCACCTAGTGAAGACAAGGCCATGAATATATCAGAAAGCACTCCAGTCGGCATATCCCACACAAATGTCTCGAGGTTCTTCATCTTCGCCACTGCGATCGCAACCAAGGTGCCTAACATTTTGCCACTCTCCTTGGTTATCATGTACTCCGCGACCCAATCGTTAGGCCCGTTGCCCAAGGAGAATTTTTTTGTGTATTTCGCATACTCGTTCCCTGCGAACTTGGCAAGGGGCGAGGCGGTCGGTCGGAACACTTTACGTGCCGTTCGGGCGAAGGCACTGCCCAGGCAAAGCGTCGAAAGTCCATACGTAAGCGCATCCACGCTCTTGGACTCGGACGATGCGGTATGTCCATCGGGCCAGACTATGTCGAACCTTGAATAGATCAAGGGGACGGCGAGGTTGTAGAGCGCCGAGCTCGTCAGAGCGAGAGCCGTTAAATCATTAGTGTGCGTAATCTATTTGTGACTTGTTAGCAATCTATGGCAATGTATGCGCCATGGACTGTCACCATAACATACCTCCTTAACAACCAGGCGCAGAATGTCGACCGGCAGCTCCAGAAGAGTTAGGGGCCGCTTCTTCTCGTAGAGAGCCTTCCATTCCTGATCTTTCTCCCCCAAGTAACCGGACACAGTCCTGGTTTCCGGATACTGCTGGGCAGACGGGGCGGCAGCAGCAGAGACGTCTGCGGTGTCCATCATGGAGTTGGCGTCTGCATCAGCCCATTCGACTAAGCTCACATGGGCTATCGGTATTGAACGAAGGTGCGGGCGGCCCCTATACGGACCTCCGGTGTTGAACGAGACACGCCGGAGGAGGAAGGCTGTGTACGTGCGACTATATTCGTTGCCGAGTTGAGCGACAGCGTCCGGAACGCGACACGGCGTTGCGCCTTCCAAATGTCGGTATGAGACAGGATTTGGAGCTGGAGCTGGAGCCGGGTTGGGAGGCGGCAGTTGATCTGCCAAGCGCGTCAACAATTACAACACAAAGTACTCCGGTTGTGGGTATGGAATCATCAAGATGCTGGATATAAGTCTATTGGTAGATCCATCAATTCGTCGGGAGGGAACGAGTTGTTGTCGAGGACATCGATGTTTTGGTCTGTCGGGACAGCTCAGAGGCCAGGATGTTGAGGCGGCACACAGGGGGTCCACCATCTACGCGCACGGGGCAACGAGGGAAGGAGGGACATTACCGGAAACGCTGTTCCGAATCTAGCCTAGCGCGAGGAAAGCTCCAGACCGTCACGTTTTCGTCCCGTCCCAGCTCTTGGCATCCATTCAAGTCTCGAGCTGGCTCTGCTTTCCTCTGTCGACTTTCGGACGTCTTGGTGAGGCACCAGCCCAGGCCTTCGAGGCTCAAAAAATCTTCAGTACTGGTTGTATACACGAAATCACACCGTGTAACACCGAGAAGCAGACTTCGGGAGTGCCCACTGTTTTTTTCGGGTCCCCGTAACCTGACGCCTCCTCAGCCTTTCTATTCGGACCCTGTTCCCGGAGCATTCTCCGAGTCCACCGCGAAACTAGGTTGTTCCAGATCTTAGGACCCGGTCCGGCGCCATGTCTGGGTAGGCAACATTGAGCCTTTGGCAGAGATTCCCTTTATACTTGAGTGACGAAGGGATTCCGCATCGGACCATATGTGCTATCCCGTCGTTCGTCACCTAAGGTTATCGTCGGCCAAAAGGGTAGGTACATAGACCAAGGGCCCACCCAGCCATGGGTATGGGGGTTGTCTTGCCCAACGTGACCCCAGCAGCCTCCCATAATAACGAGCATAGTGGACATGGGATGCAACACAGCGTTTGGTTATGATCTTGACGACGATCCTCACAGGCGCTACCTTGCCGCAGAGCGTCCTTGAGGCGCGCAATCAACGGCTCTTGTGATGCTGTCTGGAGATCGTCGTCCTGCTAGGCTGGGCAGCTGAATCCCGCGATAAGACCGACATGGCAGCTGCATCACCGGCTCCAGCCTAGTCCAGCTCAGCCCAGCCAAGCATCAGGGTCACTGCCCCTCCTTCCCCGTCCAGTTCGCCATGTGCCTTCCCCGCCATCGCATTGATTTACTGACAGTCTCTGCACCTGCCACCAACCCGCATTTATTGAGGAGCGACAAGCGGTAGTTGAGAATCAACTTGAATACGCCGCCCGCCACGTGCGGCGCATCTTCTGGGTTTGAACATCGACCGAGTTGTCTTGCGCTGTGACAATCCATATCGCCTCTCACTGTTCGAAACTTGACCAGCACTGATAGTCTTTGTGCTGTCATCCAAACCGAGCCGTGCCAGAGACCTGCTTTACCGGCCGTGTCATCTCCGCCTTGCCAATAAACTTCCATTTGCAGTAATCCGCCAGTGGCTGGCTGGCTGTCGACCCAAACAAACCACGTTGTCCAAAGGTTTCTTGGTGTGAGTCTGGTCTCCCATGTGCCCTGCGTTGTGTGTCCTTTTCTATTCGGCAACCGTGTTACCCCTGGCTGCTTGTCACTGGGCTTCTTTAGGCTGCCGGTTTTGTTGGTCTGTTAAAGATCCACGATCCCGACCCCTCTCATTGCTGCAATCCGCAACTTTTCTGACGACGCATCCACTTTCAGTCAAAGCCACGAACCCACGACGCGACGCGCCGGTTACTGCAGCAGGTAATTTCAAGGGTTATTTAGGGTACCAAGCACGCGCTCAAGATCCGACTGCTTTGATACTGCAAACGCACCGCAACCTCCCGAGCGACCACGCAGCGCAAACCTATACCTGATTGCGACACCTGATTGCGACATTTTCCCCTACCTATCCCCCGCCGGCCAGACATCGATCGCAAGCATGGCATCATTCATGCAAGACCTCTGGGAGTCGATCTTTACACCGGGTCCGACTCCTTCGCTGCTCATTGCGACCAATGTCACTTTCGCTGCGCTGCAGATTGTTCTCGCCGCACTCCTCTTCGCCACATACAGCGTGCACTTCGTCGTGCTTTCGGTGATCTCCGGCGGTCTCTGGGCGGCTATCAACTGGTTCGCAAACGAGCTCAAGGCGCATCAGCTGCAGGAGGAGGAGAAGGAGCGGCGTGCTCAAGCAGCAGCCGCGCAACAGCCGGTCAGTTCGGAGGACAGCGAGACGGAAGTCGAGGAGGCAGCTACATCAACGGCGAGCCTTGGAAGAAGGGAACCTCCACCACCCAAGGCAACGGTGGTAGCTACCGATGTTGAGCCTGTTGAGCCGGTTGGGGAGCTGAAGCACCGGGTTGTCTCAGAGGAGGAACTCAGCCAAGGGACGAAGAGTAGCGTCAGCACTGAAGATGAATGGGAACGCGTGTCGGAAAGCGAGGACGGGAAGAACAAATAAGTTTATGTTTGGGGGTACGGATTTATCACTTGGATGTGGCATATATCAGCGAGGAAGAATTCCAGCATCCAGACCGCTCGTGGTCAGCGGAATTCTGGACTATTGTTTCTCATGTTCACGACGCTATTGCGCGGACCCAGCGTTTGTTAGATAGACCATCTTGATATCCCGATCAATGAACAGCTCTGATATGGTTGTGGTACAACCATCAGGTGCCAACTGCCAACTGCCAACTGCCAGCCCGACGAGACAGAAGATATGGCGGGGTAGCAACTGAGCTCTAACTATCTGTTATCGCTATCATTCAGTGGTCACGTGCAGGGGCACGGGCCTTGGATTTTCGCGACGTCCAATGCACGGCTTCAGCGCTCTTGACGGATTGGAAGCTTCAATCCCAGTGTCACCGAGTATTGCGCCAACGTAAAATAGCGAGGAGAATACCGACGACGATCCACAACACAATACCCAGGAGGCGTGACATATAGATCGCAACCCGACAAGATGAAGTTGGTCAGGTAAGCAGCTGCCCTCTGCTTTCTTGCTTCGCTCCCTCTTGTTTTATGCGCCTGCTGCCACGACGCGTGCTGAGCCCTCCATCTTCGCCCCGCAAGGCTGGCAGCGCGATTACGGAGAAACCGAAAGCTTTATTAACGGGAGAATGCGAAACTAATTTGAGGACTGCCTCGAATGATACAGGTTCTTGATGAAGTGCGCGAACGAGACGGTGACGATTGAGCTCAAGAATGGTAGGTTTGGTACCCTTGCTACCTACATCGTTGACAATTCGACTAACGCAACATCTCTAGGCACCGTTGTACATGGCACGATTACCAGCGTCTCGCCGCAGATGAACACGGCGCTGCGCAACGTCAAGATGACACCCAGGGGCCAGGACGCCGTCCCTCTCGACAGCATGAATATCCGTGGCAGCACGATCCGTTACTTCATTCTGGTTTGTCTTCGGTTTCCCGCTCCCGAGTAAAAGTGTTGCTAATATGGGAATAGCCCGATTCACTTCCTTTGGACACACTCCTGATCGACGACGCGCCGAAACCCAAGAACAAGGCCCGCAAGGAGGCGGATCGTGGAACAAGCGTTGGCGGCCGTGGCGGCCCCCGTGGGCGCGGAAGGGGACGGGGAATGCGCGGTGGGCGTGGCCGAGGCCGAGGCTAAGCTTGCGACTCGACATCCGGTGCCCGGGCATTAGGTGGATATTCGATTATATGTCCAAGATAAAGAGCTGCGGTGCTGCTCTGGGATTTGTTTGGCCGCAAAGTGAAGTGATGAGCGGCCGGGTGGAGCGGTGGCCGGAAAATAGTTATGTGGCCAAAAGTCTGGGCACCGACATGTGACATTTTGTCCAGGAGCTTGGTGCCGCCCCGGTCGCTGCGGTTTTTGCCTGGAATGAATTTGGTCTCGGCGTTGTTGACGCAAGCACTCACTACTACGGCGTTCAGAGACGGACGGAGAAAAGCTATTATGAGCGGGGAAGGAGGGCAGAAGGCTTTGCTTTGGTATGGCTTCTATCCTCCCCCGTTACGATATCTCAGGCAGGAAAAGCATTTTAGATACTCTTGCTCACCAGGGAGGTAGGAAGACGAATGCTGAATAGAAACCCCTAAACGCACTGCCCTATCGATCCGCCATTATTCCTTGCCCATCATCCCACCGTGCCGCCTAAAGCTACTCCCGCCAGATCCTAACGATCTGGAGTTTTTCCCATCCAGCCTGCTTCCCACTCGTCCCCACCGTCTCAGCCATCCACTGCGGCCCAAACTCCCGAATCCGCGCCTTAACCTCCTCTGGCCGGTTTTGTGCACACAGGAGTAGGTACGCGCATCCCCTCTCAGAGAGCGTCTCAGGAAGCGCCGCAATCAACCGGTCCGTCGTCTCCATCCCATCCCGACCACCCGCATACGACAGCGCCAAGAGGTACGAGTCCTCCTCGAACGTCGTCTTTGATCCTTCCGCAATCCCTAGCGGCGCCTCCGGCAGCTGCTCGGTCGGAACGTACGGCGGGTTAAACACTAGAACGTCCACCGCGCGGCGCCGCACTGGCCCCACCAGATCACCCTGCACCGCACTCAGGAAATTCCCCGCCGTCGCAGGCGCCTCTCCGACCGCCTTGCCGGCAGTCACCCCCGTCGCGGCGCACGCAAAGCGGTTGACGTCCACGCCCAGCGTGAGGGTCCCCCGCGTGCCGAAGATGGCGAGCGCATGCGCCGTGAGAAAAGCAAGCACAACTCCCGAACCAGGCCCAACCTCCAGGACTAGCGGCGGCGGGGTCTCATTGTTCGGAGAGGAGAACCGCGAGGCGAGGAAGGCCGTCTCGGACGCGGCGGAGAGGGTGTCCAGCAGCAGGAAGGAATCTTCGGCTGGCTCGTAGACGCGCGAGTATGGCACGTGCGAGGTGTCGGGTGTGGGGAGCATGGCTTGGGGTTTTGCGGGGGGGGGGGGGGGGGGGGGGGGGGGGGGTGGTTTGCTTTTGCG
>Ga0247780_1000041_pt1 | contig 112731 bp, 131 predicted proteins | sample UWRJL079202R5_FD_179927 | JGI IMG/M metagenome (GOLD analysis project Ga0247780, IMG submission 179927) | Plant litter microbial communities from Arlington Agricultural Research Station in Wisconsin, United States - UWRJ-L079-202R-5 | ecosystem: Environmental > Terrestrial > Plant litter >...
TGCTTTTTGTCCCCAGAAAAAGCCAGGAGGGGTGACAGGGCAGAAGGCGTGATCAAACGACACAAGCCACCCCGATGGACCCGAGTGGGGAGCGCCAGTCAGACTTCATCTGGCAAAAAACCCCATGGCCGCCTTTTCTCACATTTGTGGAATGCCCGTGAGCTTGTTTTGCAAAGGGCGGTGACAGATGGATGACGGGGGTTGGCGGAGCAGAATGATGTTGCGAGAATGTTGTGATATTTCCTCAGCCCGCTGCCATTCAGTGTCTCTGTCGCCATGCTTCAGATGAGCGCTGCTCAGCGAGCCCGTGTTCAACCTGCCATCCTGTAAGGTACCACGGCATGACGGCAATTGCTGCTGGCCTGCATGTGTGAGCTAGCACCGACTTTGTCTTCCCGCACCTGGAGGTGCAAGGCGCAAGGTGCGAGCCATGTGTTGAGATGGTGGTCGAGCCCCATGGATTTGCGGATTCCGTCGGAACATGGTGTGGTTTCGAAGTGGAGGGGTGGCCGGGACCAATCAGAGGGCGGCGTGAGGGCTGCTGCTCGACGTTCTGGGAAATCTCACAAATGGCGGCAGGGACCTCCCAACCAACAGTCCAGGCACACTTACAGGTCATGGGCTTCGCTGAGCCCGCAGCCCGCCGCGCCAGCAAACACCGGGCGGTTCCCCTCCTCATCACACCGAGCGCCTTTCTGGCCCCCTGGTTCGGCCTCCGTTCGACGTTGACGTTAGAATTATGTTTGGTTTTTTCTTTTCTTTTTCTGTTGCTTCTTTTACAGCCTCAACCCCACCATTGTCTTTCAATTCAGCGCCCGCTAACTGACCGAGCAAATCCCACCGTCTCGCGTACCCGTGCCAATCGTCTATAGAGTCATCCTGGAAGAGATCACGTCACCGAGAAAGGGGAGAAAGGGCGGCGGCGGGATGGACGATCTCGCCATTCTTCCACCATCGATACGCTCAGGACGCCTCCAGCGTGCATGTTGCAGTCTACGTAAGAATCCCGCCTCCGCAGGCACCCACCTGTTAGGTATACAGACCAGTGCACAATGGGACAGTGGACGAGGACGCCTTCATGAAGTGGCTACTTACCTTACCACCACAGTGTATTTTTAGAGTAGCTTCGGTTGCTGCTGCAGCCTTTACATATGTCCTGACCATGCCCCCGCATTCTTTATACTGTGCCCATCCAAAGGATCTCCAACCACCAGGCGCAGCAGCTGTTGTGGGAAAACGACATGTCGCTGTGTCGGATGAGCAGGTGATTGAGGGCCCCGTCACTTGGCTATCTTGGCTCAGCATCTAGTCAGAAAAAATTTCACTGAGGACGCCCGCCAAGCCTCTTATCCCATAGACGACGATGATACGGTTGCTCATACTGCTGAGTCTGGCCCAGAGCCCGAGAAGCATACACGCCATCAATTGACTCCTCAGGCTTGCCCGACAGGGCAGACCCAGTGCGATTCAGGGAGGCGATCCACCGGGCCAAGTCCTCAGTCTCCTCTTGGTGTTTGTTGCAGCATGCGGGGGCTGCAGGCGAACAAGATGGGCGCTCCAAGACCCAAGATCGGGACCGTTCCTATCTATTGTCACTGGGTCCGTGCCTTGGATGGATGGGTGCTGGGTGCGCCATCCGATGGCTGCAGATCGGTCCATGCCTGCTGCGTCTCCCCAACCTGGCTTTGCCTACCCCGTCGAGGGTCGCACGCGTCGCTCGCTACCTTTTTCGGTTCAATGCCTAGAACCTGTCGGATCGATGCGACCTGCCTCCAGAGAGGGCGCCCTGAGAAGCCCCGGAAGGACATATCATGTCAAGCCGTCTCGCCGTCCGAGCCGTGGAAGTCTTTTTTAGACCCACTGGGCCAAAACGTGGGGGTTTGGCGATCTGGGCGCCTTCAAAACGGGGTCCTACCTGACAACCGCAGCAGATGCCCCTCTCAATATCTCTCAATATCCACCGGTGCGCGGGAGATTTCCTCTCTTGCTCGATGTTGCCGCGGTAGAATTGTCTTCACGGGCTTGCGCAAAGAACCGGCGCGCGGGATCTCGGTCGCGGGCAGATCTCAAACCTGTCTCCCCACGGCATCGTGTCGCGAGGGGGATATTCTCCGGCTGCATGTTGCAGCCCTGGAGTGATACCAATCGCTTGACCGAGAAGGCGCCCGCAGCCATCCCGCGGTCCCAAAGTCTCTGTGCAACCCCCGGGACAGGGGCACCGTTGACCGGCCCAGGCGGGACGGGGCCTGCTTGCAGCATCCGAACCGGTCTTGGAAAGCCGGCTCGCATCCAGCATCGCGGGCGGACAACTTTCCAGTGGGTGTCCTACCACCCTTCGCCTTTAAAGGGGGGACGTGTATGTATGACGCCTGCACGTCATCTGCCGCGGGAGAGCGGAAGCGAGCAGGTGCAGCAGATCGGGCTCAATCCCCCCCCAAGGAGGGCCGTTGATAGCTAAGGCGAACAGGGCACTCCTTATCGTTGCCCGCTCCGAAGCGACTCCGAAATATGAAGATGTTTGAGGCTTCATGAGTCGTCCGTACGGAACCTGGGGTCGATCGCAGGTCCTCTAGCCGCGGCGCGGATAGGATCGGGTGCGCGCGGCTTTCCGTTTCAAGAGTCACCCAGAGGTTCTTGAACACTTGCTCCCTTGCAGCCGCTTGCGAGATCGCCCTGACGTTGCACGAAGATGAGGAGTCCTCTCTCCTGCAAGGCACATGTATTATACCAACCCTTATCTTACTCTCGACCTAGCAGATTGCGGGCGGTAGGTCCTCCTTGTGATGGGTCTCCGTCCTCCTGTTCTTTTCGCCAGTCACCTACGCAGTTCCTTTTCCGCCCGGCGCCTGCCTGTCTTGTCTGGGTTCGGATGCCGCCTGAGGAGAGAAAGCTATTCGTGATGTCGATACGCATTGCTGCTTGTATTGGCTATCAGGGGTGGGATCCGGCGCAAGTTCAGACCAACGGCCCAGTCTCTCGCGTTATCCGTTGATGCGAATGTGCGAATATGCGAGGGCGCGAATGGAGTCAACCTTTCACGCTTGGCCGGAGCAGTACCGACAGGTTGGGCCTGCCCAGCCGAGTTTCTGGCATTAGAAACATATCACTGACTCATCCGAAATTGGTGTTTTACACACTCCGAAATTTCCCGGCTGTCTGGCGAAGGGCTTTCGGAATTTGGCGACCTTAGTCACGATTCTGCCGGTCTCTCCCAGCGCCGAAGTCGGGCTCTTCCTTGCATGAAGACTGCCTTTGATGGTGTCTAGCTAATCAACATGTCAGACAAGTCGCTCGAACCCAAACGCCACTATCTCGTCCATCACAATTCCAAATCCGTAGAGGCAGTCCAATGACAACAAGAGTGCCCGTTATGTACATACCCCTCATCTCTCACGGATGGTAATACGTCTGATGTCGAGGCCCGGTATGCGCGACGTCCCCGCCGCCGCCGCCGCCCTCAAGGCCGGGTTCACCACCAGTTTCACGCACCACCTCGACTGGGAGATAAGCACCACCGGGCAGCTCCTGCGGCTCAACAGCCTCCACCGGGACCGGGGCTGGGCTCACATTATACGAGCTCATCGGCGTGACCGGCGAGTATCCCGGCTGCCGCGACTGCCCTCCAGGACTAATACTACCCCCGTGGTGGAAGGGAAGCGGCACCTGCACCCACATTCGCCCTTCCGAGTCAACTTTTGTTTGTAGCTCCCCACTTCCGCCAGACCAGCTCCTGTCCCCAGGTGATCTTGTATGCTCTCTCCCTTGGCCAGTACCAGGGCTAGCAAGCTCATACGTCAACCCGTCTGCGCTGCGCCAGACGTTCGATCCAGGAGGTGCTTCTAATTCAATGGGCGATCGTACCTGTTGGAAGGGACTGCTCGGATTGCTTTGTGGCGTGAGGTAGGATGCTGTATTCGTTGACTGTGGGCTCCATGGGCCTTGCCCGTCTATGTGCGCGCCAGAGGGTACTGTCATCTTGTCGTCACCGACCGATAGAGCCCGGAGACCGCCGCGTCGGCGGTGCTTCATGAACCAGATGCAGCCGATTAGGACCGAAATAATTCCAGCCGTGGAGCCGAATGCGATACCGGCAATCGCACCGGTAGATAGTGTTTTGCTATTGTTTGATCCGCCGGCGGCGCTGGATGTCGGGCCATTGATGGCTCGGGTCGGGGTACGCATCGCGATATTGGCTTTCCGCGTCATGAGAACTTTCAAATCGGGATTGGAGAAGCCGTTGGCGGGAGAAGTCTTTGTCGCACCGCCACCGGCCGAGCCGCCGACAATGCTAATGATGGGTTCCGGAACAACATAGCTGGTAAGGTTGGAGCGGTAAAGCTGCCATGACGACCGTTCGGAGTTTTGTTGGCCAAGGTCGAGATTGTGTGAGCCGAACTGGTCGGGTACATCGCAGTCTTGGGTCAGGGGGAACGTCCCCCCGATGATCATCATCTGTGCACCATCTATTACGTTGCAGGTGAGTGAGTGATGTGGATATTGGCCTGTCTCGTTGTTTTTGTTGTCGTTCGGGTAGAGCTTGATCCTGATACATGGGGCGAGTGAGCAAGTGTGTGACCGCCCTCGTTGGGGGAAGCTTCGTACCATTGAAACGATGGGATAGAGAGAATGTATACGTCGTCGAACCCTGCTGTGTCGGGAGCGATACCCGCACCACCGTACAGGTAACTGCGCCACGGTGTGAGTTGCGATCTCAGTGTTGGTTTGCCCTTGATAGCCAAAGGGTGCTCTTCGTCTTGGACAACTTAACTCACATGTTGTAACTTGACTTGTCTGGCGCCCATGTCGCACCGGCGCAGAATTTCGCTCGCATCTGTGGCACCGTGCCCGTTGCAGTTTGCGAATACCACTTTGAGCTCAACACGTCGTAGAGGTAAATCTTCTCCATCGCCTGCCCAACCATTGTCCCGTTAGAATACTTATCCTGAACCCCCCCAAAGTAAACGAGCATTCCGCCGTCCCCCTGTAGTGAATATCAGCGAGTGTTCTCCATTTTAAGGTTATTTCTTCATATCTGAGGAGGAAAAGGAGGAGGAGGGTCTGTCTCAGGACCCCCGAGAGAAAAGGGAAAGGACAGAACGGGAAGAAATTCTCCGCGATTAGGTACTCACAATGGGAATAAACACCATCGCGCCCTCCGCCCTCTTGACAGAATCAGGCCCTGTGCCGTTGGACCAGGTGTTTGTATCCATGCTGTACTTGATGAGCCCAGTAGTTGGCACGGGCGGACCAGACCAGTCCGGCACAGAGTTATTTGACAGCCATCCACCATAGTAATAGCCCTCGCCACGCTCAGAGACCGATACACCCGCCCCATAGGATACACTCTTGATATAACTTGGAGCATCGGACGACACCCATTGGTTGTTGAGAACATCGAAGGACCAAAGTGTATAGTATGGTGAAGGTGGCTGTTGATAATGCTCACCGCCAAAGAGGTAGAAGCGCTTGTTGACATTGTCAACCCAGAGGGTGCCGCCATGGACACTTGAAACAGAGTTGTTTTTGGTTAGGTTGGCAAAAAGCTGTGGCATTCCGCCAGACCCGGTGGTGTCAAGGTCATGGTATAGGAGACCTGTGTCTAGGGAGGTAGTTAGGTTTTGTACTGTCAGGAGGGCAGGGGGCGATAATAGATAGAATGGGCTACATCGCGGCGCCACGTACTCGAATAATTGCCAGGGTATTGTGATGGAGGAGAATAATTCAGGAGACCTCCATCGATGTAGAGCTTTCTGTCGACCACGGCCGCTTGATGGCCGAAGCGCCTACAAAAGTTCTTGACCGGATCAGGCTGCGCGGCTACTGCCTGACTGAAAAATCCCAAACCGAATAACAACAGCGACTTCCAAATTAACCGCGACTGATGCGAATGGTTAATGCGATGGCGGCGGATTGGACTTCCTATCCCCACCATACTGAATAGCGGTCGCGGAAACATCACGCCGAATGGTGATTATACCGAGCCATGCCCGACTTCGCAAACGAGTTTGAAGCCGATAGATAGGCTTGCTTCACGAGGGTTCAATACTGATAGACAAATGTGACGGGACGGGTCGTCATCGCAAAGGAGCAAGGAAGAAAAGAAGAAGCCTCCGTGGTGGAGAGTGAACAGCAGGTAACGCGACTGTCATGTGAGATGGGCGAGAACAAGCTTGCATAGTAGGATGCGAACTAACGAATGATTGCTCCTGGCCAGAGCGGTCGCGTATAGCGGCCATGTTACACAGGGCGCCCGACGACCGAATACTGCGTCACTGCATCACTAGGCTGGTGTTGGAGTTCAGCTGTAAGAGGGCGGCGTCGATGATCCCCAGAGCCAGCCCCCGGCCCTATCGGAGCGAGGCACAGGCCTGTCTCAAAGGTGAAGCCTTGAGACTGATTTGATGGGCAGACGAGGGAGGACGAACACTGTAGCATGACAACGGCCTTGGGAAGCCTAGAAGCATGTCGAGGAACCATGTTGGTCGCGTTTTCCGCAACGGCCAAGCGGAAGCACTTGTGAGTCTTGCCATGGCCAACATTTGCGGTACGTAGGTGGTGAGATAGCAATATACGATTTGCACCCGTGTTCCAGACTTGGCCCAATCGGATCGCAGAGCGTCTGGCCAGCTCTGATGCTGATAGACATCCGGCACCTGCGCCCTGCAGCCCACGGCACTGGCCAAAGGCATTTATTTTCCCGTGTTCTGATAGCTGTCAACGAGGTGAGAGAAGGTGTGATGTGACATATTTACGTGGGACATCTGGACTCAACCTGGAGGCCGTGAGACTAATATACTTATTTCAGTTCCCATGTTCAAGGTTGCGGAATGTATTCAGGGATCCACGGGCCAGGACGAAGACGAGAACGCTCACACATGAGCTCAGAGTTAGCGAGTTAGAACATCCAAAAAGGCCCGACTTCCACGATTTTGTACAACCTCGAAAAATCGTCGGTGGTCCGTGTGGGAGCCTGAGAGGTGGTAGGATAAAGAAGACCAGTCCGAAAATGCAACATTTCACGGAACCTGACTATGTTGGGTATCGTAGGCCTATGTCGGGGTCGTATATATCCTGGGTTATACCATCAGCCTTTGAATGGAGGAGTATCGACATCTTTGCTTGAAGTTGGCTGTGGTCAACAGATGTACTGGGGTTGACTATTCAGTGGGGCGTGGCGCTCCTCAAGATCGACGGATTGGCGGAGTAAAGCTGGGGGCCTGAGGAGCCGCATGTGGAGCGGCAGAGAAATCGGGTTGCTGGGTTTTTTATGTCGGTAATTTGTCCAGAATGGTTTGGTTTGCTGAGAGCAATGTCGTAGGTATTTCAGCCTGAGTTTGGTACAAACAGGGAGAAACGGCAGGATGCCATGTGGGTATAATCAGGACACCACTGCAAAGCCCCTAAAACAGTTAAAAGGATCTGTCTAGTGACAAAGAATACAGAAAATTGACCTAAGGAAGCCTAGAAGAAATGAAGCCTTGACTGCGGGAGGGTTGGGTTAATAGGAACATGAGGAACATGGGAGGAATTGGGATGCGCACTGACGTTTCTTTTTCAAGGCTGGCACGTGCACTCCCGCGACCCGCAATGTGCCTGCCTACTTATGGATTACCGGTATGCAATTCTTTGGCGAAACCCAGAGCCTCATAACCCCCAACAACCGACAGCGACGTACAAACTCTGTTTTTTCGACACACAAAATGGCACCTCCACCCACCTCCAGCAAATCGCCTGCCGAAGACCCAAAGTCAGAGCCTAGTACCGCAGAGGCAACTTCCTCAGATGCCGCTTCCAAGGCCCAGGAGCGCATGGCCCGGTTTCGTGCCCTCCAGGCGCGTGCCAAGACATCATCAACCCAGAACCTCAAGGAAGCAACGCGCGAGTCTCACCGCCTACAAGCGGACCCGATACAGTTGACGGCGCTATCGCGCAAGCATGCCATCGCTTCACACAAGCTTCTCAAGGCGGAAGTGGAGGATTCGGGCGGCGATTTCGAGCGGAAGCGCGCGTGGGACTGGACGGTAGAGGAGAGCGAGCGCTGGGACAAGCGGGTAAAGAAGAAGGATGCGCACCGCGACGACACGGCCTTCCGCGACTACGGGCGCGAGAGCGAAAAGGCGTACAAGCGGCAGTTGCGGGGGATGGGCGATCCTGATCTCGAGCGGTACACGCGTGAGAAGATGGCAGCAATTGAGAAGGCCGCGGCAGCCGGGACGCTCGAGATTGTTGAGACCGAGGATGGGGAAATGATCGCTGTTGACAAGGACGGGTCGTTCTTCAGCACTGCGGACTCCACCAGCTTTGCTCAGCACAAGCCCGACAAGGCCGCCGTTGATCGACTGGTCGAGAGTATGAGGAAGGCCGAGGAGGTCGCCCTAAAGAAGAGGAGGGACCGACAGGCAGCGAATGGTGACGACGCTGATGTTACCTACATCAACGAGAAGAACAAGCAGTTCAACCAGAAGCTAGGTCGCTTCTACAACAAGTACACAGCCGAGATACGGGAAAGCTTCGAGCGGGGTACTATGATATGAGACGGCAGGCGAGCTGATTCTTTTTGCATTTTTGGAGTATCTCTATAGTACGGCGCATGGGAGTGTTTCTGGGGCGCGAACAGATGGTATAGTGTACACAACTGGGGCCTAAGGCCCCATAGTTGAGATTAAGGGGAGGACGACATCAATATGATACATAAAGCGTACAGCCACGTGTGGCGTCTCTTTTGACTCCGACATTACACCATTGTCTTCCTCCATGATTTGCTCGCTAATTTCTCCATTTGTGGAACTTCAATGGGCCCCTTGACAAGCTCATCATTCAGTGCTTCCACCACAGACTCCGCAACGAGGTCCGCCTTCAGTGGCTTCACCCCTGCGGAGCCCAGAAACCCGCTCAAAGCCCCTCCTGTGAGGTTGTTGAAAAGCGACCCGGCGGCGGTCATGGCAGCTAGCGGAACGGTGAAGGCCCTCGAGCTGTCATACATGAACGGCGGCCTGAAGAAGACGCTCCTCATTTGAGGGAACTCGTCGGCAATGACCTGTTCGGCCTCCCGTTTCGTCGTGATATAGCGGCTTGGCAGCACCGGTGCGCCGCCAGCAGCTGAGATATAACCGAAGGCGCTGACCTTGGCCTTCTCGGCCTCCTTTGCCAGAAGGATAGCGCTGTCACGATTCATCATCTCGTAGGTAAGCTGGCTGGGCGACGAGGGCGGTTTGAGGTCATCGCCCTGTCTCTCGCGCTCGAGGGGGTTGGGCGAGCTATGCGCGGAAAATGCCTTTCGAAGTCCGGAGAAGGGGGATTCACGGCCTGATACGACGCCCTTGTAGTCTGCCTCAAGGAGGATGCCCATACTGTGGACGACATAGTCGGCGCCTTGGAGGAGAGAGATGTACTGCGCGGGCCGGAAAATGTCTGCCCGCTCCCATGATACGCGGTGCGCCCAGGATGGTCGTGAGGGCGATGCCGTGACGTGCTGCCATTGGGGCTCACCAGAACGGCTGAAGATGATGAGTGAGCCGAGGTATCCATTTGGTCACAACTCGGGCCTCACTTCAGTGCTCATACCTGATTGAGGTGACATCCCAACCCCTGGATACTGCTGCTTGGCATATCCTTGATCCTAGGAACCCGTTTCCGCCGCAGACAACGAGCCTCTTTGTCGCAGACATCTTGCCAGGAGATCCGGAGATAAGCGGCCAGGTGGGAGCTCTAGCTCTGGCGAGATAGAAAACGAGTGTGTTGTGGAAACCCCGGGCCTGTGCCGTCCCGATGTTGATTCATTGCATCATGAAGGACGGCCCATGCTCAAAATTTATCTTATCGCTCGATTGCAGGGGATAACTAGCGCAGGATTTAGGTACTGTGTAGGAGCGCTAACACCCCGCATTCTAGGCTGATCAGAACCCAGAACTTCCCGCCTTTGCGTGCGACACCGTTTCTGTTTCTCTCCATCCACACATACAACACACACCGATCACACACACGTTCGCCAACCTGCCATGGCGCCGCCAGCAGGCAAGCGCGTCAAGGGCGTGCAAATCTTCCGCCCTTTCGTATACGGCACAACAGCGCGACCCTTCGACGACAAGACAAACCCCAAGCCCCCCGGGGTGCCCGACGACCACACACACTCCTGGATCGTCTTCGTCAAGGGCATCGACGACGTCGATGTGACCTACTGGCTGCGGCGCGTGCAGTTTAAACTTCACGAATCGATTCCTAATCACGTGCGCATGATCGAAGGCGAAAAGGGCAAGGCATTCCAGATCCAAGAGACGGGCTGGGGCGAGTTCGAAATCACCATCAAGCTATACTACGTGCCCGAGTCGGGCGAAAAACCACAGACACTCTACCATCACCTACGGCTACATCCGTACGGGCGCACCGAGGAGGAAAAGGAGACCATGCGCCTCAACGGCGGGGAGGTCATATCGTGGACATACGAGGAGCAAATCTTCAACGAACCGTACGAGGCCTTCTACGATATATTGACCTCGGGTGCGCTGCCTGTGCCCGGTACGGCGGGCGGAAGCAAGGCCGGTGGTAAGGGAAAGGGCAGTAATGCCAAGGGCAAGGAACAGGAGGCGCAGCGGTCCGAGGGCGGCGTGCTTGAGCGGAGCGCTATGATTCCCATGACTAACCGTCCGGGACAACCCTTCAGCCGCGAGACGGAGCAGCTTGAGATCAAGAAACTCAACGAGGCCATGGCCAAGGTACACGACATGACCAAGAAAATGGCGGCCGAGCTCGAACAGAAGAATCAGCGCATGCAGGAGCTCAAAGCCGACGGCGCCGTCAAGACGACATAGCGCTAGGATAGACGTGTTCGCGCGTACGAGTGTAGGCTGGAGTAGCTGTAAATAGCAAATAGACATGGGCGACGATGATACCTTTGTATTTAAAACGATGGGATCCTGGCGTTACGGGAGGCTGGCTTCATGGCGGCCAAGACAAATGGAACGATTTAACACCTCAGCTCTCCGAGAAGCAATTTATCTTGATTGATGGGGTGAGAGGATGGGGTTCACACCAACAGTGATGCGTTGAAATGATTTGATTTGTAGAGTTGAGGATTTACTCTCGAGGTTCCCGATTGTAGAACCCCTGCTTTCCCATCAGGGCCTTTCGCTGACAATACACACACCCCCAAGGATTAAATGCCTTGGTTCTTCTTCCAACACGTATCCCACATTTCAATACAGCGGCGGCCATTCCAAGCCCGGCCACACCATTCGAGACAAAGGAAAAGAAGGTGTAGGTACCTGTGGGCTTGCTATCGCAAGAGAGGGATCGAGCCGTATCCCATATTCCCGCCATCTTCAGATGGAGACAAATACCCCCATCCCACCAGTCTATTCGGATACCCAGTCCAACCCCCTTTCCCTTTTATATCGGCCGCCCCAGAATACAACCCCCAACCACCGGCAGACCATTCAGACATTATCGAGCCGAGAAAGATGCTGAGGTCGCTACCCGAACGCCTGAGAATTCCACGTCTTGATCCGCTCCCAAACAACAAATGAAAAAAAATAGGGAAAGATGTACAAGCTCCCAGAAAGGTAGAGCCTCAATTTGGCTCGTATGCAGGTGGTGCATCGTCCCGCTCCTCCCAAAAGGCGGGGTTACGGTGCTTTTCTTCATAAACACGACGGGCAATCTCGCCAGCCATCTTCATTATCCAAGCTTGTTCCAGAATAACGGATGATGTGTCTGACTGGGGCCCGCCTCTGCGCCGGGATGATTTACTGTCAACAGGCACTTGGTCTTGCTTTTCTGGTAGATCAGACTTGCGCGTGGATTCCTCTGCGAGCCGAATCGGAACATCCTTTGGCTCCGTAGCTAATATTGTTGCGCCAGGAAGCGGTAGCGATGCGTCTACCGACGGCCTGAAACGAACCTTACTCGAAGCCGGCGGTGTCTCCGTGACTTCTTCCAACTCCTCTCGGATTGGCATGATGGGCTTGGATATGGGACCTTGCACGGATGTTGCGTCGGAGATGCTGTCACCAGCCTCACTGCTGACCTCACTCGTTGTCTTGCGGCGCAGGTTAACCACACGAGTCTTCTTCTTCCGGCCGGCCTTGGTGTGCCTTCCGGAGCCCAACGACAGGCCTGCCGTCGCATAGCTAAGATTAACCATTGATGAGCGGGAGGGCAAAAGACCCGAATACTGGCTATCGCTGTCGGAGAATGTGTAGGTATGTGTGTTACCCTGGTGAGACTGAGATCGGGCAAGGCTCGGCGTTGATGGAGTGTTGGTTGCGTCAAACCGGTCTGACGGCCTAGCCCATGCGCGAAAAATAACCTCCCGCACCAGAGGGTTGACCAGTGATGAGGTGAAGTGAGACGATGTCAGGGAAGTTAGACGAATGAGGTTCCTTTGTGAGAAAAGGGACTGCATTTCCGGTCCTCCGTCGAGCGACAACGACGAGATTTCGTTAGGGTCGAGAAGATGGCCACTTGCGTCAACAGGGTCCAATGGTGGCGAGGACAGCGGGTTTAGCGTGGGCTCCTTTTCGTCCTCCTTTAATTCTTCGTCCTCTTTAGGCACTTGGTCGGGGCACCAAAGACGCAGCGACAAACGATGAATAATAGCAGGAAGCTCATCCATCATCAGATCCCGCAGCTTCACCTCAATCGTTTTCTGCAGGTAGTCGCGGACGAACTGAATTGAGTCAAAGGTCGACGAGACCTTGAGAGACTCGAGAGGATCATTGCGGAAGACTAGCGTCAATCCCTTCTGCTTTGAAAAGACCACGATGATGAAGGCTGAGAGCTTGATTTCAGACAATGTGATCTGAAGAGGTATCGTAAGCCCGGACGCTGCAGCCAAGGGTTGCGGCGACGTGAAGCTTGGCTTTGAACACAAGTACGTGTTTAAAGGGTTTGCCTATAATTGTCGATATATTAGCCATGTTATGAGACCCGAGAAGCTCTAGTGGTGTGGAGAAATGCGGACACGCGTGGGTGGACGCGAACCCCTGCCGGATAGCTCCGAGCAATTTGGAAGGCAATGCGCGAAGGGGTTTGAGGAGTTTTGGTTCAAAACTGGGATGGCAGAAAGCGAGCTGGATGTGCTCGATGTTGTGACTCGCGTGTTGAGAGCGGGCGTTCTGCGCGACAATCAAGTGCTTGGTGAGCTCTCATCCTGCAACACTTGCGACAGGAAGGCTTTTCAGCTGTGGTAGGGCTGTGGTAGGGCACCGCGGCAGCGGCAAACAGTAGTAGGTCCCTGCTAGAGGTGTTGTATAGGGTCAATGCTGGAGCTGGGGGATGCGCCCACTCGCGATGCGTTGTTTTTGCGACAAATGCGACAAAAAGACGAGATATCGGTGATCGAAAGTCCAGTAGGACGAAATGCGAGTAATATGACACCCACCTGAACTCTTGTTTTCAGCGTCAAGAACGCATCCCCGGAATAGCACATCTTGAAGATGCCTCGAAAGCGGTCCTCGGCCAAGTCCCCGATTTCTAGGATCTCCAGGTCGGGCGGCACGGAGCCGAGGTTGAACTCGGTCACGAAGATATCATCGACGATAATCGGGGGTTTCGGCGATTTGTTCAAAGCCGTCGTGAGAAGGTCGCGCGCGCGCTTGTAGAAGTCCTCGTCTGCCGTGAGCGGCGACCAGTTGAAGTTAAAGGCCATGTTGAATTGCCTCTAGACTAGACGGGCATTGCAGCCAAGAGGGGTGGACTGATAAGCCCGACGTCGCAAGATGGAGCACGATTGATTGGGTCGTATGTCGTCGAGCGGGATGACGAAGAGCTGGCAGCGCGATGGCGATTATGCGGAAACGAGAGTCGCAGAGAGACCGACGGATTTCGTGGGAGAGAATTGTGGTGGATAGTTAGATAGGAGGCGAACGAATGACGCTATCTCGCTCCGGCTGTTTGGGGGGTTTCTCACAAGTCGGCTTTCAGCGACGGGGATGGAAATTTTCGTATGCGGCTAGTGAGGAGCCCGCCCGTTGTGGGGGAAGCCTCCTGACGTTGGTTGGATAGCTTCGCCCAGTGGGGCGCGGGACCCGCGATGGCAGCATCTGATCACCCTCAGCCAGGGCCGTCTGTGTCATCCGCTCGATGCATTGAAGCCGTTTGATTACGGTGCCACGCCGTAAAATGACAAAAACCATTGTTCCCCTCCTTACTATTTTAAGCTTTCTTCTGCGTATTACGGAGTGCCTTGGGGGGTTTTGGTCGTGGATACACGCCGGGGCCTCCTTTCAACAAGACAGCTGGAGCGCGCCCACCGCCTGAGCCCAAGGTCGGCTCAAAGTTTGAACATCTGAGCCATCATCTGGCTCCAGGCGCATGCAACTGTCGTGTCAATCCGTTCTGCCAGCGTGGTCCCGTCAACGCCCGTCTGGGGAGGCGGGGCTGGAAGTAACGTCGAACTACCCTAGAGTCTACATGCTGCCTCGGCAATAAAGACCGCAGTTGCGCAGTCGCATGTTGCATTAGTGACGCAAGGCTTCTGGGAGGATGATGGATGGGATGGCAGAGCACTGACACATTCACAGGTGATCCACCACACCACCTCCGTACCTAGGCAATGGTTTTCCTGAGATCCCAACCGGTGGAGCCCGAAACCGCGGAAAGCCCTCGCCAAGACAACTTTCAGAGTGGGGCTCGGAAACACGGAGAGCAAACAAAAGGTGCATACCGAAAGTCTGTGGGGCGCTATCTTATCATTCATCCGGGGGGGCCGGCAATGTGATTTGTGCTACTCCGGCCACCGGCGCCGGCGAAGGCCGGAACCCGGACACCGTGGTGAACGGAATTGGCGGGCAGGAGGTCTCCCGTCCGCCCATGAGCTAGTCCCAGCTAGGATTTTGGAGACCCAATTAACCGAATCCTATCATCGGAGCAGCATTGTCTCTTCCCAACTACATAGAACAGAGAAATAAAATGGCAGGCGTCGAACTCCCTCCAACAGACCAGTGCCGGTACAGCCTCATAGGCGAGGGCGCTGCAAACGTTGTGTTTAAGATCGAAAGCAACGAGGATCATGGCGCTCAAGGTTGGTCTTATCCGACCATATTGCCCCAAATATCACGAAACTGAGTTATATGCAGGCTACCTTCTCAGAGTGCCCAAAGCTGGCACATCTGCCTACCACTATTCCGAGCTGCAGTGTTATTGGGAGACGTCAGTGTGCCCCCTATTTCAAGAAGGAGAGCTTGTTCAGCAGCATCTCATCCAACTCAACGCTACCGGCGATATCATCACCCGGCTCAATGCCGTCCTAGAGGGCAGCGAAGCCGCCCGCCGGGATGACTTCAGAGGCAGCCGAGTCTCCGACGCCACGGTCGGTATGCTGGTCGAGGACATGGCCAAGAAACACTCCGGCGACGTAGTCTTCGAGTTCAAGCCCAAATGGCTCGCCCAGTCTCCCAGCGCGCCCCCTTCAGCGACGCGATGCCGCAACTGTGCTAGGGAGGTGCAAAAGCGCAACGAACGACCTAAGCCGTCAAAAACCGCCAAGCCCATCGACTGCCCCCTTGATCTGCTAGGTTGTGGTGCAGACGCGGTATCTCTCTCGCAGGCTATCGCCAGCCTTGCACCCAGTCTCGAGCCTAGCAGCCGCAATTACGCCCGCCTCGCCGACTGGCTGAAGACCAACACCCTTCTGCCGCGGCTGCGTGACCTCCAAACGACGCTTGACCCCTCCGGCCCGTTAGTCGCCGACGCCCATGACCCGAACTTCCAGCTGGCCATGACACTGCGGGACTGCTCCTGTTTCGTGCGAATTCCCGCTGACCCTGAAAGCCCCGTCGAAGTTCGGGTCGCTGACCTGGACAAGAAGAACTGGCAGGCGAAGCTAGAATATTGGCAGGCGACCGAACAGGGGTTGATTGATGAGGGCTATTATGAAGGAAAGGAACAAATACACCAGCAGACCAGCTGTATACTTGAGCGGCAGTCTCGGTAGGCGCCCTAGCACCGCATGATATGGGGATGAAGCGCATGCATAGAGTACTCGAGCATGATCTTTGGTATCAATTTCTAAAGATAACTCCAAGGTCATGCACCGGATAGTGGTATCGAATCTAGGAGGAGGCGCTGGATCTCCGTTCTATAACCAAAAGAAAATGGGGTAAAGGGGGAAAAAGACACTCCCAAGTCTTGATGCGTGCCGCTAACGCCCGCTGCCAATAACAAAGCCAGTCCTGCCCACACATGCTCAAATGCTGTTTGCTGTGAAGCTCATCAAACTCCCTGCCGTTAACCCTGCAACCAAACAGGTGCCCATAAACCCACCTGCCGCCTCCTTCTCTCCGTCTGCAACCCACTCGCCTGCCGCCATCATGGCGCTTGACCCCAGCCACCCGTTCGTCAAACCGAACGGGAGCTGGACCACCAGTAGGTAGAATAGATCGCTGCTCACCGCGGCCCCATTCCCGCGAATATTGCATAGCAGGTAGAGTGGCAGGAACAAGAGCCTGGCGGCGCTGATGAGGAAAAGGATGGCGGGTCGATGGCGCAGCGAAAATGAAAGCATGGTAGCCATGCGACCGAGCAGATCGCCCAGGTTCCAAAAGAAGAAGGCGATTGGGATGAAAGCGCCCGGGGCAAACAGTCGGCCGCTCTGCTCAGCATCTCGCACCGACAAAATCTTCGCTGTGAATACTGGGAAGAACATGGAGACAGCGAAGCACGTGAAGACTGCCGCCGACACCCAGCGCAACTTCCGGAACAGCGTAGGGATGCTGACGAAATGACGCGAAGCGCGTTCGGCCTCCTCTATGCTTGTTACTGACGCTGCCATCTGCTCTGTCATTCGCCGCTCAATCAAGCGATTGTGTCGCCCAACAAGGGGGACGAAAAATACTATGGTGATAGCCATAATGACGACGGCCGTTAGGAAATATACAAAGGCAGACGTACCAGCGGCGCGAGCGGCGTCTCCTGAGGCTGGTGGTGGAGCCGAGGCCGGGGTGGTCGATGGAGGTACAGCCAGGAAAGAGATGGCCTGCACTAGAGGAGGCAAGATTCCAGCAACACCTTGGCCAGCCATGATAGCCTGTGTGTATTCCGGACGACCGAAACTCGCCGCGAAGGCAAAGGCGCCGTTCTGCATGAGACCCGCGGCCAATGCGGACAGGCAGACCATAAAAAGGAGGAATACGAAGTACGCCTGTGTCGACACATCCAAAAAGTATTTTGTCGATACAGCGAGACACCCAAACACGCCGATATTCAAGGACAATGCGGAATTGATGCGAAACGGGTAGTTGGCTGACGACTGTATGTTCGTCAGGATGACCATGGTAACCAAATTTGTTATTGTCGACACCGAGGTGATAGCCGACGGTAGGTTCTGGAGGGTCCATTCATCCTCCTCGAAGCGTATCTGGAAGTAGGATGTCGCCGCGAGGAACATGTTCCTGTTACTCACATTAGTGCTTGTCAACGTATCGCAAATGGGAAGACACCTGGGACGAGGGGTTGTAATACCATGCCCACAGCATCGCGACGCCCACCAGGGCAAATATTCCGTACTCTATCCATAAGAATGGCGACTCGTCTTCGTGGTCTTCGTATGTGGACCCCTCGAGCGTCCCCGAGTCATCGGTGAAGGCGTCGTTGAGTGGCTCGTATTCGCCATCGTTCGAGTTGGGTGGGCTGAATATTGACTTGATCCTCTCCATTTTGATTACCCTGGTGCTGGAGACCCCAGGGATTGGAGATGGAAAGGGAAAGACACGCCGAAGACCCTTTATCAACCTCTGCGGCATTTGCAACCCGTGCCAAGAACGTGTAGCGCTTGTGTAGGTATACAGATAGACCAGACACTCCGCCGTAGTCGATTGCCGGTCCTGCCGTATCGCTGGGGCTGGGATCGACCAGGACAGCTGGAAGCCACCAGCAGGTGCGTGTGGATGGTCACGCTTCACCAACTGGCGTCTCCGTTATCCTCGCAGATTCGCTACTAACCAGCCAGCAGGCGCGATTCCTTCAGCGAACGGTCGTCAATGAGTGTCGCCTGGTCATTGGGTTTACATAAAACGCGAGGCTGTCTGTCGGTATCAGCGTGGAGTAACAGATGGGGAGCGTCATGCGGCCGCGTCTAGTGTCACAAACGATGCGACAGGCATCAGGTGGCAGATCGATAAGGTTGAGATACGGATTACCGATGGGTCACACAGGGTGTGGCGTGGGCCTTGATAAGCTATCTAGTAACGTTTCCGTTGGCACCCGGAACTCTCCGTATTCCGCAAATGTGGCTTCAGCCCCACACTCTGCTGATCTGCCACTCAATGCCCTCCTCCCGCCCCCGCCCTCAGTCAAGGTCAGTGCCAGGTGGTCACCGAGCCGCCCCACACGGGCTCATTGGGGAAGGCCGCCTCCACCTGCCCGGGGCCCCTCGGACCCCAGGAGCCAGAGCCTGAGCGTGCCACGTCGATCCAGCCTCCACTCTCAGAAAGCGGCAGACAAGTCACACCAGATGTCATTTCTTCTTCCGGTATAATTCCCCCGGCTGGCTACTCGGCTCGATGCTGAAATCGCCCGAGAACATGCAAGGCTGGTGTCCCTGAGCGACAAGAGTGCCTTGCATGCTGCAGGAGAACAAACAAACAAACACCATAGATTTGGCCCCCGTCGCCAGAGATTACGCACCCGCCAACTTCATCAGGATGCCCGATTGGGAAGTCCTCAGCCGGCCTGTTATGCGACCGCCCACGTGATGGTCATCTCCTGCGATGCATCGATGCATCTATGTCGTGCAGTGTTTATTGAGTAGCGAAAAGGCGAACGGTGAAGGAGCTCGGTAGCACTCAGCTCGAATTGTCCGATGTCAGACCAAACAAACAACTTTGGTATTATGTATTATGCCAAAAAGAGCAAGCCGACCGCCATCTAGGTATACACAAAAAAACAGGTCCGCTATTTTCAAACACCGCCATTAACACCACGGCCAGTAATCACCAGCCTTACTCCGAATCCGGGTCGAGTGGGAATCGGTCCGTGAACTGCCACGTCGTCGCCAGTCAGCTTCATACATACAACAGGGAATTTCTCGCGATCGGGGAGACGGTCAAGGTCAGGGAGGCACTCACCTTGAATGTAGCCAATCCTTTCTCAAACGACTGCACAAACTTCTCCACATCTTCCTCGCTATACACGCCCGCCGTCGACGGTACACCAGCCGACCCCAACGCCGCCGATGCCGTGCCAAGGCTACCTACTGGCTTTCCCCATCGGTAACCGTCTAGGAGGATCTGCCCAGGCCGACCTGTTGGGTAGAGCGGCGAAGTGTTCTTGGGGTCAAACAAATTCTCGGCCCCAGCAGCGACAATGATGCCGTCGAAACCAGTCGCATCTGCTGAGGAGTATGTCTGGTCGACACCCTGGGTGAGCGATTCACCCACCACCGTCACGAGGACCTTATCTTGGGACAGACGCTCCTTCAGCGACACGGCTTGCTCCAGCGACTTGGTGCTGGCGAGGATACCAACACGCAGGGTCGCGATCGATGGCAGCGTGTTGTTGAAGATTGAAATCCCCGCTGTCACATTGTTGTGGTAGAAGGTCGGGTCGGGAGCCGGTGCTTCCATCCCAAGGGCAGCCGCGACGCGCTTGGCAACGTCATTGCTGACACGATTGAGCTGCGTGAGCACGTTGCGCTTCACCGTTTGGGACTTCACATGGCTGGCCTCGAAGCGAATGGCATTGATGAGGAATTGTTGTTCAACAGGGGTCAAGGAGTTATAGAACAATCTGACCTGGCTCCAGTGGTCGTCAAATGTGGCCGACAGTTCCCTTACTAGGTTCCCGCTCGTGGTCCGACCCGGGGCTGTGAAGAAGCCGCGGCCGGCTGTCTGGTTCGCTTGAGCCGGGAACCCTCCGTTGAGAGTGTTGGGGGTATCTAGTTACCATCAGCCAGGCCCATATCGACTACATACCGGGGGGACTAACAGTGATAGATGTTTTTGTGGATGAAGTTTTGGCCAAAGCCGTCCCGGTGATGGTTGTGGATCGCCGCCTTGGGCATGTTAATGGGCAGCTGCTCAAAGTTGGGAGACCCATGACGATTCAACTGGGTGTCCAGATATGAATAGAGACGGCCCTGCAGCAGAGGGTCTTCGGTAAAGTCAATGCCTCTCACGATGTGACCAGGCTGGAAAGCAACCTGCTCTGTCTCGGCGAAATAATTGGTCGGGTTGATATCGAGGGTCATCACACCGAGAGGCTGAAGAGGGGCTAGCTCCTCAGGGATAAACTTGGTAGGGTCGAGGAGGTCGAATCCAAAAGCAAGAGCCTTATCCTCATCGACCACCTGGACATTAAGCTCCCAGGACGGCGGGTTGCCGGCTTCAATAGCATCGAACAGGTCCTGGCGGTGGAAATCGGCGTTCTTCCCTGCTAACACCTGAGCTTCTTCCCAGACCAGAGACGCCTTACCCTGCTTGGTCTTCCAGTGCCACTTGATGAGCTTGGTAGCTCCATCGTTCGTGACGAAACGGAAAGTGTGCACACCAAAACCGTCCTTATCCATGTCAGTACATTGCTGCTGACGGCATGTTGGTCTTTCTGCGAGGACTCACCATGTGACGGTAACTCCTTGGAATACCGGAACCCGCCATCGCCCAAAAGAGAGTGTGCAGGGTGCTCGGTTGAGAGCTAAAGAAATCCCACGCCGAATCATGTGCTGTTGCAGCTTGCGGGATCTCGCTATCAGGGCTGGGCTTGACGGAATGGACCAAATCAGGGAACTGAATTGCATCCTGGATGAAAAATACTGGGATGTTGTTCCCGACGATATCAAAGTTTCCGTCGTCGGTGTAACTGAACAGACATGTAAGCCTTGGGGAACAACGCTGAGGTGCACAGGAGAGTGCTACTTACAAACGAGTTGCGAAGCCATGGACATCTCTGGCTGTGTCTGCGCTACCTCGCGAGCCAGCAACTGTGGAGAAGCGGACGAAAACAGGCGTCTTTTTCCCTTCAGCACTCAGGAAGGAGGCCGAGGTGAGGTTGCTGAAGTCGCCATAGCTTGTGAATGTGCCGTGAGCCCCGGCTCCCCTTGCATGGACGACTCTCTCCGGGACGCGTTCATGATCGAAATGTTGGAGCTTTTGACGGAAAATGAAGTCTTCGAGAAGGATTGAACCCCTCTTGCCGGCTCTCAGGCTTGCTTGATCAGCAATCGGGCCGCCGACTTCAGAAGTCAGGAAGCCTTCGCTGTCATCGACCTCGTATTTATTCAACAACTCATTTTCGGCTGGTTCGGCTTGGGTATCGCGGCGTTGGTTGACAGCGGCGGCGTAGGGACATGCTGCCCTGGATAACCTCAACAGCAGGCCCCACGTGAGGAGAGCTTTACATGTATGCATGTTGCTCTGAGGCTTAGGAAAGTGGGGAGGCGGAATCGGGTCACTTTGCAGGAGAGAGAAGACGCAAGGCCCCGGAACTCGGCTGGTACAATGAGTTTATATTCTCGAAATTGGTGTCTTTGTGGCTAACTGTGCCAAGCCGTGGCAAGCGGCGAGCGGCGAGGATCCCCACCCCGACTAGCAGTGCGATCGTGGGCCGTGGGCCGTGGCTGCAATCACCGGGAAAACATCACTGTGCGAATCTCGCTCATCACTCATGCTTTCCGACTTTGGGCGGGATATCACGGCCCAACGCGGGATCTCAAGTTGATCAACAAAGGACGCCCAGCGAGCACCCAGCTGGGGAATATGGACAGGCTATCTGGTATTCGGATCTACTGGCCTCTTATTTGGGGCAAGAGCACACGCCTTACACCCCGGGACCAGAGCCAGGGTGATCCTCGATGGTTCCCGGGCGACATCAGGTTGGCGGCAACCTGGTCAAGGTCCAAGGCTGCTGGTCCTTGTCGGTGACGACGGACTACGGCCCCAGACCACTCGGTGCGGTTCCAGAGCCCCCATAAATCCCAAGTTACACGGGCATCACCCAATTTTTCTGGGGATTATCCAATTCCCTACGGGGCAGTTGGCGTGGGAGCTTTGTGTGACGTGATGATGATGAAGTGGATCTGAGCTCGGAGGCCTACCTTATGTTGTACCCACTGCGGGTGAACGAGGACCAGGGGAAGGGAATAATACACTCAAGACATCAAGAAGCTCGTTGCTGGCATGGAAAAACTCCAAGCCTGCATCTGTGCGTCTCGTCGCCAAGAGCCTATCCGTACGCACGCAAGCGTTCCACTCCGACTGGTGCCTCACCGTACAACCAAGGAGGCAGGGTGTCAGTCAAGGGAACCGAATAAATAAGATAATCATGGTGAGTCGCTCGATCTGGGATTACATGCAGAGCCTCTTTCCTCGGCCTCCTCGTCCTGTACTCTGTACCTACGTTGTACGCTTACGACCAACACCAGCAGTCTAAAATCTCCAATCTCTTCTCACGGAAGACCGGTGAAACTTCGAGAGACACATGTTAGCATCTTAGCCATTTAAATTCACCCCACGCCATCCACGCGTCCGATTTCCCCTTAATAACAATATTCTCCCAAGGAAAAAATGAGCCAAGCAACAAGCTGCAGCGTAATAAACAGTCAGGCGTCTGTCAGCCTGCCGTCGGACCTGCATCGGCTGCTGAGCCGTGTGGCCGCCCTAGTGTAACTCCGGGAACCAAACGGCAATTGACATGCGCTAGCCCCTTTTCGACAAGGTCTCCGGCTTGGCCATGTCCGGCCCGGCCGGAAAGTGGCTGGCTGGTCAGACGCGAGCCGACAGACATCTTGTCCCGTCCCTGTCCCTGTCCTGTGTGTGAGTGAGTGAGAGCCGCTGCGGTTTGCAAGTATGTAATAGTGTGATGGTGTAATGGCCTGCTGCGCAATTCCATTTCTATGATGCGACCCGCGTTCTGTTCCGGGAAAAGAATGGGGCGCGTAGTGGATAAAAGCCAGGTACGGACTACGATGGTGGAATATCCCGCACCCTGGTTTTGGTGAATCTTGCGAACCAACGTGTAAGATCGCCGTGGTCATCTATTAATCGCGCGGAACGAATCTTGGCGATCCGAGCGTAAAGTATGTCGTTGCTATATATATGTACAAGTGGGTATCGAGCCCTGAGTGCCGTAGGTGCCTTGCATATCCTTCCTCCATCTGGGTTTTTCCTCCGGCTATCATCATCATCAATCTCGTACATCACGGGTGCTTCACCGGTCTCATCCACCCGTCAACCCAGAACCCAGCACAGAGCCATCCACCTTCCCTATGTAGCTGCCCTCCTGGGCGACCTCCGTAGGTGGGAATGGTCCATTTCAGTTATCTTGGCTTCGATAACAATGCTCTCGTTGTACGCAACGCTTCCACCTTCCCAGTCATCCAGGCGGCTCGCTTCATCGATCAGCTGTTGCTCGGCAATCCAGCCGGCCTCGGCCGCGTATCGCACCACACCGCATGCGCTCGGAAACGAAAGTACGTTGCGGGGCGCCTCAGGGTTGAGGTGGGCCAGCAGCTCCTTGGTGGCGCGCTTAAAGCTGCTCAGATCTTTTCGGTCCCCTTTAAAGTGCGCGACTAGATACTGATAAATGTAGGCCAGCCAGAGGACATTGGTGTAAGGGTAGTGAGCCGTCCATGAGATTGGTCCCTCTGGACCTGCGTCGTAGGGTGTTGTATGTGCAGCCGGAGGTAAGTGAACGCGGTCGCCTTTCAGGAGAAACGAGCGCATCTCTCGGTACACCTTGCATTGAGGTGCATGGGTGCTGGTAAAAATGCCCAGTTCTTTCTCGAAATCGTATGCTACCGAAATCAGGGCTGGGCCGTCTGCGTCGGGATCTTCGGCACGGGAGAGCCCATAGTCCAAGATGGTAATCTCTAGGCCCGAGTAACCGAACTGACATAGGCTATCATCTGTTTTCTGACTGGCTGCCTTGGCTGGTCGGATGCATAAGTTTCCTTCGTGGAGATCTCGATGCTGGGAGCTGTTAGTCTTACTCCTCCCAAGCCGAGATACGCAGCGCCGATAAGTATAATCCATACCTCAAATCTAACCAAATCCTCTGCCCTCGCCAAGGCAATCGCTGTGTGCAGGAAGATATCCCATAGCTGATGTGCCGACTGCAATTCGAAGTTTTCGAGTGCTGTCCCGGCGTCACCCAGCTCCACGACCAGAAATTTCGTGTCATCCAGGTACCGGCTGGGCGACGGGTAGAACTGGAGGCGATCGGGGTCCTTCCTCTTCATCCTGCGGTGGAAAGTCTGGTGCGTCTCAAGAAGAGCCTTCGGGGCCTTCCCCTTGATGATATATCGCTCTTTGTATACCACGAAACCGGGGATGTCAGCAAGCCACTCTGATATTTTGAGCTCACCCTCAAGGTCGGCTTCCGAGTGTGGCTCCTCATCGACCAGGCCGGACTTCTGCTGGGTCTTTGTCTGCGGCTTAATGGGTGACTCGAGCCGTATTGTCTTGATGATGCTCGTTCCTCGCTCGTTGGTGATGCGGTAAACCTCGGCGTATGATGCCTCCGCAATCTTTTCAACCCGGTCGCCGAATGGACACACATCGTCCCAAGACAAGATTCGTAGGTCATCTTCGGGGGTTTTCTCTGGGACTTCCTCTAGAGCTTCCACTGGAGTTTCATCAGGTACTTCTTGTGGGATCTCTTTCGGCGGTGCTAGCTTTTCCAGTGGCCGAAGAGGTGTGGACGGCAATGGCCTGGGAGCTGCATCTCGGTATGGAGAGATATCGACTTGATCTGCTTTTGACTCGGCATTGAGGGAGTTGTCGTCAAGCGTAATCGTCAAGAGCCTGTCCGCCATCTCGCCGATGCTATCTCTTTCAGGGGTGTTCAATCGCTGCTGTTTTGATTGTACATTCCTTTTTACTGGGCTTCGAGGCAACTCGGCGAAGAGCTCCTCGGCTCTGGACTTTTTGACCGACTTGCCATATTTGCGGACTGTGGTCGTTCTCGACATTATTTTCCCCTGAATGTGGAACTTTTGGAGTTTGTCTTGGTGAGATTTGTCAGACTTGGTTCCGATGAGAGCTTCTTATCATTGTTCACCTAAGTTGAGGACGGTCCAATGCAGTGGATGTACAACCTTTGTCCGCTTTGAACTTGATTGGTTTGAATGTTTAGGTTGTTGTCAAGGGCAACGGATTGGGGTAAGCTCACCCCAGGTCTCGCGTCATTTGTCAAGCGCCACCATCAACCACCAACGTCACTGGTCTCAGAACGTTGAGAACAGTAAAACACTGGAAAATGGGCCCATTGAGGCACTAACTACTCTGCACGTTTGGCTAAAATAATTCTGAGCCTCTTTCACGCTACCTCCTGACAGTGATCAAATGAGGCTCACCAATGTAGTAAAAGTGAGTGAGGGAACTTGCAGGGTAGGGGCCGGCTACATGCAGCTTAGAGCCGCAGGTGCACGGACATTTTGGCGAGTTAACTAGCCTAGGATCTTCAAACTCGATTCCATCTCTTCGCGTGAGTGAGCACGCAACACCTGCCGATCCAGCACGCTCATTGAACATGGCCAACGTGCTCAACAGCCTCTTTGGAGGCGGCAAGGCCTCGCCTGACCCGGTGAAGGTTCAAGCTGGCGACTCTGGTAAGCTATATTTCGATGAATTTCAAGCTCGATCAGCTGGCAATCGATGGCGCAATGCGTGAGTGCGCTGCGCCTCGAGAGGCCACTTTCGTGCCCGCCACTGCGCATCCCCTCTAAACCCTCCGCGACAATAAAGATTCCGATTCTCTATCTCGTCATGGCTCCTTACTTTATCGGCTTCACTGCTGCACTTGCTAACATCTTCGGATAGATTTTGCCGACTTCGCAGAGGGCGCCGAGCCCGCTCCCGTCTCCTTCCCACCCGCGTCCAACATCTTCTCAGGCGCTGGTCTCCCGGCCCAGACGGCGCGCCCCTATACGAAATGGTACAATGTCCACGAGCGCTACACATTGTCTGACTTCAAGACTGAAGGCATCATCCTCCTGGTAGTAGCACTGGTCCTCGGCCTTCACCTCATCGGTGCACGCCTAAACCGCTCCAAGGCCAAGAAGTGGATCCGCGCCCATGCTGCGGCCTTGGCCGCCGAGTTCGCTCTTGTCGGTTTTTCTGGCGTGCCCGTCTCCGCCGGTGACAAGGCCGGTGACGAGCTTCTTCAGGCGCTTACCGCCTCGAATGTCCAGCAAGGCGACAACGTCCTCAAAGAGAAGAGCCTGTTCGAGTTCGCTACATACGCGACAGGCCGCGCCAACGTTGCTTTCGTCGATGTCAAGATCACCTTGAAGAAGCGGTTCAACCCACTCAAGACCTTCGCCGAACAGGTTCTCGGGTTCTTCATTGACAGCTTCACACAGCCGGAGGATGCTTTGGAGGCTATTCTGTACCCTTTCGATGGCAAGGAGGCTCTCACCGTCCCCGGTCTTCCCGGCGCCGCCGAGCTGCGTGCCAAGGAGAGCAAAAGCTCCTTTGACGGGTTTGTGTGGGCTCTAGTCCATAAGGAGTGCATGAAGCAGGTTCGCGACGATCGCTACGATGTCTCCCTAACGTACACCAAGGACCACGCCAAGCTCCCGAGCTGGTTGACTGTCATGACCGAGAGCGCCGAGATCACCGACCTCCTGCTTACACCTGAGCTCATTGCGGCCGCCGAGGCCGCCGGTGACCGTCTTGAGTATCTGATCATCTCTGACCAGCCGATTGAAAAGCCGACGACGTAAGTCGCACGATGGTGCCCCCCCGTCCGATTTGGGGGTTTGTCTAACTGCACTATAGTATCAATGAGACCGTACCCCGCAAGCGCATCTTCCTTAAGTATCGCCTCCCATCCGACAATAACTACGAGCCCCTCGTTCCCATCTTTAAGCAGTTCTTGCGCGTTACCGATCTGCTCGCGCAGTCGGCCCGCTTCCGTCCCGAGGTTCTTCGCAAGGTCAAGTCGGCTCGTGACGCGGCTATCAAGCAGATCCAAAAGGTCGAGGAGGATGAGAAGGCCGAGGAGCGCACCCTGGAGCGTGAGAAAGCGAAGAAGGCCAAACGCGACGCCGAACTTAAGGCCCTGGATGCCAAAGCGCAGAAGAAGTATCTTGACAGAGAGCGCGAGAAGGAGCTGCGAAAGGCGGGCAAGAAGCAGACAACTCGGGCTTAGAACTTTGCTGTTTTGTCGAGTATGTGCTAGCCGCTGTTGGGGAATCTCTCAGTCTTGGGGGCTCACCATGGTGTAGGAAACGGATGAGTTGGCTACTTATTATATAATTTGATAATATACGATACAAAAGCGATGCTGATGCCGGGCGGTATTATGTGTTATCTCTCACTACCGCTTTTCAATGTTCACCCCTGAACTCACTTATCGTTCCCCAGGATCTCTTCAATTCGTTTCACCTTTTGTTCAGCCGTCTGTGTCTTGTCCGTCCTCGTCCCTACCCTCATCGAGGTTTGAACTCGCTGGGCACCGGTCTCATGAACTACAGTATGAGCCTGACCTATAATTTTCATCACCTCGTCCCAGCTGCCCTCAACTGTGGTGCCAGCTGAATGCATGGTATACTGCAGTCCGCTGGCCTTCAGGAGTCTCTGCACTGCGGCGACTTCCTGCGCCACGGAGAGGTTGCCCGTGCCGACCTGCGAGTTTTGAGGGTTAGTCAGGCTTATACTAAGTGGATTTCTAAAAGAAAGGGTGGGCAAACTGGGATGATGCAGAAATCAGCATAGCACCGTGCCGGGGTTGGGACGTTGGAAGAGTCGCCGGAAGCCATGGTTGAGGCTTGATGAGACCAGATTTTAGCTAGCCGGTATTAGCTGAGTGGGTGATGAGACACAGGTAGAATTCTCGACGTTTGTGACTGTAAACGGCGTGCGAAGTACATGTTTTTGCAGCTGGTGGTCCTTTTTCCTTGATGAAACGGATACGCCTTAGTAAGGTGACAACGGGTAGCTGCGAGTCAATTACCCGCAGCATACCCTGATGTCACATAATTGAACCAAACTCGAAATACGCACTAGTATCCGTATAGAAAGCATTTAAATATCGGTTCAAGTAGCTTTTGGGGCATTGGCTCAATGGTACCAAACGGCAATGTTGCATCATGGATGCCTGCTAAGAAGACCTGATGAACACCAAAAGTCCGGAATGCCCAGCATCTGAAGCATCTCAGATAGTGATTTGAACAATGGCCGCGCGACATAATCGGGCAACTGAGAATCATTTAGTCACTGGAAGTGCGCTTATGGGCCATTCTATTCTAACTGGCACTTTGCTCACAGGGCAGGGTATCTATCTCTCTCGTACACTCAAAACAACCTTCTAGCGCACATATTTGCCCATAAACCTCTTGTGAAAATCCGAGCGCAGAAGGTCCTACAACAGGGGTTAGCCAGGTGCATTTTACTTTCAAGACTATGCCAACCTACATTGATGAATTCCTTCTTCTTCCCCTTCTCCTCGGTTCCACGAGCCTGGTTCTTAAAGACAACATCGTCATCCCACCTCCTCTTGATGCTGAAATCAGTCTTGTTCAGTAGTGGATTCCCCAGCGCAATGTCCCGCTCCCGGACTTCCTCTTCGGCTGCGGCGCGTTCTCGTTCCTACAGCATTCAACTGTCAGCACCATCATCAGCAAACACCATATCCCCTGTCCGAACATACCTCCTGCTCGCGCTTCTCCGCGCGCTCCCTCCTAACCCTCTCCAGCTCCCTCTGTAGCTCCGCATCGTCGTCATCACTGTCGTCATCACTGTCGTCGTCCTCCTCGTCTTCTTCCTCATCCGAGTCGTCCGCGTCTATATCTCGCGTCTCCTCTAGTATCCGCCGCCGCTTCGCCTCCGGGTCTTCCTCGCCTTCAGCTTGCCCCTCTAGCGCTAGAGGCCGCTTCGCATGGCTGGTGGTTGCGTCCGCATCCTCGACCGCGGGGGCAGGGCCGCCCTTGGCCTTGGCGAAATGAGCCGCCTCGGCGGCTAGCAGCTCGGCGCGCAGATCGCGGGTGTCGCGGTCGGCATCGCCGCCCTGGCCGGCCTGGCGGAACTTGAGCTGGGTGTAGGCGGGGAGGAGGCGTTGATGGTAGGCTGGGCCTCGGAGGGCGTCCTTCCCGCGAGCCTGGTGGGTCCGTTAGCGATGGGCGGGTTGAGCAAATAAAATCGAAGGTTCTTACCGGGTCAAAGGTCGGTCTGTGTGCTGTAGTCATCTTGTTAGGTTATGACGAACGTGGGAGAGCGACGGGGTGATGGGGATTCAAGGAGGATGTGGTGTTTGGAACCAGCAGTCGATTGAGAGCAGGGATGCTGGGATGCACAGTGCAGCGCGGCGCGACGACGGGTTCACCGCCCGCTGTTAGCGGCAGAATGGGCTAAATTTTGGCGGGCTTGGACGGCAGAAATTGAGCCCCTCCAGGGAGACCAAACAAAAGCATCAAGTACGCGGAAGGAGCTTCAAACAACCGTCATTTATTGCCCCACTACTCAGTATTTCGCGACGATAATAGAACAAAACCCAAGATGCCCCGAGAAGCTGAGCCGTCGCTCAATGAGCGAGTGTTTGTCCTGCAAGCCCTCCAGGAGAACCTCCGTCTTGATGGGCGCGAATTCGACCAATACCGTCCTCTAGAACTCACATTTGGAGACGAGTATGGCGTTGCAAATGTGACACTCGGGAAGACAAGGTAAGCTCCGTTTTCAAGATTTATTGTAGGTGGTTGCTAATTGCAGCAGAGTACTTGCCAAAACCTCAGCCGAAGTGACGGTGCCGTACGTCGACAGACCGCTGGACGGCATCTTCACCATCGCCACAGAACTCAGTCCGATGGCCTCACCCACCTTTGAGGTCAACCGCCCCACAGAGACTGAGGTTCTACTCTCGCGGTTGCTAGAGAAGACGGTGCGACGATCCGGCGCCATGGATACCGAGTCCCTGTGCCTAGTGGCGGGCCAAAAGTGCTGGTCCGTTCGTGTGGATGTCCACGTCCTGTCGCATGATGGCAATCTCACCGATGCCGCGTGCTTCGCCGTGGTGGCGGCCCTACGTCACTTTAGGAAACCAGATACAAGCATGGAGGGCGGTATCCTGACTGTTTACACTCCGGCCGAGAGGGAACCCGTGCCGCTCAGCTGGTTGCACTCGCCTTTCTGCATTACCTGGAGTTTCTTTGGCGAAGAGGGGGAGATGGCATTGCTGGACGCTACGTGGAGCGAGGAACAGGTTCGGGTGGGCAGCTGCACAATCAGTCTCAACCGACACGGTGAGATCTGCCAGATTGCGAAATTGGGAGGGACTCCGGTGGAAGCAGTTGGTCTGCTCCAATGCACCAATGTTGCCCTGACGAAGGTGAAGGAGTTTTCTACCCTCTTAGACAAAAAGTTGGCAGAAGATGTTAAGCGGAGGGATAAAGGCGGTGTCATCGCGGAGCTGTTGTCGGCTGAAAATGATAGATAAAAATGCATCTGGGTCGGGACGTATAGTTTTGCGGCGCAAGTTCAGGATGAGGAACAAAACAAAGATACCCAACGGCGTAAAGGCTATATATGGACCTGATTTAGGCTTGAGCACACCATACAATCCCGAGTAACAACGTGTCGAGTGAAAAGGCACCATATCCCTTCTTCCCCTCGATATCATATACAGGTAGACCCTAGCTGGTGGGCTTATGTGCAGGCGGTCTCCCCAGCTGCGTTAACCCACCGAGCCTGCAACGAAGACACGGGTGGGCTACCAGCCTCAAGATACAGGTTATCTTCTAATACCCCAGACAGTCACTCCTCACCGTCAACACGCGGTCCACATCCGCGGGTGGGAGGGATTGAAGTCGTACCATAGCCCTTGGCTCTCGTCATCTGGAGCCGGATATCTCCCAGCGACTCTTTTCCACGCAGAGGAACTCAATTGGCTCAAAATCAGAGCGTGGTCGGCGATCCAATCCCCGCCGCTTCACGGCTCCTTTAGGGCGTAACCGTGTGGACTTCCATTCCAGCGTCGTTTCGTCAAGACGGATATTGCGCCTTGAGCGCACCAGACCTCACCGGAATCCACCCACTCACGACTCCTCGTGTTGATCGCGGAAATCCCGTACGCTGTATCGGTTTTCCCCGTATTTCGGGTCACCTCATGACCGGCGGCCTCGACTCTTTATTCCACTTGACCCTCGACCGCAGCCAGTCAATGGCCTCACGAACACCCGTGCCGGTAAGGGCTGAAACCGGTAGCACACGCGAGTCGCGAATGCTGCTGGCCTTATCGCCCTCAAAAACGCGCTTGACAAGGCCCTCCTTGATGCGCACGACCTCAACACAGTCCTCGCGGTCCTGCTTGTTGGCGAGAATCAACAGCGGAACCCCCTCCGTCTCGGAATTCTGCAACACATCTTCTAGCACCTGACGACACTCGTCTAAGCGGCCCGTGCCGTCATCCTCGTGGTCGAGCGAGCCATCGCCAATGTCGGTGCTGTCGATGATGAAGACAATGGCGTGACAGCTCGAGTAGTAGCTCTGCCAGAGCTTGCGCAGGCTCATCTGACCGCCAACGTCCCACAGCTTGATGTACATATCGGGAAGGGTGATGGTTGACACATTCTGGCCGACTGTCGGCACGGTTCGCAGCTTCGGCTCGGGCTGGTCGGGGTGGAAGAGCGACTTGACTTGCTCGTGGAAGGTGGTCTTGCCGGCATTGTCGAGGCCGAGGAGGATGACCGAGTATTCTTCCTTGCTCGTGGCCAGGCGATAGAGGCCTTTGGCGAGATGATACATCTTGGCCTTGCCGCGCGCGAGTCTGGTTATGGACGGATGTTCGACGGTTGTCACGGTGTTTATAGCTTTGCGGACCGCGACGTCCGTGGTGAATTGTGGGGCCGAGACCCCGAACCCCAGCTGGAGAAAGAAGGCTACGCTGCGCTGCGACAGGGGTCCTCAACCACTGAGACTAGCGGCGCGGGGTACGAACTATCTACTTTGTAAGTGCTAAACGCTTGTGCTCCGGACTTAAAGGTATACGCCATTAGATAGCCACTTCCGTTCATGGTTTGTTGGACTTACAAGTTACCTAACCTACCTAGTTCTCACATGAAGCCTTGGTCCACCATCCAGGGCAGAATGTCGATATACGCGGCATTTTGTTTCGGGCGAATATACGCATGCTGACCGAATTGGTCATCAATGGCGAAATCATCACTCATCGTGGGATTATATTGTAAGATGAGAAGGGGCAAACTTGGGCCCAGCATCGACGTTCGCGGCATAGTTTAGGTAGGTTTACCACGCTTATTACCAGCCACATTCCCGTCGCCGAGCTGCGCTTACACCGTATGTCACGAGTACCTGACTCCACGAGTCGGACCGCTGTGAGTCCCCGAACCCCCTTTGACAATGACGTATCGAGCAGTTCACCTACTACGGGCGGCTTTATCAACGCGCCTCAACCGCTTTGTGCGGATAGTGGAATGTAAGATGGCATATTCGTGTTGAAGCGTCGATGACCGGCATCCGAGCTCCCCGTAGTCCACCTGCACTGCCTCCCCACCTCGTTTCTTGGTACGTTCCGATACCGTCGCGCGGTCTGGCTCGCCCACGCGGTAGTCGAATAATAAGAGTCAGCGGCTTGCCTGCCTCTGGATCGCGGGCCACCATTGGGATCATAAACCGACGAGAAGATCCCTATTTTTTATTAATACACCCCGCCCCTGTCCACTCCACTGCATCCTTCAACACCACCGCCCGTTCTACTCTCCACTCTCTGATCTGAGCGCACAACCCACACACGAGGCGAAGCAACATGTCCATCAAGGGCCGGTGGCAGCGCATTCTTACGCGGAAGCCCACCGAACGCTCGAACCCACCATCCCCCAGCGAGACCTCCTCCTCTTCTTCCTCCTCGGACATCGCTCCCGTGCAGTCCGCACCCCCCGCACCTCCCGCCCGCCTCCAGCGCCGCCTCGTCCGCACCCTCACCACCTGGCACCACTCTTCCAAGTCCAGAACAGGGGCTTCGAATGACAGCGACGAAAAGCGAGAGACCCTCCGAATATGGGTCAGGAGATCCAAATCACCGCGCAAGTTGTCGGAAAACGCCCAAGGGAAAGCGCCCTGGCAGCCCGGAGACCACCCCGGAGATCGACCCCTGAACGAGATGAATTTGGAGCACCAGGAGATGCTCGGCAAGTGGTCGTGGGCGGCGGGCCCAGGTCGAAGGACGAGCGAGGGCGAGTATAGTGACGTCAGTCCTGGGGCGTCGCCGTTGGGGAGTATCGATGTATTGGCCGAGGGGGTTAAGGGAAAGAAGTTGTAAATCTGTTTTGGGATGAGGTGTTTTGATACAACGGAAGGTGTTTGGTCGGATAAATGGGGTTAGGGGTTCTGGAGTAACGACAACGAAAGGCCTGAGAAGAGGCGTTTACTTCCAAGTTGGTGCTTTTTGCTATAAATTTACCGATTCTTGACCTCCTTGGGTGTCGAATTGAGTGAACTCAATCTGTATGAGCGATGGATAGCCCTCGCGCTTTGGAAGAGCAACACTGCATTCATGGATCAGCAGCCAATTCCAGGCATCAAGTTTGCCGCTAGGACTTACAAGAGGGGACAATTGCCCACGGGGAGTTGAGCCCAATGTAATAGACCCAATAGTAAAGAAACTCTGGTCGGCTGTACGCAACACCACGGAAGTGCTCCTCGAAGTAACACGTCCCATAGTAGAGCAAAACACCATAGAGATGTCCAACCGATACCACAATCTGAATAACATGACGAAGTCCCTTCCTGTCACACACAATGAGGACTGCAGTGAGAATCGACAGAGGCCCCCAGATGTAGACAGTCAGGGTTTCAATACATAGCATGAATGGATCCTGTGGGGTGTGTCAGTGAATGTCTCCTTTCTAGGATATCGTTTTTAGATTTGAGGAGGATTGATTGCCTCATGGCTCCCGAGACAAGTGGGAAAAGGCAGAAACGGAGAAAAAGTCTTGTCCTATTTGGTACTCACAGAGGTCATGTAACGCGAGTCGGACAGGGAATATTCCTTCCAAAGCTGGGCGAATAAGTCTTGCGATGAGGCGATATTGCTGTGGTGGGTGATGAAGTATCCTGAGGGGGCCCTTCAGCATGTGTATGGGGAAATAAAGAGGGGAGGGCTCACCTTCGAAAAAGCAGTGCAGAAATCCGCCTGGTCAGGTCAATGTCAACAAAAGTCAGTGAAATGTGTTGGCCGAGCACAAGACGAGAAGAAAAACGCACAGAGCATAAACCACAAGAATGCAAGCTGGTCCCCAACTCCGAGGTTCTTGTTGGCAAGCCGCGCCAGTATCCAAGTGGTGCCAAGGTGAATGGCAATTGTGCCAACAAAGCGGCTGAGCAGTGCCGGAAGACCAAGCTCATTTGGCGCATAACCGCCCAAGATAAGGCTCTCGGGAGGGTAGTACGGATGTACGCCGGGACTAGAATCCATCATGTTGCCGAGCTAGATGTTCCACACTCTGCCTGGCGGACGAGCTGAATGTGTGGATTTGTTGTTTGGGGTTCTTGGTAAGGGGAAATCGGGTTGTTGCAGTTCCAGTCCCTGTCGATATTGCTTGGCGGCAACAACCCTAACCCTCTTCTCAACCTGACCCCTTTTCACGCGGAATTCAGCAGGGAGTCTCTCCAGAGCAGATGAGAGTCTGAAGATGCACATTGCATACTATGAGGCATAAGGTATTTCTACTTCAAACACTCTGCCATCGTGTCGTTCAGTTTCAAACCAAGCGATGCAAATCTCTCAACTCCGGATAAAGACGAGTAAACAAACCTACCCAACCCCGAGGTAGTTGGACGTAAAACTCCAGTCAAAGTCATCCATAAATGCGTTCCAGTCAAACCGGTGAAATGGATCTGCAAGCGAGAGATCTGCATTAGGACCAGGCCGAGGTCCCTCCTCTGATCATTTGAGTCAGCTCAATCAAAACTAAACTCAACAGTAAAACCGGTCACTACTTACGAGGGAGTTCGAGCCCTTGCTGAGTGGGATTTGGCGTAGATGCGTCCCGAGTCTGCTCTACGTCTTTTCTCCACCGCCGAAGACACCAGAAGGTGAGACTTGCGCCAAGCCGGCGTGTGTAATCGGAAACACCTGCATCCGAAGGGTCGGATCGTGGGACATGGGCCCGGAGATTCCAATATTTTTCGATCATGTTCGTGACTCGAATATGAAGGTCTCCTTCCTGGACCGAGCAGATGCGCATAGCTCGAATCGCCTCTTTGATGAGTGGGTCTACCGAGTCGACCTGTAACCCTCTGGTGTAGGAGGACAAGTGCACCGACATGATAACGCAGATAGCGCTAAGCAAAGTCCGAAAGACAAAGTGCGGTGCGTAATGTAAAAAAGAAGTCTCCCGATGTAATCGCATAGCTTGGTAAATCACTGCCTCGGCTGTTGTGTAGCACTTTATCAGGTTTCGTTTTAGCATCTCCGGAGAGTAACCAGGTAGTGGCATAAAGTAATATGTCTGAATTTCAAGGAGAGTAGATAGAATAGTGAGGTTATCCAGATCTGGAAATAGTGGTGGTCAGTGACGCTTCACACATTCTGAAGTACAGATAAAAACGGCGCATACCTGAATTCTCGGGATAGAGCGTCCTTTGGACCTTGGTGTACTCGTCCTCCATCTGGGCAACTAGATGATGCGATACTCCTTGCGCCTCTTCCAGTGAAGCACACATGGTTCTGCTGACCCTGTTCGAAAACCGCGAGGTTTCAAGGTGGATGGCAAAATATCGAGGGACCGGGAAATGGCCCGAACCGTCAAGAAGGTCGTCAATGGTCTTATTGAACAGTGCGCCAGCAGACGGACATCCCATGTACGCCGATACCCTGATACATGCACCACAAACAAGCAGTGAGCAACGAGTCGCGAGAAGGGCTGTCAGAGATAAACCAACCGGTGGTATATGATGGCGCACCCCGCCCAAGTGAACGTCGCCTCTTCGTCGGTATCCTTCGGCTCTAGTGGGAAGTGTCAGCTAATTTCCTCTTTCAAAGTAAACAAGACGCAACGCAAAGCCTCAGGCGTGGCTGCTCTTCTCCAAGACGCGCAAGAGAGAACTGAATCGCCAAAAAGGGGGTTTAAAAACGGTGATTTAACATACTACACCCTAGCCCTTTAAACTCCGAATGGCCGCCCTGACCCGTGTGGAGCCCCGTCAGAAATGATGAGTTCATGGCGATTCCGGCGAAGATAATAGACGGGTCAGACAGAAACCGGATGGTTGGGAAGGGCCAGGTGGCCAGGAGTAGCAGGGAGTTGATGATGGGCAGGCGCAAGGGGGGCTGAGACACAGAGCTCCATATCTCTGGCAGTAGAGAGTCTATCAGAAACTGAAAGACGCTGTCGTCCCTCGCGAAACGGCGGCAGGCCGTCATGATGATAGCCCAGAACAGGACATGTCCCCTTTTGTAGCAGGTATCCGGATCTCGCGTACGGACGATCGGGAGGTAGGGATGGAAATGCTCAAAGTACTTGTCAAAGTAGTAGTTGATTTCTTCGCCTGAGAAAACACGCGAGCCGAGGGCTCGAGGCTCGGCAGGGCGTGCCAGTTGCCCGGGTGGCAGGACTACATCGTTGATGCGGACCTCCCCCGGCGTTGGAGCTGGTGTCTCACTCTGAAGGGAGTACGGCCTAAGGCGGCTGAACAGACTTGGCGGGGCGGGAAGAAACGTGTTATCCGCCAGGGGCTGCGGGGGCAACTGAGGGCGTGGCAGCTGAACCTGCTGCACCGGCAACGGCAATGGTACCGGGCGTACGGGCGGTAGCTCCGGCGGTGCCGAGAGCATGGGCCGGCCGGGTGCCACGGCATCCTTGATGGTTTGGACCTCTGCTGCCAATTCCTCGAGCTTGCTGCGTCGCGACGTTCTCTTGTAGCTCTTGTCGACGACGCAATGCAATTCCAGCTTGGAGCACCGTAAACATGGTTGGTTCGGCGTCAGACTTCCATTGCATTTTACCTGCGTATAATTAGGTCAGCCTGCCAGTCGCAGCTTCCACCTTCAATTTCCTATCCCGAAATCACAGGGAAGATGCATTCCGGGGTGGGTGCGGTGACTGTGAGGGTTGTAAGTGGTGGAGACCACGGACCTTGGCGTCCCGGCACCGAACGCACGCTGTATTTCTCCTGATACGGGCCGGCTCATTTTCCCGCATCGGTCCCGGTATGTCTCGCTCCATCGGCGACGATTCGCCAGCATCGCCTATGGGTGCCATGCTAGGGAAAGAGCAAATGAATCCCGTGGCAGCGGCGGCCTGAGGCGTCTACGTAAGACAAGACATCGGACATACCCCAGCAGAGTCAGGGAAGCAAGAAAAAGCAACGCTGATCGGACTGCAGCCGGCGTCGGGGCGAGCCATTTTGCCGAAACGGTAGCGAGGAGTGGTCACGTGCGCGACTGCTACACCCTTACTTGTTTTGTTGGGTTGGGTAAGCTTCGAACCGTAGCCTTTGGGTGGGGCCAGCTTCACCAGTACAAACGATGTCTGCCTGACCTTTCGTGTCCCTGCATTCTGTCTTCAAGTTTCAAGCAGAATTGCAGCAAGCTCTCAACCTGGCGAGAAAGTGGGAGGTACAACTGTACCAGCCGAATTTATGCAATTTTCACCCTCATATTTTGACACTTTGTGATGAAGACAGATCCACGATGACGACTGTTGGGTCTTCCGCTCAGCGGACCGGGTTCTTCAAAGAGGTGATAAGTTCTCCCGCCAACGCTGGTACCTACTATTAGAGACGACACTGACACGCGCATCATAGCTCAAGGCGATCTGCGTTCCGCTGAGCCAGCTAGTCCTTCGCTCCGAGGGTCCCACCCCCAATGGAAAGGAGACCCTACGTCTTCTTGAATCTCTACGCAGCACCTGGACGGCTCAAGTGAGCCAAGATGCCGCGATCCTTGACGAAAAGCTCGCGGGCTACGTATTCTTCCCTATCTCCCACCTTCTTCGCAAGCAAGAAACCTATTCAGTACGCGTAATTGAGGCCGTCATTCGGCTTCTCAGAACACTCATTCAACATGGCTGGAAGACAAAGATCCCGCAAGATCTTTCTCAGCAGCTGCTCTTGTTCATATCATTCACCATCGGTGGTGCACCAGGCCAGAAGGAAAGGCGGGATTTGCCCGAGGAAACTATAATCGAAGGGTACCGTACCCTTACGGTCCTCATCACCACGATCGGCGGCCCGCTCGCCTTGCCATCTTCGCCACAGCTGGATGACCAAATAATTCCTGCGTTAGGACACAGTGTTACGGTAATGTTGGATGGCATCGTCGCTGGCGTTCCTCCCTTGATCCAGCTGGAGGCTTTGGAGTGTTTGCAAGCCGTCTTCACCGAAATTCGCGATACCGCGATGCTAGTTCAGTTTCTGCCTGGTACTGTGTCGTGTCTGAGCAAAATTTTATCCGCCCCGCAGCAGCAAAAGACACAGAGAAGGGTCTTGATTAGCGCTCTGGGGGCCTTGCGGGTGGTACTTGCCACTAGTATCGGGGATATCACAGTTCGCGGGATTCTGAAGCAAATCGAAACGGGAACAGAAGCTGAGACAGGCCCACCAATCGGTAGCGGCGACAGCCCAAAGCTAAGAATCGAGTTGTCCCCGTCATGGCTTAAAGCGACAACCGCGCAGGTGAAAATTGCGCTATCATCGGTCCTCAAGCTCCGGAACCATGAGTCTGAAGAGGTCCAGTCCGCTCTCGATAAGCTTTGCATCTCACTTCTGGATGAGTGCCACTCCTCGTTGGCTGATTGCCAAGGTATCCTTGTCGAAAGTGCAATGATGCTCGAAGATGAAGACAGCACGCGGCCGACCATCGAGACCAGTCTTCAGGACCTTGTCAGTATCTATCCCGAACTTGGCGAGAACGTCAAATCGGCTCTTTATAGCTGGGTTACTGGACTACCCCGAGTGATGCAGTCAAACGACGACCGGGTCAAACAGCTGGCCCTGAGGAACATACTCAGGGGTAGCAAGCATGCTGCTTCTTTGCACCTGGACTCTTCTACTCTCGATGATTCACTGGGCGATGCCCTGAGAGATAGCGTTGTAGCGCTTGTGAAGGCCTCAAAGCCCGCAAAGGTGCTCGAGGGCGATGTGACGGACATGATCACCTCAGGAACTTCTGGAATCGAGAAATCCCAGGTAGGAATGGCGGCATATCGCCCGACTATACTTGACCTACAAGCACAAAAAGCGACGAGATCCGATATTATGACACTGGTATCCAACATTAGTTCTCCAGCACAGCAAATCAAGCTCACTACCGCAATGCTTGCGAATGTACAGGATTTGGACGGCGTCGACCAGATCGCATCCTACTGGCTTGCCTTTGAGCTCCTTAAATCGAGCTATGCTCGTTCTGCAGGCCTTGACGAGTTTCTTGATCTCTCCTCACTCGAGGAGACGAAGAATCAAGAACAGACCTTTCAGGAACTATATGAATTTTCAGCATCAATCTTGTCGTCGCACTCCGACTCGGTCGAAACAGATTGGCGGCTCGAGGCGATTGCCTTGGAAGTAACGGCCTTTGCGGCCTCGCGCATGAAAGCAGATTTCCGCATCGAGCTTGTCGATGTACTCTACCCCGTGGCAACCTTTCTCGGCTCCCAGACTCCGCAGCTACGCGGGCACGCGATCACAACATTGAACATAATTGCAGCATCTTGCGGCTACGGCAGCGTCTCGGAGCTCATCGTTGACAATGCCGACTATATGGTGAATTCTGTGTCGCTGCGGCTCAACACGTTTGATATCTCACCTGCGTCCACAAAGGTCTTGACTATGATGATTCGCCTGACGGGACCGAGGCTGATTCCTTTCCTGGACGACGTCATAGCTGCCATTTTTGCAGCGCTTGATAATTATCACGGCTATCCGATTTTTGTGCAGAATCTGTTCTCCGTCTTGTCGGAGGTTGTGTCACAGGGCGTCAAGTCGGACACGCTTCTCCTGGAGGATGTGAGCTCCAAAACCGTGGATCATAAAAAGAAACGAGCAAGGGAATTTGGCATACTGGGAATATTGAGCACGCTGGAGAAGCGTGGGAAGAGAAGCAAGAGGATCGAGGAAGAGCAGAAGGATCACAGTACCAAAGGCCATCCGACAGAGCCTTGGGGACCGGAAAAGAGTCAGGCCAAGTCTCTTCTCGATAGTTTAGAGAATCCCGACGCAGATGAGGGTGAGGGCGAGTCTGACGTGGCGGTGGACAAGGACACGCCCAAGCCAGCTAGCACACCAACTTATACGCTTCTGACCCGGGTCCTGTCCCTGACGCAGCATTACCTCACCTCACCAACACCGACGCTCCGAAAGTCGCTGCTCGATCTAGTCAGTACCGTCAGTCCGGCTCTAGCGCCCGACGAAAATGCCTTCCTCCCACTTGTGAACGCAGTATGGCCTGTCATCATCACACGCCTGCAGGATCCGGAGCCATTCGTTGCGATTGCGGCCTGCAAGGCTCTATCCGCTCTTTGCAGCGCAGCAGGCGACTTCCTCTCGAGCCGTTTCAAGACCGAGTGGTCCAGCGGGTTGGCGAAATGGTTTGCCAGAACCCGAATTGAAGCCACGAAGGCGAGAGATGGTTCTGGCGGCGGGAAAGCCACCATCGTTGCGCGTTCACTAAATCAGACATCAGGGATCCTCGGCGGCAGTTCCCCTTCGGAAATTCTCCTCCCGGGCCGACCTGAGGCCTCGGAAGTTTCTGAGGGGCTGCTGGTCAGAGGAGCGACAGCAGTGGCGGGCGGAACGCTGCAGCTCTCTGGGGGGCTGGGTCGGTTCGCCCAGGCCTCACAGATATGGGATGCGGCGGTGGAGCTTCTGGGTGCCATTGTGTCGTTCGTACGCGTAGACGACGATATGTTTGATGAGATATTGGGCCTACTGGTCGATGTTATCCCACGAAATGGTGCCATCCGCGACGCGCTCGAGACAATCAATGCTGATGCGGTCTGGTTGGTGCTATACGGACAGCGACTCGCAGAACCGAAAACCCAGCCGATGGTTGAAGGGACTAGCTTTGCCCCCATGGAATGTCAGACTGCGAGATAGATTTTGGACCCATATTTGGTACCTTAGCTGAGCTAGACCGGACCGTTTTGATTTATGCAGGACTATGATACCCCTAAAATATTGAGACTGTAGTGGGCGGTAGTGAGAGCTTCCCTGACATGGCATCTAGCACATGTCATAGGTCCAACAAAAACGCTGGTTCAAACATGAAGACAGGTACCTGGGTTGGGTGTAAACACGGAAGCCATGAGATTCGAGCGGAACTATTGCGTCATAAAATGACTCTTGCTGCAATGTATCTTGTTCTCGAGTGGGTGCCAGCACAGAAACGCGCTGGAACTAATCGAAGGACCCGATGAGATGGTGTTTACCACGAATGGATTGGATGACACGCAAGCCGCTGCGCCGTTAGTATTACAGCGTCAACACGTGGCCCGAAGCTCGAAATGTCTAGGGGCTATGCGGCGTTCGTATCTCTATCTGGGCCGAGATGGGAGCAATTTTGACGAGCCTGGACGTCGTTCGGGCACTGAAAACTGCAGAATGTCGCTGCCTGCAGCCGTCGCTTATTTGGCGTCGTCGTCTGTGACCGGTAGTTTGCGCTTCTATAAATCACCGTTGTGCCCCTGTTTTGGGCAGAGCCAGGAATCCCGTTGCCCAAAGTAAGCTGCCAGCTGCTGCCAGCTGCTCCCGCCTTTTGTAGTTGACGTTTCGCATCGCAGCTTGCTGGCTTGCATTGTGCTGGTACCTGAATATCCGGGACACCTGCAACAATCGAAACTCAACCGCTGCCCGCGAATCCGCCGTCATCGTCCTCACACGTTACAACGACACTTTGGTATATAATTGCCCCACCTCTAAATCGTCTTACGGCGCCCTCGGCCATGCGTTGTCTACTCTAGACGCTCCCTCCTCGCGCGCCGACGACTCTCCACTTCGATGTCCTGAAGCCGGTGCTGCAATCCTCCCTCTAAAGTGACAGGTCACCTCCGCGCCACCCCTCCGCCCTCTCCGCCCACCACACTTCCGACGACGCCCGTCCCGAAGCCGACTGACACGATCCTCCCCCGAAGTACACCTGGTGCTCCCGACAGATTGCGCTTTGTTCCCCACTCTTCAATCGGATCCGCACATGGCTTCTTACGGCCAGGCGGTGCCCGCAGCGTCATCCCGGCAGGGAGCATACCCGGCGACCTATGCGGCGCCCATGGCCATGGTGCCCCCGGTCGCCCCGGCCGGTACCTTTGCGCCGGGCACCAAGATCCAATGCGGCGGCCACCGGGTCGTCATCCAGAAATACCTCTCGGAGGGCGGCTTTGCGCACGTCTACCTCGTTAAGATGCCGACGCCCATCAACGGCACCGAGCTGGCCGTGCTGAAGCGTGTGGCCGTGCCGGACAAGGACTCGCTGCGGGCGATGAGGATCGAGGTCGAGACCATGAAGCGGCTCAAGGGTCACAAGGCCATCGTGACCTACATTGATTCCCATGCCTCGGAGCTGCGCGGCGGCGGCTACGAGGTCTTCTTGCTCATGGAGTACTGCAACGGCGGCGGACTGATCGACTTCATGAACACCCGCCTGCAGCACCGACTGACCGAGCCCGAGATCCTCAACATATTCGCCGACGTCGCCGAAGGCGTCGCGTGCATGCACTATCTCAAGCCGCCACTGCTGCACCGCGACCTCAAGGTCGAGAACGTGCTGATCACCATGATTGGCTCCGTCCGCAAGTTCAAGCTGTGCGACTTCGGCTCTGCCGCCTCGCCGCGCCCGGCACCTACCACTGTTGCCGAGTGCCGTCTGGTGGACGAGGACGTGCAGAAGCACACAACCATGCAGTACAGGAGCCCAGAGATGATTGACGTGTATCGGAAACAGCCAATTGACGAGAAGTCTGACATTTGGGCCCTGGGCGTCCTTCTCTACAAGCTCTGCTACTACACCACGCCCTTTGAGGAGCAGGGGCAACTCGCTATCTTGAATGCTAGTTTTAAGTTCCCTAGCTACCCTGTCTTCTCGGATAGACTAAAGAAGCTCATCGGTAAGGCCTGGAATCCTCATGATCTCGCTCGGCCCAGACTGATCGTCTTAAACAGCGTCCATGTTGCGTGAAAATCAACTGGACAGGCCGAACATCTACAAGGTGCTCAAAGAAGCGTGTGCTATGCAAGGCCGCGAGCCACCAGTGAAGGATGTGAGTTTTCTGCAGTGGCTGACCAGGTCTCCTAACTGGTGCTGACCGCTCTGAACAGATCTACGCCGGGCAGCCAAGAGCCGACTCGACAGCACAGGGACCGTCCTCTTCGGGCCAAAAGACGAAAACACCCCCGGTGGTTGGTGCTGTATTCGTTCCACAGACAGCCAGCCAACAACCTAGCCTCCCCGAGGTCGAGCGAATGCGGCGAGGAAGACCAACTGCTACTTCGCAGCCGCCTCAGCAACCCCAGCAGAATCCGTCGCCGGCGAAGGTAGTGGCCAGTTCGGCCAAGGTGGTTACCAACGGAGACCCCTTTGCCGCGCTTGACACCAAGTTTCCCGCGCAGGCGGGTGACGAGTTGTCGAATAGGTTTCCGACACTTGATCAGTTTGCCATCCTGCACGATCACGGCACAAAATTTGAGTTTGACAGCACTCTCCCTCCAGCCTCCCAGCCGCAGGCGAAGGACCCCTCCCAGCGCCTTGCCGAGAAACTGGCAGATGATGCCTTCCAAATACGACCATTGCCGTCTCTAGCACCCGCTGCAGCGAGTCAGGGACAATCTGCCGAATCCAGCCGAGTTGCCGCTCCGCCAGACGTACATCGCGTCACGCCTCCCCTGAAATCCACCTCTGCTCCTCCAAAGCAGGCGGAGATGAGCCGTGCGTCGGCTATCATCTCGAGCACACCTGAGCTGAAGGCGATCTCTACGCAAGCCTCGAAACCCTCGTCCCAGCCTGCACCAGAAAAGCCGTCCATGGTGTCGACTGGCACGATGACAACACCGCCTCCTGAGAGGCAAACTGGCTCCCAAGCACCATATCCAATCTACCGGTTCCCCGCAGATGATCGCCACCGAGCATCAAGTCTGCCTCGACAGCCAGACTCGGCAAGTACTGCCTCGACACGCGCGGAACCAAATCCAGTCTGGCCTGGTGCCACTGGCTCACGGACACCGTCTCAACAACCTCAGTTACAGCCAGTCCATATTAGACATCCCTCATCCTCGAGACCATCGTTGGAGGGCGGGCGCCCCAGCCAAGACCTCTTGGACTCGGCCAGCAAGTCAAAGCCGCAAGCTAGTTCGCGACCGAGACCCGTTAGCACCCATCTCGAATCGAACTTGGAATATTTACGTGGGAGAGAAATGAGCTTGAAGCCCTTGCCATCTCCAGGACACGGCTCTCCGAAGTACTCGGTAGAGAAAGACCTGCCATCCCCACCCGAGCCCGAGGATGAGACCAATATTGAGTCGAACGTAGAATTCCTTCGGGCTATGGAAGACATGGACCATCCGAAAAAGAAGGACGGACGCGCGAAGCATACCAAGAGGTCGAGTCTTACCTCGCTAGGGGCCGGAACAAAGAATATTCTGGCAGGGAAATTCGGCGACGCTTTCAAACGATTTGAGGGAGGTGGGGGACCGGCGCCTCCTCGGACGCCATCCCCTCTCAAGGACATGGAACGGCGCGACCTGACACCCATAGCTGGGTCCGAGGCGACGGATGGTCGGAGCGACGATGGGCAAGTGCGCGACTATGAGGAGATGACGCCTGAGATGAGGCGCGAGCAGGAATCGCGCATGTTGGCCCAGGAGGAGGCTCGCGTCGCAGCTGCGCAGGCGGAATATCGCCAGCGAGTTGCGCAACGTGGTACCGGTGGTGCCAGTGCAAACCCCACACCGTTGCCCAAGAGCATCGGTGGCGTATCCCGCGCCGTCTCGATCCAGAACAAGGTGCAGAGCTTGCTGGATGAGACGAATCGCTCGTCTACCAACGTCACGCGTACGGCACAGGGCTACGGCCAGTATTCTGACTCAGTTGCGTCGCGGGCCACTGGCAACGACGGACGCCCGGTAATACCCCGAAAGCCTCTTGGTGGCAGCAGCACCCAGTTTATCGGCAATGCACGGCAGGTGGGCAGCGGCTCGATAGAACCGGCGAGCACGGGGCGGACGGTGTCTTCAATCGCAAGCGGAAGGCCAGCAGCTCCGCCGAAACCAATCCACCTGGGCATGGTGACGACAGGCGCTTCATCGATAGCAGGGAGTAATGCTAAGGCAGCGGGAAGCAATGCGGGGCTGGTCGCTTCGGAACCCCAGCTGACGCTCCCCATGACGGCAGCTGAAAGGGACGACTATCTCCGGGACTTCCAGAAGAGGTTTCCGAGCCTAACGTCGATCGAAATGGTGGAGAGGGACTTGGCTGCCGAGGCGGAAGGCGGGGAGAATAATACTGGCCGAGCGAGGTGATAGAGCTTAAGCATACCTGGAGCAATTATAGATGCACCGTTGAATCATCCATTGCATTTTTGCAGCGTATAGGTATATCTACGCTCTTAGGCCCTCCATCTGTGATCGTTTAATACGGGGCAGGGTTAGGGGAAGGGATGGATGGCAGAATTAGGTGTGACAGGGGTGAACTGGCGGGGCATTCCTCGACATGCGGGGCCGCACTGGTGGGGTGAGGCAATCAGTCGGTGACGTCCAGCGGGTGCCCGATTGATGCGGGCATCTCTTGGCATTTCCGATGCCCGAGACCGTCCCGTCGTTGGCCTACACAAGTACATGCCTACCCAGTCAAAACCCTCAGGAGAATTACCTTGATGAGAAATATCCCGCCGGCCACAGCAGATCGCAGAAATGGAAACCCCCTTTCCCGTTACAGTCCACCCTTACCCCTCCACACGACCCGACGGTCGTCCACGCGCGGCATACGAGTATGGACCCCCGGCACGCAACGCCCTGATCTTCATTGGTGGGCTTGGTGATGGCCCGTTCGATGTACCATACATCAGAACCATAGCTTCAAAACTCACCTCTGAAAACCTCCCGTATTCAGTCTTTGAGATATGTCTCTCGAGCGCATACTCGGCCTTTGGCTACGGCAGTCTCGCCCAGGATATCGAGGACATCGCCGCCCTGGTGAGGTATCTGCGCGCCGCCGGGCAGGGAAGGGAGAAGATTGTGCTCATGGGGCATTCGACGGGGTGTCAGGACTGTATGGAATATGCTGCCAAGGGGGAGGAGGGCGTGGATGGGTTCGTGCTGCAGGGATCGGTGTCGGATCGGGAGGCGATAGTTCTTGCTGCGGAGGGCGTGGAGGGCGGGATGGAGGTGCTGAGGGAGAGTGTGAGTGTGGCGGAGGGGATGGTGAGCGATGGGAGAGGAGAGGAAGTTGTGCCGGCTGAGAAACTCCCGGAGGAGTGGAGGGGATCGCCGATTACGGCCTATCGGTGGTATTCGCTGGCGGCGAAAGGGTGAGTTTTCCTTTGAATTTGTTTGTTTTTTTGATGGTGTCGTGCTGATATTTGGGGTGTTTGAAAAGGGGCGACGAGGATTACTTCTCTTCGGATTTGTCTGATGAAAAGCTTGCTGTGTTCTGGGGGAGAGTGCAGAAACCGATATTGATTGTCCTATCCGACGCGGATGAGTTTGTGCCGGCGTCGGTCGATGTCTCCGGACAGATGGGGAGGTGGAAGTCGTTCTGTAATCCGGGGATAGCCAGCGATCTCAGCGGTCTCATCCCGGGCGCAAACCATCGGGTCGACGATTCGGCGGCCCAGGACTGGCTCGCCGACCGCGTGGCTCGTTTTCTGGCGGGGACTGGAAAAGTGAAAGATACTGTCGGCGAATGCGTTGAATAACAGTAAATGACTAAGGTGGTCCCCGTATATGCGTCGGCGATCGTAGTGAGGTCGGCGATCGAAACGGAGGCAGACCCCGTGTTTTCTGCCGTGTCGGGGCGATTCGGCGACCACCCCGTCTTGCTGATGAGCCTGAAACCCGGCGACTTAATTCTGTCTGCCCGAGGAATCTCTTGCCACACTTACATATCAGGGACCAAGTTTCCATCTGGATGTAGACCTGGTTTCCACTTTCTCTCAAACAACACCACCTCATCCCATCACTCTCACTTTCTTACATCAAACACGCCTCACACCAACTTTGACACCACCGCAATCATGTGTATGAGCGCAACCTGCCCGACTTGCTGTGAGTCGATATACTCTATGTTTTGTAGCCAGAAAAGCTAAATTACCACAGCCAAGCAGTCATGGAGAGGCTGCGGGAGCCATCTTCAGGCGGTGTTTGCCAACGTGCCAGAGGAGAAATGGTGCACGTGTGAGCCAAAGACAGAAATCAATGGGAAGAAATATCCGCCCTCGGCCAAGATGAACATCGGTCTGCCCAGCTGGATGACTTCTTGGATGGGCGGTAGTAGCAACAATGCCACAGGGGATAATTCTGCTCAGAAGTGATGGCATTAACAGATGCAAAGTTGGTTTCCTGTACGATATACGAGAGGTGTATTGGTTGGGTATTTCATATTTCACAGGTAGATGTCGAGATTCCCGTAACGTGTAATTACGAATACGATTTCAGGACCCCGCTCACAGGGTTCCCACCGCCCCGGAGCAGTCGCCGAGGTGTCATTGATACGAACCGACCGCTTCTTCCGGCTTTGTCCGATATCCTCAACAGCACACGAGGTACCATGTTGTCGTCTTCAGCTCTGGAAATTATAGGCGTCTTCTTGATCGCAAACTTCTTACGGCAAGCTCTCTCATCGCCGCTCAATAGGCTCCCCGGCCCGTGGTTCGCGAAGTTTACGTCTCTGGTGCTGAAATGGCATGAGTTCCGGGCCCAACGGACCAGATATGTCCACTCATTGCATCTGCAGTTTGGCCCAGCTGTGAGGATCGCCCCCAATGAGGCGGCCTTCGCATCCGCCGCCGCAGTCAAGGAGATTTACTGCTCTGGAGGAAGTGGCTATGATAAGACCGAGTTCTATGACCTGTTCAAGGTGTATGGGAGAAGAACCATGTTTACGACACTGAACAAGGAGGACGTTAGTGGTGCCTACCAGTTCCGAATCCCTTGGTATTGTCTCTGTGCTGACCGTGATCCGTGTGCAGCACGCAAAGAGAAAACGCATGCTGGCTGATCGATATGCCAACACAAATATCGTCAGACAGCCTTCCCTCGATGGCATATCTGAGCGGGCCGCTAGATTCATACATAGATGTACTGAGACCAGGAACGGGTTTGCTGATCTTTTTGTGAGTACCTCAAGGTCACAAACGCCCTTCAATACTGACGACTCGATGCTAGATTTGTAAGATTGACAGTCTGGCCACACCGTCCAAGGCTGACTTAAGGCGACTCTGTCCAAGCTAGACCTTCACTCATACGCATTCGACTGCGTAACCCATCACCTCTTCCACCCTCACGGGGCAGACTCACTCCAGAGCGCAAAGGATGAAGAGATCATGCGAGAGGTTGCCTTTGACGACAGCCTTCAGAGTGAGCATGAACATAAACCTCCCACAATAGGCAGCAAACTGACAACCTACAGACCGTCTTCTAGACTACTACAACCCTAAGCTTCATCAGTTGCTTGGAAAGTTCCTCTACTTCTTGGCGAAGCCGCGCGAGACGCCTTTGGCGGACGACTTCGTCCTTGGCTCGAGTGCTGCCACAGACGCTGCCGCTTTCACATTAACTGACCGTCTGCACGGCCAGAACTTGAAACTGGACGACTTGGACATTGCTGCCGAGTGTCTCGATCATATGTCGGCCGGAATAGATACAACGGGTGATGGGCTGTGCTTCCTCATGTGGGAGCTATCCCAGCCATCCTCTGCCTCCTGCCAACAGAGGTTACGTGCGGAGTTACTCGCAAACCCAGAGGTTGCCTTTGACAAGCTCCCGTTCCTAGATGCCGTCGTCATGGAGGGCCTAAGATGCTTTCCGCCGATTCCCATGTCGCTCCCTCGCTACGTACCACGTGGCGGCCGTGATATCGACGGCTTCTTCCTACCCGAGGGCACAATCGTCAGCTCCCAGGCCTACTCGGTACACAGGCTTGACAGCGATGTGTTTCCGGACCCAGACGTCTTTCGACCTGAGCGATGGCTGGACCGCGAGGGCGATGCTGAAAGGAGGAGGCTCTTCTTTGCATTTGCGAGTGGCGGTCGAGGCTGCATCGGTAAACAGTAAGCGCAGCTTGCCTATTTTATGACACGTCAAAGGACCACGCTGATGACTCGGCCAGTCTTGCGCTCGCAGAGATGAAGATACTCCTTCGGGCCGTGTACTCCGAGTTCATCACTGTGCCGGATGCAACAATGTCACCCAGAGACATGGAGATGGCAGACCAACTCATCTCATCGCGCCCCCAGGGTCAAAAGTGTTTGCTCAGGTTCAGCCCACTTATCGGTGATGCCCGTACTCCCGCAGCGATTACAAGCACGTCGCATTTGGACAGTTCGTCCCTCCATTCGACTGAGTTTGGGCGCCATAAGTAAACCGCTTGCTACTCCCCGCATGTGGGGCAGCATGTCTCCATGGGCAAGCTGTTGTTGAAACAGGGCGACTTCCTTGGCCGCCTTGCATGACAAGAGCATGGGGCGACAGCTGCATGTCGGCTCATCGGGCACAGGAGGGCCCAACGTTCGCTTTTGCTGAGCGCATTGATATTCAACCCCTCGTTGGCTGGGTGGGGGGCTGGGCATGTAGGAAGCGAATAAAATGGGGCGAGAGCCCACGTGTCGTGACTCGGGGGAAGAACAATATGAAATCAGATTTCCCATTGAGATCGAGAAATTACGAGGCCGCTTTATCAGGCTGCAGCCTGCCGGGCTGGGCTTGGCTTGGCTTGTGAAGGAAGCTGGGACACAAAGGCGTCGCAGAGCTGTCAAAGTGGTTGGCGCGTGACATGCCGCCCGTTTGACTTTGGGTCCTGTGGCGCGGCTTTCTTGTTCTTCTCACGTCGGCTCAGGTGTGTCCGATCAATCATTTCGCAAACCGTGGCTGCCCAACAGAGCGCGGAATTCAGCAGAGAAATGGGAATAACCGTTACCTGCCGAGCCTGCTTTCTCTCGTCGCAACGAGTCAGACATCCCGGTTCAAGGGGACTGAAAATCCAGGGGTTCTTTTGGAGCAGGAGGGAACCCTGGGAGGCTCTAGAAACTCCGGGCAGGCAGGCGCGGGAGGGGGAGGGATGGAAGCCGGAGGTCGAGGCAGCCCTGTCGGCAGACTAACCTCAGGCGCCACTATGGCCACCTCCAACCGATCTCTGCCTGATGGTCATTCGCCCAGCATCTGCTTGTCCGCCCGCCCGTGCTGTGCCGCGCCTTCCTGGCGAACCTTTTTTCTTCCCACATCAGAAAACTTTCTCCTCAACACCCACTTTTTCTCACCAACGTACTTAAATCTAGCCCCCGGCAAGTTCTTGTCGTCCTCCCAAAGACCGCATTGTTTCCCCTCCAGAAACTGAGAACCCGTCCCGTCGTTTGCATCCTTCACCTCCGTCTTCGGGCTCCGTCCGCCGTTCCCCACTTGATTGGGCTCATCCACCAAGAGTCGACTCCCCAGTGCCCCAGAGTGGAAAAGAAAACTTTTCGCAACCGATCAGTCCCATCGCGCAGCCCGCTCTCGCTTTTGTCGGCGACGTCTCCTTACCGGGAACAAACAGTATAACACCCAAGCTTGATACGCAGCACGGCGTTGTTTATGTATCAGCACGATCAGAACTCCGTCTTCCGACACTCACCCCCCATCAAGCTGCATCTCTTTCGCATAGCGCGAAGAATTTGTAGTCCCCAACTCAGTTCTGACGGTTGAAAAGCACCGCCAAGGTCGTTATACCAGCGTTAATGCCTACCTTCGACAAACACGATCAGGTCTACCCTATGTCAACGCAACCTCAGATTTCCTACTGACCCAGTGGCTCGTATCGCCCTTCTTCCCAACGACATTCATGCTCCCCAGTCAGCTCTGCTAGACCCTTCGACTTCTTCCGTCAACCTCACCAAAACCAAGAAAACCACCTCTCGTCCACCGCAAGACCCCTTCCGCTTGCCAACTCAGCCTTCGCCACTACCGCAAAAATGGCTCTCGTTAACGTTCGTCGCGATGTCAGCGACCCCTTTTATCGCTACAAGATGGAGCGTATTCAGACTAAGATCGAGGGCAAGGGCAACGGCATCAAGACCGTTGTTGTCAACCTGAGCAGCGTTGCTCAGTCCCTCGCCCGTCCTGGCGCGTACCTCATCAAGTACTTCGGCTTTGAGCTCGGTGCCCAGACCAACATCGATCCTCCAGATGACCGCTGGATCATCAACGGCGCCCACGAGGCAAACAAGCTCCAAGAGCTCCTTGATGGCTTCATCTCCAAGTTCGTTCTCTGCAAGAAGTGCAAGAACCCTGAGACCGACGTCAATGTCAACCTAAAGGAAAGCAACATCCTGCTTGACTGCAAAGCCTGTGGGCAGCGCACTCAGGTTGACTTGCGCCTAAAGCTCAGTGGGTTCATTCTCAAGAACGTACCCAAGAAGACCAAGAAGGACAAAGCCGAGCGCAAGGCGGCTCGCAAGGCAAAGCAGAACGGCACCAAAGAGAATGGCAACGGATCTGGAGGTGATGACAACTCCGACCAGGCCTCACCCGGCGGCGATGACCCGTATATCGAAATCGCCAGTGATGACGATGAACTGACCCGCAAGATCAAGACCGAGGCCCAGGGTCTGGAGAAGAGGGAAGTCGAGGTGAATGACGACGAGTGGGCTGTGGACATGAGCGCCGAAGCCGTCAAGGCTCGCCAGAATCAACTGCCAGGCGAGTTCAAGGCGAAGCTCGTCCTCAATGGCGACGACGATGATGAAGAGGGCGAGGGTGGTGGCATCACCGCCTATGATCACTTGGGCACCTGGATTCAGGAGCAGGCTGAGCAAAAGGGTGGCATTAACAACGTTGACGACATCGAAATCTACCTCAAGGCGCAGGAGCTCGGCATCGATGCCAAGCACCGCACCGTTCTTGTGCTGGTGCAGACCATCTTTGACGAGAACATCTGCAGCCAAATTGGCAAGCGCGCTGGCATGCTGAAGAAGGTCCGTTCTCAATGTGGACTGTCTTGTTCATACAAATGTGCTGACGTGAATTCTAGGTCATCTCATCTGAGCGCCACGAGAAGGCACTCCTCGGTGGTACCGAGCGCCTCATCGGTGCGCTGCTCAATGAGCACCCCGACATGCTAGAGAAGGTTGTGAAGATCCTACAGCTTTACTATCACCATGATCTCATCTCCGAGGAGGTCGTGACCAAGTGGGGCACCAAGGCTTCCAAGAAGTATGTCGACCTCTCTACGTCGAAGAAGGTTCGCAAGGCTGCCGAGCCCTTCATCACCTGGCTTGCCGAGGCTTCGGAAGAGGAGTCGGATGAGGAGGACGAGTAGACCCTACTTGGCTCTTTGGCCCGGTTTGGTGGGATTTGGGGCAGACCTGTGTAGTGTGTGTTCATTTCCTTGGCCAGCGATTTTTATCAAGAATGTCCCTTGCATGTCGGCCCAAAAGCAATATTAGTTAGACACTCTGCGTTTTGCAGAAAACAACGCTTTACAGCCAAACACGTCCTTTCGACAGATTCGACTTGGGGTCTGTCAAGATATCAGACGCCACTCATTCAAGGATAAATCACTATTACCAACCCTCAACACATTTTTGTTTGGCCTGGCCGGATGTGAAATACTTGTTGCATACGTACAAATCAGTTTGTATTTCTGCAATCATGTTTCAGGGGAGTATTCAACTTTCCGCCATGTATTGCCTACGTGGACAGTCATACCACATCAGAGGGTTGTATACTAATGCTTGCTGCCTAGGCTTTTGCCAGTACTATCTCAACAAAATTGGTACATACGAGGAGCCGAACTTTGATAGCACATTCGTCCAGTGCAGATTGTGCTACCCATGCCCCCTATATCAATACACCCTTCATCTTCCGCTCCCAATGATCAACCTCCAATCGCTGGTGGGAAAGATAAAGCAATGTCATCGCCTTCAAGGGGAAAAAAGAAGGCAAAGCTAAAAGGAAGAAAACACATGAGCGACTCAGGATTCGCCAACTACCAAGGCTGCGCATTCTTCGGGGAATCGGACGTGGGGTTGTCCCAGCTGCCCTGGCCAGAGGCCGAAGGTCCTTCAGCACCCCAGGTACTCTCTTGGCCCTCGACGTTGCTGGCGCTCCCAGCTCCATCCTCCGCTGAGGTCTCTGCAGGAGCCGGCTTCAGACTTGCGTTACTTCCTGTTACCCACGAACAGAGACTCGTGAAGATACCGCGTCCCTCGGAGTCCATCTTCGCTGCAACACCGCCCGAGTTTATCTCTTTATCGGCCCCGCCCTTCCAGGTATCCCAAGCACCAGGCATAGGGCTGTCTGAGTTCTCCCGTTCCTCGTCAATGCCACCCGGTGCTGATGGTTCGTCAGTAGTAGTCCTGTCGTGGTTTTCATTGTCTTCTTTATTCCGAGGCGAGCCGTACCTCTTGTCTTTGCCGCCCCCCTGGAAGAAGGCGTCTGAAATTCCACCACCACCACTGCCAGTCTGTGAACCGCCTACTCCATCTCCACTGGGATTTCCCCAGTTATGGCTAGCATCGTTATTTCCTGAACTCTCTCCCCAGTTGTTGGCTCCACCTTGGTTGCTTCCACTGGTTGCCCAATTGTTGGTTTCACCGCTCTCGCCAGATTTTCCCCAGCTATTACCAGTGTTATTGTTTCCGGAGATGTCACCCCAGGCGTCTTTGCCGGTTTGGCTGCCACCTTGGTTACTTCCCCCATTGTTTCCCCAAGTATTGTCGGCGCGATTACTTCCATTCGGGTTATTCTTCTCGCCCTGGTTGCTTCTAGATGCCCCACCTCCCCATGCATCACCATTGTTGCTCTTGCCTTGCGACTGGGCTGGGGATACCGCCTTGTCGTTGCTAGCACCCCATCCGCTGGCGTCGTTGTTCTGCGACTGCGCTGGGGACGGCGCCTTGTCATTGCCAGCACCCCATCCGCTGGGGTCGTTATTCTGCGGCTGCGCTGGGGATGGCGCCTTGCCATTACTGTTGCTGTCATTCCATCCGGTATGAGATGCATCTCCAGTATTTTCACCCCATCCGGTGTCTTTGTTGGTTTGCGACTGAGCTGGGGATGGTGTATATTTCTTGTTTTCACCCCAAGGACCAACCGCACCATTGGAAGGCGCCTTGTCTTTGCCCTTGTTTCCGCCAAAGGCAAAAGGACTCTTACAGAAATACTGCGTGCCACCTCTGCCTTTATCACCGCTATTTCCTCTGTTCTCGCGTGGACCTAGAGGGTTGGGATCGTCCCGCCGGGACGAGTTATCCTTATCATTGTGAGTTGCGTTTCGGTGTGCCTCGTTAGCTGAGGTCATACCTATAGTAGACCCCATGAATCGGTCCATCCACTCTTGGTAGCTCTTCACGGGCGGTAGGTTCAGATGGGCCGGAGGCGGCTGCTCACGGGCTGTCGGCTGCTGTTCGGCAATCTGTGGAGGGACCATGAATTGCGGGTACGCTGCCGGATGGTGGTAAGCGGGATGTTGCGGGTAACCCAACTGCGTCTGGTAAATTGGAAGTTGCTGGTATCCCGACTGATTATGATGTCCCGGACTCTGCTGTGGGAGGATGTAGTACATGGGTGCTTGAGGCTGATACTCGGCAGGCTTTCCTGGAATAGGGGGCGCAACTGGGGGTGGATTCCCGAATCCATAGCTTGAGGAGTGAAGCTCACGCGGTGATTTTGGCGCAGGAGGCGCGCTGGTTGAGATCTCAGGTCCAGCAACCACAGTTTGTGGATAGAGCTCCCTGAAGCGGTGGCCCCAGTTCGGGCCGTGATATACTCGACAGCGGCCGCTGTGAGGATCAAAGTAAGCATTTGGTTGCGGATCCTGGCCGCCCGAGATGTCCTCGAAGGCATGTTCCACGCGAACAGTATGTGCCTGAACTGGCATAATAAGGTTGGGGTCGTCGGACAGGTATTGTAGAGCAGGATTTGGGGCTGAGGCTGGCTTTGGAGGGGACTTTGACTTTGGCTGCTGAGAAGGCTTCAAGTCTGACTTTGGGGATTTGGTCTTGTCGTTTGGTTTAGCTGCTGACTCTTTTCCCTCTTTCGTCTTGTCGCCGCCATTGCTCTCGGCGTTCTCCGACTTGTCGTTGCCCTTGTTGTTGTCATTCTGTGGCTTGGCCGAATTGTTACCACCTTTCCCTTTGTTCCCCCTGCCGGCTTTCTTTCCTTTGTTCGAGGTCGCCGTCTCAGCCTCGCTCTCGGGTTGAGAATCCTCGGGGAGGAGGGTCGTATCGCTGTCTTCAGAAACCTGCTTGCTTTCCTTCTTCTTATCTTTGGCAGCAGCCTTGCCCTTTCCTTGCTTAGGAGCAGCCGGTTTCTCGTCGTCAGCGCTGTCGTACGGCTCGCCGCCAACAGTGGTCTCGAATCGGACATTCTTTGATACGAGGCGCTCGGCGGCTGACCGCATGGCGCTGCCGTGGCGCGGGAACGTCACGGTGACAGTATCCTCTTCTGTTTCATCGTTGGTGTCGAGCCTAACCTTTACGGCAGACTTCTTTTTTTTTGCGGGGATTCTCTGCCCGACCATCCACTCGAGTATATTGCGTGGAGGCATGGTGTCAGCCGTTCAAAGCAGCTATCTTGCGCCGAGTGGCTTTTCAGAGAGTAGCGAAGAAGAACGAAGAACAGGAATATGAGAAGAAGTAATGCCAATAGAAGGGCGAGAGCAGAAGCCGTACCGAGCAGGAGGCGTCCCGGTGTGGGTTGCACCGAGGCGGATGAGGAAGTCGCGAACAAAGAAGATGGATACCGCAATAGGGAATTTTGAGAGTGCTTTAGGGCTGAGCAGACGCCGCCGACACAGTACATCAGCACACCGACCGGAAACTGCTAGTGTGCGAGCCAGGACGAATGAATTGAGAAAAAAGAGAAAGCTCAGCAACTGTTGTCTGGTGGGGGGGGGGGGGTCGCGTCTCAAAGACCCGGCGTGCAGGAGATGGGATGAAAGTCCTCAACGGCAGGAGCGACTAGGCCTGGAAGTATATATCTCAGCCCAAACGAAGTCACCGCGAGAGCTAGGAATTCCTCCGCCTCATCCTCTACGCCTTTACCATGAGGAGCCCAAGAAAGAAACAGTTTCCATCACACTCAGATTAATCCGTTGATCCCTAGCTGGTCCTGCTATCAAACTCACAACTTCGCCCTCTCTCTCTCCTCCTCCTCCGCCCATCTCCTATTAATCCTCACGTTCTGCCAAAACGCCCACACCCCAACCACCACTGCCGCCGGCGGACACGCCAACAACACCCACGACCACCACCTAGGACTGACACTCTCAATCTCCCCCATCGCCCTCTTCACCTCCGCCGCCAGCTCCTCTCTCCCCTCATCGTTCCACACCACGACCCCCTTCCCCCTTCCTCTCCTCTCACACCGTCTCGCCTTGTCCCTCACATCTCCCTGACTTCTCACCCTGTTCTTCGCATCCTCCTCACTCAGATGCGGATCCCGCGCGCGCAGCCTGCGCATCTGTACCTCCGGATCCCTCACCGCAACAACCAAAACGGTCCCACAGAACCGATCCAGCCTACTCTCAAACAGCAGCGGCACATCGAGCACCACTGCACGACACCCCTGCAGGTACGCGCGCACGACAGCATAGAACATCTCCCTGCGCACAGCAGGGTGGACAATGGAGTTAAGCTTCGCGCGGTCCTTGCGCACCTGCTCGTCGTTACCAAAGACACGGCGTCCTAATGCCGGGCGGTTGAGGGGCCGTCCCTTCCCTGTGAGGCCATCCGCGGGAACGTCTGGGCCAACGGGGACGAGGAGGCCCGGGGTGGTGGGGCCGAAGTAGGAGACGATGGCGCGGTAGCCAGGGGTTCCTGGCTCGACGACCTTGCGCGCGAGGAGATCGGCGTCGATGATGGGGAGAGAGTAGGGGGGTGAGGTGAGGAGGGAGGAGACGGTTGATTTGCCCGTGGCGATGGAGCCGGTGAGGCCGATGAGCAGCATTTTGTGTGGCTGATCTCGGGTAGGCTAGGAATTCGTGAGTGGTTTGGCTTGCGAGCCTAGCAGATCAAATGGATGGAATTGACTTTCAGTGGTATGCGAAGAGAGAGTTCGCTGGTGGTGTGAGATGTGACGTGATTGTGGGGTAGCACGAGCATGGGAGCTCTGGGTAATGGTGACCGCCCCTATCACTCGCTAGCGCTTAGCGCGCTGAAATACAGCGGCAGATGATACTGCCTCGGTAGCGGCACGGACCATGTACCAGTGAGAAACGAAGCGCCGGATGCAGGAACGTCCCTTGTCATCCCGCAAATCGTGGCTTGGGGTTATCCCAGGACACCGCAAGGGTCTGAGCTTCGAGAAAGGCTCCACATTCAGCCTCATGCCAGAGGATTTTGACCTCCTGCCTTGGGACGCAAGATCAGCTTTGGGTTACACGACACGCATTTACTATCAATATCAGCGGGGAACTACAAGACGAAGATCCATGATGGGAAGGCGATTCGTATTCCGAAATCATCTGCCCACAACTACCAGATTGACTATGTCATCCACCAATCCTCCACTTGCAGGATATTTAGGGAGTCAAGATCGCTGATGTGAACCTCTCAAAAACAAGACGAAAATACCAAATCCGTCCTCTTGTGATTTCCCACGCTTCAATATCTCTGCCCGAGCCTACGCAAATACCGAACTGAGACCGAGAGCGTAAACGCCTGCTGTGAGGAGTGTCAGCCCACAGTGTGGTGCATGGGTTTTTGTTTTCAGGGGGAGGATACACCTACCAATGCCATTACCATAGCAACCCCAAATTCAAGGTAGCTTGACGGCATAGAACGAACCGTCAGGCATCATGTACCAGCGACAGCCGATTTGGTCAATGGTACGACGGTCGCGCAGGATGAAGTCGTTGGTGAGTTCGCGGCACCAGTACAGGCGGTTTGGGTTGTCGTCAGCGGGCTTGAAATCCTGCGGCTCGCCGACATTGTTGGCACGAGCAATCTCCATATCGCGAGCCAAGGTCTCATTGCGCGTGAGGCCCATACTGAGCGGCATCTGGGCACGCGGCACGGGGAGTGCGGTACCTGTTACGTAGGCTTGACCAGCAGCAGCCGGCTGCGCGGGCGGGCCCTGGATGATCACCATCTGCGGGGGCGGATTGTTGGCGGGTTGGTGCACGATGAGGGGGGGTGCGGCGGTGGGCGCCTGTTGGAGGGGGACCTGCACTCCGGCACCGGTCTGGTTTCTGTCAGCAAATCCGACCCGTTGCGAATGCTGTTGGGCATTGAAATCGGTGAGAGGACGAAAGTAACAAGGAGGTATGACGATAGGTCAGGCAGATATTTCGACAGGTAACGTCACTTCTTTGCCCACACTGACCGGCATAGCCGCCTGCTGGGCAGGCATGTAGTAGTAGACGGGGTCTTGGCGTGGGACGTATTGATGGACCTGGGGTCCATTGGGGCCGTTCATGACCTGGGGGTAGTAGCCGGGGACCCCTGTGCGGTTGTCCGGATGGGAATACATGTTGACTGTGGGACTCGCAATTGCGACAATTGGCGCAGCGGTGGCGGTTGTGTTTTGGGAAGGGAGTTGAGGAGGGAGAACAACGTAGTGCCCGGTAACAGCAGGTGGGATAGGCTGCTGTTGCTGGCTCGGGACGCTGCCTGGGAGGATTGCTTGGAGTGCGTTTGCAATGGGTCCCCACGATAGGCCGTTGGCAGACAAAGTTGCCGGCTCTCCAGTGGTAGGGACAGTGGCAAGGGTAGTGGTAGAGGCAGTGATAGTGGGCTGGGTGCTCGGAGCCGGCACGGATGCGGATTGCCGTGGCGAAACTTGAAAGTGAACGTGTCTGGCTTCGTTGGTTTCAGGTGCCATGATCATTGTGGTGTTGGGGAGTTGTTTGAGCGAATCCGGGAGTGTGGAAGGTGTGACCCAGAGCAGCACCGTCACCCGCCAGTGCCAGGTACCTAACAGACAAGAGGGCAGAAAAGCAGATGATCTTGTTCTGAGGCTGAAGATACCTCGGCTGGTTGATGTGATCACTCCCAGCAAGTAGTTTCCGGCTGAACCTGTGCCTTGCTCGTGAGGTGACGCAACAGAATAGGATGAAATTTGTTTGGGGCTGGGGCGTCTGGCAGGATTTTTGACAAAGAAAAGAAGCAAAGGATGTTGCGATAACTTACAACTTGGCAGAGTGCCCATGCCCGGCCATTCCAAATGTACTGGAAGACCAGTGCCTCTTGCTTCCGATGTCGATGTCTTCGTGACTTCTTGACTCGTCGCACCGCCGGATCGGGCTCATACTCGACATCCGCGAATGGGAAACACATTTTGCAAAGAATCGCGAAGAATGCCGGCTATTGGAGCGGCTGAGATTCCGCAAGACTGGCAGTGGGTGGTGGGGGATATTGAGCACCGATCTCTCGACGTGGAAGTGGAAAACCAAAGAGTTATAGCCCACTTCACTTCTCATCCAGTTTCTACCACTGAAGGCCCTCGGCAGCTCCAGTCACTGGACCCCCACAAAGCTCATCTGATGTCACAGGAGCCACTACTGGTTCCATCTGTCATTATTAAGTCTTTTTCTGGCGGTCTGCAAGAGTGCAGGGTAAGCAGCCTTGATGCTTTCCAGTTCCGACACCAACTCAAACTGTTCGAAGCAGCAGTCGAAGGAACGCCAAATCGTCATGAAATTGCCGTCCATATCAACAACCCCGAATGCCAACTTGAGCACCCCTGTTTCACACCAGATCAACGGAGTACGCTTGATGCGTTCGAGCGCACACAACTTGACCTGGAGGTTACTGCATCTTAGCGCTCAGTATTCTGGCAGGATTCTGACCTACGCACCTTGTGTGTGAATTCTGCCATGATAGCGCTCTCCTTGTCGGGAAATATGCTTTCCATCGACCACCCATTATCGCGGATGTCCGCGCCCAGAAGCTCCTCAACCCTCATCAGATCAACAATGTTGTTAGGGTCCTTCCCCTAGTCGGATAGCTTTGCAACGCGAAGCTTCAGATTATCGGGGGTCGTGGCAGCCAGCGAGGCTGGGTCGCAAGAATCCAAGCAGTAATAGGCGAAGTAGGTATCAGTTCCTCCTTTCAAAGAGAGCAAGATCCTGTTTTCTTCGCTCATCTTGTATGCCGTGGCAAATAGGTCCGGGGACACCTCCACACGATGTGCCAGCCAATACCTTATACGCAAGTTGACGAATTCGTTCTTGAGCATCTCCAGCCGCCGCAGGCGGTCGGGATCTGGCGGGTCTGGCGGGTCTGGCGGATTATCTTGATCTGGCAAATTGTCGGGGGCTAACCCGTCGCGCGTCGCCTGCACGGCAGGGTCCATAGCGTGGGAGAGTTGATGAAGAACGTTGAAGAAAATGTTGGTCGTGGTGGTTAGTGTTGAGGGGGGGCGGATGGGAGGTCGAAGAAATAAACGCATCGGCGGGGAAAGGAGGGGAGGACGTGATAATACCAGGCAGGCACATTGTACCTAGGTCCACCAGACCAGACGAGAGATGTTGGGTCTTTGGAAGCATCAAGGAGGAGTAGTCCAAGTCCCAGAAGATGGTATTCGCTCCCCAGGCGTATATCGAGGCACCTAGACATGCAAATAAATGAATTGATGAGATTATACACGGCGAATGAGTGAGCTTTGGAGCCACATTCTTGTCTGCTCCGCCTGTCCACTGCTGGCTAGTATGTGCTGAGTTTATCGCACATCATCATCCAGACAGCCAACGCCAAAGTCGAAGGCCGCAGTCTACCACATGCCCAATGCCCCCAACCGAGGGCCCTCTATGACCATAAAGCCACTATTATACACAATTTCCATGGGAGGAGAGATACCACGCGCTATGCAACCCACCCTATCAGATCTAGTCTCGTACACGTCTGCTCTCGAAGGATATGTGCAGACGGCTCCCCAAGAATGCGCAGCGGCCTTCAGTCAATTAAAGCCCGGATTTGCGAAAGGGGGAGCCTAAAAGTTGAGATCGTTCGCTGCTCCAAAGTAACGTCTCAAGGCGTGTGAGGGGCGTGAGGCTCCGGAATCGGGAAAAATGTCCGCCGCGCAACCTGCAGCATGTTAGCTTAAATCCTACCCAGCTTTCAAAACTCGTCAATGGATGATCTTACAGCCCAGACGCCCGCTACAGACGCCACGATGCCTCCCGAGATCAGCATGGGTCTTACACCCCGGGTGCTCTTGAAGATCATTCCGCTGAGAGCACCGGCAGCAATTGTGTTGGCAGCATCGTGCTTTCCTCTCAGGTAGCCGATGTACGAGTTGATGAGATTATAGACGATAGCAACCACGCCGGCTGAGTTTCCGAGGAACGGTCCTCGTCGGGTCACGGCGTTCAGGACCGAGTTCAACCGCAGCTTCGGTGGCTGGCCACTTGAACTCCTCAACCCCTCCTGCAGGCCCCAAGCACCTCCCAGCGTGAGCGCCGTCAGGTAGGTGACACCTGTTCCGTAACAGAGATCATCGGTAAAGCCTCGCGAGGGGAGTACCGATTGTGCGCCGGGCAGGTCGGAGAGCGTCGAGTCCTCGAGCGAGATGTAGTCCAGGGTCTCCTTGTTCAGGCCAGCCAGAGGGTGTAATTGTGTCGGGTCAGCAAAGGCTGAAGGTCCGAGGAAGGCATCTACGCCTTGGGCCGCTGAGGGATCGTACGGGCTGGGCTGGAACGGAGTGGTTGCTGCTGGCGCATCTTGGGAGCTTGATGACGATTGGGATTGGGACGACGACTTGCGTCCCATCAGAGCATCAAAGATGGTCATTGTGGAATTATTAGATCTGGTATAAGTGACAACGGCAACTAGGGCAGAGAATTAATGCAATGTATAGCCAGACGGCAGGCTGTTGTGGGCGTCACAGAGTTCGGTGAGGGTGGTATCGCAGCAGAGAAGTGGTCGGCTCAAGACGCCCGATAGCAGGCCAACGTCCAAAAAAAATTTACGCGTCTGGCTGGTCCGTGCAGAAGCCGCTCACATCGCGGCGAAAGCCGGGGTGCCAAGTTGCATCAATCCGGTAAGTCCGATCAAGTTCAGAGACTGTGCAAATGTGGAAAACCCAATATTTTTTTATTATAACACATGCTTCAATACTTTCTGTAATCGTTGTTGTGGTACCCTCGAGAAGTTCACAGAAGTTGAGGAGCTTTATTGCGCTAACCATAATTGGCCTAAGGTGTACGGACCAAACTTCAAGGTGAGCATGGAAGGTGCCCAAAAATTCGGGTGCACACTAGCCTGGTCGAGTCAAACCCTTACATTTGAACTGCAGTTGAACCAGATTTACTTCCCTCCTCAGCGTCAAAAAGAAGGCACCGAGTCTTCCTCGGACTGCGTGCATACTTAAAACTCCCGGAATTTGGTCTTAGCAAAGGAAGCATCCTGACTGTTTTTTTTCTCTCTTTTTGGTTTGGGGCTTTGTCGAGCAATCGAACCCCTCCAATGTCAGGGGTTAGTGAATCCGCTCATGGAGGCTTGGACGCCAGCAGCGATGCTCTCCTGTTCGGGGCCACAACACAAGATTTTACGAACGCAAACACCGTCTCAAAATGGCTGCTAAGGCAACAAGAAGAATCTCGGCCTCAGTAATCACCCCGTTGGTACCCGAAAATAGTCGCCAGTGCTAACTTCTGCAGAGTTGCCCAAGCATTATTTGACAAACTTCTCCATGATGCCTCCCAGTCTCGCCGGCACCAGAACAGTGGTCAGGCATGTGTCAGGCTCTGTGGCTTCGTCCAGCAGTGTGCCAAGTCAAGTGACCAAGCACTGAGACAATGGGCTTTCACCGAGGCCTTGTCCATGAGGCTTTTCCACTTTTATCTTGAGTGGTACGAGCACGACCCCCTGCGTGCGCTGAGACTGGTCCTGGATTTTCTGGCTATTTCCTCCAGCCAGAATCCATACCCAGAGGTTGGCCGCTCGGTGCGGGAGAGCATCCTCCAGACACTAGTGTCGATCATCACCCGGAAATACCCACGCCTGTTGATCAAATCAGGCTTGCAATGCCTCGATCACCTGTTGACCAAACAGGCCATTCAGCTGGAGGATATTTCCCGCAAGTACAGGGAGATGGGGCCCTCTCTTGACGGCTCCCCTGACCTCTCGCTGTGGAGATCTCTTGTTTTCCATCTGTTCTCTTGGATGGAGCTTTCGTATGTTGGCCCGCTGACCGGCAAATGCATTGTCCATATTTTCCGAGGACTGCATGATGGAAAAGCTAGAGGCAAAACTCATGAGCTGGATGATCCCATAGATCTATGGCTAAGCTGGATTCAAGACGGCGTGGTTCGCAGCCCTGGCATCCTAGAGGACATCAGAAACTACGTCCTGGTGCCCATCTTCAAGAACGACAAAAGTTCAGCGTTAGCATTGCTGCAGATATTCAACCGGTCTGAGCCGCTGGCCACTTCCGACCGTGTATTGACAGACCAAACATTCATGCTTCAACTCGCGGCGCTAGAACTCGGAAAGCGGTTTGGGCTGGTAGAAGAACCCAGTAAGGATATGTATACCCTTTTTGTCGGAGGGTATATAGCTAACACAAGACTCAATAGTGAGCGGCGCAGAGGCTGGCCATTCCTCGGGTTATATTGTTCTTCAGGAGAGTGTCCTGGATGGATTCCTTTCTCACCCTTCTGTACCCGTCCGGTCTAGCGCATTCTCACTCCTCGTCTCGTCTCAGGCAACAACGAAACCATTCTCACAAACAGCGTTTACTTTGCTTGAGAGACATCTTGCGCCATTCCACACAGACTACGATGCGAAGTTCCGTAACGAGGTTCTTGGTCTCACCAAAAATCTTGTCAAGAGGGTAAAAAATGTTATCACCGTCACCCAAAGGAGTCTTGCTGGGTCTGTCGACTCCAATGGCACACTGAATGCTGAGTCGGACCGATCAGTTGCAAAGAAGAAGTTTGGGCCAGAAGCTGCGCTAAAAGATGCCGCAGAAGCGTACGAGGTCCGAACGCGGCATGAGGAATTTTTAAGCTGGTACCTGGACTTTCTAAAAGGGGAGCTTCTCCCTACTGCTTCCTACCAGCGCCATATTACAGCTCTCAAGGCGACCCTCTTGACCGTCAAGCTTGGGAAACACGCGGGTGCTGGCGACGAGTTTGACGCGGACATTGCCAATGTGATTGCTTCAGATCCATCATGGACTCGCCTTCTTCTAGACCTTATCCTAGACCCCTTCGATGATGTCAGAGATGGCACATGCGAACTCTTGGGGTTATTTCCTCAGAATATCCTGGCGTCTTCCAATGAAGCGGGCGGGGGTCATACCAATCTTCTAAAAACATTGGAAGGTTTTTGCGCCAGTGCGCAGGCTTTGGCGAACAAGACCGGGCGGGCGGATCACGGCGATGGCGCTGCACGATCCCGTGGGCTTCTGTGCAGATGGCTAGACACCCAGGAGCTTCGATTCGATGTTATCTCCAAAGCTCTAGGAGAGCTGGAGGTTAAGATATCTAAAGCCGAGACAGATCTGGGCCATGCGGCAATGGAGAGCCCAGTACATGGAGACTTTGCTGCAATCAGGTGCGTTGTATTGTATTCGCAGGTCTATTTCGCACTGCAGAAATCCTTAAAACACACACCAGCCAGGCTGGCCTTGCTAATCGGCTGGATAGCTACATGTGGCAGGTTTTGGCCAGCGAAAAGTACTCTGCGGAGCAGCTTGAAACCCTCGATCAAGTCTACCGCAGGGTACTGTCTTGCTCTAAGCGTATCTGGACAACAGTGAAGCATGTGCTTTGTGACGACTCTCCCGAAGGCCATCTTCCTGAAGAAATGGAGGAAATCGAAGGATTGGACACCAAGGATTTGCTTAGCTACAGTTTCCGCGCCGTTCATGAGTCGAGGTACGTCGAAAGCATTGCACATGTGTGCTTCCAAGCTTACACACACTCTTAGCAACCTCATGCGTCTAATGGTGGGAACACTTCGGCTGGAGGCTGTGGCCGGTGTACCTTTTCCTCCACTAGACGCCTTCAGAGATGCTGGGTACTTGACATTTGAACAGCTAGCTTCTCTGAGGCACCGTGGAGCCTTCTCAACTGTCTCACTAACCTTCGCGACTTGCTGTCAACTCACGCAAAGACTACCGCACGTCTATGCAGATATATCTGGCTCGGAAAATCTGCTTCGGGAGTGGTACCAGGTACGTCCACCAAGGAAACGATAAGCAGGGCCGTTACTGACTCCCCCAGGGTGCCCTCGTCTGCATTGTGACCCAAGCTTCAACCACGCGCCGCTCGGCGGGCATTCCGGACCTTATTGCCGCGGTTTTATCGTCCAATGCCCAGACCCCATCTTTTGATGAAGTCTTTAGCACTCTCAAGGAGATTGCTGAGAAGCCTGCTCACGTTACCGAGACGGATGGATCAAATTTACCACAAGTACACGCACTCAATTGTCTAAGGGGAGTGTTTCGGAGCTCTCTTTTAAGCAAGAAAGCAGAGAGCTACCTTGCCGTAAATCTCCAGCTTGCTTCTTACAGCTTAAGATCTGAGATGTTAGTCTTACACAGCCCAAACCCCCTAGATGCCTACTTACCAGTACAGATGGGCGATTCGAAACTGCGGTCTCCTTCTCCTCAGAAGTCTCATTGACTGTCTGCTTGGCACAGGCGAGAGCAAGGCTACCATGGAGTCTGGCTGGGATGGTCACTCAGTCCGAATCTCCTACAACAAGTACCCCACACTCCCAGGAGTCATTCTAGGGCTCCTCCAATCTGCTGATAGTGTTGGGGATGAAGTGTCGCCTGCTGCGGCGGAGGCTGTCTTCCCGGCGCTCGACATCATTCGGCGTGCAGGTCCCCCAGATGAACACCGTGAAGAGCTGCGGGTTTACATCGAGGGCTACCTTGGCAGCAAAATCTGGCATGTCCGGGAGATCGCCGCGCGTACGCTTTGCTCATTCTTTCTTCAAGTGGACTGGGTGTCGGAGATTGGCAGGCTCCTGGATGACTGCGTTGATGCGAATCAGCTCCATGGTGTCCTTTTGACTGCGAGGTTTGTCATGGAGCGAAAAACTGCTTTGGGATACAATACCAATTCAGGTGAGTACTAGAATTCGAGTGCCAAATGTGTGAAATCTTTACTGACGGGGGTTTACCAGGGTCGGCCTCGTTGGAATCACTACTTCAAAGAGTTTCCCAGAAGGCTGCTAATTTCAAGGCCTGTCCGGATATACAAGCCGCCTACCTTGAAATTCTGAATCTTTTGGCTCGTCATGGGTCTAGAGAACTAGTCGGTGCTTACCCGCTTCCCTACGAAGACAGCTCGACCAAAACACTTTCTTTCAGATCTTCAGCTTTGCTGGACATGCAGAGAGTCATCAAACTCGTGACGGACTCATCAGCTACTAATGACTTGATTGGGCTGCGAAGCCATCTGTTTATGGTCCTTTGCCAGGATGTGAATACAGCCTGCAGGATGCTTGAAGCTATCCCGAGCATTTGGGCGTCTGATTTGAGCCAGAATGACCGGGTTGAGCTTTGCAGGTTGTACGCTGATGTATGCATTCAAGCATCGGCGCCAGACGTCCGAGGACAGGCACTGTCGAACCTGAGCGCTCTCATGGATGGAGTCCTCGAGCGCAAAGAACTCGCGGAGCTGCCGGCTGCAGATGTTCTCGAACGTGTGTGGAAGAGTCTGCAGGAAGGAGAAATCAACCCAGCACTATCTTATTCGATCATTGGAGCAAGTGGTACCTTCATGGCGGCACTGAGCGCGCGGTCCGCTCAAGACACTCCGAACTTGGACCAAAGAGTACGGAGCTGGGGCATTATGATAGCTGACTCCCTGGACATTGATAATGTAAGTATCACTTGGCACAGAACTGCTACGATCCGGCTAACACAAACCCGCAGAGCTTTGACACGAGATATGCCGCAGGCATGGCATTGAAGCGCTTCTTCCTAGGTCACAGACAAACCAGGTGGGACTGCAAGCACCTCCCGGCTCTCTCGGCATTGTATGACTGCTTGATCGACGACGATGACGAGGTCAGGGAAGTGGGCGCGAGCGCGGCGGCCGGTATCCTTGGAACCTACCTGGTTCCTCCTGTCGCTGCCGATGGCTTGGTTGGGTGGATGCGGGAGCACTACGGAGAGCAGGCTGAGTTTCGACAGCACTTGGTCTACAGGATCACGGGCCAAACCCCTCGTTTGGACGCTGCAAGCAGCTTCAGCCTTGCCCCAGCCGAGGAGCAGCTCCTCAAGGCCATGGAGATCGACGATTCCCTTTTCGCAACAGAGGAGCAGAACTTGTTCATTGACGAGGTTAGAGAGACAGAGAGGTGGAGTAAGGCGTTCTGTGATGCTGGGGCTCTGAACGGAGATGGTGAGCCCTTTGATGCTCTCGCGAAATGGACGGAAGCAGGACTCGCGTGCTTGATGCAGCTTGCGGAGAAGGATGACGGTCCGCTGGGCTGGACGTCCGATCAGCACGCGTTCGCCGCATGTGTGCGTGTCATTCTTTGCTCTGTGGCGGTCTTGACCAAGGGCAAGTTGGCATCACTTCAAGGACTGCTTGACAGCTTCATGAGCCGCGGCAGGAGCGCGAAAGTTCATGGGTTTCTGCTTGGAATGGCAACTGCGAAGGTCGAGCTGAAGGCCTAGCTGATGGCATAGTGAACAGAGAAAATAGAGCGCCCGATACCAAAACTCCTGAAGTCTGCTTGCACACCTGGACATGTTGGATTTAGACGTGGGGATAGGGGCCGAGGCGCTGGTACGTAACCCTAACCCTGATACATCGGCTTCTAGCCAATGGCAGCGAGGGCACCACGTCAACGGCTGCCTCCCGGCGGAAAAGCGTTGTGGCGTTCAGCCCAGCACTGACAGCAACATCCTGACCGACTGTCTGTGCAGCGCATCGCATGAGCTAGTTTGTTATGCAGCCAGTCTAAAAATTCATCCACTTTCCAGGGGCCTGTTCGGCCCATCGATATTGGCGTCATCGGGTTGCTGGTCGCTATACGGAGCAGATTCGTCGAGGCCGCGTTGTCTTGCCGAGGAGGGAGGCAACACGGGCAAACAGCAGATTCTCGGCTGTCCCAAACCTGCGCCACAGAGCGATCAACCCCTGCTTTTAGATCCACTCGATCGGTTGGGAGTCGGGACCAGCTCTCGACCGAATGGGCCGGCACTGGGTCGGAGGTCTCGGAGTGCAGACCGACTGCCGCCGGTATGGGATGACGAGTCGGCCAGGATGGTGTGGCGTTGGGCCGCCAGTCCTCAGTCCTGCAAGAAACACCGAATAGGCCCGCCCGTCGACGACCGAGTCGAAACACTGATTGATCACGATGGCGCGCATCCGCAGGAGGCCGCTCAATTCGAGTGTCAAAGTTCCTTGCGTGGCCGTCCGTCCCGCAAAACCTGTGGAGCATGAGCATACTCCTTGACACAGATCAGCCCTGGGAGTCATTTCCAAGCTTCTTCTCTATCGATTCCGAGTGGGTGTGGCATGCAATCAGAATGCAATCAGGACAGCTGGGACGAAGTGGCTTTGCTTCCTCGCTCGTTTCCTGTCCCGGCCTCGGTTTCAACAACGCGTTGATGAGGGGGGCGAATGTGTGGAGAGACGCGTCGACAGGTGCTGCGAGCTCTGCGAGGTCGTCTCGCTCGAATGAGCAATGTTCTTGTTTCTGCGTCTTCCGGTCTCTCCTGCAGCTGCAATTGGGTCTTGCGGCCGACGACATCCGCCAGAAGCCAAGTGACTTGCCCGTCACGAGATCGACGCCGCTATGCCGTGTTGCTGCTGTGGTCTGCCGCTCCTACCGAGCGGAAAGAGGCGGTATTCGCCTCACTGGCCCCCGCCTGAGCTGTGCGCACTGGAGGAACAAAAATAGCAAGCCACATTTACCCCGCCGCTTAGAGCTTTCTGCCAGACTCTTGAGCCCGGTGGCGTTTTTTGACGGTTTGCCGAGCTGTTCCAGCCACCTTGATCAGCAGAAGCACTGTGCACGCAGCTTCGGGCTGGTCTTGCTGCGCGGTCCTTCACCGCAACGACTGTTGGACATACCGGCCAATCCGTATCCACTGTCAACTCCAGGTCACATCCGTCTTCTCCATGCTCGACCTCTACGTACTCGGCTCGGATTCCTTGCGATGGAGCGACGCCTCCCACGGTCGAATGGTGAAGGATCCATAATCGCATCGTGCAACATGCAACCCGACAGGCGAATAAACCCACTCAAACCCGCGCCCATCCACCATCTTGTTTTCTGAGTCATCCTCGCTCGACCATACATCGCGGCACTGTATCGACACAACCAGTCGGAGCGATGTCGGGGACGCAACATCCACGCATCCCGCGTTCTTGGGGTCATTTCGAGGAAGGCATGATGCTAGATAACCAGCTCTCGGTACCAAGGAGCCTCTCGGACCGGATTGGCTGATCGACTTGATGAAGGCCAGATTGCCAAACCTTCCCCAAACAGCATCGCTGCCAGGCACAGCCAACCCACTTCGGGATTTCCAATGATGGCGTCCCAGAGATGGCCAGACGCGACAACTTCAGGCGACGCGCGACGGTGGCCCCCCCTCCGGAACGGCAGCCACTCCTTGATAAGCCTGCCTTCTGTCAGTTTGGCCCTGCGCGCATCTTCCCACTAGAGTTGAGCCTTCCTCTTCGGGACAATCCCACAGGGACCTCTCACCTTTGGCCCATGAATCTGCAACCTCACAGTTAGGGAGGCCCTTCCAGCCTTCCTGGTGGGCATCCCATTTGTCGACCTCTAGATTTTTCGGCCAATCATGAACTGTCTTTCGGTCTTTTACCAAAATGGAGGCCCGAGGGTGTCCAGCCCGGCAGCCAATGAGGCTCAAAAGCAGGGGTCTAACTTCACACACCTTTTTTGCTCACCTTTCCACTAGTCCAGGATACTGTCAGTCTCGTCTTGACACGAGGCCATCTACAGGCTGGCGTTGGCCATTGGGCTCCCTGCTTTCCATGCGCTCCCCCATTGCCGTTGGGACGCCGGCTTTCCACACCCGTCAGCTCATCCTGGGCCGATCTTGGTTCTGGGTGTTCCCTTCCGGGACCTCTGGCCCCTGAACCTAGCATAACCCCTCGTCTTGGTAAGTCCAATGGGCAGCGCCTTATTCGACGTTGGCCATGGCGCCCTGGAGCAGAGACAGATTCTGGCCCCGACCTACTTCCCCACGGTCTTGCTCTGTTGGGATACTACTCCCGGAGCAAGCTTATGCAAGAGATCTCTTTCGGACCCAGGGCCGTGGCGTTGCGCAGGTCGAAGCGACGCCTGACCCGTCCAGGGGAGGTGTGAGGTGGAGGGTACACGGAGGTTTCGGTGGACAGGCTCCAGTCTCCACCTAGTAGCCACTGAGAGCGGCGAGAAGGGTGAGGGTTGTTCAGCAAGCGCGCTTGTTCTGTTTCAAGTTCGACCTGGAGGGGTGTCGCTTCTTGCGTCTAAGAGACGCAGCCCAACGATCCGGCGAAGGTCCTCATCTCACGGCCTGCAGTCCTGGTTTGGCAGAGCTTGGGCTGCAGCACAGCACTTCCTCTCTGGTCCGGCTTGCTAATTTGAGGTCATCATACCGGCGTTGCCCTCATAATAAACTCGACTTGTTTCAGCCGTTGGTGTGCGAGATTGCAAAGGCAAACCAATGTCGGTGTAATCTTGTCCTTGAATGAGGGCTTTTCGCGGACCCCGTGCATCCTTCCCAATGACGAATCGGTCGCCAAACATTGTCCCAGCCGTCTCTGGCCGATGCCATACGGCCCTGGAGTGAGTGAGAACCTGCATCCGCGCAGAAATTACTCCCGCCTTGTCAGATTGTTGGGAACAATGTCATTTATCTCGCGTCTTGGAAGACCACCCAAAACATCCTTCCGGGTATGTACGATGTCTTCCGCGACATTTGTGCTCGGTGTTATTGATATCTGACGGCTCGGACAGCCTACAGCTCGCCACGAGCCGGTTGCAGGGAGAGCCATCGGTGGAGGGGTCGTATCTCGATACTGCGGACGCTGCTGCTTGGGCGCACACACCATATGCCGACCTCACCGATAGCCGCCCTTACCCGTGAAGGAGCTTACTGCGTCCTCTGCATCGTTTGGCAGCTCGATCAATCTACAGGCGCATGATATTGGGCAGCTCGTCAACGAAACAGGTTGGCCCTCTTTTCGTGTTTACACCTCTTGTGAGCTCAACAAAATGCCACGGCACCCCTCTGGTCGCATCGTAAGGACCTTCAGCGGCCGATCTCGCCGACGAAGTGTCGAGTCATCAATCTGCGCCTTGCAAAAAATATCATAACTCAGAAAACTAAGTATTGCGTATCCGATAGTCGGGGCTGTTGAAGCTCCGGCAGCGGCCTTGCGTTGATAATATCCGGGTGTCAGACAAGCAATGCTACTGCTGTACTAAGTAGAGCTCCCGGGCTACCACCATCTTGACCACACCCTCGGAAAGGTGTGTCGTCCGCCAGCTATCCTGGTCTCCGCTGATGAACGCCTTCTGGACCCCCGTTCATGAAGCGCAATATTGTAAGCTGGGGCGCGTCATAAGGCTGTTTCTCGTCCAGACCGACGCGGGCAGGTATTATGTCCAAGCTCCCGTTGCTCCCGTGCTCCCGTGTCCCCGTGCTCTCATGTTCCAAGGCTCTCCTCGTAGCTGTCGGCACAAGGGGGAGTGGGCAGACTCATTTTGCAGGTCAACCACTCAACGCTGGAGGTGAAGCTCTCGAAGAATCCTGGGTCAGGGCGCTTTTGTGGTGGGGCTAGGCGAGGCGGGGTGGTGGGTGCTTGCCCTGCCTTGACGCACTGGGAAAAACAGGGCAGCCAGGTTAAGTTTTTGGCTGGGTTGATACTTGGTACATGTACAAGACACGGCCTGTGGCGCTGCACTGACCACATCTGCAGCTTTCAGCTCTGGTTGCATGCAGCGCAGAACAGCGGCCAGCCCATTCGCCTCTTGTCGTCGGATTTTTTTATCATTCAGCATTATGCATATGCAGGCGAAAGCACAGCCCCGCAGAGGTAGAACTACCTCGGCGGCGACAGCGACGAGCGAGGAAGGGAGGCAGGACAAGTGTGAGGGCCCCCAAAAAGGTACGAAACGAAGTCGTACACCTCTTCAAGGTTTTGTTTTTTCGCTCGGCAGCACCACCCACGATCCGGACGGCTACGCTCACCTCCCTGCTGGCCGGGTAGCGATGCCTGCTGATCGATGATCGAAGCCTTTTTACTCCCTCGTGGGTGCCACCACGCTGCCAGTATGCTAGCAATTCTGGGGGAGGGGCCAACGAAGGGCAAAAAAAGGAAAGCGGTAAGCATGGATTCACTTCATGGAAGCCCAGGAATGTTCCGGCCTCGCAGACGCAGCAATCTACTGCTCGACTACGCCCTCTCCAGTAGAGTGTGGGCGAGAGTGCATCCACAGATGGCGACATTCGTGCCGGGGCTCTCGTCTGGCGGTCCTTTCGAGCCCTGGCCTTTTTTTTTGGTGCAGCCGAGAGCCCACCGCAGCAGCTGCAGCTGCCGACCTACCCAGTCGGTATGGGCGCGGCTTGCAGGCGAGTCCCGTTTATGCTGCCTCTCGGTATCTGGGATTAGCACTGGCACTGGCACCACCAGGACCGCACCGCTCTGGAGCGGTCGGCTCGGCCTGTCCATCCTGCTCCCATGCCTGGTGCTGCTAGCTGCTGGGTCCGGAATGCCGCAGCAGGAGGAGCGTCGATGCATCCGCGCAATCCACCCCATCCGCCTCCATGCACACCCCCCTCCCCTCCCCTCCACCCTCCTCCAAGGTCGGAGCGGTGGCCGGTACGGGTATAACACCCCACAACCCTCTCACCACTCTTTACGAGATGCTCACCCACCCTTCTCTTCCTCACGAGTGACTCGTCTATCATTCTCTTCTTCTCATTTGCGGTTGCTGGCGTGCACGCTAATTCCCTTGTCTTGGGACCGTCCAGCTCCGTCACCTTCCTCACCTTGTTTCTTATTACTATTCGTTTCCCATCCCATCTCTAGTCTCCCCCCCCCCGAGTGCTCCACCGCCTTTCCCTGTTCCTGGCACGGCTGTTCGCTGTTATTCCTCCTTGTACCTCTCCGGCCGGCAAAACACGACATAATGCCCGTACAACTATTACCGGCCTCGGCCGCCGCCTTTGCTCCCCGCGCATCGTCCGTCAACGTCGTGCTGGGCTCCAAGGTCGAGCCGTGGTTGACACAGACACTGAAGCGCATCAACCGGATCAAGCGCCCGCTCAACAGCGTGCCACAGCACCAGAGATGTCTGACCGAGACCCTCTCATCGACCAACGCCATCTGGACGCTGGCTTCCCTCATGCTGACCAAGGCCCCCGAGTCCGAGCTGAGGAAAGACTCGAACCCGCTAATCGAGGCCATCTTCAACTACCAGCTCGTTCACCTCGAGGCTTACATCGTCCACGTGGACATGGTCCTCCGGAACGAGGTTGCCTACAAGCTGACGCCCGATACCATCGAGGCCCTGATCGAGTACCACAAGGACATCCACTGCGTCAACGCCAAGGCCAACACGTACGACTGGTCCGAGAAGGAGCAACAGTGCAAGAAGCTGCACGAGGACTTCATCCAGGCTATCAACAAGTTTGTCTTCAGGACCCACGTATCTGCCCTTGAGGGGCTCGAGGAAGATGGAGCTGGGGAGCTGCTCAGCGGGAAGAGCGAAGAGGTGAAGAACAACGTCATGGCACTGATCAAGCCTCTGCTCCCGCCGCCCCCTAGGATCGTCGATGTCGTCCGCCAGCCACCTCTCCTGCCCAGTTCGCCCGCCAACGCGAGCATGTGGAGCCAGCCGCCAACGCCGTCGTCGCTGTCCGCGCCCGTGGACTCGTGGAGGGTCCTGCCGTCGAGCCCGGCCTCATCGTCCGCCGACTCGAACGCGTCAATGTGGGCTACCATGGGCATGAGCGAGGTCCAGATCCCCTCCCCAACGCCCGCTTACAGCCAGCCCTACTCCACCGCCGGCTTGTACTACTCCCCGGTGGTGAGCTCGCCCATTCCGCACCTTCCACTGCCGAGCATGCTCGCACCCCAGTGCGGAGTCAGCGTAGGTTACAACTCATTTGGTTGGGATCGGTACCAAGAATACACGTCGACGATGTGACAACCAACAAGAGTCATCCCAACGGATTTCTCAGTGGTGACGACCACCAGATGAGCTTGCCAGCTTATCACTGGCAGAGTCTCGACTCGACTTTTTCCCCAACACATGAAGGGGCTGGCATCTCGGGCGCAGCGGCGCGGCGATATTATCGACCACATATCCAAAGGCACAACGGCGTTTTGCATTGGGCTCGGAGCGACTCAAAACATTCCGCATACCCCCTCTTCGGCGTACATAATATTTCGATTTCCTTTGTCAGTCTGATTTTTAGCAAGCGAGCGTCGGGTTTGATTTTTTGGGGTCGTTTTGCTTTTGGATATCACCGCTAGGAACCGCGAGCTCGGTCACCCTTTGGAGCTCATCGCGGCTGGGACCCGGGGCGGAAACGTTGATTGCATTTACAGCATGGAGGTCGAAATACAGGAGGACTTATTTGGCTCAAGAGGAGATCGCAGCAATGCACCCCCGCTCGGCAGAGATCCGAGACAGAAGTTATTCGGTTCCTGTTTTCCTTTTTATTTTTTTTTATTCCCTTATACTCCTTGGAAACACGAGATACGGAGGCTGGATTTTGAAGATACCCCCACACGCGATACTCCGGTGGACAACGGCTGCGGACCGCAGCTTTTTTTCGACTCCGGATTTCCTTGTCTCATGGATGATGTTTACGGCCATAATGACGGATATACCCCAGCTGCGGCGAGTTTTCCTTTCTTTCTTTTTTTTACGAATCAGTTCTACCTCCGGCTTGACGTCGGGCGCGCACCACTGCTCGGAAAAATGGGAAAAGGGGGGAAACGACGAGCAGCAACAATACGGGATATTCGCTCAACACAGACGAGCTGGGACAGGTCCCAACTGGTCACGGCCGATATTCACACATCTAGCCGAGTCGCATATCTGGGATAATGCGAGGCAGACACTGGTTGTCGACAAGGCCGAGGCGCTGCGCTCTTATTCCGACGGGCTGCATCGGCTTCTAGGGATTAGAGTGCAGAGGGGTACAAGGCGGATTGGTCGTTGTCACACAAGCCGACTGGGCGTTGAGGCAATCGGGCATCCTGCTAGCGAGAAAAACACTGGCCCCCTTGCCCGCCCTCTCCTCCGACTTTCCTGCTCGCCTCCCATACCGTCTCGGAAAACACGGCTTCCTGGTCCCCGGACTCGGACGAGATTACCGTTGCGGCGCATTCCTTGATATCAACCATTCCCTGCTAGCCAGGACTTTGGTGATTATCAATGGCTCTGCTTTTCGCAGTTCGGGTCAAGGTTTCCGGGTCAATCATGGGGTTTAGGTAGTCGTTTGCGACGGGGCGGCGTAAGAGTCGAAGGGACTGTAGGTTCTAGGAGAGCGGCGACGCGCGGCTCATCTCACCGCCTGCCGCATCTGCCTCTCCACTACATCGGGACCGGGCGATTACAGACAGGAAATCGCTACCCGGCCCTGCATGAGGGAGGCAGAGGGCAAAGCCGAGCGGCTCGCTTTTATGAGAGGGCGGTTTGGTGTTTGCAGCGCAGCACCTGCCCTCTTTCTGAGCGGATCGTTCTCATGGCATGAGATGCTGGTTACACATATTTTTGTGGGGCGTGGCGAAGATCCTGTTTCTTGCCCTGGATGGCAGGACGGATTGTGTGGGGATGAGGAGGATATTGGATCACCAATAGCAACAGGAAATTGTTGTGCTCTCTCTGCTCGTCTTTTGTTGGTTACCGGTTTTTTTTTTTGAATTCACACACACAATTAGTACTTAATTGAAGCCCAAAAAAAACTGAGCCTATAAATGCTGTACCCTCGGTATTCTGGTGCTGTGACCCACGAGGAGTGATAATTGCCCGAGACCATCCGTCTCTGTGTTTGTGTTATGATAGACATGGATTTCAGTTACACGGGTTCAGCTACCGGAGGTGAAGTCAATCATGAAGACAGGGGTTGTCTATCTAGTGTGTTGTGTAAAGTAGCACTGCAGAGAGTTCCGCCGATGCTGGGCGGCGAGTCGCCATATTGCGTTGTATTTGCTTGGGAGGACAGGCCTGCGGTGACTGTTCCGAGACACCGGGGGAGGCAACGAGATATTCTGGTAACATGACGATTTAGCCGCTGCACGTAATCTACTCCCCTACACGGTTGGCAGAGTCGGAGGCGGCTACGCCAGTGTCGTGCGATGCGATGCAGACATGTGAAGATGGCCCGCCTGGGTGTCTCCTAACGGCCCGCGACCTAGAGTAGGTAGGTAGGTATACTTACACCGCTGCTATGATGAATACCTACCTACTCGACGGAATTACCTAGGTAGGTGGATTGCTGCTGGCGCGATACCTGCGGCGCAGACTACTACATTCTCTCAGTCTCAGGGGTTGCAGGAAGACAGGTGATCCCATCGCAATACTACCTGTTCAGGGACATAACAGTCACGAGATGCAAGAGGTTGGCGCGGAAAGCACCGCATGGCTTGCTTGGAGTGTACCCCGCGAACGACCATGGAAACAGTGTAGGGTGTGCGAAAATGGGAGAATGGAGGGGTGTGTACATAATGGAACTGTGCAACTTTCTCGGATGCTGGCCACTGGCGACGTCTCTGCTGCAGGGCCCGGGGGAGATCCACGATGATCGCCCTTTTTCCCTGGAAGTGGAGAGGCAAGGGGGCACGGGTTTGGCGTCCGGGACGCACCGACCTGACTTGTTTCCCCGATCCGGGCGTCTATTCTTCCTGGCACCGGTTCGCGCACGGTTTTTCCTCCTTCTAGGTGTCAGGCGCAGCAGGCAAGTCCCGTTCTTCGCTGGCTGGATATTCCCTCGATTTCTGCTTTCCTTTCTTGGGGCAGGGAGGCGGATCTCAGATAGGCTATTGGGATGACGGTGAGGAAGGCCGGAAGCTGGAGGAAGCAGATGCCTGGCGGCCGGCGAGGCAGACGACGGTTGAGGGATGCCCTGAGCCGCTGCAATCCGCTGTTGGAGAAGGCGCACGTCTGGACGCCTCCCACATTCCGCCGCCCAACCTGGAAAGAACAGGGCGGGCTTGGCAGCGGCTGAGCTACCCCTCACACGCACACACACACCTTGCTGCTTGCTTCCAGAAAACGTCTTGTTCGGCATTGGCTCAAATACGGTCTGAAACGAAACGCGGTGAAAATTAAAGCTGAAAATTATAGCTTATTTATTCTAACTACGTTGAGTGTAGCTTACCTTCATTACCATCCATCCTGCTGGAGTCAGTCAGCACCTTGTTAGATAGAGCATCGGAACATCCCATCAGCAAGCAGACAAAAAGACCACCTGAAGATGGAAAAAGCCTGGCTGAGGTGAGATAGCCGACGACTCATTGATCGTTTGCAGCCGGCCGACTCGCTCGGCGATATGCCATCCAACTCCAGAGGTGCATACATTGCATTAGTCGTTGGCGCCGTTTCATTTCGTTTCCTCGGGCAACACACATCCAGCAACCTGAAGCAGGCATCAGCAGGCTGCAGCACCGCTGCATCGAGTTGAAGATTCTTTGAACCTTCTCCCGTCCGTGCAACGGGTTTGCATGAATCTCGTGAACTTCCTGACCCGTACGACTGAGGCCCGGATACGGCATGACGCAAGGCGATGTGTCTTTTTACATCCCGGCTGCGTGGGAGGCCTACGGTCTTCAGTTCATATGCATGTATCTGTGTTGGGAGTTATCTTTGGAACCATACCGCGGTGAAGATGAGCGCGGTTGGTTGGTCTCGCGACAGTGTTCCCTACATCGTACTGTGCCCGATGCGTTTGTCTCGGTCAGATGCAAGACGCTTACTCTCAGCTATCGTACCATCTTCTTCCCCAGCAATGGTGAGTCTCGCCAGACGATCCGTAACGGGCCGCCCCGAAAGGCTGCTCCATTTCCAATGTTGGGTCACATCTGGGATGCTCTGGGGCATGAAAGTTGTCATACCAATGTTTGATTCCTTCAGCTATCCCATGTCACCCCCACCCTCATCTCAAAACCCCCACCCACAAAAAACAGACAAAAAAAATATTTACACTACTTAAGTCTCAAAAAGAGACAGAAATGCCCACTGCCAGAATTGAACTGACGACCTTGTCATTACTAGTGACACGCTCTACCACTGAGCCAAGCGGGCGGCGGTGAAACTTGTGAAGGTATCACCATTGCGTCAGCCGCGAATCGAACGCGGGGCCCATCGATGGCAACGATGGATTTTACCACTAAACCACTGACGCTGGGTATTTGATGGAGAAGGGTTCTCAAATTCCCTCTTTTCAACGCAGTCGGCAGTGTGGGCACGAAATGGTGGAGTTCATCGTGGGTCTAACTTAGGTATTGAGTGGAGGCTGCATGTTGACTCCTTTTGGTTCCCAGCGCATCCATGGCTACAGGTGAGCACTTCACACTTCGCCACTACTCTCTCACCGCTTTTGCTTTCTTTTTTAGAAGAGGCACAAGTGAAGGTACTCTTTGGTGGTGTAATTGGAGTCACTAGTAATACGCAACACCTAGGGAAAATCAACATCCAAGGTGGAAGGAAATACCATACAGCCTTGGCTACCGCTGTCTAATCCTTTTGTGTGGCCTGATGCCTCGACTGCTTCAACCATCAGACAACCATCGGACAAATCCAGCACTGCACACGCCATTTCCATTGATTCCAAATATCTCATGAACGCCCCCTTGTTGTGTGAGCTGGATCCACCTGTCACCCCAGGTATCAGCTGCGGAGTAGCTGCCCTCCCGCTCCCACCACCCCCTTACCCGGCGGTGGTTCCGTTAGAACCTTCGGCTTCGTGATGTCAAAAAATTCAGTTAGCCCCTTCACCACCACGTCCACATTCATGTTGATCTGCGGCATCTTTTCGTACGAGCCTTCCTTCATGATGGCCACCAAGGCCAGGAAGCGGTCTACCTCCCGCAGCATGATGGGCCGTTGGGCGTCTGACAGCACCATGCCGCTCTCGGCCCACTCGCATGCCACCTGATCTTCCAGTGGCTGTTGCCACGGCTCCTGCTCCAGTCGCTCGCGCCATTCCTGTGTCCGTGGCCAGCTCCCGTACACCTCGGTAAAGTCGATCACCACATCCACGTAGTCGGAGCAAATCTCGTAGCTGGCCATATCTTCGGGCGTGTTATCGGTGGCGATGTAGATCTTGGTATTGACGTCAAAGAGGTACGCCTTTTCAAACCGGCAGGTCCGACACAGGTTGGTCAGCATCGCCTCTAGCTGTCCGAGCCTTGGGATAAGCTTCTGGATAACCTTGCTAAATGCCTCAAAGATACTGTGATTGTAAATACTGGTGAGGTGGAAGTTGACCGGCGCATTCTCAATGCCCTGATCGGAAAGCTCATCCTGGATCCGAATTGTCACGTCCCGTTGGATATCCAATTTGTAGTCGTCGCTCAGTCCGTCCACCTTGTGAATAAAGACCTCGATATTTATATGCGGATAACTGCGCTGGATGTGGAGGATGGTGTTGTTGAGACGGGCTACTGACTCGAGATAGTCATCCTGAGCATCAATGACCCATATGAGAGCCCCTATCTCTCCGAATATTGCGTCAATGTCAAAGGTGATGTTCGGATTCTCGAAGAGCTCAATCTGTCCAGGAAAATCCCATATTTGGACATCCATAAAGGAGCTACGAGCGAGTAAGCCACAGACGCAAATTGAATTAGAGAGCTTCACGGAGTCGTCACGTACTTTAGGCTGTCCTTTTGGACTCGTGCAGTAGACTCTAGAAAGAGCGTCTCGCTTGGTGGTAGCTTGTGGAAAACTACACTAGATATCGACGACTTCCCGCTCCTGCTAAACGCGTGAGTAACGACTCACACACACAGAGAAAGATAGAGAGAGAGAGCAGGTACACGCACCTTCTCTGGCCCATCAGCAGCAAGCGTGGCGTCCCCTTCGTTTGCTGGGCCGCTGCGAGGTCGGGCACACTTGCCACATCCTTTTTCTGAAGTAACTGGCGATTCTGCTCATACACGCGTTGAAGATTTAGTACTGCTGGACTGATATTCCTAACTGATGTATGGCGCTGAGAAGTGACAGGATCCATAGGGACGACACCACCGTGTCGGGAGAGCGCGGAAGACATAATGAAACACAGCCCGCAAAGTCGCAACAGACAGCCCCAGTTCCAGCTCGACCCCGTACTCGCCGGGGACACCCGGCAGCAAGATAGAGGCAGAATCTCCGGTATAAATGCTGCATTCGCAGAATTAGGCGGTAAGCACTACCGCGACATGCTTTTGCGGCTTGTGGCCGTCGCAAATGGCTCGTCATCCGTTTCTCCGTCTATAACTCGCCAACGGCTCTTGAGGATTGGCCAACAGAGAACCCGGTGTGCTAGACACGGACAATGACGGCAGGGGCTGGGACGAGACAATAAATGGCCGAAGGTTGCGGTTCGATGCATGCGTGTCCCATCACCAGGCTCGCAACCTGTCCTTCGGGTATGCTATCGCAGACTCGTCCCCATTGAACTGATTCTGTATCGCCTTCCCCCTTCCCCTGGTGATAGTTCTGGTGAAGCGCAAGTGCAGAATATGCAGCACGGCCGGATGGGCGGTTAAGATATAAGAACAACGACCGACAGCGGCGACGGCGGCGGCGCACTGTGGTACATACGGCAGATGACCCCAGAGTGGCTCAGCTCGAGTCTCCCAGATGTACGGTGACGAGGTCGTCTGGCTGCGCAACTGGGGTGACACTTGGCTGGGGCGACAGCCAAAGAGACGTCTGGACTTACGGACGAACTCTTCGGCGTCACGGACTGGCTGGGAGGGATAGCCCTGTGGAACTCCACGGTGGGCGGTGCTGCGGCTCCACGAGACTGGGGAAAGCCAGAGGGGCCAGCCAGGGGAAAGGCAACCATAGAAAAAAGAAAAGGAATTCGTCGAGGGATGCTGAGTCCTTTGCTTACCTCCATCTTGGAACAGCCAAAAGGGACTTCCGGCTAGTGGCAGCGACTCGATATTTCCAGGTAGGGCCGACGCAGCATTTCTCTCCAGCCCCACGGCAACAGGGACTTTTGTCACCTCTCGTCGCCTCCGGGATACCTGGATGGCGCCTAGCAAATGAGAAGTTAGCTGTCAAGGCCGTATGAGAAGGCCTGCGCCGCCACGCTAGAACTGGACGGTGAATGTTGGTTGGCTTACGGTCGTACTGCTGTTCGTCTCTTTTGATGCCAAGCTACCTCGCCCAACTTGTAGGAATGGCGGTAAGAAAGTCGTCGGAGACGGAGACCAGGCGAGAGAAATGGACCCGTGTGACCAACCACCCAACTGCTCGGCGGACTTGGGTTTATGAAGAAGGTCTTGCTTCCCCTCCCCCGTAGCTCGCAGAGCGCATCGACCAACCCTCTCCGTGATGACAGTGGAAATCAAATGGGGCAAATAACGGTGGTGACTATTCGGTGTAATGAGCCTTTTTCCCACTGATCCCAATGAATGCTAAGGAACAAGCAATTGACGTGTGAGCCAAAACGGATGAGCGGTTGGTGTTACAGTTGGGTCTACTGTTGGTGAGCGATGGCGGGTCAGAGCGTCCATTCACCGAGATGCCAGCTGCGGCGTGGCCGATTACGTAATTGAATGATGTACTATTATACCCTAACCCGAACCCTAACCCGACATGGCAAATACCCCTTTCATGACCAAGCAGGTTGGCACTCAACGACACATCACTGTTTCTGCCCATTTCTGTCGATGATCGGAGCTCAGAATGTAGTCTATCTACTGGTTCAAAATAAAATACCAGAGGGCCCCTCGAAAGATGACAGAAAGCCACAACACTACTGAACACCCCCAGTAGCAGTTAGCACCGACCACTATGGAGGCTGGACATCAGGGGTCCGGGATCCTCTTCTTCCCTATGCACACCTGATCCGGCCCAGAACAACTATTTAGTTACACATTTAAGATACACCTCATACCTGGTCGCTGGTGATTGTCGAGAGACCCGGGCTGTAGTCTGACCTTCCACCTGATCGGCTGAATATGGTTGCCACAAAGCTCTTTTTTCTCTTGGCCTTCTTGGAGGGGCTCTTCTGGGAGAAAGCTGTCTTTTCCGCCTCCGTAACCCTTTCTGTGTGCAAAGTCGGGCTCCCTGGTATGGCGGGTAGCGCATCATCCGCACTCGCAGGCGGTGTCAGCTCTGAGGCAGGGACTTCAATCCCGGACGGTGGCCGGAAGCTCGTGAGTGACTGCCCGTGGTTGTCAGCGAACCAAATCCAGTCGGTTTAATGAATCAACAAGTATCTCATAGGACTAACCCTGACACTCAGCTTTCTCCGGGCCCTAGTTTTCTGGTCCTCCGTCGTTGTCGATGTGGTTTCTGGGGTAGGGGTAATACAACCACTCCGCTCCAGATCATCAATTTCGCCTGCCATAGTCTTGCCGTTGTTCGCCACATTCTCCTCCTGATTCGGAACAAACCGAAGAAACCCCCTCTTAGGATGGACGCCGATGGCTTCCTCCATATGCTTCTGTATCAATGCCGCGTTGCGCTTATTTGTCGTCGGAAGAAGCTGTGATGGGAGTGTGGAAATAGACATCACGTAGGCCGCATCAAAAGAACCCGCAAAGAACATGCATGCGCCGTGATGCAACGAGACTATGATCGATGACATTGGTCGCTGGTACCTTAGCGAAAGGTGGCTTGACAGCTCCGTGATGAAGGAAAATTCATCACTGATCTACACACCACGTTAGTCGAGCTTGATACACCTCCATGTGAGAGAAGCTTACGATGACGTTTGTCTTCACTTCCGCCAGAACGATAGCATCACCTCGAACCCTCTCCTTTGCTGCGCTACTCTCGCCCACGGAAAAAGCGTCCTCAAAGAAGTTGATATTACTCCGCCTACTCGCAAGCCCCGGTTTTGTCTTGTTGCTACCACTGCGAGTGACATCCCCAGGAGGAGGTCGACTAATATCGCGCATGAGGTGGCGAGACCCTTCGGACGATGGTGTCATGTTCTCCTTTTGCGCCTTCCGCTCCGAAAACGAGAGCTTCGTGGGCGATGTTTGAATGGACCCCCTGGTAGGATTCGGGAGCCGGCTGGCCGATACGGGCGAGAGATGCCGACTCATCCCGCCTCCGTAGCTGTCAATACACCTTTCCAGAAGCCACGCCGTGCTCAGCGCTATTGCACCTAGAATGCGCTTATGCTCAGGCGGAGGTCGATGGCGACCAGAACCTTGGTACAAACGAGCCGAAGTCGATTCTTTCCAGGGGAAAAGAAGAGGTGTAACGACGGACTCTCTGCGTTGCAGAACACCGGATCAGAGAGTGAGACAGCAAAAATAAGGAGGGCGGTGCACAGAGATGGCCGGGAGATGGGATCCCACCTCTTTTGCCCCTGCTTGTTTCCTCAACCCAGAATTCGTGGATCCCCCAGGATCACAATTTCGGCGTGTCGGGAGTGGTCTTCAGCAGTGATAATAAGTGTGAGCTCCGGCCAGCAGCTTTGCGCTCTAGAATTTCAGACTGAATGTACACCGCATACAGAGTAGATGTGGAGGGGATGTTTAAAAGTAACAAAACAGCCATTAAACACAAGAAACGGCCTGTTTCGGACGGAGTGGAAACCAATCCAACAAAAAGGGACAGGCCGCTCAAAAAGCCGCTCGCCTCACACCTTCCCCGAACAAAACTAGGCGACAACCCGGGACGCAGATATTAAAGGGGAAGGAAAGAGCCACAGTCCGCCTGACCGCCGTCACCACCGTCTCGGTTCGGCAACTGTGAGAGTGAGACACCCATCCTTCAATATCCCACTGCAAGCATCCACCATCCCTTTTCCTGCCTCCCCAATGTAGGAACGTAGCACTGAACACGCAATCCATAGCACCCAGACAGGACAGTACCGCTCATTTTTTCGAAAAAAGCACATGTGTGAGCCTGCGCGGGGACGGTTTGACGCGGGTGACGGCAGCCATCAACCTAGCTTGTCCGACGGCAAGCAATCTCGCCCGGCTACCGGCAGGGTAAAAAGAGGGACAAACATTGAATCCCCTCTGTATCCCGAACCAGCCACGCAGGTTAAGTTTGCAGCTAATTTTCTTTGATTTTGCAGGAAATAGTAGTAGCATTGCAAGTTCCTCGCATTGAGTTAGACCCCCACGACGTCCGCCGCATGGGGTGTTACGACGACACCTTGACCTTAGCCGGGACTCACGATAACCCGGATAACTTGGGACGATGATGCGGATGGGATGCATCAAAGGGGTCGGTCCCGATAAGGCGAGCGGCTTGCAAGATTCGCCTATCTTTGCACAGGAGCTTCGTCCACAGCTGTTTGAGATACGGGTGGTGCGGCTAAACTGACGCGGAGCCGTATATTCTCGAAGCCTTGACCAGAGCATCGATGTTATTGCATGGCTCAAATCTTTCTTCATACTATGTTGTAGCACCCAATACTATGTAACAGCTGGTTTATCGCGATGTACCATGGCAGTATCAACATCCACTCAGTATCCTTCATGAATCAAGGTGGTCTTGGAACACCCCGTTTATCCTATTTTCTCCCGCTCTAGATGGAGAATGTCTGGCCGTCACATACCACTTTACACGATCCCCTTACTTCCCTTCACGAATTTCTGCTACAGATTCCATCGGCGCATTACCCGGGTCGTTGTCGGGTGTCTAGCGTACGCTCAACACCCAACTTAAAACTGTTCCAGTGCCACGGAAGAGTTAGCAACGCTGTTGCAGTCTCCACTGAGACCACTGCCACTCCAGTTGACAGACTCCGACTGGCCACGCTTATGCTGTGGTGTAGAGGCGGCGACGGGGACAAATCTTGCCATCAAAAATTCCTCAGAATGGCAGCTAGACGGTAGTCGGCCTGCGATGGATAAGTATTATCCAATGATATATATTTTGCGGTATTTTTTGATGTCTGAAGAGGAGTGGCTGGCTGTCTCGGGGCTCAGGACTCTTGAGATAGGAGGGAAAAAGACAGAACGGGAGGACATCCTCTCCTATTGAGTACTTGCAGAAAGCCTTGCCCCCTCGATGTTTACATTCCGTGTATTGGCAGATATGGCCGTGGGTGCAGTTGACCTTTCTACAACCCCCGCGTCTTGGGCAGGGTTGAGAACGGGCTAGAGACTCAAGCGCCGAGCGAAGTGTTCTATCGATCGGTTCGTGATCGTATTGGCAATTCTCGCCCGCCGCACATTCTCCGGTCAAGTGGAAGTTATTGCAGAGTCGCTGCTTCGTAGTCCGTGATCTAAGCTGGCTGAGTGCTTCTTGGTCAATCGGCTCAATATAGGGGTCGAGTCGATGATCATTTTGGTTTACGGCGATGTGATCCTCAGGTATCTCCATCTTCCTGGGCAGTAGAGAGGAAGACCACTCCGGAATTGCTGTTTGTTTACTTCGATCGCCGTTTTGTAATGCTGAAGACATCGAACGTAAGGGGGCGCCCCCGGCTTCCGATTGAAAATCGTTATCGTTTCGGTCGATGGGATGTAGTCGTTTACAACTCCTTCCGTATCGGCAGTTTCCGCTCACATAGAAGGAGCATATGGACCTTTTATCTTCGGAAGCAGTAGGGGTTACCGTCGTGGTGGTTCCAGTACCCTCAGTACTCGCAGTGCGATACAGCTTTGCAGTATCCAACGGCGCGGAGCGAAATACACCAACGATGTCCTCGATCTTTACGCCGAGTTTGGCGAACTCCTCATGGAACCTAATGCCGGCGGTTTTGATGATGTAGTCGTCAAGCTGGCTGGCCGCCCACTTGATTTGGTCGTCGCTGAGCATCCTGTCACTTGCTCTGGTCCGGGCATCCCAGGACGCTCAGCGATGCACCCGTGATATCTGCGTGGTGAGGATGGGCGAGTGAAGGTTAGTTAAGCTCCGCGATTGCTTGCCCACGTCAAGCCCAGCTGTGGCGTTTGACCCCTGGTGGATTTCACCAATCAAGATAAACAAACATAGCAAGCTAGGTGCGTGGAGTACAAAGTAGTAGTCCGTACGATTCCCGCCTTTGACCTGCATTAGGCCGCCCAAAGAAATACGGAGGACGAAGCGGATGTCTCTGATGTGAGCCCTGGGTCCCCAGGTTTCTTTGACCAGTTACTTGTTGAGTTTCAAGTGCGGCAGGAAGGCAAAAGGCAAAATTAAGCTGAGCTTGCAAACCGTTGTTGCTTGGTCCAAGCCACAAGAACGGTACCCGAGCCAGTGCGAAGATGCCTTCTTACTGTCTAGGCAGCTATGGAAATCGATGTCATAGCACGAACTATTCGGGTTCTCGAAAGGACCACGTTCTGCAATGGCCTAATTCTAATACAAAATTTAAGTAGGCCTCTCGCGGTGTGAGTAAGGCCTGCAATATAAGAAAACAGGGCTTCTCGCCGGCGTAACCTGAGCTGTGCCAGGGTTCCTCTCTGCCATGCGTTTTCGCACGGAACAGCTTTGACCGGAGCCTACATCCCCCACCTCCTAACCTCTGGTTGAATGCTCCTAGATTTGAAGGGTCTGGATCTTCATATCAGCAGCGAGACACATATGAATAATAAAGATTGTTTCGCCACTGTGGTAGCTACTGGTTGTACATTATCGAGTCCTGAATAGACGGGAAGATAGGAGTATGTCAATCTAGGCACGGAGCCTCATAATCAAACTCAACACCTCCTCATAATGACGTATAGGCAGGCAGCTTTCATAGCCTTCGTGATAATATGTACAGAGTACCTCAACCCATGCTGCGGTAGCTCGGCCTCGCCCAGCATGATGCCCATTAACGCCCATCCCTAGTTATCTCACAACCCACTCTCTCGTGTAATCGAATACCGATCCATTATCATCAATCATTGAGGCAGATCCCTCTCACCACCAGACAGAGCGGGGCTGGCACTACCCTTCCGCGTCGCATTCGAGTATGAGTCGGCGTACTTCTCAACCTTGAGCTGGAATGCGGCTAGGCCAAGAGCGGCGGCCTCCACAGGAATCAACAGGATGGCGAGGTATAGGGCGCCGCGGCTTTGGTGGCAAAGGGTACTCCAGTTCGGCTGCTGGGTCATAGGCACATCCTGCCACCGGCAGCTCCACGAGAGGAAGGTGTCCACCTCTTCCGAGGAGTTGACGGCGTAGAAAAAGATGATGGAGATGAGCGCTGCCGTCAGGCCGACAAGCGGGGCGATGAATGTGGTGGACGTGTGGGCTACGGTCTTGCTCCGGAGCTGGTGGTGGTGGTTAGCACATGCTTCTTACCCGTTCTAGGACGGGATCGTAACTCACAGATTGGACCTTGCTGAAGCACAGAGCAGCGATGTTGGTGACCATAATAATAGAACTGCCGACGACGAGCGACACGGTCGGCCGTATGTTAAACTCGGCCGGCCAGAGCGCTAGCGAGAACAGAGCATTGAAGTCGCCGGGGAGGCGTGTGTGGTCGTACACGGCCAAGGTATTGCCTGAGACACCAAGGATGGTGATGGCCATCAAGAGTGCCAGCGCTGTGGCGCCGACCCGGGCATTGTCCACCATACGTAGCGAGCGGACCTTCGAGTGGAGGTGAGTGTCGCGCGAGGCGACCTCGAAGTCCGAAGTTGAGGATTGTCCCTTCTCCATTGTTTCAAATTGTTGGTAAGGATTGGTTCTTGCTTTCGTTTCCTCGGGTCCGTTGCGAAAGGGAGCGCTGCTCGTACGCAGAGGGGCGAGTAGGGTATCAGAGGAAGACCGGACGGAAACACTTGACAGGAAAGAAACCGACCCGACCTCACAATGGAAGGAAACGAAGAAAATAGGACCTGTCACGGGCTAGGATTCGCAGAACGTGGCGGTGGAGGAAACAGGCCTGGGGGAGGAAGACCGCTTCATACTTATGGGATGGAATCGCGGGAGGCTCCCCGCTCAAGGTAGGCCTTTGGCTCGGTAGGGCGCTTAACAAACTGTACCCCGTCCTCAATGGGCGGCAGGAGCGGATCTAGGTGCCGATCGTTTTGCGGCCCCGAACTGGCCGGCCCAAAATTGTCAAATCCAATCATCATACACCCGCCTGGTAGCACACCTACACACCCGTTGATGAAATGGCGGGTGGGAGACGCATCGAGCGCCACTGTAGCACAATCCTAGCTTGGCAGCATCTCTAGCCAGGGCCATCGAGCCATCGAGCCTCGAAATAGGCCTTTGACAAGACGGGATTGGGTGCAGTGGCAGCGACGGGATGCAGACAGAGGAAGCGACGATGTGGTAGTGGGCGGCAACAAACCACGATCAAAGGGCACGGGCCAGAATGACAGGGGTTGCAAGTGAAGGGCGCTTATCGAGCCGGGATATTAAATATCAGACCAATCATGAACCGAGCCGCGGTTGTGCCCAGCAGCCGGCATGGGTATGATTGGCGGTTGCGCTTCCTCTCCTGGCGTCTGTTGAAATGCAGTAAATTGTGGATTCTATTTCAGACCTCGAAACGCTAAGAAGCTGACACTACAGAAACGCGTCCACATCTGAGGTTCCGACTCAGGGAGTCATTCCCTTTTCTTTCCTTGTTTTAGAGCTACCTGCACACTGTATGGCAGGGTGCAGACAGACAGACAGATATTGGCTGTCACAACAATGAAAACCACGACTGTTTCTGCCTACTGGTAGAACATTGGATAGTTGTCCGTCCCGCTGTGGAATCAGTTGGCGGCATCAGGCGTCTGCCGTTTGGAGCTCCATTTGCATAGAATTTTTTTTTTCGTTAACCTTTCATCTCTGTCTAGTTGCCGTTTTTGATTTGTCTGTCTCTCTATCCCCATTTGCCTGTTCCTTTGTCCCGCGTCTGAACGCGTCGTCCTTCTAAGCAATATCGCACGAACCAAATTCGCCTCGCTTGCTATTTCCAGCAATCCCATTCACCAAACCACTTTGTTCTATTTCTAGGGCGACTTACTGTACTTTTTGTGTCCCCTCGCGCTGCATCGCAGACAGACAGCCTTAGTTCCCCATCCCAATGCCCTTTCTTCGACCTCTCACTACCGCCTCCAATGCCTTTCCGACAGCGTTCAGGTCGCCGAGCATGGAAACATGTCCTCGGTCGGTGCATATCCGTCCTTCTTTAGCCAGCTCATACCCCGTTGGGAGCATTGCCTCCCGTGCGAGGACGACCCCGTCACCACCGCGAAACACAAGATCGTCGTAGGCATCGGCACGGACAATTCCCTCACGCCCTACCACTCGGGCCGCATACACGGTCTGGATATCCTTGGCGTAGATCACCGCTAGTGGCGGATACGCGTTGATCTCTTGGTGCTTCCGGTTGTGTTGTAGCTCGGCCCGGAATTGCTTGATCTCCGACAGGGTCCTGCGGAGGTAAACTAGGTACCGCGCCTGCGAAGCCGAGTCGAGGCCGGGTATCGTCGCTGAGGCTGAACCTGACCCATTTGCCGACAAGGAAGGAACACTCCCAACCGATGCGACTGCCTCCCCAAGTTGGTGGTTCAGATCTTGAGCGACATCTGTGCCTCGGCCAGACGCTTCAGGTCCTGCGCCTTTGTGCTGGTGACTATTGCTCCGTGCGCGGTGAGGTAGGCTTGGTAGTGACTCTGACAAACTCAGAAGAGAGCCGAAGGTACTGCTGCGCTTCAGAGATGGTAATGGCGGCGCAGACACACAGGGCGACAGTCGGTATTTAACCCAATCATCGACGTTATAAAAGTCGACGGGGTATTCCTCCTTGGTTATTTTATCGATGAAGCAAAAACCATCTTCTGGCAGGAAGGCGAAAGTTGTGCGCAAGCTCAAGTTTACCTGAGCCGTCAGGACCTTCTCATTCAAAAGCACAGCATCCCCGTGCCGCAGCGGATATAGAATGTTTATGCAACGCTGCGGTGTGCCGGCGTACACGACGCCCGAGAAGAGCTCAGGTTGCTGGTTCACAGCGTGCCTCGTGATAAGCCCGCCGAGACTGTGCGCGATGACTAAGGCTCCTCTGTTCGCCTCCGGAACTCCTGGCTGGTTTGAGGGCAACGTCCTGACGAAATCGAGTAGTTTCCGAGAGAGAAGGTGCGGGCTCAGACGCCAGTCGTAGCCGTAATCGTGCACTCTGAGGCGGCCAGTCCGTGCGTTGTCACATTCCCTGAGTTTCTTGAAGAGTCGCTTCGAGATGTCGACAGGACCGATATTTTGCAACATGCCTGAGGCAAAGATGTGGTTCTCCATTTCCTCCTCGTCCCTCGGATCTAACCCAACCTCCATATCGACCTTGCGGATCTTTAGTCCAACCTTGACGGGAACCCAGAGCCGCCGATGAGGTGGTTTCGCTGAGCGCAGGATCGATCCTCTATACCCGCCAAGAACAACCACATCTCCACTTAGCGAGTCTAGAGTCGAGTCCAGGACAGATGCGCCATCACGCGATGTCCTTTGTGATGTTGGCACGGGCCTTGATCGGCTACCGTTCACTGCCGGCTGACTAGTAGGCTTTTTAGGTGGTGCGTTCAAGGGGTCTGTGTATTGTCAGCTTCTGGCACTCGGCAGCGGCATCTATGCGTCTTTTTGGCACATGTAGTGGACATACTATGGAACTGAGGCATCTTGAATGATGGGCCGTCGAAACTATCCTTGATGGCTTTGAATCTTGAATTTACTTGCTCTCGGACGTGGGCAAATCGTTCATCGTCACCAAACGAAGAGACTCGAGACAGAGAATGATAGAGAAGAGAGCCGTCAGAATTCGACTTCCGGAGTGGCGGTAGGTCTGCTCCAAGATCAGGAGTGAGCGTGAGCAAGTGGCTTGGGACTGCCGATCTTGGAACATGGCTAATTGGAGACGATGGTACCGCTGGCCCATCTTTCTGAAATGAGGCGCTAAACGAGGAAAAAAAGGAGGGCGTCGAGATGCTCGACATGAGGCCTGTTGGGATCGATATCGATGGCAAGGCTTTCGACAGCCTCTTCAGGGCATTCTCACTCAATGAAGATGACCGCTGCTGCCTCGAGTGAAAAACACCCGACATCGGGAGGGGTCGAGGAGACGTGGGCTCGACAATGCTGAACTCCTTCGGGCCGGCCTCCCATACAGGCAAGACGGCCTGGGGCGGAGCCGAGCCCAGGTTCCGCAGAGAAGGAACTAGGAGCCGATCTCCGGCCCCGTTGTTGAGATCGTCAAAATATCCTCCCCCAGACTGCTCGTCCATTGCGGCGGCCTTTTCGGTGGCCGGCGTGCGTGCCGAGGTGAGGCGGGTTGCAATTGGGCTGATGGCCGGCTGCATGAAGGACTGCGCGCCATCCTGGTCACCATACAGGTACAGGTCTTCCTCGTCCTCAGCGCCGTCAAACTGAGGCGTGTGCTGCTCTGCATCACTCATATCCGGCGAGTTTGGGGTTGAAGTCAACGGTGGAAGCATGGCCGGCTCTGGCCCTGATAATTCTGCCATGGTGAGGTTTGAAATATGACCTCTTACGTTCCCGTTCGATTGTGGCGATGTGAGGTCTGTAAATACTGAGAAGGTTCGTCTCGGGGGCACCGGCGCATCCGGCGGTAGAGCGGGTTCGCCTGGCTCAAATACTTGGATACCTCGGCCGACGTGTCGCCACGCTTCTGGCGGACGCGCCATCGTCAGACCGAGGACCGATGGCTCGCCAGGACAAGAAATCCGACAGATTGGGACGATTGCATTCGAAACAAGGCGCGATGAGAGAAAAAGAGCGGCTTGCTGATTATCCTAGGGAGGTACAGAATAGTGCTGAAAACGGTTGGGCGCCGGGGTTATCAGGTGCCAGAAAGAGCCCCAGAGTCCATCCGGCCAAAGCCCACCATGTACCGGGTCTCCTTGTCCCTGTTGCGGATCTGTATAGGTTGAACCTTGCACGCCTGCGAGATGCAGCGAGGCACTGCCCGCACAGGAGCACCTTCCCTATTGTTCGTTTTCCTCGTCCGGTCCCCATCGCGCCCAAGGCAGAATCAGGCATGGCGGGGACGCTTACTCGAGCGTACCTTGCTCATTTGCACAGGCGGCTCATTCCCAAACCCCGGGAATGAACCCAGGCGCTGACTGCGCTGAATCAGACGCTGGACCTCGTCTCCGCACCCTTTTTCACCACGTTTGTCTTGACGTCATGTCGTGGGTTAGATGTACGGATGCGTGTTGGAGCTGGTGCCAATCTTAGCACGATGTAATGTTTTCGGGAAAGCCTTTGTTTGAGGCGAATTGGCGTGGCATTGCGCGAGTGGAAGCTCCCGCTGAAAGCCAAGAGGCCAAGAAACCCAATCTCGATCAAGGCTGACGAGTGGCCCCACCCAGCGGACTTGACGCTCACTCCTTCACAGATAGCAGCCAACGTCAACAGGGGTTCGGGCATTGCGCATCTTGCTGGCTGCCCGTTGATAAGAAGTGAGGTTTGACATTATCTTGATTCTCGTATCATACAGGTCAGGTACCCAGATCGCATACCCGCCATACGAAGCAGTGTGCTTTCACTGCCAGGAGATATACCGGCGCATATTAGCGCCCTTCTCCCTGTTTCTAGGGCATGATCGAAAAGCTCCCCTCCATCTGAGTGATTTTCTCGGTTGACTTCTTCCACCCCGCCTCCTGAGATAGCCGCTCAATATATGCCTGCAGCTTTGGAAATGTCTCCTTGAACGAGCCCTTCTCCCAGGTTCCCATATCGTCAAAGGCGTTTATCTCCAGCCCGGAAAGGAGGGGATAAGCGAGCATGATGTCGGCACCGGTGAGATCCGGACCGCAAAGATACGGGGATGTTGCGAGATATTCCTCTAGCATACCAAAGTGTTTCTTCGCATTCGGGAAGACCAGAGCTGCGATGAGTTTGTTTGCAATGAAGCTCGTGATTGGTCGGATAAGAAAGGGCACGTCGTTCGACTTCATGACGAAGCCGAAAAAGAATAGAGTGAGGGTAAACATGAAGCTGCCTTCCACGTAGTACATCAGGTACTGGTATCGCATCCACGATTTGGTCTCCCCTCCAAGCTTTCCTTCCTGGCCGTCTTTCCAGCGAGTCGGTATCAGTTGTCTGTCGCTAGGAAAGTGTTCGCTCATATACTGCACAATAAAGGCGCTCTCGGCAAGCACGAGCGGCGATTGAAGTGCTGGTGAAACGATTGTTATAATCGGGAATTTACCCAAGGGATGGATTAGATCGGCCGCCGGTGGTGACAGTTTGGTCTTCTTATCCCTATGGTGGACATCGATTTCATAAGGCACCCCGAGTTCTTCAAGCAAGAACATCGTGCCCTGTGCCCGTGAGCCATTGAGCCTGCTTAGGTGTGAGAAACCGTTGGGGTATGGGGGTGGTGATTGAGTCCGTACCAGTGCAATGTGATTTTAGTGTCGCCTTCCGCCATGATATCAATTGAGTTGTGTTGTTCGAAAGTGTGGCTGGAGGGCATTCGAAATGGCCAAATGCGTCAACACACAGACGCCGAGAACTCCACGAAAGGGGTGTTGTAGAGATTTATGCTCCCAGACGCAACGTCGCAACCCCCCCTACTCGTAAATGAGCCGCTTCGTTCCACCCAGAACTAGACCATACCCATTACGGTGTGGTGCAGCCAACGGTTCTTTCTCAAGCCCGAGTCCACTGTCAATGTGCATCATCACTGCCCTGGCACTTGGAGAAGAGGAGGCTCGGACAGAGCTGATTGGCCATCGGCGGTTTTGGTCTCGGAGTTATTGAGGCTCGTCGTTTTTAGCGGAAGCCCCTTTGTATCCGTAGATACGGAATACACGATAATGCTTTCTCTTGATTAAATCTCCCACACAGCGAGATCCGTCCAGCCAAATAAATACCAACATGCATACGGCAGACTTGCAGCAAGCAGTTGAAAGATTCAATCACTGTTAACAGTTCGACTGCACATTGATAAGATCCGTGGTTTGTGAGCGCCGTGGTGGGATCGTGCGTGGGAGATTGTTGAGCCGGGTTTCGATCACCAAACTTCAAGTATCAACACCATGGAAAAGCCGGGTCAGTAGAACAATAAAAAAAAAGCAGTTGCATCTTGCGAACTATTTCAATCGAGTTCCTCTGTGTTATTATCAAACTCTGGAAAGAGCCTGGGTTAGGGTTATCCCGTTGCCGACAATTAAGTCACGTGTCTGCGCCCGGACCACCAGGGCCTGCCAAGCCAAGCGCAACAGCACCTCACCTCAGCTCCCTCGAAGCTCGACGTCAATTCGTATCTCACAATATCTCCACCACAACACCGATCCCAGCTTGCCACAGCGGCCTACCTACCTCAAGATGGCCGGCCTTAAGCACTTCAGTTCGTGTCCCTCCCTTCCCATGGCCCAATTGGTCGTTCTGTATCGTCTTTCTGCGCGCAATGCTAACTTCACGGGAACAGACATGGCGTTGGACCCAGCCATCGTCCGGCTCGGGAGTATGTTACATCCTCTCCGTCAACTAATCCCCGAGCGCCCGGAGCTCCATATAGTTCCTGAGCGACTGGAATAGCTAGAATGCATGTCTAACGATGTTACGCTTAGACATGACCACCAACCGCCACAAGTACTTCCGATGGACGCCGAGGACAGCATGGATTACATTCGTCTACGTTGCCGTAGTTCCAGGAATCTTCACGGTTATGGCATACAACACTGACGTGAGTACCGAAAGACCATGGCATGGGCGGGCATCGGTTGAGCCTGATGCTAACATACGTTTGATAATAGGGCCTGTGGGACTTCCGGGCGAAGCGGAGAGGCGATGTCGTCGTTGAGAGGTAAATGTGACGAGAGCTGTACATAAGGAACTGGAGTTAGATTGCCAATCGTGGAAAAATATCAAGGCTCCTCCAATGCCAATATTGGTATCATCCCGTGATCGTTGACCTCGCACGTGGCGGGCCCTATAAAAGCTCCCACCTCCCGTCATCTAATTCGATGTAAATGCGCTCTTCCCAAACCTCGCCCAAAATTTCGCCTTCCTCAATCTCGACATCCTCTTCGGCGGCATCTCTCCGATAAGGAGTCAGACGCCCGTAACTGAGATCATGCTGCTCCGCATCCTATCTTGGCCCGCGTCCTGATCCCATCGGGGGCTCTGGTAATCTTTCACCTCTCCTCCACTCTCCATCTGGGAAAGACGCACCTCCACCCCTTCCCCTCCGGTCCCGGTCTCTCCCACCATACCCTCTGTCGGAGTCCCCTCTACCACCCGAGCCCCTGCCCCAAACGCCTTGATCGCGTCTGGGAGGTGGTACCACCCCAATAGCACTCCTCCTGTCACCATCACCAAAGCTGCCCCCTCGACCCATCCGCCCGCCCCGGATCGCCGATGACGGCACAACCTCTCCCGTCAGCTCTGACGGCGGCAGGATCGCACAGCTGACGTAGTCGCCAACAATAAACCTGGCGTCATTGAGCGTCTTCGTCCCATCGCCAGGGCCATCTAGGCCACCCCCCTCCTTCTCGTCCTCTCCGATCACAAGGCTACCTATGTCCTTGATAGTGAACCGCGGAGGCTGGTCGGGCCGGCCGCGTGGGTCAGCAAAGATAATACGGAATACGAGCCGCGTGCCGATTGCCGGGTCGGGGAGAGACGAGGGCGATGCTGCGGCTATGTGTCGGGCGAGTTCAGAAAGGGTGCAACTCTTCCAGGTGTATATTGGGATGTGTGGGGGGAGAGAGGACGAGGTAAACTCGTCGGGTCTAGAAGAGGCGTTAGCTTTGGTTGGGCGTGGGGAGGGATGGAAATGACTAGACCTGTGAGATGTACCGGTCCGGCAGAAGACTTTGAGGAGGAAGGGGGTCGGTTCTTCGGGCTCCGGCGAAGATGGGGAGGACATTGGGTCGTGAGGGGCGCTCCCGGGAAAGGAACTTGTTGGTTTGTCCGGATGCCCAATGTGCTACGTCTTTAGAAACAATTATGAACGTCCAGTGACGTGATGTATAAAGTAAGAAGTCGCGAGCCGTGATATGCCTCAGAAAGCATGCCTTGGGTTTCGATGTCGGTTCACGGTTCAGGATCCAGGGGCCTGGGGTCGGGATGTTCTGGAAGCAGGTTTGTCCCACCCGGCGCGCCAAGCCACTGGGGCGGGCTTCTGTGGGGGCAGATGCGGCGCTGCGCTAACAGCCTTAGGGCGGCCCCTTGCGTCGGGAAGGGAGCTACAGTGGACGTCCCAATTTGAACCTCACTCTTCAAAACCTGTTCGCGACTGCTAACACTGGACCACCTACACCGAGGTGCAACATTTGCCATACGCGCGCTTCTACAAGCACAATCATATCCATTTATTTTCACACGCTCAACCTCCAAGATGGACTTTGCCTCGCTCATGTCCAAGGAGATCGCCAAGGCGAAAGGACCAACGAAGGAGGCAGCCAAGCCCGCATCGAAATACATCAGCAAGCGCGAGGCCGAAGAAGCGCGGAAGGCGGCATATTTGGAGGAGCAAAAAAAGCTTGAAGAAGAGCGCGCCGCAAGGGCGGTTGCCAAGCGGAAACGCGAGGACGAGGCAGCCGAGGAGGCAAAGGAACGAGAGGAGAAGCGACAGCGGCTGGCGGAGGAGATTAGAATACGGCGCGAAGCAAAGGAGGCCGAAGAGGAGCGCGCAAGACGAAAGCGACTTGGGCTTCCCGAGGTGGCACCGACAGCTGACGACGGTGAAGCGACGCCTGAGGCTGCAGAGAGCGATGCGGACGACGGCGATGATGGGGACATTCCGGACGTTGAGCTGTTACCTAAGCTCAGGGAGCTCGGCGAGCCGGCAGTGTTGTTCGCAGAGAGCCATTCTGCAAGGTTGCGGCGATATCGAGTGGCGACTGGCGCTGTTGTAGTATCCTTGGGACCTATTGTTACGACTCTCGCTCCGGTTGAAGAGAAGAATATGAAAGTCCCCGACACCGTACCTGCCACGTCTAATAAGAAGGCACGCCGCTACCTGTTCCGACAACTCGCATCATACTTCAACATGGTATTACGGGAGTGGGAGATTGCGCTCGCCAAGGAGGACAATGCCGATACCTACGCTGGGCAAGCCGCCCGTAGCGCGATGACGTCGAGCAAGGAAACGATGCGACCGCTGTTCCGAAAGTTTGAGAAGGGCGACCTAGACGAGACCATCCTTGAGGCCATTGTTGAAATCGTCAAGGCTGCACAGGAGCGCCGCTACGTTGACGCCAACGATGGCTACTTGCGCCTGAGCATCGGCAAGGCGGCATGGCCTATCGGTGTCACTATGGTGGGTATTCACGAGCGTAGCGCGCGCGAAAAGCTCCACGGCGGCGAGAGAGGTCACATTATGGGTAGTGAGATCACGCGGAAGTATTTGCAGAGCATCAAGAGGTGCTTGTCTTTCGCCCAGGTCCGCTGGCCGCCGGAGGATGTTCGTCAGCTCATGGGCTGAGCGGTGGCAAAAGGAACAATATTAGTGATAACCCTAGATCCACTCTAATACGATCTAAACACACTTCCAAACCATCCCTCCTGCGGGGACAACACATTCATACAAGGCGCACGGGGGGGATGCCGACCGCCCTAGCTACGTGACCGAAAATTTGGCGCCTTCGTTATTTTGGTTCATTGTAGGAGTTAGGTCGATGGATCTAATTAATGCTATCGGTGCATATTCCTCTGTTTACCCAGCCGAAGTTTCCCCAACTCGGCGCTGCATAATGACCATCGCTAGATACCCCCAAACTCCTGGTCTCATCATATCATCAGGCAAGCGCCGATTCATCATACATCAACTCGTTGGCAGCGGCCAAAGAATGCTGTCCAGTTTTCTTTTGGCTCTTGAGCTCGAGATCCGCCGCCGCCAGACTCATGCGCCTGAGTTTATCAATGGCTTGTTTCTCGTAGTTCCGGGCCGTTTTCAGCGCTGAAGTCTGTAGATTCCCTCTCGGATCCGCGGATATGGTTGTCACAAGCTGGGTGTAGCTGGGTTAGCAAACGTGGCAAAGACGATTAGATTGTCGGGGAAACCCTACCCTGTCGATGGTATTGATCCTTGCTTGGAGGGACCCGATTCGGATCATGGCAACAAGCTCATCCTCAATAGGCCGGTCCGGGCTGCCGAAGGCCGCGTTCATAGTATTGAGCGTGACGCAGGAGAAGGGGATCAGATATTGGACAATACACTTGTTCCGTATGTACGAGTATATCGTTGGGATGTGCTTCTGTAGGTAGATGTCCAGCATGTAATCGGCCCGATGTGACTCAAGCGTTCCAATGCAGGCTGAGTATCTACCATTGACAAACTGGGTAACCGCCCGTCGAATGTGCGGCTCCAGCTCCAAAAACGTGCGAAAGGTTGAGTTGTCGAGAACCTTGCTCTGAAGATCTTGCCGATTCATAGACGCAAGGGCAAGCAGCCCACCGTAGACTGCGACGTCGTTGGCGCTGGCGATCTCGTTGTAGGTTGTGCTGGGAACACTGGCGTCGGCTGACAAGAAACTCAGGGCGGCATCCAGGTACTGGTCTTGGCCTAGATATGCAAGCCCTTGGGTGATCTTCAGATAAGGCTGCAATACCTTCTCGTCTTCCGGGCCTTGGATGCCTCCCATTTTGGCGAGATGGGCGTTGACCATACTCCACTCCCGTCGCTGTAGGGCCACGCGTACCAAGTGCTTGCCCACGTCGACGATGTGCTTCGGGGTGCTGACGTCTGGCCTCATCCTAGAATAAGCCTCTGCGGCACCATTAAGGTCGCCGATGCTCTCGAGATGTTTGCCCAAATCTTCATTTCCCATCTAAGTAGCGGAAGGAATCCGGTTAGCATCTTTGTGGCCAAGCGGCGTAGTGCATGATTGCCTCAAGGAACATACCCGCACGCTTTCTTTGATGAGATTGTTCTTGTACCCTTTCAGCTCCGCGGTGAGCCGATGGGTCTCGTTCCGGTTCGACAGCTCGATACCTTCCAGCCATGCATAGTCAAGCTGAGCTTCCTGCTCGTTTGGGGCGGCAGTTCGCAAACAGTCAACAGCTTCGCGATATCTCTGGGGATCGCGGCCTCGCTTTGCCTCGGCGATCGCAGCTTTCAGAGCATCGATACACAAGGGCACTGAGCTGCGGCCGACGAGAAACAGGCGATCGAATCGTGTCCGGCCTGAGATTGCATTAGCCCATCTACGAATTTTGGCATCTAGAGACTTAACACGTACCCCGGTAGTTCTGGATATAGAGGTCGAGGTCAAATTTGGGCGCCTCTGCGTTTGTCAGCAGCTCGTCAGTATGCCAGATCAAGAGAGGCGGTGTAGAATGGAATACCTTTGACGACGGTACCCCCCTGCCCATCCATGAGGGTGAAGAAAGCGAGCAGAGAGTCAGCCATTATGTCACCTGCCGGGAAGCTATAACATTGACAAGGCTGAGTTGAAGTTCGAGGCTGAAGATGGGGTCGGCGCGCAGGGGAGCACAGAGGTAGCTGCGGCGAAAAAAGGTGGGGCTGCTGCTGCCTTGGTGGGGGGAGTCAAGGTATCGGTGCCGTGTCGCACACAAACCAGGCGCAACATCTGCTTCGCGGCTGTCACACCTGACCTTGGGCTATGGCGCCCGAGGACCCCTCACCTCAACGAGCACATCCAGCAACTGCCCGTTGATTACGGTCCAATGCAGCACTAACAAGCAACCAATCTGCCAAGCACCTAACTCCACGCTGCCAGTGGCTGCTGCCTGGCAATGGAAGGTGCAAGGAAGCGAGGGGAAATCGGGTGGCGGGACGTCCCCGCATTAAATTGGAGGTGGCTGGTGACCGGAGCGCCGTCCGTACCGAGATGTCTCCATCCCTAGGCGTCGTCCGAGGCCGGTGCATCACGCACGTCTCACATGGCAATCTTGGCTTGAATGCCGTTCGAAAAGAGTGTCACCGATGCGGCAACGGGCGCAACAAACAGGCTCATCGTCCAAGTTCATCCTCTATTTCTGGCTTCCCTTCCAAGCCTTGGTACGGAGTGCTCTGTCAATCAGTACGGATGATTCCGTACACAGGCAACTGAGTCTTGAAATGGAAGGTACATGCTTTCCTTTCCGATGTGCAGATATGCAAGACGCCACGGGTCGAATAGGAGCTGAGCGAAGTCCAAATGTGGACCCTTGGTGTGAAAGAGAATGATTCGGGTACAAAGTACCCGACAACCACAGAGCTTGATATCACCTTGACGTATCCGCCACACGAAAAATTGTCGTCTTGTACCACGGAGCTCGAGTGAAAATTAAACTACCCTATGTCACGACTGAGGCTTTTGGATACTGGTATCGGTAAACGAAATTATTCTCTCCTTCTCTCCTGTGGCTGGATATCGCCTTGTGATCATCCTGCTTCCGACGCCGCAACCTATCACGAACGGTAAGGCTGTGGGAGGGTGAGAACACGGAATGACAGGCATGTTGAGGGGTAAATTCGACGGCTCTGACGAATGCCCATCCAATATGCTGCCGGCATCCTTGAACGTGTTGTCTTCCATGTTGGGCGGAGTGGGGTAAATTCAGGAGTCATCTCGACGCGATTGGGACAAAACTCTGCAATTGACCGGTGGGGATTGGGAATGATGGATGGGGGAGGGGGGAAAGGGGGATACGCGTGGGAAGGTAGCGAGCTGCATCCCAAGACTGTCCTGTCGGTATTCCCGTGTGATGGGAGTCGTTGACCTGGGCGTTCTGAGACCCTTTCCATTCCCTTTGCTGCGAACTTCGTTGTGCTGAAAACAATCCTCATGGCTCGCACATGGCCTACCGCAATTTTGTGACCTATTTGTCCGCCAGCTCGGTAGAATTCCGCTCGTCGTAATTACATCCGCTGTGTAGTTGCTGAAGCCTTGAGGTTTTGCGGGGGTTTTTCCCGCGTCATCCTCAATACAAGCGAAAAAGTTGGAAGCGGCGGGAGCCCCTGGCGGGGAAGACGACGGAGCCAAACCGCGTTGGTGCACGCGCAGGAAGATGACCTGATTTTAGGTACGTACTCATTGGCGGCTGGGGGACCAAGAGCCCTGAGAAGCACAGTGACATCAGCCAAGGCCTCTAGCGCTCCCAACTTGGCCTGGGTGGCTTGCATCCCTTGCTCGCCGGCAGCCGTCCGATCCCTGCCCGTTCCCCATATTTCCATTTCAACATCGCACTTGCAACAGGACCCTCACACAACTGTCCGTCCTTTTTTTCGAAGGCCTCCGAAGTTGTTTGTTGTGGGTTTGGGTTCCCTCTCGAACACCAGCTACCCGGCACGCGAGCGGTTTCCCTCCTGGGATTTGTCTCTGAGGCTTTGACAAGCAAGACTCGACACGGCCACCGCTGCAGCGCGTCCGCACCTCAGGTTCCATACTCTCTCAGGGGCGGCCCAAAGCCCAAACGTCTTTCTTGCGCCTGCCCTGCCTCCACACCTCAGCGGCTCAATCCGATGAGGGCGAACTGCAAGGTTATTGGCTGAGAGCACCTAATGGACCCCCAGTCGGGTCCCGGCCGCCTCCAAACGTCCAGTTCGTCAGCTACCTACTCCAGTAAGTACCTCCAGTACGGCACCGCTTCGCTGTTTGCTCGGAGATAGCGCACCCCGCCATGATTCATCCGTCCCGGTCCCGGCTTGACCTGACATGAGTGTTTGGTGGGGATCCTGCGCTGCAGAGTGGGCTCTAGCACAGGCCGGCTCCGCGTCTCGCACGGCGCGAAATCCAATTGCATACGTGTTCTTCAACTCGTTTCCCACCCTTCTTGGCCTTCTGTCTTTGGTCGTGGCGAATCGGTAAACGCCGCACCGCCCGGCTCCGAGTCGCAGGCCATTGATGAGCGGCGGCGCTGGGGCTGTCTGCTCCCCGTTTTGTCACTGTGCTAGGCTGCCAGTCGGGGTCTGTCATGCGGGCCGAAGCCTCGTGGCCAGGTCGCCCACACCGGACCTGAGCTGGTTCAACCCATCCGTCTCGTAGCTAACACGCCTCGCAATGAAGGCCAGCCGCAAATACCCGCAGCTACTGCACGGGCAAAAGCGCAGTGCCTGGTTCATCCCAAGTCGAATTATCCCGCTGTCCAGCCAGGTCTTCCTCCTCTGGCTCGCATCATCTTACGTCGCCTGCTATATTAAGCGCCCTCTAGCAGTCAGGGACCGGCCAATTCTTCGATGTACTCCGTACCCCTGCGCTCCTTTTCGGGACAAGGACGCGCTCGGGCGGCACATATGGACGGTGTTATTGAGTACGGAAAATGCGGAACCCAAACCTCCTCGCTGGCGGTGTGTACTTACACCTCAGTGTGGTCGACAGATCCAAGCTCGTGAGGCCAAGCTGCCGCCGAAGTCATGGCTCAGAGTTATTCGCCGCCTCACCACTACAATCACTACTACCGTTCGACTTACGGTAACTAGGCATTGATCGCGTGGAGGGCGGGTCTGTGCTTCCCAATGTGATTTTGATGGTGGTGTCGGCCGCGCTGCCATGGGATCCTCAACCGCCCTCATCCCCCTCCCCTCCCCCCCACCACAGCCAACCACATCAGCAAGGTGGTGCCCAGGACTCGGCGGCGGATCTTGGGGGCCGGCGTGCACTTATTGTTCGCTCGACCTTCCATTCCCCCCACCGAAACGGCCTTGCCATCGATCGAGTGTACGGTCTGCCTCCTCAGTGGGAAAGGCTCCTAGTTTCTACACTATCGTCCAGCCACCTCTTGGCTCTGTGTTTTTTTAGTCTTCATCGCCAAGGTGACTGCGAGATGACTGGGCGTGGCATTGCACAAGACAACACACATAATCATCCGGCCTTTGGTTCCCGCGCGTCCTGCTACCCAAGACAGACCATCGCATCGGCACCGGCACACACCTAACCCCCCTCCCCTGTCCACTCCCCTCGAACCCCTACTGTGTAGGGTAGCGGCCCCACAGGCCGCACGGGATCTTGTCCACCCTCTGCTGCCATCACGTCCTCAGCTCGTGCCCCTTATCCAGATCTCACCGGAATCCACACTGCGTTTCTTTCTCGCCCTGTTCCTGTTCTTGACACTCGCGGTTGATTCCTCAGCGGAGGCAGTGGAGCACGCGCAAAGTGGACTTTGCCGAGCGGCTGTTGACTCGAACAGGCGAAAGACCTGGGGAGCGGTACATAGAGATCACCCCCCTTACGCAAGACCAACACCGCCCACCCTGGTTGGCTGGTATACCCCGTACCTCTGGGCAGCACCCGCGAGTTTTCAGTCCCTATTGGATCTGCCTTGGTTGTACCGAGCTGGTCTCTTCTGCTGGTCTGGTATCGATCCGGTGCTTTCTCCGCCGGTATTTGGATCCTATGTTGGGCTTTGTAACCACGCCTGCCTTCACCAAGACATGCAAATCAGCGCTAGCCTTTGCTGAGACCGGGCGCCAGAGATCAGGTCTCCCAGCGAAGGCAGCCCATCCTGTAACCTGCACACGCGCGGGGCGGCAGGAAGCATGACGGGCCCACGCCCAACTCGCCTTACCTCACAACCCTCCCAGGCCTCTCAACACTCCGGAACCGGTCCAAGCAATAAAGACACTATACGGAGCGCCACCGGCTCCGGTAACACGCCCGATATGTCTGACGACGAGTCGGCAGATTTGTCACCGCAGGACCATGCCTCCCCGTCCGAGAGTGTCAAGTCGTCCGGCCTCGGTCCCGGCAAATCTGGGTCGGAAGACCCCTCCGGAGGGCAATCGGCCGCCGGGGAGACGTCGGGCATGCCTCTACAGAAGCGCCGCAGGGTGACGAGAGCATGCGATGAATGCCGTCGGAAGAAGATCAAGTGCGACGGCAAGCAACCATGCACCCACTGTTCTGTCTACAGCTATGGTAAAGCGACATCCATCTCAGCACCCAAACAACCCCCCCTAACGGACGCTAACCCTTGGTCCTAGAATGCACGTACGATAAGCCATCTAACCGTCGCAGAAACCCCGCGCCACAGTATATTGAGGCTCTGGAGGCAAGACTTCAACGCGCCGAGGCGCTCTTACGCAAATTCATGCCTGACGTCGACCTGGCCGACCCTGGCCTTGACCCATCCGTTCAGCAAGAGTTTCAGAAGAGGGAGCATACCCGCATGCAGACTTTGAAGCTCGAACGGGAAGCACCCAAAGTTCAGGATAGCCAAGATGCCCACATCATGTCCATGATCGAAAGCATTGGCCAGCTGGATCTCAACGAGGGCGGCGAATGGGATTTCCACGGAATTTCTTCAGGCGCTGTCTTCCTCCGGCGGATGAAGGAACACTTCCAGGGGATGCTCGGAAGTGACTACCGGACCCCTTTTCTCTACCAAGCCCCTGGTCCCCCAGGGATGTTTGGTGTGGATTCCCCAAAGATGGGCGCTGATGGCGTATGGGAGAGTCCGGTGATTCCAGACATGTATGACCTCCCGTCGCAGGAGAAAGTTCGGTCGCTTTGTTACTACGCGCTAAACTGTGCTACGTGTCTGTGCCGCGTTATACATCACCCGACGTTCTACGAAATGCTTGACAACTTTTACGACACGCCGCAAAGCTCGTGGGGGCCAGAGGAACACAGATTCTTGGGCTTACTGTACTCCGTAATGGCACTTGGGTGCATGTATAACACGGATGACAGTCCTGCAAACCCACCTGTTACGCACAAGTCAGCCATGGAAGAAGGGTAAGAACCTCACGAACCGCAAATCTGCTTGACTTTTCTGCTTGCTCACAGACTGTTTCTTCTAGCATCAAATATTACGCTTCCGCTAGGCTCATCCTACAAGATATTGGAGAATGCCGGGACCTAATGTCCTTGCAAGCTCTTGTTTATATGATTCTTTTCTTACAGGCTACGTCCCACGTTAGCGGATGCTACGCATTTCTCGGCATTGCACTGCGCTCCAGCCTCCGCATGGGACTTCATCGTCACCTACCACACGCCAAAATGTCTCCGATCGAAGATGAAACGAGACGACGGGTTTTCCATGTCATCCGCCAACTTGACACTTACGTCTCGGCAATCCTGGGTTTCCCAGTTCTGCTCCATGATGAGGATGTTGACCAGCCTCAGCCAACCGAAGTCGATGACGAATACATCACCGAGGATGCCATCCTCGCGCCGCCGCCAGGAACTCCCTCGTTCTTCCAGGCGTTCAGCGCCCATAGCAGGCTCATGGCGATTCTCAGAAACATTGTGAAGTACATTTACCCCCTAAAAGGGGTGGAAGAGTGCGTGATGAACGGTGATCGGCCGAACGCAACCTACATGATAAGCTACGCCCGAATCAAGGAGATTGAAAGGGAGCTTCATCAGTGGTACGAAGAGCTCCCGATTCATTGGCGGCCCAGCCCGGATGGTCCGATAGAGGTGATTCGGTACGTGCTACAGTGCTCTTTGGTGTATTGGTCCTTTTATACGGCTTCACCTCTGGGGAACCCAATCGCGTTGCGCCAAAGAGGGTGTATTTCAGACTTGAGTACTGACTGTTAGTCTCACTAGGGTCCGGACTTTGCTGCGGTTTGCCTACGCGCACGTTCAGCTAATGCTATACCGCCCATTTCTCCACTACGTCTCTCCGCGACTAACGATGGGCAAGAAGATCGACGATCGTTATTACAACTGTGCGGCAGCTGGGATCAGTGTTTCTCGAAACATCGTCCACATTGGGATAGAAATCCAAAAACAATCAGTGCTAATTGGACCGTACTGGTTTATCCTGTATACGGAGTTTTTTGCGATTCTTTCGCTTGTGTTCTATGTCTTAGAGAATCCCGACAAGTCAGGGTCAACTGAGATCCTCGCAGATGCCCATGCTGGACGGGATGTCGTCACAACTTGGGCGCAGAGAAGCATGGCCGCAGACCGTATCACCAATGCGCTCAAGGCAAGTTGCACTAGCACCCACCCCTACCGCTTCCATTGGCTTTTTACACGTCCTGTCTGCTAACAATCCTTTAGCCCCTTTTCGAACAACTGCATGACCGTCTCAAAAAGGGCACGGGCCGGCAAGCCCCTACGAAAAAACGGTCAGCCCCTGGTCCGGGATCGAAGACAGGGAACATGCCCCTGCCGACGCGTGGCTTGCAAGCCGACCAGCCCCAGAGAAGGTCCGAGGAACTTGTCCGGGCACCGAGTGCAGCGTTACGGAGAGAGGCGACGGTAGGCTCACGCAGAACACCGTTCGATCCTGCTGGAATACAACCAAGCGGCCTGTCTAGTCAAGGCTTCGGAGGAAATCTCCCGGAGCTGCTCCCACTGGACATGTCACTGGCGGGTGCGAGCCCGGACAGCGCCGGGACACCCGGAGGTGTGCACAGACAGTCACAAGGCTTCCAGCAGGGAAGGGGACCGAGCAGTTCGGCAAGCTCGCTGTACAAGCTTGATGCCATGATGTTTCCCTCGACCGACCCTTTTGCGTATCCCAATCAGCCATTATTGGACACGTCGGGTTACCATCACGGTCGGCCCGGGGGAGGTCAGGGTCAAGACACGCAATTTTATATGCCGAACGTTTACGACGACATTGAAGGTCAGCTCCTGGGTCCGATCCCGCCGTACCTAGTACCCCAAGGACACGCCCATCACGCAATGGACCCGGCATCACAAGTGTACAACACGCCGAACATCCCCGCGGTGCAGCACGGCCACGGTGCAGAAACCCATCAACAACAACGGCACAGCCAGCAGCAACAAGGACAGCACCGCCGGAACCAGCAACAACAACAACAGCAGCAGCAGCATCAGCAACAAGACATGATGGAAGACGTTTTGGTGGATCCATCGTTTCAAGGCGATTGGGATAACATCCTCGGTGGCACGACTGGTTATCGATGAGCTTTTAGACGCACTGATCGGACGGAGGAAAACCAAGCAGATGGGAAACTAGGCAGGGTTCGAAGCAGTCTAGTTTTTTAAGTGGCGACTAAGAAACCGTTCACGGGACGGCTCAGGGGAAACACGACGGGCACGGCCGCGGGCTCAACACCAGGTTAATCGAGGACAGCCGGGGTGATCCAGCGTGGGGGGACTATGGAGTTGTCAATTTTTTTGATGATGTTCGCTTGATACCCAACAAAAATGGTGAGCGAGAGAGAGATCTGAGCATGGTTCGGTTTGTGTCAAGGCAAGAGTAGGAGACGGAATATCCGGGAACTGCATACACGATATCGGCTAGGAAGACGGATCACGGTATGGAATACATACATGTTATGAGGTTTTTTTTCTGGATGCATGAATGTAGAAGGGTTGGGAAGAAAGGGGGCGGCATGATGTGCATGAGAAATATGAGAAATGTAGATGTTCGACGGTGGCAAGAAAAGTTATCGATCAACAGGGCGGCGCAGAAAGCTATCGGCCTGTGCCTGGCCCATTGCAACCAAGCAAACGGTTCACCTGAAGCTAGTGTGGTGGTTGTCCTGACTCGCAATTGCAGCTGTTGACAAAAGGGCGCGTGGGAAAAGCGGATGGTTGCTCAAACCTAGATACGTGCCGGTACCGTAGGTCTTACGTGTGGATTACTCTACCTTCTTACTTTGGAGCGACGAAGGAAGGCAAGGAGGTGAACGTTATGATGAAGGGCGCGCCCCTGGTTAACTTTGCTGGGCACCTTCCCAAAACCACCGGCGCTGCATTCGCTCCCGAAACGAACTTTTCTGGGCTGCGGCACCAATCGTCACCGTCCGAACTTAGCTCACAGACACAAAGGGCATCGATACAAACAAAGCAAAGCCCTGGACGGTAAGGCCGTTTTAATTTAGCGAATTTTGCGGCTTCGAATCTGCTGGCATGTGCTACAGCTAGATGTCGCAATTTTTGTAACCAACTTCCAAATAAAACCAAGCGTTCCATGCCCCTTCACGCCTGCTTTTCGCAAGGTACCCTCAACTCTGCACACTCTTTGCCAGTCGCCTCATCCCTTACCTAATTTACAGAGCCTGAGCGCTTCGTACGGCCGGCCCTCGATCTGTCGCCTGCCAGCTCGAGATTTGGTGGTCGCCATCCCCGTGCCAGATAGCGAAGCGGGGTCAGTTTGGAGTGGTGTTGTGCTGCCGCGCGATAACCACGACAACATAAAGCTGCAGGGGTCCGAGACAACACCTCGGCTGTCTACCGAAGGATAACCACCTTCCCCGCAGCATTCTCCTCACCTGCCTCACCGGTCCGACGACATCTTTCCTTCGTCCCGTGCCTACCATTCAAGTCCCATCAAGCGGTTATTGAAAGATAAAGCATAAACATGGAGGTTGAGCACGACTTAGTCATCGTGGATGAGTTCGATGCGCTGTTAGTAGCACCCTTCGTCCCCAGGGATTCGTTTTGGTGATCAGTTCTCTAACAAAGCGGTATGGGGGTTATAGAGCAATTGAGGTCAGAGTCCCGGGCAAACCCCCGGCAACGGATCCGGCAGCTTCCGCAAAGCCGTCGCGTTCGTTGGACAAGCAGAAGCTGAGTCTGAAGCAAATGATCAATGATGCCTTTTCGAAGGAGGATGTTGGGAAGTTTCCCGGTATGTTCCAGCTACCGTGCTTAACCCTCAAATTTGCTGACGCCCTCCAAGCAAAACAGCACGCTCAGAAGGTAGCTAAGAAGCTTGGCGTGCAAAATGGCCTTATCTTTCTCCCTGGCCAGGAGGAGAAGAACTATGAGGACTCGGATATGGGTCCCGAGTTCCATCAGCGCCGGTACTTTTACTACCTCTCTGGTGCTGGGTTCCCCGGCTGCTCTGTGACGTACGACATAGCCAGGGACCACTTGATTCTATGGGTTCCTTATATGGATCCCCGGAATGTCCTTTGGTATGGAAGAACTCCGAGCATTGATGACTGCAGGGAAATCTCCGCCGTTGACGACGTACGCTACATTTCCGGCCTCGACCGGTTCCTTTATACAGCACTTTCTCCAGGAAGCACGCTGTTTGTTCTCCACCCGGAACAAACCCCAAAGCTCGAGAGCACTAAGGGTGTGGTACACATCGACACGGTTAAGCTGAGGCCCGCTATTGATGCCGCACGCGTTATCAAGACCGAGTATGAGGTTGCTATGATTCGGCGTGCTAACGCCATATCGGTAGGTTTCTATCTCTATTTTCCGCTGTGCCTCAGCTGACATGTGTTATCTAGAGCGCTGCTCATAAGGCTGTTCTCTCGCGTCTGAAGAAGCTCACGAACGAGAGCGAGATTGACGCTATCTTTCGCGGCTTTTGCACAGCCCAAGGAGCGAAGCACCAAGCATACCCTGTGATCGCCGGGAGCGGGCAAAACGCAGGGACGCTGCACTACGACGCCAATAATCAGCCACTCACCGGCCGACAGCTTGTGTGTCTTGACGCCGGTGCCGAGTGGAACTGTTATGCCAGCGACGTGACTAGAACATTTCCCATATCCGGAACGTTCACTCCCGAGGCCGCTGCCATCCATGGCATCGTCACGCGCATGCAAAATGAGTGTATACAGCGGGTAAAGCCTGGTGTCGTCTTCTCCTCACTGCATCTTCACGCATGTATTGTTGCCGTCACCGAGCTGTTGCGTCTGGGCATCCTGCACAACGGTACGGCGGCTGAGATCTTCAACCGTGGCACCGTGGTTGCTTTCTTCCCCCACGGCCTGGGTCACCATGTTGGTCTCGAGGTGCATGACGTCAGTGGGCCCGAGAAGCTCCTCCTTGGAGCGACCGACGTCCCTAAGGGGCGACGAGGTGGTGCCGCTGGGAAAAGGGAGGTCATGAGCCCAGAGACGCTGGCTGTCATGTATCGCGATGCCATCGCACAGTCGCCGAGGGAAAAACAACGACTAGAGAAGAACATGGTGGTTACCATCGAGCCAGGGATGTAAGTGCTATTACTTTCTGCATTATTCAGTATGATTGTAACTGACGTTCCACTAGTTACTTCTGCCGCGAATATATCCAGGCATACTTCCTCGAGAACTCAACACACGCCAGGTATATCAACAAGGAGGTCCTTGAGAAATACTATCCTGTGGGCGGTGTGCGCATCGAGGATTGCATATTGGTCACCGATGATGGGTATCAGAATTTGACGACTGCGCCAAAGGGGGATGAGATGCTCGGTGTCATCAATACACACTACTGATTTCAAGGCACGGGCTGGATTTTTTTCCTATTGTTTCCTTTGTTATACTGGTAGCCCCCTGAGTTGCATAGGGATTGAAATTGCTTTGATTTAGTGGATAGATGGTCACGATTAACGATTAATTAGGCTCATTGGGCAGGTATTTAGATGTTTGGGAGTTCGTCAGTAAGCTAACGGAGTTCTGTCTTTCAATAACCTGTGTTCTCCATCGTAATCTTCATGACCGACACCGACCTCACCATCAATATAACAACTCTCCAGTGTGAATGGCGTTTGAATTGCAAAGCTTTCAATTCTTCTCCCCTCTTCAAGCCTATAGTGTAAAAGATATAGAATTCCCTATCCCTGAATGCACATACAATAAAACGCCATGCTCCACCCCCTTCTTTGGTACAGATCCCGTCGTCAAGTCAAAACATAGCCAATTTTTCCCCTGAGATATATTCAACTCATCCACCGTCTACAAGTACTTCTTGGGTGTTGATTTTCTCTTTTTGTAGTAAAGATACCCGAAAACCAACACAATTTGGCTGCCAATAATGACGAGGATGAGCTTGGTGTGACCAGGCGCAGCATGGGCCTTGACATGGTCGGTCAAGGACTCGTGCTTATCGCTGACGTGGTACTTGATGTTGTTCTCAGAGTCGCGTAAGCGGGCGGTCAGTTCGTTACGGAGCGCACGCATCTGCGTCTCGATTTCGTGGACACGGTTGTCGATGGACTCGAGCCGGTCCAGCTTGGTCATTAGACCCTTGAGCTCGCCGATCATGATTGATGTCTCCTCGTGGCGCTGCTCTCCAATGCCTGCATGCTGACCCAACGCGCGGAAAATGCTCGTGAGATGGTGGTTGAGGCTTTGCAGACGGTTGTGTAGGTCAGCGAACTGCGCCGCGGTACCTGCGATCTTGGTGGCCTCCTGGTCAGGAATCGCGCTGTCAAAGGGGTCGTCCGCAACCTGGCCGCTTCGGCCGAACGACATCTTCTGCCCGTGTGGCGGCGGCGGTGCCTGCTTATTCTCCGTGGGGATCTTGGAGCCCATCTCCTGAGGCTTGGCGTAGGCATCAGGGTGGGCTGAGCCTTGTTCTTGGTGCTGATGGCTGTTGTTGTCATCCGAGAGGACGACCAACTTGAACACCTCGAACGAGTCCGGGTTGTCAGCCGAGGCGGCCGTGATGCCAAAGTTATAGCCATTGGGGATGCGGATCTTGTCGCTCTCAAAGCAGATATGGCTGTCAACCTCAACGGTGAATTTTGTATCGGTGTGGCGCAGCTTGATCTGCGTCGGCCTTCCCAAGTTGCGATACGGGAAATAGCAGTTGCCAAATGCCAAGCCGTCGACATGGTGGTTCGACTTGTAGTCGTTACTGCCGTCGTTGAGAAATCCACGGATCATGCCGCCTGAGCCGCCATATTGGTCAACCACCAGCACCAGCCCTTCAAATTTGCCGACGGTATAGAGACTTTCCGATCCAACAGCGTGGGCGCCATCCTTTACCAACCAAATGTTCAAGTTACCGGCGCCTCGTTCGGGGCCACTCGCTCGGAACTCCACGTCTGCAATCCAGCTATGCTGGTTCACCGGTTTTTCCGCCCAAACAGCGCCCCGCTGATTACCTGGTGCCGGCGGGGTGAGGATGAGCTTGTTGGAGAGCAGCTCAGGGATGTTGGGTCGACCTTGGAGGCCGAAGTTAGGTACCGTGTAGGTTCCCTCGGGTGCTATCCTATTCGTTAGTCATGTCAGTATCGCGCTCCAAGCACGTAGCAAGGAGCTCGTACCTGGCGCCATAGCCAAAGCTGAGCTCGTTGACAAGATACTGAGCTTGCGCCTGGGCGACGAAGCTCGCCACGAGGGCCGCGGCACTGGACGTCAAGCGCATCTTGGATGACCGCTAACTAGGAAACCAGGGCACAATAGAGTCGAAATACTCTCAGCGGTCCGCCCGAAGCATGCACAGAAGCTCAAGTGCGGCGCAAGACAACGTTGCCGGCTCTTTTTGCGTCGGCTGAATTAATAAAGACGTTGAGGACACTTTGCAGCTCGCAATCGCGCGCCGCAGCCGACCAAGGCGGGTGGAGAAATACAACCCGAGGCAAGGGGGCGGAAAACTCAAATCAAGCCAAGCAGAATTGGTTGTAAAAAGAATGTCGGACACGGAGCCTTTGATTATCGCCTGGCCTCTACGAATGCGGCGTGGGGAATTTCGGAGCACATTGCGATGTCCAAGAAAGGCAAAGGACGCTATGAGGTTGGATGAGACAACAAGGCCACGGCAACCTGTCCCTTAATGCAGCATAGCTCCCCAACCTGCGACAGTGGAGGCCAACAGGGGTCTCCGCAATCCACCAGCCGTGCGGGGAACTGATGGATGCCCCATGCGCTGCATGGAGTTGCGCGCTTTGGCTCAGGTACGAATACCTACCCTCGTGCCCAACCAAAAAAAAGGCACTCATAAAACTCCCCAAGTTTAACCAGCGACGCAAACTACGAGGTATTGGTTTTAAAATCGATAATAAATCTAGAGTACTCTCTTTAACTTGGCAATGCCACAGGTGTATTTTTTTTTATGATTAGCAGAGCTTTGGGAGGGATTCTGGTGCATGAAGCTGCTGTTAGTTTGCAGTTAAGTATTGAATGTATGCTGATTTGCGATTTGTGAGTGCCTTTTTTTTTTTTTTTTGGGCACGAGCTA